>JAAUXY010004106.1_pt1 | contig 20742 bp, 22 predicted proteins | sample 7278121 | NCBI WGS metagenome assembly JAAUXY01 (sample SAMN14350117, study PRJNA611818) | marine sediment metagenome | isolation source: surface marine sediment (1.8m) | place: French Polynesia: Moorea | collected 2018-08 | reverse complement strand
TTCGACTTTGGAGGTGATGCCGGTGATGCGTTTGACGCCGGTCTGATTTACATCAGCGGCTTTGTTGGAAGCACATCCGGCAAACCAGGCCGTCAGCACTACCAGCGAAAGTATCAACAGAAATAATTTTCGTAGACTTAAGAATTTATGGTTCACCTTAAAATTCTCCAGGAGGCTTCGGAAGTTTGAGTTCTTTATTTCTAAAGGTCACATTGCCGAGGACATCTTCCCACTCTTCAGCAACGACGACTTTGTTGCCTTGAATTTGAACCACCTTGCCGGCATTGGTCCCAATATAAGTACCTTTTCTGATGACATATCCCTTCCCGTTGGATTCTTCGACCAGGGCTTTGTTGCCGCTTGCGGCTGTTATAATGCCCACCAGACGAAGCTGGCTCAGATCAATTTTTTCCAGCGGTGTGCGCGGTACTCTCTTTTTGCGTTTGGCCTTCACCCTTGCCACCGTCGGCTTCTCTCTGAACAACGGTTCGAAGGGATTGACTTTGCCTTTGGGATTATAAACTGGCCGCGCGCCTGTTGAGGTATGGGCAACGGCGGTTTGGCCCATTGCGGGCGCTGCCGGCTTGCCTGGCGACGTCCCCTGGATATCGGATATATCCGATTTGGGTGCTAGCGACGGTTTGGGCCGTTTCTCCTCGGCGGATTTGACAGCAGGTGGCCCTGCTTTTTGGGCCAACACTGGCCTTTCAGGCGCTTTTTTGCCCGGAGCCGATGGTTCAGGTTCGGGTGCTGGCTGAGGAGCCCTCGCTGGTTTCCGCTGAGGGGGTCCGGTTTTGTCTTTCAGGGGCTTGATCTTTTTTGTAACGACCAATGGTTTGCGCGGCGCTTCGGCCGGGGCGTCACAGCCCAACAAAACGGTTAAAAAGCCGATCAAGCAAGCCAAATTACAGATAATAATGAGATTTTTTTTCATAACGTTTCAATAACTTCTCAGCAAGGATGTCAATTTACGTTACAGATGATTATTTTCGTCTTCTGCGCTTCCTTTTATTGGTAGCCGGTTTTTCTGGCGCCGGCTCCACAAATTTATATGTAACCGCTGTGCAGGAGGTATTCAGGTCAAGGGTTTCTCCTGCACGGGACATCGCAATGTTTCTGATGTTTACGATTCGCGATAAGCGTGCAACCTTATCGAAGAAAAGGGCCAGATCGTGATAGCCGCCTGTGACATTCATGGCCACGGGGATTTCAGCATAAAATTCTTTGCGCACTTCGGACTTGGGCTCAAACAATAAAAACTCAAGACCGACATCCTGGCCGGATCTGGAGATACTGGTCAATAAAGAGGGAATCTCCTCTCTTTCAGGCAATGCTTTCATCGCCGTTTTAAACTGCACTTCGGCTTCTTGCATTTTCTTTTGAAACATTTCCAAATCCGCCGCATTTTTCTTGGCGACGACCAATTTTTTCTCCAGGCCTTTTAGCTGTTTATCCAGTTTACTGATTTCCGCTAATTTGGGCTTATAGAGCACAAAAACAAAAATGACGATAATGGCAATAAAGACACCCGAAAAAATCATTATGCGTTGAACTTTTGATAATTTTTCAACCTTGGCGAAAAAACTCTCAACGCCCGTTGCGGTTCCTTGTGTAGGATTCATTATGCTTTGACCCTTCTAGGCTTACGATTATTTTCTGGTTTGGGTTGCTGCGGCGGCACTTTGGTGCACATGATATGAAAACCTTTTAAATTTGATTTTTGTACCGTTTGGCGCTTTACGGTTTTTAACTCAACATGGCTGAACAGACCGCTATTTTGGAGACGAACCATAAAATCCGCTACAGTTTTTTCATCCAGTGCAATCCCGACAATTCGTACCGTTTTATCAGTCACCGCCAATTCGTCTAACCACATGCGCTTGGCGACCAATACCTGGGTCATCGTATCCATTAATATGACAGGCGCGTGACGATTTGATTCCAGCTGTCCGATGACCGCCATTTTTTTTCTAAGGTTTTCAAGGTTTTTCTTGATGCGGGCAATTTCTTTGTTGATTTCGTTGTATTTTGTTAATTCGGCGTTGGTGGCTTTGATCTTTTTATTGAATTTATTGATTTTAGAGCTCAAAACCCAATTGTAATAGAACGCTATAATCAGTAACAACACCATCGAAAGCAGAAACAACGAAACTTGACGGCGGACATTTTCTTTTTTACGGTCGGCCCGAAAGGGGAGCAGATTAATTCGAATCATTTGTCATTCACTCTTCTCAATGCCAACCCCATGGTAATGGCAGCCTGGGGGGCAATTTGTTTGATAAATTCGGAATCAAAACGATCGTCTACGTATATACTTTTAAATGGATTGATGGTTTCAACCTCGGCAGATGCTTCAACGCCCAACAATTCACGAAATTCGTCGATACTGGCACCCCCGCCGCTCAAAATGATACGCTTGATTTGATCATCTGGGTAGGTGGAGTAGAAAAAATCAAGCGCGCGTCGAATTTCTGTACACCAGTCAGCGACCACCGAAGATACAATACCTTTTAAATCTTCAGCAGATAGACGATCGGGATTGTCACCGAATTTAAGATTCTCAGCCTCATCAAAGCTGCAGTCGGCCAGTGAAATGATTTTCTGATTGATCTGACTACAGCCCAGAGACACATCGCGCATGAACACGGAATTGTTACCTTTGAGAATATTTAAAGACGTTTTGCTGGCGCCAATGTCGATTAACGCGATATTATCACCGCCCGTATCGTAACTGACCTCAAAGGCGTTTTGCAGGGCGAAAGCCTCCACATCGATGATGCACGGATTAAGTCCGGCCAGATTCGCCAAATTGAAATAGTCATCGACCATTTCTTTTTTGGCGGCGACTAGAAACACATTCATTTGATTCGGGTTGGTTTCGTTGGACCCCAGAATTTGAAAATCCAAGTTTACATCACTGATATCAAAAGGGATGTATTGTTCGGCTTCAAAATGAATCGTTTCCTGCAATTGCTCTTCGTCCATCGTCTGGACGGCAATTTTTTTAACGATAACCGAATATCCGCCAATGGATATGGCCACATTACGTTCCTTAATATTATAGCCTTTAAAAAGCTGGCGTATGGCCTCGGCAACCGATTCCGGATCGTTGATCGTACCATCTTCAATGGCACCATGTGGAATATCGGTCATGCCGAATCGTTTTAATTCCCGGCCACGCTTTGATTCCGAGATTTCAGCCGCCTTTAAGGAGCGGGATCCAATGTCAAGTCCGACGAGGTTGTCTTTTTTACCAAATACCATGAGATGCTCTTAGTCCTTAAATATTTTGTCTTTTTCAGTTAATTTTAGGCCCAATGCCAAAAGAATCTTACGTTTGGTTTCCATGCGACATGGCATGCCCTTTTCAATGCGGGCTATCGTAATGGGTGAAACGCGTGCTTCTCGAGCAAGTTCGGCCTTGCTCAACAGTAAAGACTCTCTGGTTTCCTTTAAACTATTTTTGTTGGCCATGGATCAGGATTTCCCTATATTTATGTGCGGATCGTGTAGGATGCGAATAAGAGATAATCTATATTCAATCTTAAATGTTTGTTAATTATATAAATTTTCGCATATAATCCTATAGTAGTCAAGCAATTAAGCATAATTATGTATAATTACAAATACTTATATTATATGCTATTTTAGTATAATTAATCTTAATTACCATATCTGGTCGAGAAACCATTGCAGCCGATATGAAAATCGTCGACCAAAGACTGGGATGTCTTGCACCCTTTTTTGATCCGTATTCCTCCTTATTTTATAGTTTGAACAACAGGTTGGAAATGCAATAAATCATCTGTCGTCTTGGTAAATGCTATGACACATGTTATATTGCTATGCTGCCCATCTGCTTTGCAAGTTTTGCGCCAATACATATAGATAAATAGACTATCCGGCAAAATTTTTGTATATATATTAATATCAATGTCTTATAAGGAGGCATAACTGAAACAAGCAATTGCCGATCCGGATGACAGGCCACTATTTGAGAATGCTGGGCAATAATGTCCCTGCTGGGCGTCAATATTTTGAAAGAATCGGTCAAATAATTTCCTACTTAAGCGGAAAAAGCTTTAATTTGACTTGAAAAATTAGTATTCTTAACTCAAATTCTAGCGAGTTATTGATTTTATTGAAATTTCTACCAATGGAACTCCAACTGCCAGAAGACAAGCTCAAACCTTTTCGCTTGGTCAAGTATTTTGCTTTTAGCGGGCTGATCGTTATTTTTTTAGCGACCATTATTTTTTCAGCCCTCAATACGCATTGGGTAAAATCAATGCAGCGCAAAAAAAGCGAGGACTATGCCCATGTGATGATCGAAAATTTAAATCATCAAGTTTTTGTACAATTTATTGTTCCGGTGGGGTTAATGTACGGCAAAATTCGGCTGAGCAATCGGGAGCAGTTTGAGCGGATGGACAATGTTGTGCGCAGCACCATGCATAGCTTTGAGGTCGATAAAATTAATATTTACAGCATGGACAATGAAATCTCCTATAGTTTCGATCAATATTTGATCGGTCGGCGCAACTACGGCGGTACGGGATATTTGCAGGCCCGGTCGGGCGAATGGAATCATAAACTGGTTCAAAGAGGAAATTTTTTACAGATTCTGCTGGGTTTTCCGAAAAAGGTGCAGCTGATAACCTTTGCGCCTTTGCGCTGGGAACCGCAGTTGGGAAAAATCTCAGGGCAAATCCTTGGTGTTGTCGAGATAGCGCAGGATTTATCTGAAGATTACAAAACCATTTTTCAAATACAGATTCTGGTGATTATCACCAGTACACTGTTGATGGTAGCACTCTTTGTGGTGCTGGTGTTTGTGGTTAAAAGAGGTGAGGGGATTATTCAAAGGCGCGCCATGGAGAGGCTGCGTCTTAAAGAGCGACTGGCGCATGCCGAACGCCTGTCATCGCTGGGCGAAATGGCTGCTGGAATTTCGCATGAGATTCGCAATCCGCTGGGCATTATTAGGAGTTCGGCTGAACTGTTAAAGAAAAAAATTGCCAAAGTAGATCCGCAAAACACCTTCCCCGATATTATCGTTGAGGAGGCCACGCGCTTAAATTCGATCATTACTGACTTTATCAATTACGCCAAACCCAGAAATCCGAAAATGGCACCCTGCCGGGTGGAAGATATCATCGAAAAAAACCTAACCTTCCTCGAGGCCCAGAATAAGGAAAAGGGCCACATCATCAAAACCAATTATCAGGATGGGTTGCCGGATATTATGGCCGATTCGGCCATGCTGTATCAGTCTTTTTTAAATATCCTGTTAAATGCAACGCAGTCAATGCCCGATGGGGGCAGAATCCTTGTTGAGGTCAGCTCCAATGACCATCGGGTCACGGTTCATTTTGACGATGAAGGCCAAGGAATTCCACCCGAGAATATGAATAAAATTTGGGATCCTTTTTTTACCACCAAAGAGCAAGGTACGGGTCTCGGTTTAGGTATCGTTAAAAACATCGTCGAGTCCCACGGAGGCAGCATCCAGATTGTCAATCGACCCGTCGTAGGGGCGCGGGTTACCGTGGAGTTGCCGCTCAAGTCTGAAGCCAGCCGGCAAGCGTCGCCAAAAGAAAGGCCTGCGGAGCGCAATTAGCTTTTATCGGCGAATGGCCTTTGCGCTCTGTTCTAATGCGCTATGATTTGGCCGGTAAACAGCGCAGCGCGTATGGCGCTCAGGGGAACGGGTTTTGGTTTAAAGAAAAGAATCCTGTTTGAACCGTTTTGCGCTGAGCGACGGGTTTCGCCTTGGCAAAAACCATTTAACAAAACCGATATTTCTTAACCAAAGTTAAAAGACCATGGAAACCATCCTCATTGTTGATGACGAGAAAAATTATTTGACCATCTTAAGCGCCCTGCTGGAAGAGGAAGGCTATGAAGTGCTGAGTTCGCCTGGAGGGCAGGAGGCATTTGACATTCATAAAACCGCTGATTTGGATCTGGTTCTCACAGACATGAAAATGCCCAAAATGGACGGTATTGAATTACTTGAGAAAATTAAAGCAGATGATTCGGATTTGCCGGTGATCATGATGACCGCCCACGGTACGGTGGATAAAGCTGTTGAGGCCATGCAGAAAGGTGCCTACACGTATATCCTGAAACCATTCGACAATGAGCGCTTAATTATTTATGTCAAAAAGGCCATCGCTATGTATCAGGTGGTCAAAGAAAACCGCCGCCTGCGCGATGCGGTTGAGTCCCAATTTCGTTTTGACAATATTATCGGCAAAAGCAAAAAAATGCAGGATATTTTTGATACTATCCAGAAAGTGGCACCTTCCGGGGCAACGGTATTAATTGAGGGCGAAAGCGGCACTGGTAAAGAACTGGTTGCGCGATCCATTCATTTTAATTCTGCTCGGCGCGAAAAGCCTTTTGTGGCCGTCAATTGTTCGGCCCTTGCTGAAAATCTGCTGGAAAGCGAGCTTTTTGGCCATGAGAAAGGCGCATTTACCGGCGCTGTGGCAACCAAAAAAGGCCGATTCGAACTGGCTGACGGCGGAACGCTTTTTTTAGATGAAATTGGTGAATTATCCCCCAACTTGCAGGTAAAATTATTACGTGTGCTGCAGGAAAAGGTTTTTGAGCGAGTCGGTGGCGTTCGTACCATATCGGTGGACATCCGTATCATTGCCGCCACCAACAAAGATCTGAAACGGGAAATGATGAATGAGCGGTTTCGGGAGGACCTTTTTTATCGTCTAAATGTCGTTCATATTGTCTTGCCACCCTTGAAAGATCGCAAAGAGGATATTCGGCTGTTAGTGAATCATTTTATTAAAAAATATGCCTCTGAGCGCAAATCAGAGGCGCCGGTTACCGGCGTTGACCAGCAGGTGGACCGGCTGTTTTATGATTACAACTGGCCTGGAAATATCCGGGAACTGGAAAATGTCATCGAGCGGGTGATGATCCTATGTGGGGGTGAGACGATCCGCGTTTCAGATCTTCCCAAGGGTTTTAAGGACAATGTTTACAACACTTTGCACCTTGAGGGCATCCCGGCAAATGCAAAACTCTATGATACACTGGCCATGATTGAGCGCACAATGATTGAGCGTGCGCTTAAAATGAGCAACAACGTTCAATCCCATGCGGCCGAATTGCTGGGAATTGGAAAGAGCGGTCTAAATCAGAAAATAAAGAAGTATAATCTGGAAGTTGGCGTAAAGCATTAAAAGCTGCTTTCACGCATTACAGCGGTAGGCCCGACTGGTTGCTTTCCTCAAACAACCATCAGGAGGGTGATTTACCTTTTCGTGCACTCAATTCTTCTTGAACCATATCAAAATAGATTGAGTTTGGGTAGTCGTCTAAAATCGTTTGCAGGGTTTGCTGGCTTTTGGCAGCCTCACCCAATTTTTGATAGACCCATCCCAAGTTAAAAAGCGCTTCTTCACGGACGATCGAATCTTTTGCTGTCGCCGCACGTTCAAAATACATCACCGCATTTTGCGTATCATCCATCTTCTGATAGGCGTACCCAAGGCTGTTCAGAATGAGATTATAGACGGCTTTATCGTCTTTAAAATCTTCAAGCGATTGTTTGTAAAGCGCAATGGCTTTATCATATTGGCCGGCATCGTAGCTGATATTGGCAAAAATGACCCGGGCCAATTTACCACCGGCATTGCCACCATATTTTTTGATGATGCCCTGAAATGCTTCCGCAACTTTGCTGTATGCCTCTGGTGCTGAGGAGGCCGCTTTCAATGTCTGGTATTCAGATTGGGTTTGTTGCAGCATCGAAAATGCCTTAACCTCGGCGCGCTGCGCAAAATAACGGTACCCCCAAAAAATTAAACCAACGACAATGATCGCGCAAACGGCATAAAATATGTGATTTTGATAGTCTCTGGCAAAGCCAATTGCCTTGCCAGTAAGGGTTATAAATTCATCCGGCTTTTTTAATAACTCTTTGCGGGATTTGTACCTGGCTGCCATTGGACCTCCCTGCATATTTTAAGTGAGCTAAAGTTAAAAGTGAGCTAAAGTGACTAAAGTTAAGAAACCTTGTCATCTATAAAAGATGGAGCAAAGCGACACCATAACTTTAGGCACTTCCTACCTTAGCGCACTTTAGGCACTTGCTCGAATTTGTAATAAAGCGATGTATAGCATCCTGCTGATTATTTTAAAATGATTTATTTAAGGAGTTTCCGGATCCTTTCCCAGCCCGATTCAGGTATATTGGCACCGACGACCTGGCAGACTTCATAGCCGCAGGCCGAACCCAGCTCGCCGCACCGCTCCAGCGCATACCCATTGACCAGCCCGTACAAAAAGCCTGCGGCCCATAGATCTCCGGCTCCGGTCGTATCAATTACAGCGGCGCCGGTTTTTGGCTGGATCGGCACCATTTGATTGCCGCAAGCGATAAAGCTGCCTCGCTCGCCAACCTTCAGAACTGCAATCTCCGCTTTTTCAGACAAGGCACCGATGGCGCGATTCTCATCTTGGTACCCGGTGTAGGCGCGGGCTTCATCCTCGTTCGCAATAAGGATATCGACAAAAGCGTCAACAATATGCTCCACCAGCTCATGGGATTCTTCAACCACGTTAAAGCTGGCCAAATCGAGCGATATGCGTGCACCAGCCTGCTGAGCTGTTTCAAGAATTTTTATCATTAAATCCGGATTAAATAGAAGGTATCCCTCAATATGGACAATGGCTGCGTCTGAAAAAAAGCTTATTGAAATATCTTGCGGCCTTGTCTCGGCCGATGCACCCAGGTAAGTAAACATAGAGCGCTGTGCATCAGGTGTGATAATGGAAAGAACCCGGCCCGTAGGTGAGTCTGAACGCAAAAGCGAGGGTTCTACATTTTGGCGTCTTAGATCGTTTTCGAAAAATCGGCCCATCTCACCCTTGCCGCATTTGCCGACAAACCGCGCTGTTCCGCCAAGTTTGCTAATCCCGACAATCGTATTGCAGGCTGATCCTCCCGGAACCAAGCTGGGTGGCTTTGATGAAAGCGCAAGGGTTTTTTCAATAAATTCCTTGCTGACATACATCATGCCGCCCTTTACAGCGCCGGTTTTGTTTAAAAAATCATCTTCTTCATGGGAGAGTATATCAACTAAGGCTGAGCCTACACCGACAATTCGATTTTTTTCTTTTGCGACTTTGCCAGATGATTGCACGGTTATTGATTGTCCTGTTTACCAGACCAGTCCTTTATGGATCCAGCCCTGATCCCCATCTGAATGCTCGATGTTAATCCAGCTGCCTTCACGTTTAAGGATTTTAAAAGGTATTCCTTCTTCGACAGTGAAAAGGATGCTATGGTTAGTGCCGGGTCCTGATCGAATATTGCAGGTATCTTTTTTGGTAATCACCGTCGGGATCTTAGACACCAGTGATTTATGCACCCAACCCTTGTCGTCTTGAAAATCTTTAAACTGGTACCATTTGCCGGACTTGTCAACTATGAGTAATGGAAAATAACGTTCCACCTTCCACATCACATTGTAATTTGTTCCCGGGCCAGATCGAATATTGGCTTCCGATGCGGAAACCGCCAAGCGCTCTGCCAGGGCCGTAGCAGAGAACCCAAGTATCAGCATTAAGATAATGATGGATCGGACGGTTACTGGCATCTGTTTGTCTCCTCATCAATTGTCAAAAAATCTCATCTCAAATTGCCTTTTGTGCCAAATTGAATCGGGCTAAATCTTTTATTTTGACCATGACATAAATCGGTCCTAATGCAATGGGCATGTTTTCAAGCAAAAGCCGGTTTGGTCTTGATAGGTTATGCTGAAAAAAAAATCATTTCCGGCAGCTGGACACACGTCAGCTGGTTACCGTAAACGGCACCTGTATCAATTCCGATTTTATTGGGCTGCACAAGCGGTTCTTTGAAGGGCGTATGTCCGAATACGACGCGTTGGCCGAAATCATAATCAGAGTAAATGAACTCATCGCGGATCCATAGCATATCGGCCTCTTGTTGTGATTCTAAGGGGACTTTCTCCCGAAGACCGGCATGTACGAAAATATAGTCTCCGGTTTGATAATACATGTGTAACGAATTCAAAAAATCAAGGTGCGCGGATGGCACCGGGTAATTTTCCGACGCATCTTTGTTGCGCAAATAAGCGTCCAGGGTTTGCTGACCGCTGTTTAGTAGGTAGGTGAAGCGATCGCTGCCGTTCAGATATTTTTGCAGCATATCTTCATGGTTACCCTTTAAAAAGATAATGCCCGGTACGCGCTTTTTTAAATCAATCAGGTAGTCTAACACGTCGATGGAGCTGGGTCCCCGATCAATGTAATCGCCAATGAATAACAATTGGTCCCGTGCCATATCTATTGGAACCTTGTCCATTAGGGCACGCAGCTTTTCATAACAGCCATGAATGTCACCAACGGCAAAAATTCTTTGCATATTATCCATTATTTCACAATTTTGTCAGCCAGACAAATATTCAAGCCACGAAAAAGAACCTGATTAAGCCGTGTTTCGAATTGGCAAGGCGTTTACATGTTTTATCTTACAAAAAATGGCGCCGAGGCTGATCAAGACGGGTGATACCCTCTTCGGTTGCTGCTTGCAAAGCGTTTTTATAATCCGCCGGCGCAAGAAATGTATTCAATCCTTTTATCTCGGCGGCGCGTCCGCAGGGGCGGTACTGAGCCATAATGTTCACATAGCTGTGGGCCGAAATTTCTTTAGCAATAAAGCGCATGATTTTACGCGTGCCCGCTGCGCCTCCGGGCAGGACCAGATGCCGGATGATCAGCCCCCGTTGGGCTATACCGGTCTCATTTGTTTCCAGATCACCGACCTGCCGATGCATTTCCTTGAGCGCTTTGCAAGCAACATCGGTATAATCGCTTGCCTGACAGGCATTTTCGGCGATTTCGCGATCCCAGAACTTGAAATCCGGCATATAGATATCAAATACGCCGTCCAACAGCTTGAGCGTTGCAGGTCGATCGTAACCGCCGGAATTGTAAACCAGCGGCACGTTAAGCCCCTGTGGAATGGCGATCTCAAGTGCAGCCAGAATTTGCGGTACCACATGTGACGGTGTGACAAAGTTAATGTTGTGACACCCTTGTTGCTGTAAAACAAGCATGATGGCTGCCAATTGCGCAGCGCTAACTTCTTGTCCCTGGCCTTGATGGCTGATATCAAAATTCTGACAAAACAAACACATCAAGTTACAATGAGTGAAAAATATGGTGCCGGAACCATGGGTGCCCACCAGGGGCGACTCTTCACCGAAATGGGAATTATAGCTGGAGAGCCAGGCGCGTGCTGCGGTTTTGCATATGCCGGTTTCGCCGCCAAGCCGGTCAACGCGACATTTGCGTGGACAAAGGCCGCAGGGGCTTAATAGCTGACGGGCTGCCTTTGTCTTTTCGTGCAACTTCCCATTTTCAAACGTTTGAATATATGCGGGCTCAAAAGATTCCATATTGCAAGCGTGTATATTATTCAATAAAAGTGGCTGAATTGCTGTATGATAGATAAACTTTCACCACAAAGGCACTAAGTTCACAAAGGATAATTATAATTGATCTGAAACTGCTTTTTGTGTTCTTTGTGTCTTTGTGGTTTTTAATAAAGCTCAATTCTGCGCGTGCGGAGGGTTATTGAATTTTTTCGTCGGATTTTATCGGTTCAACGCGTATTTTCTGAGCCAGGCCTTTTCCGAGGACATAGCGTTTGTAATCAGCTGCAATTGCGATCTGCCCCCGATTGTTGTTTGATATGACTTCAATTTCATCTCCAAGCCGCAAACCCATCGAAAGCAAACGCATGCGGGCTCCGGCCCCTCCATCAAAATCTTTGAGGACCAGCCGTTCTCCCGGTCTTGCCATCACCAGAGGCATCAGCTGGATACGATCTTTCAGACAGGTGGCACAGATACCATAAATTTCCATTTTGTGCTGCAGCATGTGAAATCCCTGCGTGGCTGCAATTTTAATTTGTAGCTCTTCCAGGCGCTTATCTTCAAACTCAAAAATTTTTTTGCACCGAGTACAGACCATATGATCGTGATGTTGACCCAGATGGCGATGCTCATAACGAAGAATGCCGTTATCAAATCGGCTTTTTTGAGCAAAACCGAAACGGCACATTAATTTCATGGTCTCCCGAACAAAATCGAGATCAAGGCGCCAGCCGTTGCGTTTCAGAAGTTCCACCATCTCTTCGACGGTCACATGCTGTTCGGTCTGTAAAAAGACTTCCAGGACTTTAAAGCGATCCTCGAAATGATCGATTTGTTCTTGCTTGAAAAGCTTTTTAAACTGTTTTTTTTCCTGAATATGAAGTTGTTTCATCTAAATTTCCCAAACGGGCAAATGAATCATGCAGCGCAGGTTCGTGTGGATTCTGACTTCCAGGCTTTAGTGATTATGACGAAAGTTAGCAGATAGATAGACCCAATGACTTGGCTCATCTTGCGGCAGGGATCGGTTAACCGGGTGTTCAGGGAAGGTTTTTAAAATCAAGATTCATGCCCCGGTATTTCATAGGTTGTGCAACTGCCGCTGGGGCAGTTGCGCGTCTGTGCGCTTGCGCCTTCACTTTTACCTGAACGGCTTCCCATGCTATGACAGGAGGCACTCATGATTCTTTCGAATTCTTCGGATCCGCAGTGAGGGCATTTGAGCTCTACCTCATCTTCTTGTTTCATAACCAATAATTCAAAACAATCATTACATTTAAGGCATCTAAATTCATATAACGGCATCTATTTTCCCTTTTATCACCTATTTTTTAATACAACGCGATGCAAGAATTTTTCTAAAGCCAGATTGAATACACCGCTTAACGCATGCGTTTGTTTTAAATCTGAAGCCATGAGCACTGCTTTCTAATACCGCTATAATATGCTTTTCTTATTCCGATTGTCAAGGTGCCGGGGTACTGCGGCCCCGATAGAATAAGGCCGAATCGACTGGTGCCAAACGCATCGAAACCAATGCCATTGTCATTCGGAAGTGATCATGGCATGGGCCAAAAAAAAGGTGACAGCAATGGTGTTTGATCTTAAGTTTAGGCAGACAAAAATGTTTTGGAAGACGATCTGAAAGCTATATCCGATCTGTGGTTTTGGTATGACCCAGCCCTTACCGACATCATACAGAACCTCCTGGTTAAACAGCATCAGTGAAGTTGATCAGAATCAATGGGATGCCTTGGCAGAGCCTCTAGCCTCCCCATTTTTAGAATGGGCTTGGCTTCGCCATTTGGAAATCTCCAAAAGCACTACCGCTGAAACCGGGTGGTTGCCCCATCATTTAACGATCTGGTCGAATGACCGATTGGTTGCGGCGGCACCCTTGTACATTAAGGCACACAGTGCCGGTGAGTTTGTGTTCGATCATGCCTGGGCGGATGTGGCCCGCAAGCTGAAAATTTCTTATTACCCCAAGCTGGTCGGTATGAGCCCATTTACCCCAATGATTGGATACCGGTTCTTAATTGCCTCCGGTGAGGATGAGAATCAAATCACCCAGCAGATGGTTTTAGAAATCGAGCAATTCTGCAGCCAATTTGGAATTGGGGGTTGCAGCTTTCTTTTTGTCGATCCGCAATGGCGAAAATTGATGATCCGTCATGGGTTCATTGACTGGTTGCACCAAAGCTTTTCTTGGCGCAATGCAGGCTACCACACTTTTGATGATTACCTGGCAGTATTCAATTCCAACCAGCGGCGCAATATAAAACGGGAGCGCCGCTCGATGGAAGACCAGGGCCTTTACCTGGATACTTACACGGGCGATAAAATACCGCCGGCACTTATGTCGGCACTTTATCCGTTTTACGAACGCACCAATGATAAATTTGGTCCCTGGGGGTGCAAATATCTTAAGCAGTCTTTCTTTGACGGGCTTGCGGATGACTATTGCCACCGTCTATTGCTGGTGGCTGCTTTCAAAAAGACAAATCCGGATTCACCGGCCGGATTATCGCTTCTGGTTCATAAGCGGGATCTATTGTTTGGAAGGTATTGGGGCTGCTCAAATGAAATTAATCATTTACATTTTAATGCCTGCTATTACAGCCCGATCGAATGGGGAATTGCCAACGGTATTAAGCAATTTGATCCAGGTATGGGTGGGTATCACAAGATACGACGCGGCTTCACTGCTGTCGGCAACTACAGCCTTCACCGCTTCTTCGATGATCGCCTCACATATATCATGAATTCTCATATTGAAAAAATCAACCAGCTGGAACAAGATCAAATCGATGCGCTTAATGGTGAATTGCCCTTTGCGCAAAATGCCTAATTGAGCAAAACACTCAATTAGGCCTTATTTGATTCGTTCGGCAATAAATTCATGAAACTGTTCGGAGATTTCTCTTTTCCATACCCCGATGTGACCTGTTCGGACAGATACTTCAGTCCATTCGGGATCGATTATGCGGACACGTACTGTTACCGGCGTTCCATCGCTGCGCTTGGAACTGATGGTGGTTTGGGTGCCGTCGGTCTTCTCTTCAAGGATCGGTTGTTTTAGGTCAGATAAAATATCCTGGACTACTGCAAACGTTTTCTCATACGAAGCCTGATACGTGCGACTCAATTGGCCGTTTACATAAGCAAAGGTTCCGGCTCCAGCTCCGGCACCAACAACTATGGCAATACATCCGGTGCTCATCAATACGTACGCAAACGTCACGAGTAAACATAGCCTTTTGAGCATATTGAACCTCATCCAACACTAATATGATTTGGTGACGGATGCACCTTAGGGCACACCCCTTAATTCCGGCGGCGGGGGTGGGGCAACCACTAGCTGATTTTGACTATCGAGTCGGACAGAGGTTTGTTTCTGCGCTGAGAACCAGATGCCGAGTCGATCACCATTGGGGCCTACTATCCACGCCCCTCGTGGTGTCACCAGGTGCACATAATTCATGCGGTAGGTCCACTTTTGTAAGGTCGTTGGTGAAAAATCAACTTGTTTCCACAACTTTGCGCGCAGTGAATAATTGGGATGGATGGCGATGATGGCATCCGGCACGCCCTGCAACCCGCTGTAATAATATATATGGTCCGGCAGCACTTGAGCGTTGTCAAACAATTCGGAAACATCATGGCTGGACTGTAACTTCCCATAACTAGCACCGGAGGTAGCACAAGAGCAAAGCAGCCCGACAAGGCTCAGTCCGATTGTCACAAAAAACCATAACTGTTTTAGACGATTTAAAGTTACTGACTTTCTTATTAGTCTTTGTGGAATATTAACTACCATATGAGATCTTCCTCAAGTGCTTGAGATATTTTTCAGCTCCGATTGAACATACAACATAACTTCGTGATTAAGAGTAGCACTTTCGCAATTCGTGTCAAGAGACAACTGCAATCAATTTCGGCGCCAAACTTCATTTTTCATTCCAACACCGACCGGCGGATTATATTGACACTCGGCCGCAAACCGTTTAGTTTATAGCTGTTTAACTACGATCTCACATCATTAACATCTAACGATCGAGAAAGAGTCATCATAATGCAAAAGAAACTGATACCCAAACTGACAACCTTTGGCAAATGGACCATCATTATATTATTGGCCTTTATTTTAATCTGGCCTCTGACGGTTGGCATATATTGGGGTGTGTATAAAGGCTATATTGCCATCGATGCGACCCGGTTTCCATGGTCCGGCTCAAAAATTCAGTCGGTTCTCAATCAAACCCAGCCGGATTCAGACGAAGCGAAAAAGGGTATTGCCCTCAGCACCGCTTTGAGCAGCCGCCTGGAGGAGGAAATGGCATCCACCTTTGGCTGGTCCGTAAATGATTTAGTCATATCTCCCACCCGCTGGCTGGATAACCGTGCGAATCGGCAGCGGGGGGTTATTTTCGCCACACGAATGCTGATCAATTTTTATTCCACCAATCTAGCCAAATACGGTAAAGTCGATGCCGAAAATGCATCGCTAAAAGATGCGCGAGAAAAGCATTTTGCATTTAGCGAAGACAGTTGGTGGTTTCCATCTACCGAAAGCGAATATCGCCAGGGCCTTGAACTCGTGCGCAAGTACGAAAACGAATTGGCTGCGGGCAACGCCATCTATAACATGCGCTCGGATGATATGTACAATATGCTTACCTTTATTATCGGCAACCAGTTTCTCGACCAGCCTTTAGGTCTTTTGGTACAACCTGACGATGAAGTACCCTATACCCAGCTGGATGACCGCATCTACTATACCCAGGGAGTCGTTCTGGTGCTGCGGGATTTTATTCGAACCTTCGTCACCCTTTATCCGCAGGTTAAAGAGAAAGGAGGCGAAGAAAATATTCGGATTGCTTTCCGTGAGATGGAGAAGATTTGTACGTTTGATCCAAAGCTTGTTCTGCGAGGGCATCATGATTCTGTGACCGCCGATCATCGCGGCAAAGTGGCGCGGTATTTAATTCATTTTAGGGAGCGAATGAACGATTTAGCACAATCCATCCGCAGATAGGAAAAACCCCAATTGATTTTTAACTCAATTGGGGTTTTTCGTTATCCGTTATTTGTTATTCGTAAATAGTTTAGAGGGGATGATGGGCTGTCATCCAATACAAATAACCATTAACCCATAACCAATAACACCGAATTGAGCGTTTCACGCTCAATTCGGTTCTAGTAGTATTTAATGCCGACACCGTAGTAATAGAAGGAAGCGCTTGCGGGCAACCTTTTGCACCAAATGACTTGTGCCCGATAGACATCATGGCCCGAAGAATAAGGTGAGTTTTCAATTCCAATAAAGATATCCGACCCAACCGGGGGGGCAAAGTCTGATTCAAAATACATTCCGCTACGGCTGTAGTTATACATCCGGCCTTCATAGTACTGGCCGGCCGGATAATTTTCAATTAGGACCGTTGCTTCATGTTCAAAGCGGGGTGTTTCTCTATTTTCCGGATTCGGGTCCATCTGATACCCTCCGCTGGTGCTGATCCTGGGGTTTTTCACAGAAGACATAACATCCTCCTTACCATCTCCGTGATCGCCGTATCGCCGGATCAACCGCTATTGCCATCGTTGAAAAAATTTTCCGAAAGGCATGCGGATCCTTTTCAAATGCTTGCTATACACCAATGTAGATGGCAAATGCCACGAAAATCAAAAGGGCACTGATGACAGCTAAGAGCAAGGAAATCAGACTATGTTGCATACGCCAAATTCTCCAGTCGGAATTATCCCTAGGGAAATCAAATATTTTTATTAGCACAAACCGTGCCAAATGACGCATTTTTCAGGAATTGAATAGGAATCAATAAGTGCAGTTGCTCCATTTAAGCCCTGTCCTTCATAAGACATCTAAATTGTGGAAAATGTACCATAATAACTGGGCAACTCTTTTCCCAAGATCATGAAAGATGGTGGGACCTCGTATGAAGATCAACTTGACAAAGGCGAAATTGAAACAGTTCGATCAGAAGGAATAAGGCAAGCAAAACAATTGCAGGCAAAACAGATTCCCAATGGACGAGGGTGATTCACGACGAATCACCCTCAGAGCATTGGGTGACAGTGTGGTAACACACTGTTATGTTCTCTTATCGGCAATTATCAACTAAACTTTACGGCTTTTTGGGCACCGATCCAGCCGTGCAGGCGACAGTTGGTGCGCCGTGCGCGTGTCATTAAATTGACAATAGGGGCCGCAAAGCTAACCCGATGAAATTGGCTTCGCATTTCGTTGGGCAGACATTCACCCGGACACGCATTCTTACGGGCCCGTTGAAGGTGTTATATTCTCATTTGTTTGGCTTCAAGGCCCAAAAACTAAAATGTGAAAACCTTGGAGCCCTTGGACAGCTCGATTAATTTCGGAGCGCCGGCTAATTGAGCAGTTTCAATTAGATCATTTTCGCCAACCTGGCGATTTTGGGCACACGGGATTCAGACATAGAACGGCACGTCGTATTTAACTAAATCAGAAAGATAGGTGACCGCCTCATCGCCGGTGGGGGCTGCAACATAGTCCGCCATACCTTGCCTTGCCAATACCACCGCATCATCGGTTAAAAAAACCGCCACGGCATTGCCCTCTTCTTTGGCGACCTTTGCCAGCTGAAAAGTACGGGTCACGCGGGTTGGATCTTCAAGACCCCGGGTTAGTACAAATAGAAACTTTTCCATAATTCATACCCTCCTTTTAGGTAAGCCCATCGTCAGGCTATAACACTTTTACAGGGTTTGCAATTGGATGGGCCATTCCTATCTTAAAAAGGAGATTCGCAATTATCAGCTATCAATATGGAGGTGTGGTGTTTGATCAAAGACAAAACAAAGGTGTCCGCATGATTTGGCACCGGTTAGCGGTTTTTATAGCCCTGTTGTGGTTGGGTATGATCGTGGGTATTTCATTTGTGGCGACACCGCTTAAATTTCAAGCACCCAGTGTTACGCTGGGGATTGGCCTGGACATTGGTCGCCTTACTTTTGGGGTGTTTAATAAAATCGAAATATGTTTAGCAGCTGTGATGGCCTTACTGATTTTGCTTGGCAAAAAGATGGATAAATCAGTTCTAACCCTTGGAATTGTCTACTTGTCGCTTGCGCTTCAAACCTTCTGGTTGTTGCCGGACTTGCTTGACCGCATTCAAATGGTTATCCAGGGCCAACAACCGCAAGCATCTGCTTTGCATTCAATTTATGTTGGTCTTGAAATCTTAAAAGTACTGGCGTTATCTGTCTATGGCTTTCAGAATATTCACCACTCGACCTTTCCGGGGACAAAGGTGTAACTTCTTATCGGTTGATTGTTGAGACGATCGCTGGGTCCTTTGGCCGGAGCGATCGTTAAGATGATTTTTTCGCTATCTTGCAGCAAATTTATATTTTGGTCGCTTGGGGCGCTAAAGGTTAAGTGGGCGCCCCACATATCTTCTGTCAATAAATCTTTTTGATGCTCGAATCTGTGGGTATCGCTTTTGTCCGCAATTGAAAGCCGCAACACCGCTTCGCCATTTTTGACCTGATTCAGCTGCAATAACGCTTTTTCATCCAGATATATATAGACTTTATTTTCATTTTCAAAAACTTGATGATACTTCAATTTCAGCTGCACGGGCGGCTCTTTTTTGCGCTTTAATACAAAATAGCCGCCATCATTAAAATATCTGAACCGGATGTTCTTGATGCGACTGAGACGTGAAGTGTTTGGATATTTTTGAGGATTAAAGCGTCTGTCCGGGTGCAGATTTGTGGCCAATTGGCTAAATTGCAGCTTTTTAAGCAAGCTCGTAGCCCCTTTGCGGTCATTTTTATGGATGTCAAAATAGAGCGCTACGATTGAATCGGCCTGATGGACATAATCATCATGATAACCGATTAAAGACTGGGGGCTGCAGGCTTCCCCGGGAAGCGCCAATTTTAACGCGCCGGAAATCCCGCCACCGGCAGGCCCTGCCAGCGCACCGGCCAGGGTCGCTAATTTTTTCATGGCATCTGAGTATTCTTCATCTTCGACACAATCGAAATATTTTTTTAAGCTATGCCTTTGCTCGACATGTGCGATGGCATACGCCAAAAGCGCTTCTAATTCATCGTCGTTGTCCAGCGAATTATAAAGGGCGGTGGTGATGATAATTTTTCCGGTGGGAATTGCGAATGCATTGATGTCATTGCTGCGGGTAAGGTAAAAGGCATAATCATAGCCCAGCAGCTTAAACGGCCATTTTTTTAGCACATTTTGCCCAATTTCAGACAGATGCATCTGTTTTTCAGAGTCGTTTTCAATGGGTTCGTAATGGCGCAGCCGCATCGACCACTCGGCTTCGATGGCCTTTTCCAATGACAGATCCGGCAGATATACGACTTTTTGAAAACAAAAACCATTGGGTTGATACCCCTGTTGATCGGCGTCTTCACGTTTTATGCGGGCCGCAAGAGAGGGATCATCAAAAAGATTGCATGACCAGAGATGGTAGGTCTTATTGGCAGGTTCTAAGAAGACATACTGGTGGTTTTCGTCTCCAAGGGTTTCAAGCAAAATGGTTTGGACATCTTGAGGAGTTGCTTGTTTTAGCAAATTTTGACTAAATTCAAATCGAATGATTCCGTTTCCCAGGGCAGGATGGATTAACTCAAGTGCGATCTCAGATTCTTCGATGGTGACGTCGATAATCTGGGCGTTCAGTTTTGTATCCTGGAAAAAAATTTTGCTGATGGTTTTTTCATAAAAGTATTCAAGGCCCTTGTGCCGGCCAAATCCGAAATTGAGTTTGTTCAGCTGGGGCATCACAGTTATTTCTTTGTTTTTTACATTGTTGGTAATTAGCTTCTGTGATGCTTGATCTAAAGTAACCTGGCCACTACTGCTTGTGGGCCAAATCCAGCTGGTGCAGATGATAACAAAGCATACTGCCAAAAGGCGTTTTAGGTATTTGAATCGCACGACCTGAACTCCTGTCCTATTCCAGAAATGAAAACCCTCCGTATCCAATATAAAAACCCACCTCTTTATTGCAGAAATGGGTTCATTGCAATTATTGGCATGGATGGGACGCAATGGGCAAAAAAATCAATTATGAATTATCATCATAAGAAATGCCGGGCGGCAGGTCAAGGGGCGATTTCGGTTTTTTCCCTGATATGAGACATCGCAGACTTAAAAAAGGTTTACCTGTTTTGTAATCGGTAACCTTGGTTTGATTATTGCCCCAGTAACTCTCGAGCGTGATCCAGGGTCATCTGGGTAATTTTTTCACCGCCTAACATTCGGGCGATTTCCTCA
>JAAUXY010002178.1_pt1 | contig 20748 bp, 14 predicted proteins | sample 7278121 | NCBI WGS metagenome assembly JAAUXY01 (sample SAMN14350117, study PRJNA611818) | marine sediment metagenome | isolation source: surface marine sediment (1.8m) | place: French Polynesia: Moorea | collected 2018-08 | reverse complement strand
AGAAGAAATCCTTGTTCAAAGCCCTGTGAGCAGTTGCCAGCAACTAAGAATCCGGCGGGGCATCTGCACCAGAGTCGAAATCGTCTGAAAGCAACTCTCCATTTGAATTCTTGGATTTACCCTCTGGCGCAGCGTTTCCCACCGAAGGTAAAATATCCTCAAACGCTACCCCATATATTTCCCAAACCGTGACAAACAAGGCGGCGACAATCGGGTCGATTATGATGCCCACCACACCAAACATAGTAATGCCGCCCAGGGTCCCGAAAAGAATCATCAATTCGTGCATCTGGGTGTCGCGACCTACCAGGATGGGGCGCAACAGATTGTCGATACTGCCCACCACCGCCGCACAAAACACACCCAACCCGATGGCTTTGGCGAAATGTCCGGTGGCGGCCAGAATAATCACCGCCGGCCCCCACACCAAGGCCGTACCGATACCGGGGATAAAGGACAGCACCGCCATCACGGTACCCCAGAAAACCGCACTGTCAATACCGACCACCGCAAAAGCTGCTCCGGCCAGAGTGCCCTGCAGGATGCCAATCACGGCCGTGCCTTTGAGTGTCGCGCGCGTGACCGAGGTGAACTTATTGAGCATGCGGCGTTCATCCTGGTCTTCCAGCGGCAGGTAATATAGAATTTTATCAATCAATTTACCGCCGTCCATGTAAAAAAAGAACATGGTATACAGCATGATGAACAACATAAAGATAAAGTTGACCGTTCCCAAAGCATACGCTCGCAGACGGTCAATTAAAAAGCCGCTGATATGGCCGACCAACTCACCGGCCTTTGTCAGGATTATATTGCGATAAGGTTCGATGCGATCGTAAAAGGGTAGGGATTTTAGGGCTTCGGTGATTTCATCCGGCTGGGAAAGGTGCTTTGCCACCCAGGGGGTGGCCGCTTCGCCGACCTTTATGGCCTGGGCGGTGACAATACCCAACAAGGCACCCAGCGGTATGATGATTACAAAGACGATCAGTAAAAGGGTCACCATCGAGGCCAGAGCACGGCGCCCGCCAAACCAGTGCTTAAAGCGGCGGTACAAAGGATAGGACAGGGCTGAGAAAATACCGGCCAGAAAAATGGCCATCAGAAACTGGCGAATCATCGATAGAAAAAGGGCCGAGATAAATAAAACCAACAGCAACAGTACCCATTGGTTGATGGCTTCTTTGTTCATGGCAGAATCCCTCTAAAGCAGAGTTGATTTTTTTATAAATATAACCAACTTGTAATGATCAAAGCAATATTTTAATATGCAACACCATTTGTATGACCGATTATTTCATTTGAGAGGCACATCATGTTCTTCAGGTCCAACCAAAACGGACTGCTTCCCACAGAGCAGGGATCGACTGAAAAATTAGGCCTGCTCATCATTTTAGGGGTCTGCTTCATCATCCTGGTGTCGACCCTGGCCTGGTTCGCGCTGGACAGGGTTAAGGTAAAAATACAGGCTGATGTTGGGAGTTCTTTGAAGACCGTCCTGCAGACCACCCGGGGATCGCTCAAAGTGTGGGTTGAATCCAACAAATTCCACCTGACCCAGCTCGCTCAAGACCCCCGATTGGTTGATCTGATTCAGCGACAGTTGAATGTTCCCCGCAGCAAAACAAGATTGTTGAAAAGCGACAGTTTGAAAGAGCTGCGCGCTTTTTTCAGATACCGCAAAAGCCGATACGGTCAGATGGGTTTTTTTGTTATCGCTCCAGATTTTCTCAACATCGCATCCATGCGGGATAGCAACGTCGGGGCTAAAAATCTGATTGCCAACCAGGCTCTGGATCTTCTTCATCGTGTCTTCCAGGGCGAGGTGGTTATGGTGCCGCCCATTTGGTCGGACGTCCCTTTGATTTCACCCCGGGACGGTCAGCGCCGGAAATCGCCTTCCATGTTTTTTGCCGCCCCTATCAGAGACAGACGCGGCGCTGTTATTGCGGTTCTAACCCAAAGGGTCCATCCGGCCCGGGATTTTACCCGCCTCATTCAGCTGGGGCGCCTCGGTAAAAGCGGCGAAACATATGCTTTCGGCCGCTACGGCACCATGCTTTCCGAAAGCCGCTTTGATGAAGATCTGCGTGCAATCGGTCTGATCGGCAAAGATGAAGACAGTATTTTGGCTGTCAGTGTTCGCGACCCCGGCGGTGACATGACCGCGGGATTCACCCCTGCGGTTCCCCGCTACCAGCAACCGTTGACCCTCATGGCCCGGGAAGCGACTGCAGGCAACACCGGGCTCAATGTATCCGGGTACCGCGATTACCGGGGCATCCTGGTCTACGGTGCCTGGTTATGGGATCAACAGCTGCAAATAGGGCTGGCCTCTGAAATCGATAAAGCCGATGCCCTGCGTCCCTATTTTACCACGCGCACGGTAATCCTGACGGTGCTCGGAATTACGGTCTTTCTTGCGCTGGGTTCAATGATGTTTGCGGTGGTCATACAAAAGCAAGCCAGACGCGCTTTGCAGGAATCCTATGATCTGCTTGAAATCCGCGTCGAGGAAAGAACCGCCGAATTGTCCGAAAGTGAAGAGCGGTTCTCCCTGGCCGTCAAAGCCGCCGGCGGGGGTCTCTGGGACCTGGAGCCGCAGACCGGCAAGACCTGGTATTCGGAGCGCTTCAAAGAACTGCTGGGCTATTCCAGCGATGAAAGCGAAGATGCTTTTCCGGGCTGGGAAAACAGCCTGCACCCCGATGATCACGACGTCGTTGTGGCCAAACTACAGGACCACCTGGAAAACCGCACCCCTTTTAATGAGGTTATTCGACTGCGATGCAAATCCGGTGAATACCGCTGGTTTCGTTCCATGGGCCATGCCCTCTGGGATGACAGCGGTCTGGCCTATCGCATGGCCGGCTCCATCATCGACATTACCGATGGAAAAAACGCCCAGGAGCAAGCCCGCAAGCTGTCCCTGGCCATCGAAAACAATCCGGCCTCGGTGGTGATCACCGCCAAGGACGGCACCATCGAATATGTCAATCCCACTTTCTGTGAAGTCACCGGTTATTCGGCCGAAGAAGCCATTGGAAACAACCCCAGGGTATTAAAGTCAGGAGATCTTCCCCCATCCTTCTACAAGGAGCTATGGGAGACCATTCTGGCCGGAAACGTTTGGCGCGGTGAATTTATTAACCGCAAAAAAAGCGGCGAAGAATTCTGGGAAAGTGCCTCTATTTCTCCAATCAAGGATGATAAAGGCGAGATCACCCATTTTGTGGCGGTTAAAGAAGACATTACCGAGCAAAAAAAGATTCAGGAAACCCTGCGCAAAAGCGAGGAACGGTTTCGCGGTTATTTCGAGTACAGCCAGGTCGGCATGACCGTCACCGCTCCGGATAAGGGCTGGATCGAGGTCAACGACCAGTTGCAGCAGATGTTAGGGTATAATCTGGATGAACTGCGCCGCATGACCTGGGCAGAACTGACGCATCCGGACGATTTAGAAGAAGATTTGAACCACTTCGAAAAGATGATGGCCGGCGAGATCGATGATTACGCCATGGACAAACGGTTCATCCGCAAGGATGGCGAGATCGTGTATACAAGCCTGACTGTCAGCTGCGTGCGCAATGAAGACGGATCCATCCAAAATGTCCTGGCATCGATGATGGACATCACCGAGCGCAAAAAGGCCGAGCAGGAAATTAAAAACTCCCAAGAGCGCCTGGCCCAAATTATCGACTTTCTGCCGGATCCCACCTGGGTGGTTGATAATGAAGGTAAGGTGGTCCGCTGGAACAAAGCCATTGAAAAAATGGTGGGCGTCAAAGCAGGGCAAATTGTCGGAAAAGGCAATTATGAACATGCCCTGCCCTTTTATGGTGAAAGAAGACCGGTTTTAATCGATCTGGTCCGCAACTGGCAACCTGAATATGAAGAGAAATACATATCAGTCAAAAAGGAAGGTCAAAACCTGATTTCGGAATCCTACCATGAGCATCTGGGGGATGGCGGCATATACCTTAGCGCCACAGCCGGTCTCCTGTTTGATGCCGCCGGGAAAATCGCCGGTGCCATTGAGTCGCTGCGTGATATCACCGACAGCAAACATATGGAAGCAGAACTCAAGGAGGCCAAACAGGCTGCCGATGATGCCAACAAAGCCAAAGGTGATTTTCTGGCCAACATGAGCCATGAGATCCGCACGCCCATGAACGCGGTCATCGGCATGGCGCATTTGGCGCTTAAAACCGACCTTTCACCCAAGCAGCGTGATTATTTGAAAAAAATCCAGTCATCAGCCAATGCACTCTTGGGCATTATCAACGACATTTTAGATTTCTCCAAGATTGAAGCCGGCAAGATGGACATTGAAAGTGTCGACTTTAATTTGGAAGATGTGATGGATAATTTGGCCAACCTGGTCACGGTCAAAGCCCAGGAAAAAGAAGAGCTCGAAGTCCTGTTTAATGTTAACTGGGAGGTGCCCCGCTTTTTAGTCGGAGATCCCTTGAGGCTGGGGCAGGTGCTGATCAATCTGGCCAACAATGCCGTCAAATTCACAGATTCGGGTGAAATTGTGGTGTCCGCTGAACTGCTCCAGCGCAATGAGGATCAGGTCTCGTTACAATTTTCGGTCAGAGACACCGGCATCGGGCTGACCGAGGAGCAGGCCGGCAAACTGTTTCAGTCCTTTAGCCAGGCCGACACCTCCACCACCCGCAAATACGGCGGCACCGGGCTGGGGTTGGCGATCAGTAAAAAATTAGTCAATATGATGGGCGGTGAGATCTGGGTGGAGAGTGAGTATGGGCAGGGTACCACCTTTAATTTTACCGCCGAATTTGGCCTGGGCAAAGAACGCGCCAAAAAACGTTTTACGCCTGCAACGGATTTGCGCGGCACAAAAGCCCTGGTAGTGGACGACAATGCCACTTCCAGAGACATTTTAAAAGATATGCTCGAATCCTTTACCTTTGAAGTCACCGTGGCCGCATCCGGCCCGGAGGGCATTACCGAGTTAGAAAACGCTGATAAGAACCAACCCTTTGAGCTGGTGGTCATGGACTGGAAGATGCCCGACATGGACGGTATCGAAGCCTCTCGGGTGATCAAAAATCATCCTAAATTGACGAAAATTCCAGCCATTATCCTGGTGACGGCCTACGGTCGCGAAGAGGTGATGCAACTGGCGGATGACGCGGGGCTGGATGGCTTTTTGATCAAGCCGGTCAGCCCATCATTGCTCTTTGATGCCAGCATGCAGGCCTTTGGCCAGGCAGCGCCTGAGGATTCAAGAGCGGGTCGCAGAGACCAAAAAGGAGCTGAGGTATTGCGGCACATCCAGGGAGCCCAGGTACTGCTGGTGGAAGACAACGAAATTAATCAGCAAGTGGCCAGCGAAATTCTGCAGGGTGCCGGGCTGAATGTCAACGTGGCCAACGATGGCAAGGAGGCCATCGCGGCCATCGAAAAAGATTCATACGATGCCGTGCTCATGGATGTTCAGATGCCGGTTATGGACGGCTACACCGCCACCGGCAAACTGCGCCAGGATGAGCGTTTTAAAGAATTGCCCATCATAGCCATGACCGCCCATGCCATGGCCGGCGATGCTGAGAAAAGTATCGCGGCCGGCATGAGTGACCACATCACCAAACCCATTGATCCGGATAAGCTGTTTGCGACACTGCGAAAATGGATCCAGCCCGATAAACGCCGCGTCGCTGTCCAGCAGCAAGCACAGCCGGCTGCATTAGAAACCGTTGCCGAGACAGCGGAGTTGCCCGATTCCCTGCCCGGATTTGACCTGCAAGACGGCCTCAAGCGCCTGCAGGGGAACAAAAAGCTGTACCGCAAGCTGTTGCTGGATCTTGCATCGAAATACACCGACACGGCCGATGACATCCGCCAGGCCATCGCGGCCAATGACTTTGACCAGGCCCATAGCCTGGTCCACAACCTCAAGGGGCTGGCCGGAAACCTGGCGGCCACCGAATTGCAGGCGGCGGCCATTGAACTGGAAAAAGGGGTCAAAGGCGGCCCGCCGAAAGAATCCTCCAAAAAGGAGCTGAATCAGTCGTTTGATAAATTGAAAAAGACACTGCAGGCAGCGATCAAGACCGTCAGAATATTGGGTCCGTCTGTTGCCGAAAAACCGGTTCAACCGTCTACCACGGCGCTGGCGGATATACCGCCGGAGCTGGCCAAACAAGCTGCCGATCAAATTCGCGAAGCGGTCGAAATGGGCGACGTCATCCGCGTCAAAAAAATTGCCGAGGAAATCAGTTCCAAATCCGAAGCCTTTGCGCCCATCGCGGATCGTATCATAGAATTGGCATCGGATTTTGATTTTGACGGGCTTTCAAAATTTGCAGATCAAATGATTGGATAAATAAAACTTCGACTTCTTCAATTCAGCTTTATTTTAACAACGCAGCCTTTAACCGGAACGATCCGAACCGTTCGCGGTTAACTCTTCAATTTGCCGCAAAAAGCTGCGCGCCTCTTCAGCAATTTTGTCTTCCTCGGCCGTGGTGGCCAGCTTTACAGCATGGTTAAGCCACTGACGGGCATCATCCAAATGGTTTTGCAAGACAGCACTGCGGCCGGCTCTAAGATAGAAGACGGCAGCCTCCCGGGTACGTTCCGCCTTTTCGCTGGCTTCGCCTGCCAGCACCAGGACCCGCACCATACCTCGATAGTCACGCGCTTTACGGCGCAGGTTTATTGTTCTGACAAATGAATCGATGGCAGCATCCCAGTTTTGTTCGGACATGGCCAGGCGTCCCAATAGCTCCTGACGATTGGCACGCAGCTGGAGGTCGTCCGTTTGCCCCAGAGCATCAATTGAAGTGCGCAACTGAACCAGATTGTCCTGTTCGCTGGCTATCAATCCCCGCAGGAAATAGGTTTTACTTTTTACAATTGAAGAAGGCTGCTCCGGGGCGGAAAGGATGTTATCGGTCATCTGCCAGGCCTGATCCAGACGCCCATCTCTTTGAAGGATGGTGGCTTCTAAAAGCGAAAAATCCAGCGATTTACCGTCATCCACCAGTGCCATCTCGGCTTTGGCACGCCGGACCACTTCCAAGGCCTTCTCATAGGATTCCAGATTCATCAGGCAAAGCGCCAGATTGTAATGGGCATCCAGGATGGCGGCGGTATCATCACGTAGATAGGCACGCTCCAGCGCCCGTCGATAAAAACTGGCAGCCTGATCAAACCGGCCCTTATCAAAAGCCAATCGCGCGGCCCGATTAAACCGCTCCAGATCGGTATCCAGGGACGGATCTCTTTGCCTCGGTGCTGAAGACCCACACGCGCTCAGCGTCAAAACGGCCACGATCATGAGCAAACCGATCAAACCAAACCCGCAAAACGAGCGAAGATAGGCAATCATGGTCTGACCTCCTGTGGTGGAAGGCGGTTTGCTGTTTGTGAAGGTTGGCCGGAGCGACCACCGAATAACCAGTGTGATTGAAGTTGACGGATCAACTGCTCTAATTCGACCATCACCTGTTGCATCTGCAAAACCAGTATGGGGATCGTATTTGCGGTGTCACCCACATTTTCGGCAATCTTTGGCAGCTGCGGTGTCGTTGCGCGTATGTCTGCCATAACGCTTTCCAAGGATGCCATGGTGGTTTTCAGACTGCGGGTAATTTGGGGGATATCGCCGGATTCGGTATCAAATTCGGTTGAGAAAGCCGAGATGTTTTCAATTATGACTTGGGCCTCATCAAGGATCGGGCCCATCTGTGCGATGCGGTCTTCCAGTTCCCTGATCAGTTTGTCCTCGGCCAGCAAACGCCCGAGCGATCCTTCGCCACTGTCAATTTTAGCAGTGATGGAATTCAAACTCGCCAGCAGCTGCTGAAGGCCCCTGTCAGGATCCTGCAAATTCTTAGAAACTTCCGTAAGCGCAATGATTGCTATATGGGCATCTTCGATCACCGGTAACACCTTCTCCCGTAATTCATCGATTAATTCAGACAATGAGTCGGTGGTGGTGCGGTCCGATTCGACGGAAAGGACGGCAAATTCCCAATCAAGCGCAGGTCCACTACCGCGGGTAATTTCTAGAAAGGCATCACCGGCAATCCCGAAGGTCCGGCGTATGGTTGCCGTTGAATCGGTGCGAACAAATACCGTCATATCGCTATCGATGCGGGCGATGGCATGGATCTTTTGATCGGGGTTGATGACAATCTCCTGAACTTCCCCGGCACGGGTCCCCAGAATTTGGATCGCCGAACCAGCAGATAGACCGAACAACCCCTCATCGGGCAGCACCACTTTGAGCGTTTTTCCGGGGCTAAACCAATTTCGGATCTTACCGGAATATAAGAATCCGGCCATAAAAAGGAGCAAGGCCAGCAGCACAAACAACCCGACGGTTTCATTGGTATAGCGGAATGTTGTTCGCGGCAGCATCTCTTTCACGCTCTCACCTCCATCAATTTATGAGCAACCAACCGATATCGCCGGGTGATCGGCAGGGTTTTATCATTCCATATAAGATCTTTTCGCGTCAGCCAGATGACCGCGGCGCCGCGTTCACGCGCATCACGAATGGCACCAATTAATGCGGATATGATATCCAGAAAAATGCCTTTTGTTGGCTCTTCCAACAGAATCAGCGAGGGGCGTCCCATAAAAGCCCGCACACAGGCAGCGCGTTGCAGGTCGGTCTCTGTGAAATCATCGGGCAGCCCCAGGGGAACTCCGGGAAGTCCAAACCGTTGCGCCAGCTCCGCGGCCTCATCATAAAGCTGGCGGGTGGACCTGCGGGTATGATGCAATTGGGGAAGCAAAATATTATCCATAAGTGATACGTGGTTAACCCAGCTTCCGGTGCTAAATACCCGGCCGATTCGGCCCCGCAGCGCATTGGCCTGACCGGGCCGCAACTCGGGCCAGTGTCGTCCCAGAAATATAACAGATCCGCTGCGGGGTTGGAAAATTCCGGCGCATGCATCTGCAATTGCCGTGGTTGCCTCTACTCGGGCCAGACGGATCATAATCAGATCCCCACCATAAACATTCAGGCTGATTGCATCAGACTCAGCAATACCCCTGGTCGTACTTCTAAATAAGGTATTATCGAATCGTAGAATGACACGCTGCTTTTCAATTATTTTGGCCATTTTATAAAACCACCATTTAAATCGTAAGGTCACCTAAATAAAATGGTCAGCCCAATGGATAAGACCAGAGTCGCCAAAGCCGATTTGGCAAAGCCCCGCGGAACGACGCCTAAGACATCGGCAGAGGCGCCGGTGATCGACAGCGCCGTCTTACAGGATAGCAGTGCCACCACAAAACCGATGGTAATGGTTTTTGCTGTAAACAAAAAATAGGTTTTTTTGTCCATTGAACCAATGGCGCGTTGGATAAAATCGAAAAAAGCAAATTGGGCCAGGTTGGCCAGTATACCTGAAATATGACCCGCCAAGAGCGCCACGGCCACAAAAGCCGTTGCCAGTGAAAACATACAGACACAGTATGCCAAAACCCTAGGTACCACCAGATACAGAAACGGATCGATACCCTGGGCATCCAGCATGTGCACCTGGCCTTCGGTTTTCATGGTGCCCAGTTCGACCAGCAGGGTTGATCCACTGCGACCGATGACAATAAAACCCACCAGCACCGGTGCAATTTCACGTACCAAAACAACAGGGATAAATCCTCTGAACAATGCCGTACTGCCAAAGACTTTTAGCCAGTATAAAGCCTGGGCAACAAGACCAAAACCAATGAAGATCCCGCTGACCAGGATGAAGGGTAATGCCTGTGCGCCCACCTGGTAACACTGGCGCATGAACTCGGTGCGTATCGAACGCCGCCAGGTGATCGGGCGGCAACTTTGCCAAATAACGGCTGCAGCATCGCCCATAAATTGCACAGATGCGCGTGCCAGGCCAATGGTCCACACACCGATGCCTGCCAGCAGCCATCTCAACCTGGACGCAGCCCGTAAGGCATCATTGCCTTCTGATGGGTTAAGCGGTTCTGTGTTCATATGTGACCTGTTAAAAGATAGGTAAAAATCTCACCGACATGGGGCAAATAATAGCGGCCACGCATCTGAAACAGATAATTGGCGCGCAACCGTTGGTAGGTGGTTTGCGAAACCTGTATGCCACCCGCTATCCCGGATTCTGCCATCTTGGATGCGAACCGGACGGACTCACCCCAAATATTGTATGTCTTCTGTTCGCCGCCCACCTCACAGCCCATACAAGCACCGGTGTCGATTCCGATCCTGAATTCAAAGGGGGCATTCAGTGATGCAAACAGATCGACATAGTGATGCTGAAGATTAAGTGCCAGGTCTGCAATTCGGCGGGCATGATCTCTAGCATCGGAGTCGATTCCCGCGGCACAAATGATCTCTTCTCCCATTAGTTTAGTATATTCGATGCCCTGCGCAGCGGCCACTTTTTCAAGATGAGCGACCATCAGGTCCAGCGTTGTGATGGACTGGCTTTCCCTCACCTGCCCGGCTAATGAAATGGCATCGGTAAATCGCAATGCCAAAACAGTCGCATCTGTAATCAGATCAGCGCTGGTTTGATCCGGAACAATATTGCCGGCTGCCAGACGATCCAAAAACGACGATAATCGACTTGAAGGTCCGGCCGCAACAGGCGTTTTTTGGCCATCGGCAGGCTGCGTTTCAGCGGCTTGATCTTCGGTCTGCATGTCACTGAAAACAGTTGCGTTAACTGACCCCGAGATCACAGAATCTTCAGCGGCGGCTGAATCCTCTGGTAGCTTGGCAGATGTCGACATGGATTTTTGATCTGCTGAAAACCGCAGCGCCAGCATGTTGGCAACAGCGTGGGCAAAGGAAAGTTCTTCTTCAGACCAGTTGTGGCGCATTCGCTCGCGCTCAAACCACAGGGACCCCACCGTCAATTCATGATAACGCATCGGTACCGCCAGCAGGGATCTGCAGCCCAACGGTTGCAAGTATCCCTGAAACAGCTCGGTCAGGTGACTATCCTCTTCTGCGTCGGCGGTGCTGATATCTTCACCGTTCTGTAGCAGATCCAGTAAGGAAGAAAAATCCGGTCGAACTAGAACGGTTCCCTGGGTATGGCCGCTGCTTTCAACGTCGTAACTGTCGACACACGTCATTTGGTCCTTCTCATTAAAACGCCACAGACTGGTGCGTCTTAAATTGATGGCGTGGGTTACAATCTCGGTTAATTCTCTATAGGATTCCGTATCCTTTGGGCCAAATACAGCCGCCTTGGAAGACAACTCGGAGAAGGCCCGGCTCTGGGCCTCCAGTTTATGTTGGCGCTCGAGCACCCGCTGTGCGCTGCGCTCAGACTGCAGCGACTTGATGACGAGAAAACCCGCCAGAATGGCGGCCAGGATCAGAATGGCGGCAGACATCAGTAAAATATTACGGTTGTTGCGCGCTACAAAGCCGACAAAATCCTCTTCCGGTACAAAAATGATAACCGATAAATCGAGCCCGGTTTTTTGGGGCATCAAGAAAGCGCTGCTGAGGTAACGCTTATCATCAACAGTTAAATCCCGATGACCGTGCCCTTCGATGCGGAAGCGGTTATAGGCACGACTTAAAACCGGATTTCCCAGTTCTTCCACCAGAATGGGTTTAAATACATCACCTTCCTTTTTGATCATTTTATCAATATCCGGATGCGCAACGATATAGCCCTCCTCGTCGATAATAATGGCTTCCCCGTTTTCGCCGATTTTCAGAGTTTCCAGAAAAGTGCTAATGGCTTTTAATTCTATATCCAGGCCGAATACGCCCAAACGTTCGTCGTTATCACCCATTATCGGCAATGAGATGGTAGTACCGTGGGTTTGGCTTGTAAAAAAGACATAAAAATCGGACCAGTACGGTTCCTGGCGGTTGACTGCCCCTGAAAACCAGGGTCGATTGCGGGGGTCGAATACATCATCAACGGTTTTTTCTTCATCAACCACATTACCGTCTGTGTCCCGGCGTATCCAGGTAGATTTAAAAGGACCCGGCGACCGATCAATGAATTTGGTGTGCAGGGATCCATCAAGCTGACGGGCGATCATCAAAAAATTGCCTTCGGTATCTGCAAGATCGAAATTGGCAACCTGTGAAAGATTGTCCAGCACTCTGAAGGCAAGTGGCTCCAAGGCATCCCGATTGTGAATATCAAAGGTGGTATTTTCTAAAAAACTGGCCGTCAGCCGAACCGTATCTTCTATCGGCTTAAGAAAGGCTTCCAACTCACCGGCAATGCGCCTTTCAAGCGCTGCCAGCACTTCATTCGACAGCGCCAGTGCATCCCGGCGATTGCTGAAATGGGAGAAAGCGGTAATCGCCAGCAAGGCCGCCAGCATGATAATGACGAAGCCGATCGGGCCTGCCACTCGAAAGTAGCGCCCTTTCAGTGTTCCTCGCTTACGGCGATCACCGAATGTAAGATCTACCACTTCTTCGCGTCGCACTTTTATGACCTCCTAAACTATTGGGTAAGGAATATGCGCTTAGCCAGAACTTAACTTTCATCTCGATCAATCTTCTTCTCAAACATGCCGCTTTTGTGCAAAATGGCAAAGACATTTATAGGCTGATCTTTACAGACGGGTCAAATGCTATATGCGATTTTATGAAGTCGATTAAGTTTATTTTAGAGAGGAAATTAACCAATAATGCGAAAAAGTAGGTACGATGCAAATGTGTGTCAATTTTCTCGACACCAAAATATTTTTTGAATATGAGTGGGATGTTAATTGTTCTGCGGACAGCCGCAATAGTGCCGATTAAACCCAACAGAAATCAATTCATGGCCTCATAAAAAAAGCCCGGATCGAATCGAACCGGGCCTTCTGTTTATTAGTTAAATAATTTGCTCTACAGATTACAATTCAATCCCCAGCCGTTCCCAGACCGATTCATTGTCTTTGATTTCCGCGGCTTTCAGGTGCGGATAGGTGGTGATCAAAAAATAGGCCAGCGGCACGACACCCAGCACGATAAGGATGACGTCCGGAATGACGCGCAGGGTTCCCATCAAAACCACCGAGCTCCTTTCGAAAAAGTCCGCGCTACGGGCCACCCACAGACCATCCCTGAATGCGATCCAGGACTGCATGAGCCCGATGGGCAGCAGGGTGCCGAAAGCCAGCAGGAACAGCCCGCCGTTGAGCCCCCAGAAGGAAAGCTTTAAGATGCCGTCTTTCCAGTGGGCCTTGTCCACCAGGCCGCGCCAGGAAAACAGCAACAAGGCGATGGAAAGCATGCCGTAGGTGCCGAACATGGCCGTATGGCCGTGGTGCATGGTCAGATAGGTGCCGTGCTCGTAAAAATTGATAATCGGCAGATTGATCAAAAAGCCGAAGATACCGGCTCCTAGAAAATTCCAGAAGGAGGCGGCCACTAGAAAATACATGGGCCATTTATAGCGAAACTGCACACCCTGCTTGCGAATTTCGCGGTATTCCATTAAGCCTCTGACCACCAGCGTTAAAAGCGGCACAGGCTCCATGGACGAAAATATGGCGCCCCAGCCGACCCAAAAAGCTGCACCGCCGTACCAGTAATAGTGATGCGCGGTTCCGATAATGCCGCTGAGAAAAGTGAGGGCGGCGGTAAAATAAGCCACCCTTAATGCAGCCTTGGCGGTTGCTAATCCCATGGCCACCATCAGCAGGGCAATGACGGCAATTCCGAAAAACTCAAAGATGCTTTCCACCCAGAGGTGAACCACAAACCAGCGCCAGTAGTCTGCCAGGGTCAGATGAGAGCCCCGGCCGTAAAACAAGCCGAAGCCGAAAAAGGCGACCACAAACACGGCGCTGAAAACGTAAAACCAGATCAGACCGGTAAATTCGTCCTTGTGGCCCAGTTTGATATGGTAACCAACAGCCCGGTAGACAATCAGCAGCCAGTAAATCAGACCCACAAACAGCATGATTTGCCATAGACGGCCCAATTCCAAATATTCCCAGCCCTGATGACCCAGCCAGAACCAAAGATCACCCAGCATCCCTTTGATGCCCAAAATTTCTCCGGTAAGACTGCCCACCGCAACCAGCAAAACAGCCACAAAAAGCACCTGCACCAGTAAACCCTGTTTGGGGGGCTCTTTGCCGCCGATAATGGGGGCCAGATAGATGGCAGAGGCAATCCAGGTGGTGGCAATCCAAAAAACCATTAATTGCAGATGCCAGGTTTTGGCCCAGCTATAGGGAATCAACTTGGCCACAACGGGTATGAAAAAACTGGCCGGATGGATGGTGTAGTGCGCCAGCAACCCGCCGAAGCTGGTCTGCAGCAAAAACAACAGTATTACCACCACAAAAAATTTAGCGGCGGCCAGCTGGCTGCGGGTCAGCGGCATATCGATCAGCTTTTCGGATAGGGCAACACCCTTGGCGCCGCCATACCACAGGCCGTAACGATGGACCCAGTAGACAAACAAGGCCAACACCACCAGCAAAGCCAGAACACCGGCAATGGAATAGAAAAATGCATCGGTGCTCGGCACATTGCCCACCCGGGTGTCCGGCGGCCAATTGTTGGTGTAAGAGTAATCTTCACCCGGGCGCAGCGTTGAGGCCACCCACGCTGTCCAGAAGAAAAAGCGTGACACCTGCAGACGCTGCTGCTCGTCACCAATGGTGCCGGGCAGAAAACCATAACGGACTTCACCGTCCCTAAAGGTTTTTTCCCAATGGGCGACCACGCGCTCCAGGCCCTGGACTTGGGCATCGGTGAGCTTGAGCGTGTCGCTGTCGGCGTCGTAGCGGTTGGGCTTCAGCTCGGCCTTGATTTTGACATTTATGATGTCTTTTTGCAGGTCATCGAGCTGGTCATAGGAATTGCCGTGCTCTGCCATAGCCAGATAATCACCGACGGCCTCGGCGATGATGTTTAATGAGGCAGCTGAAAACTCCGAACCCCGCTGGGAGCCGTGCCCCCAGACCGCCCCATGATCCATCAGGCCATAACGCTGGTAGACATTCTGACCGTCAATGATATCTGCACGCTCAAAAAGGAGCTTACCATCGGTGTCAACGACTTTTCCAGGATAAGGCGGCAGATCTCTTTGCATGACAACGCCACCGCCCAGCAGAACGGCCATGGCAACAACAAAACAAAGAATTGCGGCCCATTTTAAAGTTTTAAGAGACATTTATACCTCCCTGGTTTGTATTAACAGTGGTTTTATTAAATCACGCACCTTCCGTCGACTGTCGGGGAGAGTTCATGTTATCCATTTTCAGGCCGACTCGATGTGGGATGGTGATATTGAGCAAACCATTTGATTTAAAACCAGAGCCGATCTCCGGTTTCTTTCACAATATAAATATACCATTAGGGAATGAGAACGTTTGACTTAAATCAATGGTTCTTTTCTCAGGAAGGCGGACAAATACGGATAGCTAAGGACGATTGATTGGGGATATTGTTTACGGGTCTGACTTTAAATCTTCAGATATAATCACATACAGATGGACTTCGCGGGGGCCATGGGCGCCGTGCACCATGGTGGCCTCGATATCAGCGGTTTTGCTGGGGCCGGATATGAATGTCAGACAATTGGTTAGACCTTCCCGCCGCTCATGCGGGTCCCATTTTAGCAGGGCATAAAGCTCTTTTAGGTCAGCAATCATCTGATCGAGTTTAATGACGGCAATGTGAATGGCCGGCACCAGTGATACGGTGCGCGCCTGGCCGGGCCGGGTTCGCATCACCAGGGTGGCGGTGTCGGCCATGCAAAAATCAGCAGATGTAACACCGATATAAGCATCGATAACCTGCTGCCGGATGCCGTGATCCGTTGTTTTGTTCAACTCGGTGACAAACAGCGGCACGTTTTGTTCGGCCAAAGCAGCCGGTAGATTCAAGCGTTCAATCAACGGGTGGGCCCAGGCCACAACACTTTTTGTGTTTCCCCATTCAGGATCTTTTTCCCGGACCAATGCTGCAATGGCATCGGTCACCGTACTGATATCATCACAGGGAATCACCTTCAAGTTGATGGGCCCGGCGGCTTCCATCAAAGTGTCGAGTAGTTTTTCCCGCTCAGCGGCCCCGCGGTTTTGGATTCGCTCCAATATTTCCCGGCTTTCAGCAGACATGTCGTCACCGAATAAATCGGCCTCGCCCTGTGATTCAGTCTTTGGTTTTCCTAAAGCCTTTTTGATTGTGCTTATAAAATTTTTCTGGTTCGCCATGCTCATCAGATGGTTATGCCTCTATATTTGTACTAAACGCGATCTCAAAATGAACAATTCATCTGTAAAAACAAAGAAAAAGCACCGAGTTTCGCTTATTTAGAAGTGTCTAAAATGACTAAAATTATGGTAACAGTTATAAAGGTGGATCTAAACCTTTGAGTTGCCTTGATTACATTTCGGTTTACTCATCAGCAGCCAGTGACCAGCCTGCGACGAGCTACTCTCGGCCTGAGCTCGAGTCGAAGGCAGCCGAGTCGAAGCCAGAAGCAGACTCCTGAACCCAACGTATTCCTGTTGCCCCAGAAAAACAAATTAAAAGCGTTGATCCCGACTAGTATCCCTTCTTCCAGCGTCGTATAAAACTTTTTTTGGCCAAGGGCTTTAAATCGCGCCCCTGCGTCCAGCCATTGACCAGTGGCGGCAGGCGGCGAATCATGCCGTTCCGCTGCGGCATCAGTTTCTGCCCCAAAGCCGCCAATTTCAGGGCGAAGTCGTAAACAGATCGCTTGCGTATGATCCAGGACCAGGCCTGCCAGATCAGGTTTTCCGTGCGATCAGCCGGCGTCACCTTCCAGTTCGGATCGCCTTCAGCCAGCTTGGCTCGCAAGGCCAGCAGCATGCGCGGCAGATCAATATTGACGGCACAGGCATCCTGACAGGCGCCGCAGAGGGTCTCACCCTGGCACAAGTCCTTGGCGCGATTGATACCCACCAGCAGGGGGGTGACCACCGCGCCCACCGGACCGGTATAGGCATAGCCGTAAGAATGCCCACCAATTTTGGCATATACCGGGCACACATTCAGACAGGCTGCACACCGGATGCAACACAGCATCTCGCGAAATTCGGGATCAGCCAGAATCCGGCTGCGCCCATTATCCAAAATGACCAGATGAAATTCCTGTGGGCCGTCAGCCTGATCCGCCAGACGGGGCCCGCCGATGTAGCTGACATAAGTGGCCATATTTTGGGCCGCAGCCCCCCGGCACAGCAGTCTTAAAAGGATATCGTGATCTTCCAAGCTGGCGGCCACACGCTCCATGCCCATGAAAGCCATATGGATTTTGGGCAGGGTTACTGACATGCGGATATTGCCTTCGTTTGAAACGGTTGTAATGTGACCGGTTTCAGCACAGGCGATATTGCAGCCCGATGTGCCCATATCTGCCGCCAGAAATTTTTGGCGCAAGGCCTTTCTGGCAATCCAGGTCAATTTCGGCGGATCTTCTTCGTAGGGGATATCCAGATTATCAGCAAAGAGCCGGCCGACATCATGGCGGGTTTTGTGGATGGCCGGTGCAATGATATGCGAGGGCGTCTCACCGGCCAATTGAATGATGTATTCGCCCAGGTCCGTTTCGGACACCTCAATGCCGGCATCGATCAAGGCATTGTTTAAGCCGATTTCCTCGCTGACCATGGATTTGCCTTTGACCACCTGCCTGACCTGATGCCGTCGGGCGACCTTTAAGCAATAATCCACGGCCGCCTTCCGGTCTTTAGCAAAAAAGACATAGCCGCCGTTTTTGCGGATGTTGGCTGCCAATGTTTCCAGAACAACGTCCAGGTTTTCGATGGTTTTCATCCGGACCTCATGGGCGCTTAAGCGCAGATCCGGACCCTCCGGCAGCCGGCGGTAGCATTCGGCTGTGCCGCGACCAAAACGATTCTGTAAATCCGCCAGTGCCTTTTGCAAAACCGGATTCTTTATGGCCTTTTTGGCCTCAGCCACGTAATTTTCAGTTGTTATTTTTGACATTTTAAATGACGTGTTACGAGTTATGGGTTACGCTTTATACAAAAGCCGGCCTTAGTTGTCTAAGATCTGAGCAATGTGCATTACTTTTATTGAGCTGCCCAGGCGGCTGAGCTTGCCCTTGATGTTCATCAAACACCCCATATCACAACCCACCACCGCATCAGCTTTGGTATCCATGATGTTTTTGACCTTATCGGTGACCATGGCATCTGAAATTTCTGGATATTTTACGGAAAAGGTGCCGCCGAATCCGCAACAATAATCCGAATCTCGCATTTCAACAAAATTGATACCGGACACCTTCTGTAACAAAGCACGCGGCTGCTGTTTGACACCGATGCCGCGCAGTAAATGACAGGAGTCATGATAGGTAACCCGGCCGTCATAGCGCGCCCCCACGTCATCAACCCCGAGCACATCCACCAGGTATTCGCTAAATTCGTAAGTGCGCTGCGCAAGGTTCTGGGCGCGCTGCAACCAGTCTAAATCGTTTTGAAACAGCTCAACATAATGATGACGCACCATGTTCACGCAGGAGCCTGATGGGCAGACAATGATGTCGGCATCGTCAAATACATCAATAAAATGTTGCGCGGCAATCCGTGCCTGGCGGCGATAGCCGGAATTAAAGGCCGGCTGACCACAACAGGTTTGATCACCGGGGCAGGTCAGGGAAATCCCCAACCGTTGGAGCACGCCCACCATGGCATCGGCCACCTCAGGGTAATGGGTGTCCACCAAACACTGGATAAATAATGTAACCGATTGTTGGCTGTTCATTTTAGATTTTCAGATATTCACGAATGTACCTAAACGAAATTAAAGTTGAACGCTATACTGATCTGTAAAAAAAATCCAGGGCAAAATCAGACCACAAGCAACCGGGCAAAGCCTTTTAAATAAACTTGAAAAGCTTGCGCTAAATAATATTTCTGATAAGATATTGACAGCTTAGGAGATCATGGCCATGTCAGAGCAAAGAACAGCGCTGCTGGAGCTCATTGATAAAATTGAGCACATGGGACAATTTCAGGATCGCATCGATTTTCCAGCCACCATCGGGCAGATATGGGAGGTATTTCTGGATGATGTACGTAGCTTAATAAAAATTGAGGTTTGTGCATTTTTTGTCGTTGATGACGATTCCCATGAATTTATTTTAGAATATGTCGACCCCGATGATCGCAAAAAGATCTGTAAAAAAGAGGTCGATTATCAAATTGAATGCGGTATATTCTCTTGGATCATCAATCGCAGACAACCCGCACTGATACCCTCCTTGGCATTTGATGACGGTAAATCAATTGTCATGTTACCGCTTTCCACCATCAAACGAACCCTAGGGGTGGTCTTGATTAAGACCCCCATAAAGGAAAGCTTTATTACGCAGGAAAATATGAAGCTTCTGACAATGCTGGCCAAGCAATACTCACTGGTGCTGGAAAACACCCTGCTGTATGAGCGGTTGAAGCGAAAACACAAATCACTGGAAAAAGCCAATGGCGAAATCAGACTTTTATCCAGAAAAGATTCACTAACCGGCTGCTACAACCGGGGCTACCTCAATGAACACTTGCAGCATGAAATGAAAAGAGCCTCACGTTATCATCACCCGCTGGCCATCGCGTTATGTGATATCGACCATTTTAAGCGCGTAAACGATACATTCGGTCATCTGTGCGGCGATATGATATTGAAGGAATTTGTCAAGCGCATCCTTTCATTGATCCGTTCTGACATGGACTGGCTGGCACGTTATGGCGGAGAAGAGTTTTTGCTGGTCTTGCCCGAAACTAATTTTAAGAACGCCCGTCGACTGGCCGAAAGGCTTCGCAAACAAATTGCCAAAAAAAAATTTCACTGGGAAGGTGAGACGGTTACCATCACGGCCAGCTTTGGCGTAACCGGCATTGACAAGGGCGCGACTATGGCGGATTTTTCGTTGGAGGCTTTTATTGAGATGGCAGATCAGTATCTTTACCAGGCGAAAAATTCTGGAAGGAATAAAGTCGTTAGCGGTCCATTTGTACCAGAAGTTCGCGTCGAAAATAATATGAAATCGAAATAAATTTTTGCGCTTAGCGCCTGGTTTTCTTTCTTTGCTTTATTTTCTCAAATCCGGCTTCAACAACCGGTTGAATTTTATCTAACTTAATGGGTTTGGTCAGATAATTATCAAAGCCGACCTGTTTGAGCTTTTGCAGATCGTATAGATCCGCATATCCGGTTAAGGCAATGATGACTGACTGTGAGTTTCTCTCTCTGATTCGCTGGCAAAATTCAACACCGTCCATATCGAGCATAATCAGATCGGTTATAATGACTGGAAAATCCTCTTTTCTCATAAGCGCCAACGCCACTTCCGGTGATTCCGCCTCAGATACCGAATAGCCTGCTTTGCTCAGGAGTTTGTTCAACAGATCTCTCTGAAAATCTTCATCATCGACGACCAGTATTTTCTTTTTCATTTTATACGCTCATTCTCTTGAAACGCTCAATTTAGGGCCTATGTTGAGCGGTTGTTGAGGTTGCCGCAGCTACACGGCAGATGGCGTTCCGCTATAGCTGTCTATGCGGAACGACATCTAACACAGTAGATGTGGTGAGATCGACAATCCCCAACGGAGTTTCAAAATAGAGATATTTAAGATCATAGAATTCCTTAATTTAATCGTTTACACTATATTTTTATTTTAAAACGCTCGTTTTTAGTTATACTTGAATCGAGCGATTGTCGAGGTTGCCGCAGCTACACGGCAGATGTCGTTTCGCTATAGTTTTCTATGCGGAACGGCATCTAACACAGTAGATGCGGT
>JAAUXY010082851.1_pt1 | contig 20749 bp, 13 predicted proteins | sample 7278121 | NCBI WGS metagenome assembly JAAUXY01 (sample SAMN14350117, study PRJNA611818) | marine sediment metagenome | isolation source: surface marine sediment (1.8m) | place: French Polynesia: Moorea | collected 2018-08 | reverse complement strand
CTCGATCTCGATTTTTGCCTGCTGCAGGATTACCCAGTCCAACATCCTGACTGATCGAATTTCCGTCAGGACCGCACCCTCGAACAGCACCGAGGCAACCTGCGCCATAATCTCCAGCGCCATGCTCAAAGGCATTACGGGCAGGGCCAGTAACCCGGGGTCAGTTTGCGAAACGCCGCCGCCCAGGGTGTGATGCCGCAAAAACAGGTCTTGCCCGAGTTCCAGGGATCGACGCGCTCGCACGGCATTACCCGATTCGAGCGGTTCAATCTCACCCGCCAACGGCAGCTGGTCATCTTTACGCGAACCCGGCTCCGGGGAGGTCCCGAGAAACGAATGCATGGTCTGATGCTGTACCTGCAGGAACGTCTCCATGGTATCGAGATACTGGTTCATGGCTTCCTCTCTGAAACCCTGGCTCCCTGGCCCGGGAATGGACGCAACTGCGAGATCCGGCGAGCCAGCGCCCGAATCCCGGACTGTCGAAGCGTGTTGGTCGGTTCCGGCGGTCTCGACTCGCGCCGCGGGATAGCCTTGTGCTTGCTGTTGACTGACGCCTGGCGGCTGCGCCTGCGCCGCCGACGCGAATCTGCGTATCAGCTGTTCCCTGTTTTGGCCAAGGCTCATTCGCGGCATGCCCAGGCGCAAGGCCATTTCCTTGCGCACGGTGGAGACGTCATGCGTTTTATTGTCCAGATCGATTTCCCGCGGTTGCCGAGGCCGGTAAAGGTTATCCAGTTGCACGCTGACGCCGCTGGCATAAAGGTGACCGAGGAGGTGGTGTAACTGGGTAATACCGGATCGACGATGCGTGTTACTGGCAAGGGCAATGGCGTCCTTTTCGGCCAGGATATCGCTGACGAAGCCGGTCAGGTTGCTTCTCGGCCCTATTTCGACGAACAGGCGCACGCCGTCCCGATACATGTTTTCGATCGTTTCACGAAACCGTACCGGACGGGCCCACTGCATTAGCGCAAGGCGGCGTATTTCGTCGATATCATCCGGCACTCTTGCGGCACTCAAACACGAGTACATCGGAATGGCGGGAACCGAGACCGGCAACGAATCGAAGAATTCTTGCAACGGCCCGAGGGCAGCTTCGAATTGTCGGCTATGATAGGCGCGATCGAAGGCAAGCGTCTGACAAACACCGCCTCGCCTGGTCAATTCCTTGATGGCCCGGTCGGCCGCTTCGATATCGCAACAGATAACGAACTGGTGCGGGCAGTTTTCCATCGCCACGCACAGGGAACCCTCGCTCTCCCCCACCATTTCGTCGATGATGTCGCGTCCGAGGCCGCCCACCGCTATCAACCGAGCCTGCGGAATATTGTCCGAGGCAGCAAGATTTTCAATCATGCGGTTGCCGGCCCGAATATGCCGAACCAGCTCCGCGCGATTCTTGATAACAATCGCACCCGCGGCTTCGAGCGCCATGATTTCCCCGCTGCTGTGCCCAACGATCACGTCTGGATCCACCCCGAAGGAATGCAGCAGGCGGAACATTGCGCGATCTGCGGTAATGACCGCGTCGACCGCTCCATCCATGTTCCAGATCCGATTTTCGGCAGCGGTGAAATCCTCGTCGGTCTTGGGGAAGATGAAATCACTTGGAGCGAAACCGCGATCGTGATCGCTATATGCCCGATCGAGAACATCGAAGCATTCCCGCACCTCCGGAAAGTCGATACACAGGTCACGCAACATGTTTACGTACTGCGACCCTTCGCCGGGGAAAATGAACGCGATACCACCTTCCTTCGCCAGCGGGCGATCGTAGTAAAACATGCCGCCGCGATCCTTGATTCGAACGCGATCGCTTTCCAGCAGGCGTTTGCTCGCCGTGGACAGTTTGCTCGAAAAGTTTTCGATGTCGCTGGATACTATCGCCAGGCGGGCAGGTCCACCGTCGCTTTGCCACAAGGCATTGGCAAGATCGACGAGTTCGATTGCCGAACTGGATGCGATGAAATCCTGTACTTCGCGACAACGATTTATCAACCCCTGGCGGTCGGCCGCACTGATGACGAGCAGTTCACTATCCCGCTGTCGATCGAGATTAGTCACCGCAGCCGCACCACCGGGATACTCTTCGAGTACCGCGTGCGTATTAATACCACCGAAACCGAAGGCATTTACCCCGGCACGCCGCGGAAGCTTGTCGCTACCGCTAATCCACGGCCGGGGCTCGGTATTGATGTAAAACGGCGTGTTTTCCAGCTCGAGTTGCGCGTGGGGGTGCTCACAGTTCAGGGTGGGCGGCAAAGTGCGGTGATAGACCGACAAGGCGGCCTTGATCAGGCCAGCAATACCGGCGGCCGGAATCAGGTGGCCGATCATCGATTTGACTGAGCCTATTGCGCAAGTTGCCTCCCGGCCCTGGCGCGTTCCGTAGACTCGAGCCATCGAATCAACCTCGGTTGCATCGCCCAGTGGAATTCCCGTGCCATGAGTCTCGATCAGGGTAACCGTCTTCGGGTCGACATCAGCGTACTCGTAGGCCCTGCGCATCGCCAGCTGCTGCCCCCTGGAATCCGGTGCCAGCAATCCCCTGGCCTGCCCATCGCTGGACGAAGCAACGCCCTTGACGACCGCGTATATCCGGTGGCCATCCCGTATCGCGTCATCGAGCCGCTTGATTACCATCATCCCGATACCCTCTCCGAGCATGGTCCCATCGGCGTCGGCATCAAAGGGGCGAAGACCCGGTTGGCGCGACAGGGCGCCAAGCTGGGTAAACAACATGTGAATGACCGGTGGCGTGGATATCTGTACCGCGCCGACCAAAACCGCGTCGCATCGATGACTCAGCAGGTTCTGTATTCCGTTTTCGAGTGCGATAAGCGCCGATGCACAGGCAGCATCGACGGTAAAGTTGCGTCCACCCAGGTTCATCCGGTTAGCGATAATCCCGGTCATGACACTGGATGCCAGGCCCGGCGCGGTTTCGGACGTGAATGCGGGCAAACTGCTTTTCAGGGATAGCTTGAGTTCATCCAGCTCGCCCTGGCCCAGATCCGGTCGCAAGTCCCGGACCAGGTCAATGGTCTGATCGACGATGAATCCGTGCTGCAACAGGTTTACGTAACCGCTGTTAACAAAGGTTCCGCGCCCGAGAATCGTATCGAAACGTTCGCGATTAAATGGCAGGTCGGGAAACCCCGCATCGGCAAGGGCGGCGTCCGCCACTTTCAGGGCCAGGAAATGCTCGGGCTCGGCGCCTTCGACACTGACCGGCATGATGCCATACTTCAGCGGGTCAAAGGTTGCCAGGTCATCAATGTAACCGCCGCGTCGACAGTAGATACGATCATTGGCATCGGAATCGGGATCGAAAACTGCGTCGATAAGCCTGTCTTCCGGCGGATCATCGATAGCCTGGACCTTGTTTACGATGTTGTGCCAGTAGGCATTCAGATCCGGCGCCTTGGGAAAAATGCACCCCATGCCGATAATCGCAACATCGGTATCTGCACCGTCTCCCTCGCGACCCTTACTCATACGTTTGCATCCTGCCGGAACCCGTCGGTCACTCGGCCGGCTTGCTACAGGAAACGAACAGGTAATGCGTTATGTCGTTAACCCTTCGGTAGGTCAATCGCAGGCTCCTGTCCAGTTGCGGCTTGTCGATCTTGCCATCGAGAAATTGCTGATTGAAGTACAGAATCGCGTGCCAGAAATGCCCTATCCAGCATTCCTGCGTGACATCGCGCACCTGCACATCGACAAATCCGAGCTTTTCAAGCAATTCGCCGTACGCACCAGGCCCATCGAGATAATTTTTTTCGGTGTGGCTCGGATTGTTGCGTTCCGCCTCGAGCGTCATCAGCAAATCGGATAAAACGAGTCGCCCTCCCGGCTTCAATACACGCCGCGCTTCCTGCAGAAATTCCTCGCGGGTAAAAAAATGAAACGCTGCCTCGACGCTAAAAACGTTGTCCATGCTGCAGTCGGGAAATTCCAGCTCGGTAGCGCTCATCTCCATGAACCGGCACTGCGGCACATTCTCTCGAGCAATTTCAAGCTGCTTCTCCGAGACATTGATACCAATCACTTCTTTGTCGAAAAACCTGGCCAGGCAGGCTGACGTCTCGCCCTTGCCGCAGGCAACATCGAGCACATTGCCACTTTTATCGGGCATCAGCGCCAATAGCTGGTCCATCAGGTTTTCACAGGCTTCGCGCTGGGATCCGGTATGCTTTTCCCAGTAGCCGAAATTCAGAAAACCGCTCTGCCCGTAGAACTCTTCGACAGTCGGCCACTCACACAATCCATCGTAGAAATCGGTGATGAATTCATACATTTTCAATGCTTCGGTCATACTACCGTCCACCTGTCATCGGGGATTTGGGTTAACCGCCTGGCGAGGCCCGTCAGCCCCGGGTCGGTGATTCCGGCGGGCCGGGCTACTCGCTGTCGCGATCCGTTTTTCCAGCTTCTTCAGTAGCCCGGCCAAATCCGGCCTGTCTGGTTCTATTTCACGCGCCCGGTGAATGACCTCAACGGCTTCGGCATATCTCCGCAGACGTAAATAGACAGCGATTATTTTCAGGTAATTCCGGATGTTTTCTGGTTCCAGGTAACTGGCAATTCGAAAGAATCTCAGGGCTTCGCTGGGAAGATCGTGTTGCAGGAACAGGCTACCGAGCTTTCGATAAGGTACGGCACTGGCCGGATTCAATTTTTGCGCTGACAAATACTCGCGCGCGGACTTGCCAAGGTCGCCTTGCTGGCGCCACAGGTCGCCAAGCAGATTTCTCATTTCTGGCGCACCCGGCCTGAGTATCGCCGCCCTCTCCAGATGTTCGACCGCGGACTCAATCTCACCGGCCCTGAACAGCAAACGCCCCAGTGCATAGCGGGCCTCGCTAAACTCCGGATCCAGCTGCAGGGCTTCCCGATAAACCTGGATCGCATCCTGCGCAAGGCCAAGGCGGCTTAAAATACTGCCTCTCAGCAAGTAAAACGCATTCAATTCGAGTTTCGCGCGTCGAGCCAGCTCCAGCGCGCGATCGATTGCTTCCAGCGCCAGGTCGAACTGGTTGCTTTTCTGACGAATATGGGCAAGGTCATACCATGCCCTTGGATCCGAAGGATCCAGTTTCAGCGCGAGTTCGACGGAACCGCGCGCGGCCGACAGTTTTCCCAGCTGCCTGAGCACGGCGCCCTTGAGTCGATGCGCTTCGGCGAACTCGGGATTCTCATGCAACAACAGGGTGAGCTTCCGCAGCGCCTGTTTGCATTTGCCCCCTTCGTACAGGCGCCGGGCAAGCACAATTCCTCTCAGGGACGATTGTCCAGGCTCATTTAGACTCGGTCTGTATTCTTTCATCCGGCCACCCGGCTTACCCATGCCATTTTCTTTGCCAATAATCCCGCTCCGGCATGGCGCTATTTCGTTGCTCCGACGAGGACGTAATATTTCAGATCGGCTGCGAGCTTGTAGGTACGCGATAACAGCGGCCCGATTTCCTCTTTGCTTATCACGCCATCAAGCAGCTTCTGGTGGGCAAACCTGACGATATCCCAGTAGAAAGCCTCCCAGCACTCCCGGGTTGCGTCCGTTATCCGGACCTCGCTGAAGTCGACACGCTCATACTGCCGCCGGTATTCGTCCAGGCTGGAAACCATGTTCTGTTCGCAAAAATGCGGCCGATCGTGCTTGAATTCGTCCGATATCAAGATATCGCACAAAACCAGGCTGCCACCGGGCTTCAACACGCGATGGGCCTCGCGCAGAAAATCCTCCCGGGTAAAAAAATGGAACGCAGCCTCGACACAGACAACGTGGTCGAAACTCGCATCCTCGAAATCAAGGTTCACCGCATTCATCTCGATGAAAGTGCAGCCAGGTAATTTTTGCCTGCAGGTATCCAGCTGCTTGTCAGAAATATCGATGCCAGTTATGTCTTGCGGCTGAAAATAATTGAGCAGATAACTGGTGGTAGCACCGACTCCACACGCGACATCCAGGATTTTGCCCGATTTTTCTGGGATAAAATCGAGCAGCTTCTCCATCAGGCACTCACTGGCTTCTGCGGCAGAGCGCGGGGTGCTGTCCTCTCGATATCCATAGTTGAGGAATCCGCTGTCACCGTAGTATTCGTGGATCAGCGGGTCGTACATCCTGTCCCCGTACAGTTTGTTCAACGCCCGCTTGGCACTGTCCGACTGTTGTCGTAATTCCGCCTGGTTTGAAACCATGGTCGTGTATTCTCCATTATGATTATCCTGGCGCCCCTTTCCGACCAGCCAGCCACCCGGTATCGTTAGCGCTTTTTTTTCGCCGGGCTTGCGAATCTACCATAACAGGTTTGACGGTTTTAGTATGCGCATCACAGTAAACGCCAGCGGTTACCGGCGACCAGGGCATGCCGGCTCGAGTGTCATGGACCGCCAGAGAGACCACTATTTATAAGCCAAGCTGTCGACCCAGTGCTTCGGGGATCGGCTTCACCTCCGCCCACCTGGGCAGGCGCAACACGGATTGATGCTCGCGATCGAAGAAAATCTCGTTCTGCGCAATCAAGGCTTTGGCGCCAGAAACGGCGGCATCGCAACCAACGTTCCGGTTGATATCGAAACGGGGATAGTTCGAAGACCCGACAATGACGCGGACTCGATGCCCGGCTCGAAACGTATAGGCTGTCTTCGACAGGTTTACCTTGACCCGGTAAACCGTTCCGGGACGCATAGGCGGATTGTCCACGCGACCCTCCCGGAAGCACACGCGCTGAATCCCGTCGGTTACCAGCATCGAGCGTCCGTCCGGATAAACATCGGTAACGCGCACGGCAACATCGGTATCCGGACGATCTGAGGCAATATATACCTCCATTTCGGCGTTGCCCTCGAGGACAAGATCCGCGTCAAGCAATTGCGAGGAAAATACGAGGCTATCCTGGCGTTGCTCTACCTCTCTCTGGTCCCTCGGTCCCATGCCAATTTTCCTGTAATTCGGATCCTTGCTGAGAAACGCATTCATTCCCCCCAGTGTCGGCGACGGATCGTCAGGATCGAATTCGAAGCCCTGACTCTGCCCGTCTGCGGAAGGCGGTTTTGTCGACAGCCGGTTGTTCGCCGAGAGATATAAACTGGCTGTCGACAGGATTTTCGGCGGAAAACTCTCGGCACACATCCAGCGGTTGACCCCCATGCGCAGGTAGCAGGCGCGCGGACTTTGGTCCCAACCGTTATCGATTCCGCGCAGGGTATGATCGAAAAACAGTTTCGATATTCTCGCCCCCACACCTTCGGCTTGCGGAAACGACAATTCTCCCTGCTCGCGCTTGCCGATTGCTACATGGTGCCACGGACCGATCCAGAGACGCAGGTTTTGCCTGACCTCGGGCGTACCCTCGCGAAGATAGTTGGTGTAGGTCTCGATAATCGTATCGACCGAAAGATCGTACCAGCCACTGGTCATCAACATCGGGACATTGATCCTGCTGGCTTTAGATGTGCTTTTTTTGACCCGGGTCCAGAAACGATTGTTAACCGGATTTTTTCGTACCCTGCTTTGCGGTCCGTATCCTGCCGTGCCGAGCATATCGACGTACGCCTTTTTCAGCACGCCGCCGTGGTAGAAAATATCGTAGCTGTAAAAATCCGCGGCGACCATCGGTGCTATCGCTGCCAGGTGAGGTGGCCGCTCGGCGGCAACCGCATACTGAACGCGACCGACCGCTGAGGGTCCCCACATCGCTACCTTGCCATTACTCCAGGGCTGTCTTGCAATCCACTCGATCACATCGTGGCCATCCTTGCCATTTTGCACCATACCCTGAGCGGGCATTTTTCTCGCTGCCTTCGAGCCGAAGAATCCTCGCCAGTCCACCAGTACGTAGGCGTAATTGCGGTCGTCCGGCAAATCCAGCTCGGCACTGCGATCCGGTAACGGAGCGCCCAGGAGTTTACGGCTGTAGGGCGTCATGATCAGAATAGCCGGATGCCGGGCGTCTTTTTTCGGCAGCCAGGCATCCGCTGCAAGCCATTTACCGTCGCGCATCGGAATCTTGATATCGCTCAGTTCCCGGTATCGGCCTGACTGGGCGAAGTAGACCGCATCCTGCTCGTTCGGGAGCACTGAATCCAACGTACCTGGCGTTACGGATTGTGCACTACAGCCAAGCGGCACGAAAAGTAACAGCGCCAGCAGGCGACATGACCACCGAGTCGGGAGCAGAGTATTTCCTCTCCGCCGACCGTGATCGTCGAAACAAAACATGGTCTTCCCGTAAATCAAACAATCTCATCGTCGTCAATCATCTCGGCAAACATGATACCGTAATGGCAAAGGCCAGGAGAAGCGATGCCCCCCGGACGGACGGCGGGCAAAATCAAATACCCCGTTTAAGTGATGCCAAAAACCTGCTGCTGCCCTAAAATTAGGCCCGGATAATTGCGGGCACGGAATACAATCAGGCCGCAACAGACAACAAGCGTCGGGAGTCGACAGCAAAACCATGCAAGACAAAATAACAATCGTCTCGGGACTACCACGTTCCGGCACATCGATGATGATGCAGATGCTGGCCGCCTGTGGCCTGGAAATCATGACCGATAATGTCCGCGAAGCGGACAGCGACAACCCACGCGGATACTACGAACTCGAGCAGGTTAAAAAAATAGCAGAGGACGCGTCCTGGCTTATCGATGCAAGGGGAAAAGTGGTCAAGATGATATCAATGTTGTTGAACCACCTGCCCATCGATCACGAATACAAAATCGTGTTCATGTTGAGAGATATCGAAGAAATACTCACCTCGCAAGATAAAATGATGAGCCGCCTGAACACCCAGGGCGCCAGGCTGGATCGCGAGCAATTGGCCGATGTTTATCGGCGGCACCTCGCCCAGGTGCAGGACTGGCTGGAGCAACAGCCTAATATCGATGTGCTCTACCTTGAATACGGGGACATCATCGCCCGACCCGAGGAAGCAGCGTCGGAACTGCTGGATTTCCTGGATCGGCCAATGCCTGTCGACGCTATCGCCGCGGCAGTTGACGATTCGCTTTACCGCAACCGGAACGCCGGGGCTTCTTGACATCCGCCCGGCACGCTGCCGTTGATATCGCGCGCTTCACACTGACCCTATTTTCTGTTGCAGTGCTGAAACGAAAATATCCAGATCGACGGGAATTCGGCCCGGACCTGCGGACAAGCTTTCACTCACCGGGGATCGACGCAGCAGCTAAACGGCATGTTCTATGCCTATGGGTGTCATCCTGGATTGCGATGGCAGGTTCGGCACCTTGCCCGGCCGCATCACCGAGCTAAACGAATCCGCAGCGAAACGCTGGCGTGCAGGCGCCGGCTACCCGGGGCAATTGGCGCGACACCAGTCACTATGGCAACCATGACCAGACTTCGGTACGAAAGAATCGGGCAATGGGCCGAAACAGTGCGCTCGCGAGAATACCTTCGTCGATTATTATTCTCGCGTAGCCCGTCATGCCCGGAATCAGGTCTTTGGGCCCCTCTTCCAGTTCAGCGTAGAGCCGAAACATGTGCTCGTCGTCCCGGAATCCAAGCGTCTGCTCGATATACAGTTCTCGATCCGAGCGAAACGGGTCGGCACTAAACAGCTTTTCTTTTTCGGTAGTCGACGCCAGCCTGGTAACCTTCGCTCGCAACAGTTCGCCATCGAGTGCCGTGAGGCGCACCTTGACGTCCATGCCTTTCTGCACCAGCGCTGCGGTTTGCTCGTCAGCGGCAATCTCGACAATGAGCCTCGACGTGTCCTGGATAACCGCGATCAGGTCACCGGACTGGGTGATCTGGCCCAGGCGTTCCGAAAGATAGGGCGTAACAATTCTGCCCGATATTGGCGACCGAATTTCCAGTAACTGCTGGTCTTTTCGGTGCAACTCGAGTCTCGCCTCGATTTCCTTGATTTTTTCGCGTTGCGCCCGAATGACCTCGCTGCGCACACCCTCTTCGAGCAGCACGAGCTCGCTCTGCGCGACGCGCAGGTCCTCGAGCGCGACCTGCGTTTGCTTGCGCGTCAGTTCAAGCACTTCGTCGGTGGTCAAATTCTGCTGCGCGAGTTTGTCGGCGCGCTCGAATTCGCTCTGCCGAAAATCCAGCTCCAGTTTTGCCCGCCTGACCTTGCGCCGTCCAATTTCGAGCTCTTCGTTTCTCGTTCCCGTCAGCATGATCTCGAGCTCGGCCCGCGCCTGGGCGCGCTCCGCTTCGGCCGCCTTGACCCTGGCATTGATCTGTCGCCCGCTCAGCCTTGCGACGACTTCGCCAGCCTCAACCCAATCCCCTTCCTTGAAATTAACGGCGACAATTTCGTCCTCCAGTTGAGTGCGCGCACCGTACTGGTCGTAGGGTAACAGGCGACTCTGTCCACCGACCTCGTGGTTGTAGGGCACAAAACCGAGCGCTACGACAATAGCCAGCAGCGAGAGCCGGATAAACCAGCGAGTCAGCGGTCTACCCCCCCCTCGGACTATCCATCTGAAAGAGCTTACTTGCATTAATTTTTCCCTTGTCGACGGCCAGTACCACGCTGCAAATGCCAGTATGGCCACCAGAGCACCGGCTCCTTCGTAGCGATTCGACAGCCACCAGAAGCCGCCGAAAATTATCAAGCCCTGTATGAACAAGGTCAATAACAAAGAAATCGAACCAAACAGGCGAAACCAGAAACGCTGCTGTTCCGACAGGGGCTCGGGGGCGGTTTTAAACGCCAGCCAGGCTAGCGTTTCGGCACGCGCCCGGTAGTAGAGATGCGGCACTCGAAGTGCACGTGCCAGCAGGGCGTGACCGTCGAAGGGTAGAAAAACAATCGACACCACGAACAGGTTGATCGATCCGACAAAAGTGACAAACAGCGCGATCTCGCGCAGCTGCGTCGCAGGATCGGCCAGCAGCCAGATGATCGCGAACAGCGCGGCAACGGCCAACACGGTCCAGACGCGAATGCCGGACAAGATCCACCAGGCCTTCGGCGGCATGGACTCGGCAGTGTTGCCGATGTCGCAGACGATCGCCGGAAAGATCCAACGATAAAAAACCAGCTTGAAACCTCGAATTCGACCGCCGAACTTGCGACAGGCAACGCCATACATGAGCGCACGAGGCAAATCGAGCAGGGTCAGCTTAACCGCCAGTGCCAGTAGAATTAGCGGTATCGGCACTTTCCACTGCAAACGAAGAATTTCGTCGAGGAATACGTCGAAATTGATCAGCACCCCCGCGCCACCGATAACCGCGGCGGCACCAACCAGCAATGCGCCTGAAAATGAAATCAGCCACCCTGTCAGTAATGCGAGCAAATCGAACCGGTGATTGAGTGATGCTCCCGGGTCCTTGCGGGACAGAGGCTCTGGCACCGGGGGCAGATGCGCGACAGGTTTTATTCGACGATCGAGTTTTCCATCCTGCAAAAATCCCTCGGACAGGAGCTGGTTCACAAACTCCTTCAGGTAACGCGACGACAGGGGTTCATGATACTTCTGCTCGAACGACAACCTGATTTGCTCCAGCGTGTTTCTGCCGTTCATCAATCCGAGTAGAAAAAATTCTTCCGCCCCGATTTCGAAACTTTGCTCCAGATCCGAGTGGTACAGCAGAAACTTTCCTGGACCGGTCCGGATAGTTTCCGCATGGCTGTCGAGCTCTGGTAGCATGAGTGGAAATAGGCTGCTTATTCTTGCTGGTTATCGGGCACTCCGGCCTCTTCCCTGCGACGCCGGGTTCGATGCATGGTAATACATCTGCCTTTACAGTTTTACGTAATTTTGTCCCTGTCGAGAATGGGCTTCCGGACCCGTGTGTCTTTCCACCGCCGTTTTGTATAATCACTGCCGAGGCCAGCTTGCTGGACCTGGTTTGTACCCGTTTGCCGATCGATAACTCCCTGTTCACGGATGAGTGCAACTGACATTCATGGCTACTGGCACCCAAAATTCTCCACGCAAGTCCCAGCGAGATATTGCCGCCGATGAAGACGGCAGCCGGGATCACTCATCCGCGCAGAGTCCCTGTCCGCAAGGTCCGCTGCCTGCCCTGACGCTGCACCAGTTCCAACCCATCGCACTCAATGGTCTCGACGATCCCGCGAATGCTTACGTCCACGCGATGTGCTGGTTCAAGGGTTGCCTGTACATCGGCGTTACCCGCTTTGTTTATCATGCATTACGCCCTTACGGCGTTGGCGATGTGTTCGAGATGTTTCCGGTACAAATGTCGACCATGCCGTGGGACAACGATAACCGCGCTCAAATCTGGCGCTTCGACCCACTGCGGGCGACCTGGGAGTGCGTGCATATTTCGCCCTGGTGCAAAGGCTCCCGCGGGTTCCAGGTTCCGCGTCATATCGGCTTCAGAGACATGGCAGTGTTCCAGGGAACAAGTGATCCCGAACCCGTCCTGTACGTGACCTCGTGGGGTTCGCACATGGGGCTGGGCCCGTTCGTGTTGCGCAGCACGGACGGTAACAGCTTCACCGAGGTCGAGACCGACGACAGGGATATTTTTGGTACGCAAACGCTGCGCGCCCTCTACACCTACAGGAACAAGCTGTTTACCATCACCACCGGGCGAGACAGCGGAATCGGTGGCGGCCAGGAAAAAGGTATCGTGCTCGTGAATCCCGACCCTGCCGGGCAACCCTGGAAAGCGGCCTGTACTCCCGGATTCGGGGATCCGCGAAACGTTTCGCTGTTCGACATGGTCGAGTTCAACGATCATCTCTATGCATCCTCGATGAACCCCTATACCGGCTACGAAATCTGGAAAACCCGCGCCGAGGGCGAGCCTCCGTATAAATGGACCCGGGTTATCAGCGACGGCGCCTATCGTGGACCGCACAATGAGATTGCAATCAGCCTGTGCGTGTTCAAGGGAGCGCTCTATGTCGGTAGCGCCATCTATGCCGGTGGTTACGACAAGATCTACAATATCGGGCCCGGCAGTCCGGAATTGATTCGCATACACCCGGACGACAGCTGGGATCTGATCGTCGGCAAGCCACGCGAGACGCCCGACGGATTCAAAGTGCCGGCCAGTGGACTGGGTCCCGGTTTCAATAATCCTTTCGTCGGATACATCTGGCGCCTGTGCGTGCACGAAGACTGGCTATACGCCGGTACCTGCGTCTGGAGCAGCTGGCTACCTTATACCAAGCGATCATCCTGGCCAGAACACCTGCAAAGCATCTTCACCGGCAAGGTCGAGGACGATTTCATGAATAATTTTGGCGGCTTCGATTTGTGGCAGTCACAGGACGGCGATCACTGGCAAGCCGTCACCAACAACGGCTTCGGCAACAGGCTGAATTGTGGAGTTCGCACAATGGTCTCCACGTCGAGCGGGATGTTCGTCGGCATCGTCAACCAGTTCGGACCCAAGGTAGCCAAAAAACGCCTTGCGGGATGGCGCTACGAATACGGTTCGCGGGTGGGGTTCGAAGTGTGGTTGGGGCACAAACAGGCCCTGCAGCAGCCGGTGGAGATAATTTCACCGAAAACGCCGACACCCAGCGCACGGTTCTTTGCCCGCTTCAAGCAAAACACGAAAGCGGAAGGTGACAAAACACTCCTCGGAGAATTTTACTGTGACAGCCGCTGGCGTGAATGCGGCTATTGGCGTGGCGGTATCCGGAACCCGGAACAGGCCTGCCAAAACCTGATGGAGGAAGCAATCGCGTTTCTGCGCCCCGACGAACCGGTCAAGCTGCCGCTTGTGCCAACCGAGGACGAAATCGCGGCCTGGCTGGAGTCGAGATCGGAATCACCATACGAAACTTCCGATGCAGTGACCCCGGTGCTGTTCCCGGTCAGCCGGCTTGTCAACCTGGGCTGCAGGACCGGAGCATCTTCGAACTATCTCATGCGCTACTTTTCCGCCGAAAACATAACCAGTATCGCCGCCAGTAGAAGCGAAACAAAAACATGCAGGAAACACTGGCCCGGTCTGAATTTCGAATACGGGCGTCTCGACAAGATCAAGTACCCGAACAATCATTTCGATGCGGCCATTGCGATCGAAGATGCGTTTGCACATGCCAAACGGGAAAAGATCCTTGCCGAGGTGCTGCGGGTTCTAAAACCGGGTGGCCAAATCGTCGGCACGGAACTGGTTCCCGACCAGCCCGGAGATCCAATAACCGCCTACGACTATCGCCGCGTACTCGAACGCGCGGGATTCGATTCCGTCCGCGTAGAGGATATCACCGAGGATAGCCTGAAAGTCCTGCGCAACAAGTTCTCGTTGTTCCTTGCGGAAAAAATGGCCCGCGATGCGATCGACGAGGCCGGCGCCGAACGGATCAGGAATATGTTACCCGCATCTCATTCCAGCGCACGGATATATGTGATATTTTCAGGCCGGAAGCCAGCCTGAACCAGGAAACCCATGAGCTCTGCCGAGCACGAACCAGCGCCCACACCAGGCAATCATTTGCTGGAGCAACAGCTCGCGGTTGCGGCGGAGCATTTCAGGGCAGGCAATCTCGATCACGTATTGACGTTTCTGCAGGAGGTCGAGACCACGTCGCAACCCGACGCCAGGCGAAAACAGCTGCTCGCGATCACTTACATGACCGAGGGGCGCTGGAATGAAGCCTGGCGCTGTGCGCAGGCGGTTCTGCAAATCGATGCCGGTTCCATCATTGCACGCTTGATCATGGCTCGCCTGAAGGCGGACCGGGGGCTGTTCGAGGATGCCGTCCGACAGTGCAAATCGGCACTCGATACCGATCCGCACCACCTGGTGGGTTGGCTCATGCTGGCCTACTACCAGGAGCGACAAGGAATCGTAGATCTTGCCCTGGATTCGTACAGGAAAGCCGTCGAGATCGGCCCGCAAATCGACATTCTGCATCACATCCTGGCAAGCGCCTACAGCAAGGCCGGAAATCACGCGGCCGCGAAGGCGACCGCCGAAACCGCCCTTCGCCTGAGTCCCCAGGTACCGCAGTCCAGAATAGCGCTGGGCGATTTGTATCTGGGCCAGGGGCGGCTCGGGGAAGCTGAAGACGAATTTCGTGAAGCTGCCAGGCTTCAACCCAACGCACAGGAGCCCTTGCGCAAACTCGGCGAAGTACTGGCGGAGCAGGGTCGGCATCGAGCAGCCGTCAGGGCATTCAATCAAAGCCTTGAACTCAACCTCAAGGCCCCGTTCTCGTTACTGGCCATGGGACGCAGCTTGCTCGCCTTGCAGCGGCCGCAGAAGGCACTGCAAGCCTTCAATAAAATCTTCGAAACCATGCCAGCCATGCCCGAAGCGATTCTGGGTGCGGCTCGTGCAGAACTCGCGATGGGCAAGTTTCGCAGGGCGGAAAAACTGTTCCAGAAAGCCATGGACATCGACCCGTACCTGCAGTCGGAAAACCGGGGGATATACGGCTTCAGCCGGCATAATCACCCCGTTCGATCCGACATGGCGGACTTGCCACTACTGCAGATACAGGACGAGGAGCCGTGGGTACCGACGCTGCTAAATGCCCTGCGAAACGACAGTTTCGTGCTGCGCTACCAGCGTATTCAGCCAGTTGACGAAAAAGACAAGGACAAATTGCACGGCGAAGTTCTGATCAGCCTGCGTGACGATACAGACAACCTGATCCTGCCCGAGAAGTTTTTCCCGTCCGCTTATCACTATCACATGATGCCACTGATCGATCGGTGGGTAGTACAGTCCACGCTTCGTTTCCTGCACCAGAATCTCGCGGTGCTCAATCACCTCGGATTCTTTAGCATCAATATCTCGGACAGCACGATCAATGACGAAAACTTCGCTGATTTTGTCATCAGCCAAATGCAACGTTACCAGATAGCGCCGTATGCCATCTGTTTCGAGATATCCGAAACCTCGGCGACACTTAACCTGTGGAAGGCCGTGAGATTAATGACGCAGCTGAAACGGCTGGGTTGCCGATTCGCCCTTGGAATGGCCGGTAACAACCGGCTGTCGTCGGTCTCCTATCTCAACAAGCTACCGGTGAACTACCTCAAGTTCGATGCCGGTTACATTCGCAATAACCAGCTGGACAGGGTCGAAAGAACGCAGGTCGAGAGCATCACCAGGGCCAGCCATGACCTCAGGATCAAAACCATTTTCGAATACGTCGAGGACCGAAGGCTGGTTTCCGAGCTCGGAGAAGCCGGCGTTGATTACCTGCAGGGATATGCCATTGCCCAGCCGGACTTGATCAACACGCTGACAGCGGCGGCCTGACCGGAGACAGGACTATCGCTGCGAATACAGGGGCAACGTTCATACGACCGTTACCGGGCTCCTGTCAAAATGTTACGCAGGCTCCGATATCGGGACGCAGGTTCACGCGGGATTTCGAGGCGTCCGTCATGTGATACCATGACCGCCGTGGCCCTGAGGACGTAGAAAAATAGTGGCGCAAACGCGCGACGGCCACGCGGCCATACAGGTTTTTTGCCGTATTTCAGGAAAATAAACCGGATAACACCCGAGATCGGGTTAACCCAAATGGGTGATGTGACATCAGGCCCTTTTGAGTAGGATGGAGGTTTGGACTGAGACAAGGCCAGCCCGAGGACAAAAAACAAAGGAATAACAATCACATACAACGAAAGGAGTGTGAGAATTAATGGACGCAGCAGTGAAGAGCGCAAAACAGTCGACCCTGGATTTCGTGGTTGCAACCCTGGAAGAAATGACCAGCGACTGGGATGACGAGTATGATCAGCCGATCGGCCCCGAAACCAGGTTAATCGGTGACCTGGCGTTCGAGTCAATCGACGTCGTGCAGTTGATCGTGGCTGTCGAGGAAGAGTTCCAAAGCCGTAATCTCAATTTCGAACAACTATTGATGAAGGACGGCCGCTACGTCGACGAAATTGTCGTCAAGGACCTGGTCGGATTTCTCGACGGCCAGCTGCGCGCTACCTGAAACCGATTGACTACTGATCAGGGAAGGCATCGCATTGGACAAGTATACCTACAGCCCCACCATCCTGCTCGGGGTAGATGGCGCTACATTCAACATCCTCGACTACCTCGTGGAACAGGGCAAAATGCCCAATCTGGCGCGTTTCATGGACGAGGGCGCCCGGTCGGAGCTGCTGTCGACGCGCCACCCGCTCACTCCGCCCGCCTGGACTACCCTGATGACCGGCAGAGAGCCCGGCAGTCACGGCATCTTCGACTTCATCTGGGCGGAGAGACGCGATAAGGAAGTTTACTTCACGTTAAATAATTTCCGCGACATACAGGTCGAAACGGTCTGGTCGATGGTCAGCCGGAACGGCGGCCGGGCAACTTCGCTCAATTACCCGCTGATGGCCCCGCCTCCGGAAATAAACGGAGTAGTCATACCCGGCCTGGTTTCCTGGAAACACCTGCGTCGCAGCGTACACCCCGGTAGCCTTTACCAGCGCCTGAAAGAGTTACCCGGATTTAATCCCAAAGAGGTCGCATGGGATTTCGATCGCGAGAAAAAGGCAACCAAGGTATTGCCGCGTGACGAGATCAAATCCTGGGTGGAACACCACCTGCGCCGGGAAAACCAGTGGTACCAGATATTTAAATACCTGCACGAGAACAATCCCAGCGATCTGACCGGCATTCTGCTCGACGGTGTCGACAAGCTGCAGCACATTTGCTGGCGACACCTCGACCCGGATTACGTCGATACCCTGGAAGATGACTTTGACCGCGAGGTCCGGCAACTGGTCATACAGTATTTCGAGGAACTGGACGGATTTTTTGGTTACGTAATGGACATCGCGGGCGATACGATGCGCGTATTTGTTGCGTCGGATCACGGTTTCGGCCCAACCAGCAAGGTTTTTCGCGTCAACGAATGGCTGAGTGAAAAGGGTTATCTTCGCTGGATCGATACCGATGCCATGAGTGAAAGCGAAAAGGCGAAGTTCGAGCACATGGCGAATAACCATTTCGTGCACCTCGACTGGGATAACACCATTGCCTATGCGCAAAGCTCGGCAACCAACGGGATTCACGTTCGCATCAAAAACAGGCCCGGCGAACCGGGCATCTTACCCGAGGAGTACGACGCTTTCTGCGCTCGACTAACCGACGAGCTGCTGTCCATCAAGGATCCCGAGACCGGCACCAGGATTGTCACCGAAGTCATGCCGCGTGACGTGGCATTCCCGGGATCAAACAACGATCGTTGTCCCGATTTGACGCTGAAACTTTTCGATCATGGTTTCATATCCACGCTGAACAAGCAGCCGGTCATCTGGGACAGGCCCGAAGTTGCGGGCACCCACCAACCCGAGGGTATTTTCATGGCGAGGGGCCCGGGCATTAAACGCGGGGCCAGGCTCGAGCAGCAATCGATAACTGATATCACCCCGACGCTCCTGCACAGCATGGGGTTACAGATTCCCGCAGACCTGGAAGGCCGGGTCATGGAGTCAGTGTTCGAACCTTCCTTCCTGAGGGACAACCCGGTCCGCGAGGGCGAACCGACCGTAAAGCCGAAAAGTTATGCGATCCAGGAGCAGAAACCTGAACTCGACGAGCAGGAGCAGGAAGCGGTAATGGACCAGTTAAGGGCGCTCGGGTACGTGGATTGATGCCTATCGAGATTGCGCACACAAATTACCGAGTAACCGGCACAACAATAAATCCATGACCTGAGCAAAGGGCAGACGTAACCCGGATGAAAGAGAGGCACAACAGGAAACTGAAAACCAGCACCGTTGACCTGTGCTATCGCACGATAGGCAAGTCGACGGACAACCTGATCCTCGTGCACGGGCTTGCCGCCAACATGGGGTTCTGGGACCCCCTGCTCGTGATCGAATTGTCGCGAAGATTCAGGGTAACGCTATTCGACTTGCGCGGTCACGGCTACTCCAGCATGCCCCCTTCCGGTTATCACGCAACTAACATGCGTGATGATCTACTCGCACTGATGGATCATCTCGGAATCGAACAGGCCCACCTGGCCGGCCATAGCTTCGGCGGCACAGTGGCGCTGCATTGCGCGTTGAAATCTCCGCAACGGGTCACCTCGCTCGCTTTGCTCGACTCGCGCCTGAAGGCGCTGCAACCTCATCAACGCCTGATCGACTGGCCGAATTGGCAGCAGGTAAAGAAAAACCTCGAGGGCATCGGCCTCGAGATAGACGAGCACCAGGAAAACGTTGGCCTTGTTCTACTCGAAAAGTTTGCCGGTCAGGACTGGAAGGAAATGCGCGAGAAGCTCTCGGGCCAGGCCATGTTTGTACCGTTTGGCGGCAGGTACGCGGGAGAGCGCCTGGCGAAGCAATGGCTACAGCTGCTTGATCAAACCACGGCGAGGGATGATTTCAATCAACCTGATGAACTGACCCCGCGAAAGCTCGCACTACTGAAGAAACCGATCCTGGGCTACTACGGCGCCAACTCCCGCTGCATGACAACCTGCAACAACCTGCGCGAGGTCTGGCCCGACTGCGCGATCAGGATCATGCCGGACGCCGGACATTTCTTTCCTGCCGTGCATCCCAGGGCCGTGACGGACACCCTTTCCAACTTCCTGGTTAGCCAGGGATACCCACGGGTCCGCAATGCCGATACTGCGGTGGCGTCGGAGCCATCGGTTAAAACTGAAAACAGATCGGCATTGATCCTCGAAGAAGAAGCGCCGGCATGATCGAACTGATAGAGGTCAACAAGACCTACGAGCCCTTCAGCCTCGAACCACAATACATCGACGAAAACCGCCAATTCCTGGGCAGACCTGATTTATCAAATGTTCGGCACTGTCTCGACATTGCCTGCGGCAATGGCGTGAGCGCGGAAATGCTCCTGCAGTCGAATCCGATGATTCATCTCAATGGTGTCGACTACGACCCGAAGCAGATTGACCTGATCGAGGAAAGATTCACCGAGCTCGGCTATTCGACGCGAAGAGGCTTTGGCCTGACCGATGAATTCGAAGATGGCAAACCGGTTCTGACTTTCGGCGAATGCAGCGGCGACGAGTTACCCTTTGCAGAGGATTCATTCGACTGTGTCACGATTGCCAATGCGATTCATATGCTGCCGGACAAGGATAAATTCATCCGCAGCGCGGCGGAAGTTTTACGCCCCGGCGGTCTATTCGGTTTCAACTCTTCCTTTTACGCGGGCACATTCCCGGCCGATACCGATCGCTTTTACACCAACTGGCTGATGCTCGCCGCGCAGGCATTGACTCGCCACAACAAGCAACTGGTCGCCCAGGGCAAACCACCACTGAAACGGATTCGCAAAACCAGCCACCGGGCATTTCAGAACCGCTGGCTCACCATCGACGAATGGACCGAACTGCTTCAGCGCTACGATCTCGAGATTTTCGATTTGCGCGAAACGGTCGTCATGCTTGACGCAAGATGCTTCATAACGATCAGCGCTTACGCGGGCATGGCGGAGGTACTCCTGAGCGGTTACCCCGTCGAGGAAGCTTCATGGGCGCTGCAGTCGACGGTCGAACCGGCACTCGAAGCCTTTGGAACTGACCAGATTCCGAGAAACTGGCTCGAGGTCTGGGCCACGAAAAAACGGTAGTCGATCCGATCGTCGACTGCCTTTGTTTCCCTGCCTGTATGTCTCCAAACCCGAATCACTCCGCCCGCCTTGCCGGAAAGGTCGCGATCGTGACCGGCGGCAGTGCGGGACTTGGACGCAGTATTTGCGATTCCCTGTCGCGGCAAGGTGCCTCGGTGGCTATCGTCGGCCGCAACCGGCAACGACTCACCGAAACCGGCCGCTCGCTCAGACAGAAACATGCAGTCGATACCCTGGAACTGCAGCTGGACG
>JAAUXY010076615.1_pt1 | contig 20750 bp, 16 predicted proteins | sample 7278121 | NCBI WGS metagenome assembly JAAUXY01 (sample SAMN14350117, study PRJNA611818) | marine sediment metagenome | isolation source: surface marine sediment (1.8m) | place: French Polynesia: Moorea | collected 2018-08 | reverse complement strand
GGCTCAACGCACACGTTCGCGAGCAATCGCCTCGGGAACGGCTCCGATCTCGGTAGGGGAACATCGCGTGATCTCAGGAACGGTTCCGAGCGCGATTGTGGGATCGTCTATGACGTCGGGAACATTAGAGATCTTCGAACGCTTAGTCGAGTCGGAAAGTCTTCCAGCCTTCCGAAGTCGTGCGCCGTGGTGGCACGTTCACGAACTGGTGCGGGTTGAGCAACTCATCGATACGAGGTCACGCGGTCTGCCAGCGTGTCGCGGATGGTACGCTATGGCGACGACCTGCTCCTGACCTGGGTCGAGGACGCGGCCCCGTCGCGGGTCCGTGTCGGGCTCGTCTCAGGCTCTCAGCCATGACCCAAGTTCGAATCGAGCCTGACCCCCGGACCCTTCACCGGTGGTCGGCGTCGGCCCTGCTGGCGTCGGCCCTGCTCGCTATGGCGGTGGCCGCACCGGCCCAGGAGCACGGCGAGAACGCGACCGAGTCCGCTCGCCGGCATGCGGCGGCCCTCAGCGACCTGCAGCGAGCGGAGAAGCTGCGGCAACGCCAGACCCCGGAATCCCTGGACGAAGCTCTGAAGATCTACCACCAGGCCGGCGAGCAGTTTCGGCGGCTGGGCGACCCGGCCAACGCGGCGACGGCGCTGGAAGGCATGGCGGCGGTCGACACCGACGCTGCGCGCTTCGCCGAGGCCCTGGAGAGCTATCGGCAGGCGGAGAGCCTGTGGCGCTCCCTGGGCGACGGCCCGGGGCAGGCCCGCTGCCTCACCGAGATCGGGTCGCTGCACAACGCCCTCGGCGACAACGACCGCGCCTTGGCGTCCCTCGAGCGGGCGCTCGAGCTCGCTCGTGACCTGAACTTGCCCGAGCGCACGGCCGCGGCCCTCGCCGGGCTCGGCTCCGTGTACTACAGCGTGGGCGAGAACCCGCGCGCCCTGGAGACCCTCGAGCAGGCCCTGGTGCTGTACCGGGCGGCCGGCGATCCGCATCACGAAGCGCAGACCCTGCACCAGATCGCCATGGTCCACGAGGTCACCGGGGATCTGTCACAGGCTCTTGCGCTCTACAACCAGAGCCTGCCCGTCTATCGCCAGAGCGGGAACCGCAAGCTGCTGGGAGCGGCCCTCAACAACATCGGCGTGGTCCACCTGGTGCGCGGCGAGGCCTCGGCGGCTCTCGACAACATCACCGAAGGCCTGGCGCTGGCAGACGCCACCGGCCAGCCCCTGGGGCAGGCCTACGGCTTCTTGCGCCAGGGCCAGGCTCACCTGGCCCTGGGGCACAACGATCGGGCTCTCGATGCCCTGGGGCGGGCGGTCTCCCGGTTCGAGGAGGTGGCGGATCCCCTCGGGCTCGGCCTCGCCTTGCGCAATCTCGGGACGGTCCACGCCGCCCTCGGTGACTGGCGGCCGGCCGAGGCCCTTTACCGCCGCGCCCTGGAAGTGCTGGAGGGATTCGGGGACCGCAATCGGCAGGCCGTGGTGCATTTCGATCTCGGCTCGCTGCATGCGTCCCGGGGCCAGCTGGGGCCCGCGCGCGACGCCTACGAGCAGTCTCTGGAGCTGGCCCGCGCCACCGGCACCCGGATCTGGGAGGCCCACGCGTTGAGCAGCCTCGGCGACGTCAGTCGGCTCTCCGGCGATCCGGCCCGCGCGATGGCGCTGCTCGAGCAGGCTTACGAGATCCATCGCCAGATCGGTATGCTCCACAGCCAAGCCCTCGACCTGCATCGCCAGGGTCAGGTGCTGGCCGACCAGGGGCGAACCGGCGAGGCCCTCGAGCGCTACGGTGGTGCCCTCGAGTTTTGCCGCAAGCTCGGCCAGCGCCGCAGCGAAGCCGAGGTGCTCTACAGCATGGCCCGAGCCCGGGCGAGCCGTGGCGAGCTGGTCGCGGCACGCCGGCATATCGCGGCGGCCCTCGAACTCGTCGAGTCGCTGCGCCAGGCGGTGACGGGCGAGTGGTTGCGCACCGCCTACCTCACCGCCAACCAGGATTTCTACGAGCTCGACGTCGAGCTCCTCATGCGGTTGCACCGCGCCGACCCCGGCGGGGGCTACCTGGGGCAGGCTCTGCGGGCCGCCGAGCGCGCCCGCGGTCGCAGCCTGCTCGAGATCCTGGGGGAGGATCGCTGGCGGATCCGGCAGGGGGTCGCGCCGCGGCTGTTGCGGCGCGAGCGCGAGCTGGAACGGCGCCTGAGCGACCGGGAAGCCTACCGCACCCATCTGCTCATGACCGCCGGCGAGGCGCCGGCCGCGGTGGATGAGGAGATCGGCGCGCTGGTCGCCGAGTACCAGGAGGTCCAGCGCCGGCTGCGGGTGACGAGCCCGGCCTATGCCGCCTTCACCGACCCTCTGCCCCTGACCCCGGAGCAGATCCAGCTCCAGGTCCTGGACCCGGACACGGTGCTCCTGGAGTACGCGACGGGAGAGGACCGCAGCTACCTGTGGCGGCTGACGGCGACCTCCATCGAGGGCTTCAGGCTGCCCGGGCGGCAGGTGCTGGAGGCCGCGGCCGAGCGCCTCTACCGGCTGCTCGACGCGCGCAACCAACGGCCGCGGTTCGAGACCGCCGGCGAGCGCGACCGTCGCATCGCCGCTGCCGACGCGGCCTATCCGGAGGCCGCCGCGGCCCTGGGTGAGCTGCTGCTCGACCCGGTCGCGGGGCGGCTCGACGGCGAGCGCCTGGTGGTCGTCAGCCCCGGATTCCTGCAGCTGGTTCCCTTCGCCGCCCTGCCGGTCCCGCGGTCACCGGACGGCGGAGGAACGCCGTTGCTGGTCGATCACGAGGTGGTCTCGGTGCCCTCGGCCTCGGTGCTGGCGGGGCTGCGGCGGGAGGTGGCCGGCCGCCGGCCGGCGCCGGGCACCCTGGCGGTGTTCGCGGACCCGGTCTTCGCTCGCGACGACGCCCGCATCGCGCTCGCGACCGGCCACGGCAGCGCCCCTTCGGCTCCACCCGACCCGGCCGCCGGGGAGAGAGGCCCGACCCGCCGGCGGGACGCCGTGCTGAGGATCGCCGCTGAGAGCGGGGTCTTGCGGGCCGGCACCATACCCCGCCTCCCCTTCACTCGCAAGGAGGCGGAGGACATCGTGACGCTGGTGCCGGCGGGCCAGCGCTTGAAGGCCCTCGACTTCGCGGCCAGCCGGCGCACCGCCACCAGCCCCGAGCTCGCCCGCTACCGTTTCGTCCACTTCGCCACCCACGGTTTCATCAACCCCCGGCACCCTGAGCTCTCCGGGCTGGTGCTGTCGCTATTCGACGAACAGGGCCGGGAGCAGGACGGCTTCCTGCGTCTCTATGAGGTCTACAATCTGCGCCTGCGGGCGGACCTGGTGGTGCTGAGTGCCTGCCAGACGGCGCTGGGCAAGCAGATGCGGGGCGAGGGTCTGCTGGGGCTGACCCGCGGCTTCATGTACGCCGGCGCGCCGCGGGTGGTGTCCAGCCTGTGGAGCGCTCAGGACCAGGCGACCGCCGAGCTGATGGCGCGCTTCTACCGCGCGATGCTGCGCGACGGCCTCGCTCCCGCGGCCGCGCTGCGCTCCGCTCAGCTGTCGCTGCGGAGCGAGGCGCGCTGGCGCCTGCCGTACTTCTGGGCCGGATTCGTGCTACAGGGCGACTGGCGGCCCTGAGCGCCGCCGGCACGGGCCGCGGCGGCGCCGGCTCAGCGTGACAGTTTCGCACCTGTGGAACTCTCACGCAGGAAAGGCAGCCGCCTTTCTATAGTCCTCGAGAACTTAGCTAGCTACCGCGATCGGGCTCGGCGGCACGACCGCGGCCCGATTGACCTCTCAACCGACAGAGAAAGGAAGAAGCTCATGCGGAAAGCCATCAAGAACCACAGACTCAGTCTCACCGTCGTCGGCGCCCTGGCCGTCGTGGCGCTGGTCACCGCCTCGTTCGTCGTGTCCCCTGAGGCGGACGCCGCCATGATGCCGCTGGTGAAGCAAATCAACAGTTATCAATACCCCGGCGGGCCCTTTTGCGGCTACCAGAGATACTTTTGCGACGGATCTGTAGTGACCAGCCAGTTCTTCGAAAGCGGGTCACATCGCGTGACCACCTGGCTCAACCAGTGCGAAGAGTTCTAGCGAGGCTTCGCCTCAGATGGCGAAACCCGCATCGGTGGCTGTGGAATCCGAAAGTCGGCTCAATCGCCAAGCATTCGGATTCCACAGGCAGCTGAGCAGGCTTATCGGATCAGCGGATCGTCGAGGCGACCACGAGCGCCTCGACGAGGGTGCCGGCGATCTCCTCCGGGGTCGCGAGCGGCGGCTCTCCGGCGCCGCCGCCCGCCGCCGTCCATAGGGTCTCGCCGTCGGCGTTGATCAGGGAGAGGTCGATGCGCGGCGCCGCCCCTCCGCCGGTGGCGGAGCCGGTCAGCAGGGCATCGGCCTCCTGGCGCGCTTCGCAGACCGTGAAGCGCCCGCCGGCGTCGAGCCGGGTGATGAGAGCCTGTCGCAATGCCCGGGCGAAGGGGCTGGAGCCCAGCGGTGCGACGTGGATGCGCTCGACCTCCGCCAGCGCCGCCGCGGCTGGGGCGAAGCGCAGCGTCCGCAGCGCGTCGCCCCGGGCGTTCTCCCAGGGGCGCTCGGTGGAGGACGTCGAGCTCGGCGGCCCGATCCGCCACAGCGCGAGGATCGCCAGGGCGGTCATGACCATCACCGTCCCGGAGGCCCACAGATAGCGAAGCCCGCATCGGTGGCTCGTCCGGCGTCTCGCGTCGCTACTCCCGCGCAACGTCCGCCGAGCCACAGCGCGACCGGCGGCGGCGAGGCGCGCCACCAGGCGCGTCGCGGCCAGGGCCGCCGCCCGCATCGGGCGGGTCTCGCGGTAGTCGACCTCGATGGCGAGGTCGGCGAGGTCCCCGGCCTCGCCCGCGACCGGGGAGGCGGTGAAGGCGATACGCTGCCCGCCCTCGATCACGATCGAAGCTTCGCGGTCCACGGCGGAGCCCGGGCCACCCAGGACCCAGACCGCCAGCGTCAGGCCGTCCTGGCGGCACACCTCCACCAGGTCGGCACCGGCGCCGACCTGGAAGCTCACCCGCCGCTTTCGGGCCAGATCCAGGACCGCCCGCTCGTACCCGTCGACCCGCAGTGACAGGAAGCGGCCGGGCCGCCGCCTGCGGGACGCCGCCTGCGCCGTCAAACCGTCGAGGATCCTGCGCCGTGCCCGGCCGCCGAGGGGCGGCGGCCGGAAGCGGTTCCGCGGTGGCGGCTGGCCGCCTTCATTCCCTTCACAGAGACAGAAAAGGGGGACCGTCAGGCGTTGCGCCGGCGGCGCCAGACCGAGCGCCGCCGTCAGCCGCGCGAAGCAGGGCGGGTGGAGGAGGGCGTGAATCCGGCTCACTTCGACCGCGTGCTCGCGGTCGGGATCCGCGGCCTCGAAGGACAGCGACGGCAGGTCGACCGCCGGCGTCTCGAGGCACGCGGGCAGCGGGCAGGCCGTGCCCCATGGGGTGAAGCGGCGCAAGCATTCCTCCACCAGCGCCGCCCATGGAGCCGCCTTTTCGTAACAGCGAAAGCGGTGCTCCCCGTGGGCGCCGCGGACGACGCTGAGCAGCGCGCCGAAGCGCTCGGACAGCTCGGTCATCAGCAGTTTCTTGCGTGAGCGGCAGTAGTCGTCCGTGGGCAGGCGATCCGGCTCCTGACTCACCAGGCAGTGCAGGTCCAGCGCCGCGGCTGTGGAGTAGCCGTGAAGCAGCCGGGCGACGCCGATCGTGACGTAGAAGGAGTTCCGGCGCAGGGTGACACGCGTCAGATGCTTGATGAAACGCACGATCATGTCCTCCTCGTCGAGCTGAGCGAGCCGGGAGCCGGCCTCACCCGCGCGCTCGAAGGGCTCCGACTCGATATAGACCAGCCGTTGGAGCAGGTGCGACGGACCCAGAGAAATCCGGTTCCGCCGTCCCCTGAGTCGGCCGAGCCCGCCGTTCTCCCTGCCCGTGGGATGGTAATGAAGCCGGCGGCCCTGAGCGCTCGCCGCCGCCGGAAGCTTGGCGAGGGCCGCCGCGGTGACTTCGACGGCGGTCGCGGCGTCGCGGTGGATGAAGAACGCCAGCTCGAACGCCAGCTCGATCAGCGTGTCGGGGGATCCGCCGTCGGCAAGCTGTTTCTCGAGGCTCAGAGACATGCGCGTTCCCGCTCGTTGATTCCACCGCCAGAGCCTTTCTTGCCGCCGGCGTCTCCTCACCTTCTACCCCGGCGCCAGCCCGGGCAGCGTGAGACTTTCGGCCAGCGCTGCATGACGGCCGCCGTTCGACGCTAGCAGCACCAGCTCCTCCCCCTCTGGGTGCCACCCGAGGCTGGTTGCAGAACGACGATCGGTAGGCACTTGCAGAGAAGCGCTGAATCGTTTTCTCAGGCGGTAAATTTCACAGGGCAGAATCGACTGGCGAGGGCGATCCTTGGATTATCTCTCCTGGAGAAAGAGCCTCTTGAAGCCACCCGTCGACATTCCCGGCGCGACAGAGCTCGACTTATCGTAATGTTTGATGCCTTGTGGGCGGCAAGACGTCCAAAGACCGTAATAGTCGACCCGGTTGGCGGTCAGAATGTCTGATTGGCGTTGTTTGCGACCGCGAGGCGTAAAGTCTTTAGCTTCCCGCGCAACTCAGGCAGCCGGAGTCACGATCAACGTGCGCGGGCAGAAAAAAACGGCCGGCGCATAGCGCCGGCCGTTTAGCAGTCCCGGACCCGATGAAAAGTTACGAGTCTCCGCCCGGCGGGATGTCCGGATCGGGCTCGGCCGTGTCGTCCACCCCGGCGAATCGCTGAAGCGGCAGAGCCTCGGGTGAGGCCTCCGTCGCCTCATCCGGCTCCGACTCCGCCGGTCTCGACCGCCGGCTGGTGGGCCGGACCCGTTCCGCGAGCAGATCCTCGCCGGCCAGCGAGTAAAAGCCTTGGAAGAAGTTGAAGCAGCGCCTGGAGGTGTCGTCGAAGTCTTCGATCGCTTGATTCTTGATCTCGATCGTCTTGTTCGACTTGCGATCCTCCCGGCTGAGCTGAGTCTGGGCCTGCTCGAGGTCGGCGAGCGGCGCCCTGAGCTGTTCGGCGAATAGATCCGGGCTCCAGGCGACTCCCGCGAGCTCCATCGGCGGCAGCTCGAATGCGGGGTCGGTGAGGTACTCGACGCCGGCGGTGGCGAGCTGGCGCAGCAGCATCGGATCCTGCGGTATGCTGGTTCCGAAGCCCAGGATCTCCTCGCAGCGGCCCGGGCCATAGGCACCGTCGAAGCTGTCGCGGATCCGCAGCACCGTGCGCCTCAAGTTCTTGGCCGCGTCGTCTCGCTGGCGGCGCAGGCCGCGGTCTTTGACGATTTCGTCGAGGTGCGCTCGGTCGACCTCCACCATGTGGCCGCGGGCCCTGGCGATCAAGCGTCCGACCAGGATCTGGACCAACGCCAGGTCCGGCACGGTCTCGCCTTCGGCGAGTACCGCCGAAAGCACTTCGATGACGCGCTGGTTGACGTCCGCGGCGTGAGTGGACGCCGACGCCTCCAGCGATTCGGAAAGTTTTTGCCTGTCGGCAACCATTTTGGAATGCATATGTTGGAAAGCTCCTGATTTGTTAGGTTTGAGCCGGTGCTCTGCCCGGCTTCCATCAGTTTAGGGCGGAATGATCAGGAGTCAATTCCGCGAAGGGCTAAAAATATTTACGTTTGAAGCCAATACAAGCATCTTGCCGCTCCACGAAGGCCGCGCTCAAACACGCCTCCGTGCCGTCCTCGGGGATCCGGGCGCCGCTCCCTGGGTGAGAAACGCTTCCAAGGAACTAGCTGTTCTAATAGGGGAGTCGATTTGTTGAAGTGTGGCCCCGGAGGGGCCGAAGCGTATAGCCCGGGGCGTTCGACGCGGAGCCCTAGCGACGCGGAGACAGCCCCGGGTGGGCGTCTCCCCAACAACCTGCGCCCCGGAGGGGCGCGAGCAGGGACGCTCAAGCTCTCAGCCTCATGCTAGCGCCCCAGAGGGCGCGGGATTGGGGGCCGCGCGGCCACGGGTTGAAACCCGTGGCTAATCGCTAGCACCCCAAGGGGTTTCGCCGAGGAGTCCTCAGTTCCTATCTGTTATCCCTTCGCGCAGCGAAGTAAAGAGGCTGGATGGAATCTGGCTACGGTGACGATGGTGACGATGGTGACGATGTCCCGGCGCGATCGGAGTCGATCTTCCATACAATGCCGGCGTTGGTTTTCCGGCCCTCGATCGAGGCACCGTCGATCACCCGGCCGCGGAGTGAACGGAGCTTGAACCCGAGCTGGGTCGGGGTGGGCAGATCACCGGCCTGGAGGCGCGGAAAGAGCTCTTCGAGGACGCCGCGCAGGGCGGTGAATCGCCGGGCCTTCTCAGGCTCCGCGAGGGCGAGCACGATTCGGCGGGTGGTGGCGGCACCGCCGAGCTCGGTCAGCAGCTCTTCGAGACCCCTCACCAGGCCGGCGAGCAGGGCTCCCTCGGACTCGGCGGTGGTCGGAAGCTGGTGCCGGGTGGCCGCCGGATCGTCAAGTCCGAGCCAGGCGATGCAGGAGCGCACCAGCCCCGACCATCCCTCGTAAGAACCGAGGGGAGGCAGATGCTGGTCGGGACGGCGCGCGGCGTGATAGGCGGCGAGCAGGGTGAGGGCGGCGGGCAGCAAGCGTCCCCGCTCGGTAGAGGCCCACCCGAGCAGGTCGGGATGGCGGAAGCCACCGCGTTCCTCGGGCCGCTCTTCCGGCGACTCAAGGCGCACATAGATCGAGCGCCGCGGGGTGTCCCCGCGCAGGACGAGGTTGTTGCCGGTGACGGTCCAGGTGACGAACAGCGGCAGCTCCAGGTGGCGGTTGCCGCCCAGCAGTCGATCGCGCCAGCTGGCACCGGTGAGCACCAGGTCGAGGGTCGGCGAGCCGAAGACGCCGACCACATTGTCGATCAGGATCATCTGGACCCCCTCGAGGGCGATCGAGGTGATGCTCTTGCGCAGCTCGCTTTCGTCGCGCACGTAGGGCATGCGCGCGGCCGGTCTGCCGGTGACGATCAGGTGGGTGATCTCGGCGAGCAGGGTCTTGCCGGCGCCGCGGACGTTGGCGTCGATGACGTTGAGCGGCGAGGGACCCCGGAAGGCGAGACGGGCGAGCGGCGTGAGCAGCGACGACAGCCAGGCCGCGAAGTGGACGCTGGAGGCCAGGGGGAAGTCGACGACCACCTCGCGTAGGGCGGCGAGCGATCGACGCACGGCCGCTGCCGACGGCCGTGCCGGCACCGAGCGAAAACGCTGGTTCGGCAGGTAATAAAGTCCACTGGCCCGGTCGTAGCCCGGAGTCTGGAGGAGCCCCTGGGGGGTGAGCACCGGGCCTTCGACCAGACCTTCGAGAGCGGTCGGGCCAGGCGTGCCGGTGCAGAATGCCGCGCGCCGCCCACGCGGGCGGATGGGCCGGCTCAAGGGTCTCGCCGTCCTTGCCCTTGCGCGGTTTCAAGAAGTCGCAGTGTCGAGCCATCAACTCACGAAGCCTGGGCTCCGCCACCTCGCACACCCGCGGGGCACCGGCCGGCCGGTGCAAGGGCCGTGGCCCACCGAGTACGTCGTCTGGCGGTACCGTCTGCACCAGGACGCCGCCGCGCCGGAAGAGATTCGGCTCGCGCGCCGCCAGAGCGGACAGGATCTGATCGCACACCATGTCTTCGCGAGGATTGAGAAGAATCTGTGGACGCTCGTCGTCCCTCGCCCCGGCATGAGGACGGTTCGATTTCTCGCGCCGAGTCGGCCTCGTTGCTAAGGAGGCATCGCGGCGACCGAGTACGATCGGGCTCCGGACCTTTCCGCGGTTGGGGCACGCGTCGCAGTGCTCAGCTGCCGCGCCGAGCTCGCGAGCGATGTAATCGCAAGTCCGGGCGCCGGCGGAGCGCAGCGCCTGGTTCAGCTTGGCGTCGGTCTCGGCCGGTGTGTAGAGAGGGTAGCCGTGGCTGATCTCGTGGGCCAGCTCCTGGCCGTCAACGTCCCCCCGCGCCGAGCGGCCGACGATCGACAGGGCCGCGTACCACTCCGGCTCGGGTAGGGACTCCCGGTCGTCGTAACAGTGTCTGAGCCACGAGCAGCCGTTGAAAATGCTGGCATAGTCTGCCGGCTTGCCATCGGGCTGACGCCGGGCCGGTTGCCCGACGCGCCGCGGCGTCCAGCTTTGGGAGCGGGGCTGACGCCGCGAACGGGTCGGCTCGGCGCGATCGACGCTCTCGGGCTTCACCGCGTCGAAGTCGGCGATCGAGTAGACGCTTTGTTTCAGCACCTCGACGACGACCGGCTTCGGCGGCCGCGTTTTGTGGTTGAGGGTGCCCGGCAGGCGCAGGACGCGCGCTAGATCGGCGGTCGAGTCGACCGCCCAACCATGCAGTTGCGCCCTTGAGCGCACGGCGTCCTGCACCCGCCGGACGAGCCCCCCCGCTTGCTCACAAGCTTCGCTCGAATCGAGAATCCAGGGTTCTTTGAAGAGCCAGTAGACGTGGAAACCGCCGCCGGTCGCGACCACGATCGACGGTTCGAGCGGCACCGCCTCGAGCAGGCCCAGGGCCTGTTCGCGATCCGGCGGCAGATGCCGGCTGCGGTGGCCGGCGCCGGCGACGTCGAGGTCGATCCACACCCCCGGCAGCGCCGCCGCCGAGCTCTCGGAACCGCGGACGGTGCTCAGACAGGGCGTCCTGCCGCGCTTGCGCCGGGCGGCGTCGAGGGCCGCGTCCGAGTCCTGCGGCGCGACTCCGAAATAAACGTGCTGCGATTCGCGGCAGTGCTCGGCCACCTGGACCGCCTGCTCCACGGATTCCGTCCAGTGGCAGCGCGAGCGGCCCGAGGGGTGGCGAGTCCAGACCACCAACCCCGCCGACGCCCCGCGGGCGCCGGTAGGGAAGGGTTCGGGATAGAGATGGCGGAGGAATTTCCGGGCGTCGTTCAGCAGCCCCGCCTCTTGGCTCGTCGCGGGGCTTTGAGATCGTCGGCCAGCGCGGGCTCGCCGGCGAGCTCGTACAGGGCCTGCAGCAGCCGAGTCCAAGGCTTGATCTCGCGGTCGAAGCGATGCATCGCCGACCGCTTGCCGCTGGTCGCTCGCCGAACGCTTCGCCGATTCTCCCGCAGCTGCTCGAGGGAGCGTCCGAGAGTCAACAGATCGCCTTCGATGTCGCCCACCAGGCGCTCCAGGTCGAGACGCACCAGGGCCACGGCCGGCGGCGGCAGCGCGAGCTCGGGATCCTTCAGCCGGCGCACGGCGCGCTCGGCGAAGCGGAAGACCGCGGCCGGTTTGCGCGACATTCCGATCCGGAGTCCCAGGATGTGCTCGCAGCTGCCGTCGCCGTAGGCGGAGTCGAAAAGCCGGCGGATGGCGCATAGTTTTCGGTGCAGCCGGCGGCTGGAGTCGTCACGCCGATGCCGTAGCTGGCGAGCGCGTCGCTCCGCGGCCAGTTGCCGGGAATCGGCGCTGAGCAGGTCGGTTCGCAGCCGATCGACCCGAAAGCCGGCGAAGGTCTGGATCGAGGCCCAGTCGGGTTCCGGCGCCTCCGAGCCGCAATGGACTGTATAGGCGCGGTTCAAGACCCGCGCGACATCGTCGGCGTACTTGATCGTCATGGAGGTCAGCTTGCATGCCTGTTTGTGTCGTTTTTCTACCAGTTTTGATTTCATGTCGTAGCTCCGTGATTGCTGTTTAAATGAAAGGGCCCCGGCGAGCCGGGGCCCTTTGATGCATCAGACGATGCGGTAGTAATGATCGAAGAGTACGGCCATCTCGAAATCCTTTTCGGTCAGGCTGCTCGCTTCGGGGGTGGTGAGACGGATGCACACCTCGGAACCGACAACGTCGATCTCGGGGAAGTGCGAGTGGCGTTTGGCGACCTCGCAGATCAGGCGGGCGAAATCGAGTGCCGCCTCCTGGTCCTTGAGGTTGTATTTGCGGATCAGCGCATCGGTGCCTGGAGCGAAACCTTCGGCGTCGCTCTCGTGCTGCCAATCGGGAATCCACTTGAGATAGAACTGAACGCGCTCGGCTTTCAGACCTTTGATGATGATAGCCATGAGACTCCTGTCGGCCACGTTTTTCGGTGGCCGGTGTTTGAAAGTAAATCGATTCGCCGAATTGACGCGGCGTTTCGACGTTGGAAAGGAGTCTAGGTCTGAAAATATGAGAGTCAATTCCGCGATGCGCTAAAAATGTTTCCTTTGCGCGCTATGTTTGTTTCAGTCGCGCACTTTGCGCACCTGCATGTGAAGCTCGACAATGCTGTTGATCAGCGGTTGGTACTGGGTGCTGAGCACGATGCCGAAGTTGCGCAAGTTTTTGAACGCTCGCTGCACCTCCTGGGGCAGGGTGGAAAGATCGAGCTTCATCAGCCGCTCGGCCCTGGCGGTCAGCTCGCGGGTGTTGTGGGACGGTGGCGCGGCGCCGATTTTCGCCGCCTGCTCGGTGAGCTCCTCGGTGTGGATCTGGTTGATCCGCATGTGGAGCTCGAAGGATGAGCAACCGAGGCCTTTGCAGATTTGATGGATGCCTTCGGCCCGGGGAACGCGCTTGCCGTTCTCCCACAGGCTCCAGGTGCTGTCGGCAACGCCGGCACGGAGCGCCGCGGTAGTCCGCGATAGCCGCTTCTCGCGCCGGATGGACGTGATCGCCTGACACAGGTATGAATTGAACATGGCGGGAGGATAGGGAGGCGTCCCGAGGTGCTCAATTTCGCGAGAAGTCGAAGAGCCACTGTTTTTGTCGTGGCGAAGTCGTCTTCAGTACTGTTGCGATTGGAGCCGTGGTTCTTCCGAGCAGAATATTCTACAATCAGAGTAAGCTCTCGAATCAGTGCGATTGAGCATGGAATGTCGAATTCTCCGCGAGCCGGGTCGATTGGCCGCCGGTTCCCAGGGGCGTCGTTCGTCCCGGCCATCCTGGGCGTCGCGGTTCGGTGGCCTACCGATCCGCGGAATGAACCTGGGAGCCTGGTGTCTTTTATTGATTCCGATCGGGCGTTGGCTGCTCAGCGGCCAGAGGCAGCAGCGCGGAGCGCGACATCCGCAGGCGTCTCGCCTGCCTGGTGATCGAAGGCGCGAGCGATGGGTATCCTCCGCCGTTTTCGACGTCTCGAAGCTGGGAGCGCAGGCGTCTCGCCTGCCTGGTGATCGAAGGCGCCTGCGATGGAGGCGTCCTGCGCCTCTTGTGAAGTCTCGAAGCTGGGAGCGAACTCTGCGGCTCCGGCGATCAGGCAGGCGAGGCGTCTGCGCTCCCAGCTTTGAGTGACATGGGGCCTCATCGCTGGATCCGCTGGTCAGGAGGTACGGCCTCCCATTTCTCGGTCGCGATGAGAGAAAGGCGGCGCTGCCGAAGCTTCAGGCGATCGCGTTGGCTTCTTTGGCGGTGATCAAGCGCTTGCGAACCATCAGCCTCAGCAAGCGACGGTTCGTCGCTTTGGTCGCTTGCACATCTCGTCTCAGGTGCTCGATCTGCTCTGCTCTGTCCAGGTCCTGTTGCTCTCTCGCCCCGTCCAGGCCATATTCGAGCTGGAAGAGCTCGGCGAAGAACTCTCGCCGATCGACGCCGATGGTCTGCAGGATCGCCAGTATCTGTTCGAGTCGGAGCTTCTTCTGCTTGTTGAGCAGCTGGCTGATGTAAGTCCTGCCCCAGGACAGTTGCGTCTGGACATTCTCCTGGGTGTAGTCCAGCTGTTCCATCTTGGTCCGGATCAGCTGCAGGCACCGGTCGATATCGTGAGCGACTTGTTGCATGAAGTGAATGTATGTGGGTTTCGAGTAGAAATCAAGGCAATCGAAGCTGTTTATCCAGAGATTGGCGTATTTGACTCTCTTTCTATCAGCCCGACTTGATCTTCTTCACGGGCTAGGCTCGGCTGCTTTTAGCGGAAGTCGCGGTCAACCTTCCTGAGCCACGCTGCTCGCCGCCGAGGCTGGCTGGTCGCCTGGGTCTCCACAGGATCGGAGCCATTGCATGAGATGTGCAATTCCCTGGAATTGTCCATGGGTGCAACTACACCCCGATCGGCACGCTGCTCTCACTTTGTTTGGCCGGCCTCGGCGCTAGACCAAGTCCAACTGTTCCTCCATCCACAGGAGATGCCTGATTCGCTCGGCAGTCCACCCATCGCCACCGATCTCCGGCTTCATCCGCCTCAGCTCCATTTCCATCCAGGTGCATTGCTCGATCGTGGCCTCCCCCTCCATCGCGTATCTCAAGAGCACATAGTCGATCCCTGCCCGCTCCCAGAAGAAGCGGAGATCGGCCGGCGACCGTTGAAAGCACCAATACCGGATGTCGCGGGTGAGCGCGTCAGTGGTGTCATAGTTGAAAGCGTGCGCGATCTCCTCCAGCGTCAGGTCCGAACGGTAGGTCATGCGGGCGGCGACCTCCGTCTGGCTCCGGCGGATGTATTCGGTGAGGGAGACGCCTTTCCTCGCCCGGAAACGCCGCAGGCACGACGGGTCGTCGATGCCGGCGGCGCGGCGGACGAAGCGGGCGCTCAAAGGGATCTTGCCGAGCCACCGGTAGACCTCGCACAGGAGTGACGCCAGCTCGCTCGGAGCCCAATGGACATCGACCATGATGAAATAACGGATCAGGTGGGAGGCGTCGAGGAAGGCCGAGCGCTGCGCTTCGCTCAGTCCCGGCGGGTATTCCGTGGGCTTGCCCTCGGGATGACGGTCGCACAGGCGCTTCTCTTCGGCAGGGGTGAGGACACCGCCCAGGAAAGCCGGCGGCGGCTCCCATGGCGGCTCCAGGTCGACCCCGGGCTGGCTGCTCTGCGGCGGAATGCGCCGTTTGGCCTCGGTGCTGGCCAGATTGACGGCGCGACGCACCAGGCGACCGAGGCGCGGCAGATCCGAGTACATCTCGGGCGCGATGCGTAGCCGCTTGAGGATGCCGAAACCGTTGACGGTGGCGCTCACCCGGCCGAGCGAGCCCTCGGCGTCCATCGCGGCGAGCGACCTGCAGTAGCGCGCGATGGGCGTCTGATTGGCCGGGTCCGCGAGATCCTCGTGGATCTTTGCCAGCTGGGCGCGCAGGGCCGCCGCTCCTCTTCTCAGTTCCGTACTCACTTCTTGATCCTTAAGTCCTCTACCCACTTTCTGGGGCTCGTTGAGGATCCGTTTCTGGAGGCCACGGCCGAGCCCTGGGGGCCGGCCCCAAACTTTCTTCCGGCCTACTTGCAGAACGACGACCCATTCTACGTCTTATATAGGTAGCGCTTGCCACAAGTGCAGGCCAGCGAATCGCTTGCGATTCGGCAGAACCAGCGAATCGCTTGCGATTCGGCAGAACCAGCGAATCGCTTGCGATTCGGCAGAACTGCTGGAGCCAGACATGGGTCGACCCGCACGCTACATCCCCGAGAACAAGAACGGCGTCCTCGTCGAGGTGACCAGCCGTGCCATCGGCGGCAGGGCGCTGCTGACACCTGGTCCCAACCCTTTCAAGTTCAACGAGCTCGTCGGCGGAGTCCTCGGTCGCGCCCTCGAAGTCTCTCCTCTCGAGCTGTGCTCGGTGATCTTCTTAGGCAATCATTGGCACGGCCTGCTGGTCGTCCACGACCAGCAGGCCCTGTCGCGATTTATGGCGCATGTCGGCTGCAACCTGAGCAAGGAGATCGGCCGACTCCGAGCATGGCGCGGTTCCATGTGGGAGAGGCGCTATGATGCGATCATCGTCAGCGACGAGCCGGATGCCCAGTGGTCGAGGCTGAAGTACTCTCTCGCGCATGGCGTCAAAGAAGAGCTGGTGGAGCGAGTCACGGACTGGCCGGGAATCCACGCCGCGCGCCATCTCGTCCACGGCGAACCGCTCGAGGGTGTGTGGTTCAACAGGTCGAAGGAATGGGCGGCGCGAAATCGTGGCCAGAGCTGCGGGGCCTACGACTTCGCGACCCGCTACGCGATCCCGTTCGCGCAGCTGCCGGCATTCCGTCATCTCTCGCCGGAGGAGTACCAGGATCGCGTTGCCGAGTTGATCGGCGAGATCGAAGCCGAAGCTGAGAAGAAGCGTGCCGGTGACAGCGTCGCTGGCGTCGAGAGAATCCTCAACCAAAATCCGCTGGAGCCACCGACGCGAGTCACCAAGCGATCTCCGAAGCCCCTCTTTCATGTCGCCTCGAAAGAGGCACGCGACGATCTGATCGGTGGCTTCCTGGGCTTCCAGGCTCAGTACCAGATCGCGTCGATGTCGCTGCGTGACGGCAACCTGGAGGCCGCCGGTTGGTTCCCGGAGGGTTGTTACCCACCGGCCTTGTCCTTCATCGGGCCACCCGCGCCGAAACTGCCACCGTGGCCGCCGACGCGCCAGATCCAGGAGCTCGACTCGGGGGCCATCGAGCGAGGTGAGATTCCGCTGGTCGAGATTCAGGCGCCGATCGACCCGAAGGCGCGCGGTCAGCCGCCCTGAGTCGGGTTCGTGGCTTCATGTTGATCTTGGGTCGGTCGACAAGGAGCGTCATCACCAGGTAGATCATGGCCCTGTCGTCTTCGGCGTCGGTAGCGTCCTGGGATCGGTGTGTCTCGGGCGACCCTCGGTCAGGATATTTGGTGTTTCCGCGAGCTGTTACAGGCTCTGCGGGGTGTCCAAGCGCAATCTTGGCGACCCAGCAGTGGCGTTGTTCGATGATGGCGAGATGGTCGGATGACGTAAGGTGCTGCATTCAAGGGATTTAAGTGGTGCCAGACACCACTTTCTGGGGGTTGCATCGTTGCCTTTCAGGTATTCAATCTAAGGCGTGAAGTATGGTCACCTGACGTCGAACGGCCATGGTTCACCGGCGCCACCTGATTGACCTAGGTAGGCAATCGGAGGAGCGAGGCCAACAAGTCAGCGAGCCGGTGGATAGGGCAGTGGCGACCGCGTGCAGCCGGTTGTTATGCATCTGTGCCGGGAGTACAGCCACCTGAGATTCACCACAGCCCATCGAATCTCCCTCTACCGTGATCCATTGCAGCTTAACTCTCTGCGTACGATCCTGCAATCACGAAATCGAATGCTTCCCTCGTTGGAAAGCGGCGTGTAAGTATCCTCACAATAGGTCTCTATTGCACAGTCGAATTGATAGCAAATGCCTTGCTCTACTTCTTGCAGCTCGTGAAGAGCCGCGACCTTGGCAACGGGGTGCTTGTGGAAATTCAGCCCCTCAATTGTTATCACGCGTTTGTCCACAGATCGAACAATGTCCCGAAATCTTACTCGACGGCCTTTATACTCCTCAAGTATCGTGGACTTACAAGAGTTTCGGTATTCGTTGTCGCAGTCGAGATTTGCGACTACTCTTGAAGGAGGTATGTATAGCAACTCCTCTAACTTCCTTCTTGAAGACTCTAGAGAGCCTTCAAGAAGGTCGATTTTCGAGGCCAATTCTTCGATAGTTCCTTCAGATCTATCTGCTTTCTTTCGGAGATCGATGTTCTCAGCACGCGCCTGCTCAAGCTCCAACTCGGTTGCCTCTGCCGCTGCCTTCATATCCCGCTTGACCTGCTCTAGAGCATCGATTTGCCGTGTGAGTTCTTTGTTCTGGTCTTGGGCTGCGTTAAGCCCATGCTTGATGTCGATCATCTGGGTCTGAAGCTCAAACTTGGATTCCCGATCTTCCTCAAGTTTGCTCTTCTCCCCTATGAGTTTTTCAATCTCTCTATCCTGCTGTTCGATTCTTGCCTCGAGGTGTTTGATCTCAGTGGTCACTTCGTCTAAAAGAATCTTGCCGTAGATCCACTTGAGTATCGCATGCGATCCAATCGCCACGGTCACTATGCCTGCGGCAACTCCCACAATAACTCCTATGCGCTGTGCCTGAGCCATGATGTTCTCCTACGCCATTCCGGACGATTACTTCAAGAATTCAAAGTTTGTAGCTGAGTGATCAGAAGGTGCATAACGGCTCACGGCTCAGCGGCCTGCCTGGAGCGAAGCGGAAGGTTTCGTCCGCTGCAGCCGGTGGTTGGGCGGCAGGACATCGAAAGACTCAATACAGCACTGGTCATTCTTGAAAACTCCATACTGGGCAATAGGCTATACGGAATCCAAGATTAAAATTCTTATAACTTCGTTCGGCGCCAGCACGGATTGCGGAGCGGCAATGCTGAGGGAGGTTGTCCCAACCCCCTCCTCGGAAGACACTACTTGGGTTATTGTCATCAATGTAGACGGGATCAGTAGATACATCAGAAGCATTCGCTGCAAGACAATCAAGACACCATTCCCACACATTCCCGTGCATCTCGTACAGCCCCCAGCTATTGGGAGGTAAACTTTTTACATCAAGGATTTTCTTCCGATAAAGATCTTCAGATGCACAGTTTAGGTACTGAGAGGCTGCGCTCGGCCCGAAATTAAATGGTGTTGTGGTACCAGAGCGGCAGGCGTATTCCCATTGTGCTTCCGTAGGGAATGTCGGCGTCAAACCCCTTACCAAAAAGCTGAGCCGCTCAAGAAACTCCGCACAATCTACCCAGGACACGTTGTGTACCGGCCGGTCAGATCCCCGAAAGAAAGTAGAGGATGGGTTGTTACCCATCACAAGCTCCCACAATGCCTGCGTGCATGCAGTGTCCGCTAACCAAAATCCCTTGGTTAATTCGACGCGATGCAACCACTCATTACTCTCTCGCCCCTCGTCTGATGCCGGAGAGCCCATGTGAAATGATCCTGATTCAATCCACCGCATACATTGTTCAAGCTTCACTGATCGCCGTCTCAGAAGCCGTCGGACCGAACCCTCAAGCTGGAAAGTAGCCCAGCGACCAAAACGGTCTGACCCGCCGTTTGAGGCCCAAGAAGGTAGTGTCGGTAAGCTCATGACCTACTCACTTTCATTGTGAACCCTCAACTTGTGTACCGCCCAACGACCAAAGCTGAGCGTGCGGCGTAGCCGTCCGCTCCAGCTCGTGGTTCTGCGATTTCATGCCAAGACACTGGTGTCTACCCAGGCTGCGTTGATCCGATCGCTAGCCAGACCGCTTTTGCTTGGAATACCCTCGACTCAGCCCAGGTCTGAAATCGACAATCGAAACCCTGCATGGTTACGTTCTCTGCTAATACCATAGCACGAAGGTTGAATTCTCTGGAGGCATCAAGATGCGAAAACGCTACATAAACCCTTGGTGTCGAGTCAAATTCTCTCGAAAATCTTATCTGCTTATCGACATAGCGCGGACTGTTACTACTTGATGTTACACCTAACGGAGGCTTGTTCGGGTAGTAATGACCCGAATCACACGCCCCGAGCTCTACTCTCTGATCGGAGGCTTGCAGTCGCGCAACTATTCGACCCAAACTGCCAACCCTATTTTTAATATCTTTCAGATTACCAACTTCATTCAAATACTTCGCCTTCAAGTCCTCGATCTGCTCGCCGCCCGCAACTGCTTGCACTTGAGCTGCCTCAGCCTTTTCTGCCGCAATTTCAGCGCGTCTCAATATTTCCTCCTCCCCTAGCTCCTTCAGGCTTTCCTTGACGGTCAACTTAATTAGCAAGTAGCCCGCAAGTCCCAGAATCAAGGCGGCAAAACCCAGGGCTCCAATTGCTTGGTTGCGCATCTTTTCTGCCTGCTCAAATGCATAATCTCGACTACCCTGAATTCTCTCAAGGATCTCCATATCTGAAAGTGAAGGCGCTTCACGGCTCATGTCCTACGGCTCCTCACTGGGTAATGACGCTCCGTTGGGGGTCGTTGTGCCTTTGCAGAACGATTGCGTTCACGCGCGCGGTCTGTCGCGTCGCTGTGCAGCGCTTTGTTCTGCACGGCCTGACAGAGGGCGCCTCCGTCAGTAGAGGAAATCCTTGCGCTATTCCGCATCACGCCACCCATACATCTCTAGGCCTCGAAGCTCTGCAGGTCAAGTCCTAACCAGCTTATCATCCAAGTACCGGTGTAAAAAGTATACATGCATCACGAGAATCACCCAGAGCAGCAATAAGTTAGACACAGCAATCATACCACTGTTGTTCAAGATCATTCCCCTAAGTTGTGCATGTTCGTCAGACACCGACTCAGCGATAGTCGCAGGCCCCTCTTCAGCGACCTTCGCTCCGAGGTCTCCCCCTAGCAAGGTTAGCTGCTTCAGGAGGCCGACGGCCACCATGGGCGATAGGAGCAGCAACACAATCGTCAGTAGCCATACCCGATTCTGCATCTTGTATGTCATCAAAGCACCTCTCCGACTTACGTTGACAATATGCGATCGGCGGTCATTGCCGGAAGCGGCCTCTGCTCTTGAGTTCCTAAGTTTACTCATCGAGTCTTTCTAAAGTCTGAACCCCAGTCAAGAGGCGCAGTCTCTCCAAATGTTCCGGACACCCGTTCGCCATGATGTTCAATCTCGAACTCAAACAACAACTCGTCATTGCCCACCCTCACTATCCTGTCGGTTACTGGTTCCCAGTTGCCTCTCTTGCCGCCAAAGGAAGCCACTCCGTCGCTGTAGAAGACGATTTCGAAGTGCTTGTCAGGGCCGACTGGTCCGCCAGGTGAAACCGATTGCCACTTACCAACTGCCGCATGCGGACGGGATTCTTTTATTACTTTAGGTTCTCCCGGTTTGCAGCCATAGGACGACAGGAGCAGCAAGATGCCTTCGCAAAAAAGAGCGAGTCGAATCTGCCCTCGAGTGAAACGAACTAATTGAGTGTCCACACCTATAGTCCATCGGTTTCTGGGGCAGAACAGATAAGAGGTATATCCGAGATCCGAGAAATACAACTCCATGACATGAGAACGATCCAGATTACTCACGCGTGGCTAGCAGCAGGTTGGTGCCGGATGGCGGAT
>JAAUXY010107422.1_pt1 | contig 20764 bp, 14 predicted proteins | sample 7278121 | NCBI WGS metagenome assembly JAAUXY01 (sample SAMN14350117, study PRJNA611818) | marine sediment metagenome | isolation source: surface marine sediment (1.8m) | place: French Polynesia: Moorea | collected 2018-08 | reverse complement strand
GGTCAAGGCATTGCTGTAGAAGTCGAGGCTCTACTCCTTGAGCTAGCCTGGATCCTATCCACAGACTGCCGTTGGGCCGCGTCGCCCGGACCCCTGCGGGCGGCGCTGCGCGAAACTCGCGCGGCCTTCTTTGAAGCTAAACCGCTGAATTCAAGTGGGTTGCCGTTCCGGCCAGGGCCGCGCTCAAACACGCCTCCGCGCCGTCCTCGGGGATCCGGGCGCCGCTCCTCTGTTGCGAAGGTGCGTTCTGGATGGCATTTGGCTTGAGACCTGCAAGGGCGAGTTTACGCCGCCCAGGCTGTCAACCCTGGGTGGCCTTTGACGGCATCAACGAAAAGAGCCCCCGTGAGGGGGCTCTTTATCGTTGGAGCAGGCTCGCCCCCTACCAGTTGAAGGTCACGTAGCCGAGAGCCCGACGCTCGATGATGTCGCCACCGAAGGACTCCCAGTGGGTGTCCTCGAGGAAGTTCGAGATGTTGGCGCCGATCGTGATGTTGTCGTTGATGTCGTAGGAGCCGGACAGGTTCAGGACGCTGTAGCTGGGCACCGGGCCGGCGAAAGCACCGGCTTCCCACTCGAAGCTCTCGACCCAGCGGAACTTCGCCGAGAGGGAGTAGTCGTCACCGTTGTAGGTGAAACCCATGGCGTATTTGTTGTCGGGAGCGTTGGGAATGATCGGCGAATTGAGGACGCCCAGCTCTTTGACTTCGAAGTCGAACCAGGAGTAGGTGAAGTCGAAGACCAGATCGCCGAAGTAGACGTTGAGCCCGACGTCAATGCCTTCGGTATCCACCGCGCCGGCATTGGTGTAGGAGGCCAGGGCGAAGATTGGAGTGCCGTCGACGTTGTTGGACAGGAACGCGACCAACGGGCCGAGGGCGCCGGCCAGGGTTTGCTGCACCAGCGCTGGCGCGGGGCTGCCGTCGGGCAGGGTGTAGGGTCCGAAGGCCGGATTGATGCTGCCAAATGCATTGGCGGTCAGGTCGGTGATGAAGTTCTCGAGCTCATTGGCGTAGTAGTCGACGGTGAGAAAAGCTTTGCTGCCGAAAATGCCGCTGTAACCGATCTCATAGGCGGTGATTTCCTCGAGCTCTAGGTTCTCGTTGCCGAGTGCCCGAACTCCGACCGGGTTCTGGAAGCCGCAGTTGACCCCCAGCAGGCCGCACAGGCCTTCGACCCCAGAGAGATCGAACGATGACACCGGGCCGGCCGCGGTCGTAATGAACGTCGGTGCGTCGAGGAAGAACTCGGAGTAGTTGGCAACCTGGAAGGCCTCGTTGTAAGAGACACGCAGGGTGTGGCTCGGCGATAGGCCAAAGACCACCGCGGCCTTGGGAGAGAACTTGGACTCGTGCAGACTGCTCTCGTCATAGCGGCCGGCAACCACCAGCTTCACCTTGTCCGATAGCTCGAAATCAGCCTGTGCGAAGGCCGCCTGGGAGTCGGAGTCGACCGGCGCGAAGACCAGCGTCTGCTGCCCCTGGAAGTTGGCGGTGTCGATCGAGGTCTCGCGGTAGGAGACGCCGCCGACCAACCGGATCTTGCCGTCGTTGAATTCTCCATTGCCCTGGACTTCGATGTGCTGGTTGTCGGTGTCGAGAAAGATCCGGCCGCCTGAGGACAGCGCGATCTGGTCGGGAGTCTCACGGTCGTTGTGGTAAGCCAGGATGTTGTAGTGGAGCCCTGAAAAGTTGAAACGGAAATGGTTGCGCTCGCCGTCCTGGATGTTGACCCGGCCGATGCCGGTGACCGTCACGCCGCCGGTGGACTCGTAGGTGCCAGCCTCGAGAGTCAGCAGCTTGTTGCCGAAGTACTTGTCAAGGCGCAGGTCGAAGTTGAAGGAATCGTAGGCATCTTCCGCGGCCACCACCTCGCCGGGAAGCCCGTCGTATTCACGTTGACCCGCCGGGACGTTACGCGCCTTGGTGAAAGCGTCTCCGTCAGTGTACTGACCGCCGAGTTTGACGAACCAGTCGTTGCCTAGGCCGCTCGCCCAACCAAAGTCGCCGCGTACCGTGGAGAGCTCGCCGCCGGTGAGGGTGATCCGGCCGCCGTCGATATCGCGCGGCGCCTTGGTGATCAGATTGAGCACGCCGTTGAAGGCGTTCTTGCCGTAGAGCGCCGAGCTTGGGCCACGCACCAGCTCGACGCTGGCCACGTTCGACATGTTCGACAGGTAGTTCCACTCGGTCGAGCCGAGGAACGGTACTGCTGGGTCACGGCCATCGACGATCACCTGGACACGACGATTGAGCGAGCTGTTGAAGCCACGAGTGTTGAGGTTGTAATCATGGATGCCGCTCTGAGTCACCTCGACGCCGGGAGTGAACTCAATCACTTTGGGAAGCTGGCCGCTATTTGCCTCGCGCTGAATCTCTTCTTCCGGGATGATGGTGACCGCTGCCGGAGCGTCGACCACGCGCTCGCGACGTCGCGAAGCCGAGAAAACGGTGATGGTCTCGGCGAAGCTGACGTCCCAGTCAACCACTTGTTCCACCGTCGCGGTGGCGGCTGCGGCGACTTCAACGGTTCCAGACTCGGCGTTTTCGCCCAGGGAGTAGCTCAGAGTGTAGCTGCCAGCCGGTACGCCTCTGAAAGCGAAAGCACCTGAACCGCCGGTGACTTCGACCCGGCCGAGCTCGTTGAGCACCACTGTGACCCCGCCGACGCCTTTACCGTCGTCGCGGACCACCGTTCCCTCGATCTGGCCGTCCTGAGCCAGAGCCGGAACGGCAAGCAGCACTGAAAAAGCCACCATCCAAAGAGTTCGCTTACCTCGCATGCCATCCTCCTGCCGGGTCGCTCGCCGGCGCGTTGCCGAGTGTGTCGGCGGTTGTCGTGTCTGGTGCGTTGACCTGTGACGTCAAGGTCTTCACTTCCCGAAAACCGGGGTTGGTAGTTGAAGGGAGTCCGAAGATTATCGTAAAGATTGGCCTCTCTCCGCAAGCCGCGTTGCGGCGAGTTGGTAAGCCTTCACTCGGAACATCCGGGCACAGTACGGGCAACATTAGTAGACTTTACGCCGGGGATCCGCCGAAAGATGCACTGGAGCGACATTGTTGTTTGAAGGTGTCTACGGGTCCTGGATCCAGAGACGGGAATCGCCGTGATGTTCAAAAGAAAGAAGAAGCGATTGCAGAATGTCCTGGTACTGGGGCTCGGAGGAATCGGTTCCTACCTGGGGAAGCGGCTGGTGCATGAGGGATATGCGGTCACGGTCATCGAGAATGACCGCGAGCCGCTCCAGCGCGCGGACGGCAATCTGGATGCCAGATTGATCAAGGGAGACGCGATGAGTGTCTCCTGTTGGCAGGAGGCGAACGCTCAGAAGATGGACCTCCTGATCGCGGTCACCGACAATGACGCGGTGAATATGGTCGCTTCGATGATCGGCCACCGATTCGGGATCCGTCGCAAGATCGCCCGGGTCCGCTCACTGGAATTTGGCGAGCAGAGTGAGGTTTTTTCGAATCGAGATCTCACAACGGACCTCCTGATTCATCCCGAGGAAGTCGCCGCGCAGGAGATTCATCGCCTGGTGGAGCGCACGGCCGGTAATGACCTCATCGAGATCGCTGATGGCCAGTGCCAGGTGGTTGCGGTCTCTGTACCGGCGAATTCGCCGGTGGCCAACCGTACTCTCGTCGAGATCGCGCAACTCTACTCCGGTTACCCCTTTCGGGTCGTCGCCTGCGCACGCGGGATACGGACCCTGACTCTGAGGGGAGATCTCAAGATCTTGCCCCAGGATCACATCTTCATCATGGCTCGACGAGAGGCCATCCCTCAGCTCATGCAGATGGCCGGAGTCGAGGAGCGCGCGGTCCACCGGGGCATGATTCTGGGAGGCGGCCTGGTGGGCCGGCGGGTGGCGGAGCTGCTCGGCAAGTCGATGAGCGTCAGGCTGATCGAACGAGACGCTCGGACTTGTGCCGAGCTCTCGGAGAGTCTGAGGCACACGGAGGTGTTGCACGGCGACGGCTCGGACGCGGACGTCTTGGCGCTGGCCGGGATCCTCGACATGGACATCTTCATCGCGACCACGGGAAGCGATGAGACGAACATTGTCAGCTGTCTGCTCGCCAAGCATCTGATGAATCGGCAGAACCGAGATCCCAACGGGTCGAAGGGGAAGACCATCGCGATGGTCAACAAGGAGGACTATGTGATTCTCGCATCGACGATTGGTCTCGATGTCGCACTTAACAAAAAGATGCTAGCTGGCAGCGAGATTTTGCGCTTCATTCGCCGGGGAGAGCTGCTCTCCGTGGCCCGCCTTCACGGCGTGGATGCTGAAGTGGTCGAGCTTGTGGCTTCCCCCGGCTCGAAGGTCACGCGCCAGCCCCTCTCGAATCTCAGGCCGCTTTTGGGCGGCAAGATCATCATCGGCGGAGTGTGCCGGAACAGCCGATGGGAGATAGGTCTGGGAAACACCCAAGTCGGTCCTGGCGAACGGGTGATCGTGGTCTGCCACCCGCGGTCGTTGAAAGATCTGCCACGCCTCTTTTCAAGCTGATCATTTTTTCCAGAAAGCTGGGTAGAAGACGACCAGAGCCGTGAACATCTCAAGCCGGCCGACGAGCATGTTCCAGGAGAGGAACCATTTGCTGAGGTCCGAAAACGGCGCGAAGGTATGGGAGGGGCCTACGCTTCCGAAGCCAGGCCCGATGTTCATCAGAGCTGAGATCACGCTGCTCATGGCCGAAATGTAGTCCAGACCTTCGACAAGGGCCATGAAGCAGCCCCCTACCAAGACCATGAAGATATTGATGATGAAATAGCAGATCGCGAGCTCGATGGCAGAAGACTCGACAGCGCGTCCATTGAGTCGAACCGTTGAAACCGCCATCGTTTGCAGCATGATGCTGCGAACGGTGGCGTAGAGATACTTGACCAGGATGACGTAATGGACGATCTTGATGCCACTGGTGGTCGAGCCGGCACACGCTCCGATGAAGCAGACTACGAAAAGCAGCATCTGTGCCGCCTGTGGCCATAGCTCATAATCCGCGGTTGTAAAGCCGGTCGTCGTCAAGAGGGAGACCACTTGAAAAGCGCTGAATCGGATCGAGTCCAAGATCCCCGAGTAGGTCCCGCCCTGCCACAAGCTCCAGGCGACCAGGCCTGAGAAGAGAGCGACGAGTATGAGATACCATCGCAGCTCAGTGTTGCGGAAGATCGCCCGGAAGTCCCCCTTCAGGAACTGGTAGTAGAGAACGAAGGTGACGCCGCCAAGGAACATGAAGACGATCGTCACCCAGTCCGCATAGGCGCTCTGGTAGTAGCCCAGACTCGCGTTCTTGGGTGAGTATCCCGAGGTCGAAACGGTGCCGAAAGCGTGACACAACGAGTCGAAGAGGGACATTTCTCCCAGCCAAAGGAGTAGAGTCTGGATCGCGTTGAGCGCGAGGTAGATCGCCCACAGAAAAATCATGGCGTCGCGGTTGCGGGGGATGAATTTCTCCCGGGTGATGATCTGGCCGGGGCTCGACTCGGCACGAAACAATCGGACCCCGCCCATCCCGTGCGGCATGAAGATGATCGTCAGGGTCAAGAAGCCCATGCCGCCGAGGAGATGAGTCTGGCTGCGCCAGAAGAGCAGACCATGAGGGACGCTTTCGATGTCTTCGAGGATGGTGGCGCCGGTCGTGGTGTAGCCCGACATCATCTCGAAGAACGCGTCGGTGAACGACGGAATCGAGCCGTGAATCATGAAGGGCAGCGCAGAGACAGCCGAGACGATAATCCAACCGAAGACCGCCACGAAGAGGCCATCCTTGATCTGAAGCTCCGGATTGCGGCGCCGAGTCGAGAAGCGCAGGATGAGCCCCAGAACCACGATGATCGCGGCGGAGATCAGAAGCGGTAGGCGGTCGTCCTCGCCATAATAGAGCGACCAGCAGAAGGGCAGCATCATCGACGAGCCGGTGACGAGGAGCAGGGTCCCCAGAACCTGGAGGATCGTCGTGGGGTGCATGTTGTCTCGACCCTACTTCAGGGGAAGTCCGCTCGATGCTGGAACGGGGCGTCGATAGCTTCCGGGGATTACCTGTTTTCAGAAACCAGGGTGACGAGTTGGGTCCTGTCCGCGACAGCGACTCGACCGGCTGGCGGCTCGGCATCGAAAGGCTGCGGTGTCCACTTCAGGTTTTGTGCTCGCGCCATCTCCTCGAGCTGATCGGCGACCTCTTTGGCACTCGCCGGACGATCCGCGGGCTCTTTAGCCATTAGCGTGAAGGTCAGGTCGGAAAGCTCCGCCGGCACGTCGCCACGAAAATGCTCGACCGGCTCGGGCTCCAGGGTGGCCGTGTTGAGGATTGTCTCGCGCAGCGTCCGACCCTGGAAAGGATGTTTGCCGACCAGAGCTTCATAAATAATCAGGCCGAGGGCGAAGAGGTCGGCCCGTGGTGTGTAGGAGTCGCCGAGGAAACATTCTGGCGCGATATAACCTGGTGTACCGCAAATGACGTCGTCCGATCGAGTGGCAGCCGAGATCAGCTCGGAGATGCCGAAATCGGTCACCTTGATCGAGCGGTCGTGCCCGAGAAGCACATTGGCTGGTTTGACGTCGTGATGAACCAGGCCGTGTCCGTGAGCGGTGGCCAGAGCGCGGGCGACCGCGGCGGCCAGCGGGATGACTTGCTCGGGAGTAAGGCTGCCTTCGCTCTTGAGGTACTGCTCGAGATTGGTGCCATCGACCAGCTCCATGGCGATGAACGCCGCGTTGCCTTGATCGGCGACGTCGTAGACGGTGACGATGTTGGGATGATGAAAGCGGGCGCTGATGGCCGCTTCGTCAAGCAGGCTGGCGATCAGCTTTTGTTGGTCGATATCTTCGGCATTGACTCGCATGGTCTTGAGCGCCAGATCACGCTTCAGCTTGGGATCCCGACCTCGGAAGACAGAGCCCATGGCTCCTGAGCCGATCAGGTCGGTGACTTGATAGCGGCCGAGAAAAACCTGGCCCAGGTCTTCCGAGTCACGGATCCTCTGCTGAAGCAGTTCGAAAGACGCCTCCAGCTGATCGATCTCGGAGCCGCCGGCTGTTATCTCCTCGTCGCCAACCAGCTGACTCTGGGCAGCGGCCAGACGCCGAATCGGCTTGATAATCGTCAGATATGCACCGGTCGACAGACCCGCCATCATCAAGATTGCAGCTAGTGTCGAGAATAGAGTCGCCCGCCGGATGCCCTCTTCGGCCACCTTGGCAACTTCCGTCGGCTGGCGGGAGAGCACGAACCAGGGAGCGCTCGTGAGCTGGGCCTGACCGACGATGACGTTGCCGGCCAGCGGGTCATGGTGCTCGCTTTTGCCGGAACCCAACTTGCCGGTTCTTGCTTGCTCGACGACCGTGACAGGAAAAGACTCAAGGCTTCGAGTGCCGCCAAAAACCTCGTCGCCTTCACGGCTTGCCAACGCGACCAGAGCCTGTTCTCCGATCTCGAACGCTTGGACCTTCTCATTCAAGACTTCCGCGTCGGCTAGTAGGACGAGTTGGGCGGCATCTCCCGGCAGCGGCGCACGGATCCGCAACCAACGACGGGTGACGCCGCGGATGATCGAGACGATTCCCGGGTCGTCCGCTGGATCGTAGAGGTGGTCAAATTCCTCCTTCAGATCGTTGCGCCGAACCATCACGACGGTTTCGCCTGCCGGGTTGAAGACACTGGCCAGGACGATCGACGGCTGCGCTATCAAGGTGCCCCGCAAGAGCTCTTGGGTCGTCGCGGATCGTGGACTCGAAAGTAGCGCCGGATGGGCGGCGATCGACCGAGCCAGGGTGAGCATGCCCTCGAGATAGGTATCTACCTGAGCCGCCGCCGCCAGTGAGGCGACGACGTTGGTGCGATCGACCTGGGCTTCCAGGGCAGCTCTATTGCTCCGTAGCTGGAAGTAGCTGATGGCTAGCGGCAATAATCCCATGGCGGTGAGCGCCGCCACGATCCGGGCTAACAGCGGTAGTCTGGGCTTGGCCATCTACGACATCTTCGTTGTGGGTGCTAGCGCTTCTTCGACTTCCCCAACTCCAGCTGGCCGTGACGTTTGTTACCCACGCAATCGACCGCTTCAATTCGCAGCACGTAGGTGCCTTTCTTTGGCCCGGTGACGAGCTCGTAGTTGAGATCGTCAAGCTCGGAGCAGACGGCGTCTTCGGCCAGTACCCAGAGTCCGTGCTCGCGGCCGATCGAGCCGAGGCCCTCGAGACCGACCGGCTTGCCAGACCGCGGTCTGACCAGGACTTCAGCCATGTCCGAGTCGAACTGCCAGTGGTGTTTTCCGATCTTCATTTCGCGTCGCCCGCGCAAAGGCCGCGAAGGGCCGGCAGATTCGTCGCTCGGCTCTCCCGCGGTATTGCCGAGCTCGCTACCGCCTTCCACGCCCCAGGAAAGCTCTGGCGGATCCGGATCGAAAGTGAATGGCACTTCGACCCGATGACGGTTGCCAGCACGATCGGCGGCAGTCACCGCGACGGTATGCTCGCCACGAGTCCACGGGCCTCGCAAGGCTTTGCGCTTGACGATTTCGCCATCGATGGTCGGCGTCCATTCTTTGACGCCGCTCGAGTCATCTTCGACTTCGATGACGATTTCCATGCCTGGGCCGAGAATCCAGCGGTCATTGAGGCCGGAGCGCGGGGCCAATTGGGGGCCGTTGAAGCTGATGCCGATTTCGGGCGGCGTAGTGTCTTCATTCGCGCTCAGGATTTCGAAGTCCTGTGACGAGCTGGGATAGCCGTCAAGCCCCGAGGGGCTGATGGCGGTGACCCGCCAGAAGAGCTTTTCGACCGGCAGTCCAGCCGGCTGCCAGGACGTTTGGGAGAGTCCCGCGACCCTCTCCAGGAGGGATCCGCAGCGCGGATCTCGACACACCTCAAGCGTGTAGCTGCTGGCGCCGGCGACCGATTTCCAGGTGAAATTTGGCCGAGGCGTAGCGAGACCCGAGCCGGCCGCTGGGACCAGGTCGGCGGGTGCCGGCAGCAGCTTCTCCGGTGGCTTTGGGGGCTCACCCTCAGGGACCGAGGAGCCCATGCCAGTGCCGACGCTGACCTTGGCGCCGCCGGCCTCGAGCTCGCTCTCACCGCTGTAGACCATCAGCTGCGCGCCTCCGCCCTCAGATCGTCGGGCTCGGGTCTGGAGGGCGCTGTCCTCGTCGGCTTTAGGCGTCGCAGTGGCATCGCCGAGCACGATTTCAAACTGACTGGTGTCGGCCGAGGCAGCGGTGCTTCTTTCGAGGTCCGCCTGGCCGACGACGATTTCAATCTGAGTGCGGTCGACCTGAGCCTGAGATGTCTCGTCATCGCCGATGAAGATGGTTGAGTACTCGGTCACTAGAAGCGCGGTGTCATCGGCAAAACGGAGCTCGGCGGATGACTGTGCGTGGGTCTTCAGACCGTCACGTGCGCGTAGCAGCTCGCCCTCGCGGGTTTCTTGCCAAGTCAGGGGCGTCGGCTGGTCTTCGACCTGATTGGCGACTGCCCGGACCAATGCACCGTCGGCAGGCAGCTTCTCCGGAGCCAAGAGCCTGACGTGTTCTCCCGGCGTGATCACGTGCGGGTTTGGGAACCGCTCCTCGTTGAGCTTGGCATTCTCCCGCCATCGATCGGGGGAGCCCAGGTAACGAACGGTGAGGCCCTCGATCGTGTCGCCAGGACGGATCACGTACCAGACATAGGATCTGGAGGTCGGCTCGTTCAGGGTTTCCTCCTGGGCCCAGGCCAGGGGGCAGAGGAGCAGAATCAAGAACACGATGATGGTACGAGTCTTCCACATATCGACACCTCTTCCTCACTGCCTCATGACGGCGGGCGTTCTAAGGATCGCCCAGTTCTTCCTTTGCGGAGGCGCCCAGTCTATCGCAGAAGGTTCGTCATGAGCATATTGCTATGACGCGACGGGCTGGGGCGAGGCCTGGATGAGCTGAAAGTGGGTCTCGGAGCCGCTTAGAATTCAGCCCGTTCGAGGTTTTTCAGCCCCAAGTGCAAAGGCACAAGACAGGTGATCGTGGTCCAGGTGAAGATCCAGGTCACGGCACCGGCGACCACCCATGGATAGGAGTCGCCACCGAGCATTCCTTCCAGTCGTGGCCATAACAGGACGACGGCCTGACCACAGCTGACCAGGGCGATATAAACCATGCTGAGCAAAAAGTTGAGTGTGCCGCCCATGCCCGAGACGATGCGTGCAGGATTGTCTTCTTCGAAGTTCGGATAGAGGCTACCGAGCCCGACCGCGAGTCCTGATAGCGCCAGCGTCGTGGCGGCGATGCCGGCGACTGAAATCATAAAGGCCGTCCGATCGAGATCGAGCTGGATCGCGGACAGGATCGCCAGCGAAATCGTGAATACCGAAGTCGAGCCGACGCTCAACCAGAACTTCTGCCACAGGATGTGACGCAGCGTCACGGGCGATAGGCCCAGGATCCAGAAGCGGCGGCCCTCGAGGCTGATCAATGGATAGACGAAGCGCGTGGTCAGGGACGCCAAGATTAACATCGCGGCGCCGAGATTGAGCAAGGTGCCCCAGGCTCGCCAGCCCTCCTGGCCAGCGAAGCCGCGTGCCCCGCTCAGGTTGGCGACGTAGATCGTCATGATGCCGAAGAAGAGAACGAACTGAGACCACTGCGCCGGGTCTCGCCAGAATAGTCTGAGATCTTTGGCGATCAGGGAGCGAGACGGTTGCGGAAGGGGTTGTAGCAGCCACTCGAGTCGTTGCAGGACGCCCCAACGGCGGGTCCGATGTTTTCCGATACCCGCGAGATTTGACCAGCCGGCATAGAACCAGCGCTCCGCGGCCAGGGTCGCAAGCCAGAGCAAAAAAAGCGCATTCGACAGCAATAGCAGGAAACGGAAAACCGACTCCCGGTGATCGCCGGTAGCCGCGGCCAAGACGCCCTGTGCGGCCCAAGCACTCGGCAGAAAAGGTGAATGAGCACGCCCAAGGGTTGCGTTCAATGCTTGGAGGCTCGGCGTTTCAGCAAAGCTCGGCGCTTCGAGTTGACCTCTGAAGGAAGCACATAACACCATCAAAATGACGCCACCAAGAATCAGCCACCCTCCGCGACCGATCTCAGAAAGGAACCGGACGCCGCCGATAGCCAGGATCGAGCCCAAGGCAGCTGGAATCGTCACAAATGGCAGGTAGAAGCCGATCAATGCCATGTAGAAGCTCAATGGAGCGTCGCTCTCGAGGCCATAGGCGAGCATGACCGGCGAGCCCAGGAAGGCAGACGCCCAGGAGCTGAAGGTCACACATTCATAGAAACGGCCGAGGAAAAACGCTGGAGTCGAGATCGGGCTCTGGACCAGGTAAGCTACTTCGCGAGAGCGGTAGAGCGTCGTGAAGGCGATCAGTACGTTCGAGAATATGAGCATGACGAAGAGGGCCAGCGCAAAGACCATCAACAGGCGGGCCATCACCAGGTCAGAAAGGTTCAAGCCGGCGGCTCCCAGAGCCTCGTCGCCGAAACGTTCGAACATTCGGAAGCCAAGGCGGGCAAGTTGAAAGATGCCGACCCAGAGCCCGACAGCAGAAATCGAGACAAAAGCGACCTTGAGCTTCGACTCACGCCGCACCGAAGCGATCGTGTGACGGGCGATTCGTCGCTTGGCCCACAATAACGTAGAGAGTGGTGAGCTCGGCCGGTCGCCCGTCGCCGACAACCTTTTCAGAGCCCTTCCTCCTCGGCCTGACGGGTGAGTTCTAGAAAGACGTCCTCGAGGGAATCTGAGGCGCTGGTTCCGGCGGATTCGGAATCCGACGCCAAGGCTTTGATCTCGTCCACGGTTCCGACATGCAGCAGACGGCTGTGATGGATGATCCCGATCCGGTCGGCAACTTCTTCTGCAATTGAGAGGCTATGGGTGGACATAAAGACGGTGATCCCTTCACTGGTCTTTTTTCTGAGGAAAGTCTTGACCGCGCGAATGTTTTTCGGATCGAGGCCGACCCACGGTTCGTCGACGATAACGATTCGAGGCTGGTGCAAGAAACAGGAAGCAAAACTAAGCTTCTGCCGCATACCGTGGCTATAGCTCTCGATCAACTGCTCACCTGCGTGGAGGATCTCAAAGGTCTCGAGCAGACTGTCGCAGGTATCAGCCAAGGTTTCTTCAGGCATCTGGTAGAGCCCGGCGACGAAGCGCATGAACTCGCGCCCGGTCAATCGTTCATAGAGAAACGGATGATCCGGAATGTATCCGACCAGGCGCTTGGCTGGTATCGGATCCTGTTGAATGTCGTAACCTCCCAGGATCGCGCGTCCTGAAGTCGGCCGCAAGAGGCCGGTAAGCATTTTGATCGTGGTCGTCTTACCGGCGCCATTAGGTCCGAGGAAACAGAAAAACTCGCCTTCAGCTATCTCGAGGTCGAGATTACGTACTGCGGTCTTGGTGCCGAAGCGTCTGGTCAGGGCTTGCGTCTTGATTGCCAACGAGGAGAACTGTGATTCGATGTGCTTTTCTGCCGCCTGGTTCATGGTGTTGATTCAACCCGTTCGATTCAATCGATCTCTAGGATCTCAATCTCGAGTTTCCCGAGATAGGGCAACAGCTGCGGCCAGGTCTCGATACCGCCATTGAGCAGCTTGATATGAGTCGCATCGGCGAGTGGTTGGTCAAGAGTTGGATCCATCCAGATCCACTCCGATCTTGGATCTACGGCTGAAGTCTCCAAATAGACCTCAGGCCAGGCATGGTAATAGAAACCTTCGAGCTCGTCGCTCCAGACAATGCCGATAGCGATGCGCGTAGGTATTGAAGCGGCACGTGCCAACGCCGTAAAGAGGACCGTGTGCTCGTTGCAGTCTCCCCGCTTTTGCTCTAGTACTTCGAGCGCTGATGGAATGCTCACGACCGGTTCCTTTTCGAGACGTGAGAAAACCCACTCATGGATTCTGAGCGCTCTTTGCCAAAGATCGTCTTCATCTACGATGATTTCAGCCGCCTGGCGGCGAAGCTTCGGATGATCAGATTGTACGAAGGCGTCGGGTTTGAGATATCTAAGAACCGTGGAATCTTTGTCTGTTACCGCCACATCGTGCTCAGCTCTATTCGCGTCTTCAAGCTCAGACTCATCTGGTTTGATCAAACGATAGACTCCAGCGCCCAGAGAGACCTGTACACGATCCTCAGGCAAGGTGAATCTTTCCAAGCCGGCGAGCCTTACCGTCATCGTTCGCGCCGAGCGGAACGGGCGTTTTCCAAACGGACGTATAGCAGTCTCGGCGAGGAGATCTTCTGCCGTGTTTTCGGTCAGCTCCGGTAAATCCAATGCCTGGGCCTTGTTCAGGCGCTCAAGAACCAAACCGATAGGTGTTTCAGCCCTGACGACGTCACCCTGGTCGTCGACCCAGGCGAGTGAGCTCAGGCCTCCTGCGATAACTGTCAAGCGGCAGGTCGACACTTCATCCCCTCCGAGTCTCAGTATTTCTCTGGCCACACACTTGACTCGTGCTTCACTCTTGCGGAGGGTTAATGGGTCGAAACTGTCAAGTCGATATTCGTCGCCCACGTCCATGTGAGGAAAGCGCAGAGCGGACCCGAACCCGTTTGAGAAGATGAGGCTATCGTCTATGGGTAGACGCAAAGGTATGACTTCGCCCGCCGAGACCATTTCTCCGCGGAGCTCTCCGTCAGAGACGCTGCCAGTCACTTCGAAGTCGAACCCGGCCGAGCGTACGGCGAATTGAAATTCGGCACTGGCCGACTCCTCGGGCCGCCATACCGATCCCGATAGATCGAGATCCGTGCTCTTGCCGAGGAGCTGAAGGCTCATCTTGGCATCCAAGTTCATACGAGTTCCCGACTCGTCATGTCTCGCTTCGGGGATTTGGTGCAGATGAACGTGCCCTATTCGGTGGCCCCCGTTGAGAGAAATGCCCAGCCATGATTCCGTTTCTGTGCGCGAATGCCTGTAGGAGTGATCGTCTCCAGGTAGGCGTTTTACACCGACTTCGTTTCTCACCATGAGGCTCATCATGACTAGCCAGAAAGTCACGATAGAGACGGAGATCAGCCTATTTCTGTACAGTTTTACCTCGTGCATATTGAGAGTTAGAGAGGTAGAAACGACCTCCGACAGATAGAACGGGTAGGGCAGCCTATCCGTCTAGTCTCGCCCGAGAAGTTTGCCTTCGACGGACTGCTTGGCCCAACAGACGTCGCCGGGCAGGTGGCCAAATCCAAGCTTTCGCGAAAGCTCTGCCGAAGATCAGTCTCGGCTTTTGGCTTACACTTGTGTTCACTCGTGCGCCTAAGACAAATCGGCCTGGCGGGTCTTGGGCAATCGGGGTTGGGCTCATTCATTCAACACCAATCACTCGGTGCTTATACCCGCGGCCCGCCAGGCCGACTTCTGTTACTTGAATATAGCTAAGTGCAGGGCCTTTCTCAAGGCCCTGCATGACTTTTTTAGTTCGAAAATCCGTTGCAGGATAACGAAAGTCTCGGTATGTGATTCAGCGATCTGCCTTCTCGGTCCAGCGATTGTTCACTCGATCGGCAGCCTCCCGAATTCGCCGCCGCATATCGGTGATCACGTCGAGCGTCATCTGTCAGATGCTCTGACTCGATGCCTAAGGCAGGCGATCGCGATACTATTCCTGTCGGCAGGGTTTAGTCATGCGGCGAACAGATTCCCAACCACAGAACGCCTCGGGGTCTGACTCGTCTTGGACTCCGCGGAGATTCCCGGACGTACCCGCGCTATCCCCGAGCGCTCGAATCTTGCTGTTGATCCTGGGCTGGATGTTGATCGTTCTAGGTCTACTGGGACTGGTGCTACCCGGTCTGCAGGGGGTCTTGACGCTGGCTCTGGGCGCAGCAGCCCTTTCGTTGGTCAGCCGATCGATGCTCAGCGCGTTACGCTATATCTTCCGGCCCTGGCCTAAGGGCTGGCAGATCATCTTGCGGACCCGGCGGCGGGTGCAGTATTGGATCGGGCGCAAGAGAGAGTGATAGCCCACCCGATCGGGTGTTTTGCGAACGCTGCGGTCGAGCGTAGAGTGGCCGCATGGTCAGTCGTCGACCCGCGGTTGCAGGGGACCTTGTCGGAGATCTTCGGCGTCCAGGAATCGAGGTTCTAGAGACGCACATCTCGTGGGTTTTCCTCGATCAAGAGGAGGTCTGGAAGGTCAAGAAGCCAGTCGCGATGGGTTTTCTCGACTTTTCGACGGCAAACAAGCGTCGCTGGGCGTGCAATGAAGAGGTGCGCCTGAATCGCCGTTTGGCGCCAGACGTGTATCTCGGTGTAGAACCCATCACTCTCAGCCGCTCGGGACGGCATCGTTTCGGCGGCGCCGGCCAGCCCGTCGACTGGGCAGTGCATATGGTCCGGCTGAGCGACGAAGCACGCGCAGATCACCGCCTCGCAAGCGAGAGGTTGTCAGCCGAAGACGTCGAGCGTATCGCCAGCCATCTGGCGAAGTTTCACGCAACCACGAGATGCGATGAAGAAACCGCGCGTTATGGCGCCGTAGAAGTGATTGCCGGGAATGTCGGCGAGAATTTCGAACAAACGCGTGAAACTCTCGGGGAGTATTTGAGCTCAGAGGAAGCCCGGGAGATCGAGACCAGCCAGAACGAATTCCTGGATCGTCACCGAGAGTTGTTCGAGGCGCGGGCGGCGGCGGGCTTCGTTCGCGACGGACATGGCGACCTGCACCTCGACCACATCTATGTCTCGGACGATAACGTGACAATCGTCGACTGCATTGAGTTCAATCGTCGTTTTCGCTTTGCTGACGTCTGCGCTGACATTGCTTTCCTGGCGATGGATCTCACATGGCGTGGCCGTGCTGATCTTGCCGAGCACTTCTTGGCGTCCTATGCCCGCGAAGCGAACGACTACGATCTTTACCCGTTGGTGGATTTTTATGAGAGCTATCGCGCCTTCGTCCGCGGCAAAGTCGCTTCGATCCTGGCATCTGACGAAACCGCCGGAGCCCGATCCCGACAGCGCTTCGCGGCAGAAGCCCGACGCTTCTTCCTGCTGGCCCTGGCATCCGAACGACGTTCACTAGTGCCTCCGGTCGTCGTGGCTGTCGGGGGGCTGATCGGTGCCGGCAAGACAACAGTCGCCCGACGCCTCGCATCCGAGCTGACGGCGCCGGTGATCGATGCCGATCGAACCCGCAAGCACCTGCTGGGTGTCAATGCCGAGGAGAAAGTCTCAGTGGCGCCGTTTAGCGGCGCCTACCGTCCCGAATTCAGCGAGGGTGTGTACTCCGAGGTTCTCCGGCGCGCTGCCTCCGTGCTAGATTCTGGCCGGCCGGTGGTACTCGACGCGTCCTTTCGTTCCCGCAGTGCTCGCAGCACTGCCCGTCGGTTGGCGCGTGATCGTGGCGTACCCTTTCACTTCGTGGAGTGCTTTGCTCCTGCCGAGATTTGCCGGCAAAGGTTGGAGATGCGTGCCCGCACAGCCAACGTTTCGGATGGTCGTCTCGAGATTTTCGATGATTTTGTCGCTCGCTGGCAGGCCGTGGAAGAGCTACCGAAAGCCGAACATTCGCTGATCGACACCTCTGTGTCGCTGGAGACCAATATCGCCGCCTTGAAGAGCCGGTTTGTCACTTGGCCCTCAGGTTTGACGGCATAGTGTCTGAATCTCCGGACCCCTTTGGGCATCCAGCTTGACGATGACTTGTGAGCTTTGCGGGCGCTCGGTCGAGGCGCTGACCACCCATCACTTGATCCCGATCCACAAAGACGGTCGTGACGGCCCGACCACTGAGCTCTGTTCTGCTTGTCACCGACAGATCCATAGCCTGTTCGACAACACGACCCTGGCACGAGAGTTGAACACTCTGGAGAAGCTGCGCGCCCATGAGAAAGTGCGCGGATTCGTGCGCTGGGTGCGCAAGCAGTCGCCGAATCGACGGATCAAGGTGCGCCGGGCGCGCCGCTAGGCAGCGTCGTTCATAGATTCTCGCAGCCGGAGGGCGGAGGCTTAGACGCAGGGCTGAGTGCACGTAGCGTGCTCGGCCCTGCCGAGGAGGGGATAGGCCAGTGAGGCCAATCCGTCGCCTTCCGAGGCGAGCAGGCCGAAGGATTGGCCTTCTTGGGGCGGCTAGGCCGCTTCGCGTAGGTTCAGGTCCGCCACCAGGACAAGGTGGTCGGATAGGGGGGCGTGGACGGTGTGGTAACCGTGGAAATCCAGCTCCGGTGAGGCAAGGATCCAGTCGATCCGGCGGCATGGCCGATGGGTCGGATAGGTGGGAGCCGGCAAGTCTGGCTCGTGGGCCTTCAGCCCGAGATGGCGGACCAGCAAGTCCATAGATCTCGGTTCGTGTTGCCAGCAACAATTGAGGTCGCCTAACAGCACCATCGGTCGTTGCCGGTGCTCGAGCTCGTCGACCATCCGCAGAATCTGTTTGCGTCGAACCGAAGGGGTCAAGAAGTCGAGGTGGACCGACACGACATCAACCGACATGCCTCCCCATTCCGGTACTTCGAGAGCCGCAACCACGAAACCCTTGGTGTCTCGCCAGGATATCGAGAATCGATGCGATGCCGGGTCGAGCAATGGTTGCCGCGCCATGAGGGCAGTGCCCGCGGACATCCGGAATCGCCCGATACCGAACTCGTTATGGTCACCTCGGTAGTGGTCGGCGAAGCCGGACTGGCGGGCGATGGTGGCCACATGGTCGAAGTTGCCGCTCCAGGTAGAGGGACCGTCGACTTCTTGGAGGGCGACGACGTCAGGAGCCAGGATCCTGAGCGTGTCGGCGATCTCGGCGAGATTGCGCTGGGCTTTGCGGCGACCGAGATACGGCTTGACCGGCACGTTGCGCCGCGCGTGCGCGACGTTGAGCGAGAAGAATCGGAGGTGATCTTCGACCTTGGTCGGTACCTGTGTGGACGGTTCGCTGTAATGCTGTGGCTCAGGGAAATACAGTGGCGCGGCCAAGCGGGATCTGGCCTTGGAGACACCATGAGACAGACGTCGTATGTGGCGCAGACCGCGGTCTTTCGCCAGTCGCCTCAAGCTGGTTTTGCGTTCTCGACGGCCGAAGGCTTCCGTGTATTTGGACATCGGAAACTCGACTGCTGCGGTCTCATCCTGCCGGCGTGATCTTTCCACCATTGAAGTATACATTTGTGGGCCAGTCTGTTCTAGCAGTCAAGGGTTAAGCTTGCATGAAGTCCAGCCGTCTTCGGTTCGTTCGAACAGAGTACGGTCGTGGAGGCGAAAGGCTCCCGCTACCCAGAGTTCGATGTAGGTTGGCACGACTCTGAAGCCTGACCAATGGGGGGGTCTGGGTACGGCACCTAAGTACTTCGCTTCATACTTCGCGACCCGTGCCAGTAGCTGTGTTCTACCCGCGAGCGGCCGGCTCTGCTCTGAGGCCCATGCCCCCAGTTGAGAGGTCCGTGGACGGGTTGCGAAATAGGCATCTGCTTCCGCGTCACCGACCAATTCGGCTCGACCTCGGACGACGACCTGTTTGCCCGTCTCACGCCAGAAGAAACTCAGGCTGACGTTAGGGTTGGCTTGAATCTCTCGGCCTTTACGGCTCTCGAGATTGGTGTAGAAGACAAATCCTTCGGCATCAAAATCTTTGAGCAAGACGACACGAGATGACGGTCTGCCGTCGGCGTCGACACTCGAGACGACCATGGCGTTGGGATCGTCCATGCCGGTAGCCGCGGCCTCCTCGAAGAATTCGCGAAACCGGTCGATGGGATCGTCTTGCAGGGTGACTTTCATGGTTGAGCCTCTACAGGTAGGGCGCGAAGAGCCAGAACAGCGAATCGCGGAATCGTTCCAGAAAGCGCCGGCTGTCGACCTCCTCGAGGGTGATTTCGCGCGAGGCTTGACGAACGGTTTCAATATGATCCGCGACCCGGCGCGAGAAGGGACGATCGAAAATCTCGACCGCTAGTTCGAAATTGAGTCGCAGGCTTCTGGGGTCCAGGTTGGCGGAGCCAATCTGAGTGTAGTGGTCATCGACAACGAAGAGCTTGCTGTGGACAAACGGCGGAGGCTGGTAGTAGACGCGCACGCCGCGCTCGAGGAGCTCCCAGAGCATGTTGCGGGTTGCCCAATGCACGTAAAGCAGGTTGTTGAGCTCCGGCAAGATCACCGTCACCTTGACGCCGCGCAGAGCCGCCGCCTCGAGCGCGCTGCCCAATGGCAGTGGCGGCAGGAAGTAGGGGCTCATGATCGAGACTTTGTGCCTCGCGGCGGACACCGCGCCGACCAGGATCGTGACCAGCTTGTCGAGATCTTCGTTGGGGCCATCGACCGCGGCTCGGCAGATAGCTTCGCCAGCCGGAGAACAGTCGACGGCGGTCGGTTTCAACTCCTCACCACTGACAAAGAGCCAGTCTTCGATGAAGACTCGTTCTACTTGGGAGATCACAGGACCCTCGAGGCGGAAATGGACATCAACCACCCGTTTGGGGTTGTCCAGGTTGTCCGCGAGATGGCGATCGCCGATGTTCATGCCGCCGGTGAAGCCGATTCGACCGTCGGCTACCAGGACCTTGCGATGATTGCGCAGGTTGAAGCGCAGCGTCGGCGGAAACAGCTTGGGCTTCAGGAACAGCCCGACCGGGACACCCCGCTTCTTCAGGATTCTGCTGATCCTCGATTCGGAATACCATTCGCCAAAGCCGTCAATGATCACCCGCACCTCGACCCCACGATTGACTGCCCGAGCCAGCGCATCGACAAACTGATGGCCGGAAGCGTTGGTCTCGAAAATATAGGTCGTCAGGTAAAGGGTTTCTCGGGCGTTGTCGATCACGTCGATCATCGCCGGGTAGGCTTGCTCGCCGTTGTGCAGCATCTCGATTCGATTGCCGCCCGCCAGCGACACCCCGGTGACCGCTTCCGACACCCGGGCGAGCTCAGAAAATTCAGGCGGCAGATCGTCGATCGAGACCCTCGCCGACGAGTGTTCCTCGGACATGCAGCTATCGAGAGCGAGTCGAGCCCCCGACATACGCTCCAGGCTGCGAGCCCGAGTCTGGATGCGATTGATGCCGAAGAGAAAATACAGCAAGGCGCCGAAGATCGGCAGTGTCAAGCTGATCGCGACCCAGCCCAGGGCAGCCTTAGGATCGCGTTTCCACAGGGTCGCATGCCCGGCCGCTATGACCGACATCGCGATGACCACTAGGGCCAGGATCCAGTCCGCGGGGGTGATGCTCAACGATGCAGGACTTCCTCACGGATAGTGCTTGGTGAAGTCGTCGTCAACATAGAACACCTCGTGCCCCAGGCGCTGGAGTAGCGACGCGGCCGATGCGGCGCGCGCCCCGGTCTGACAGTGAACTATCAGCGGCAAATCTCGTGGGATATCGCCTTGACGTTTCAGTAGGCGGGTATGGGCGGCGTTGAGCGCGCCGGGGATGTGCCCGGCCTTGAACTCGGCCAGGCGTCTGACGTCCAGCATCTTGGCACCAGAGGCCGCCTGTAGCTCGGTGCTGCGAGGAAAGTCGATGATTTCGATGGTGGCGAGTTCCAGGCCGGTGTCGGCCAGGACCTCGTACGGGGCGTGACCGACCACGTTGTCAAGGCCGATGCGGATCAGTTGTCGCACCGCCTTCTCGACCTGCTCGGCCTCGATCAGCAGGTAGATCGGTGTCCCCTCCTCGACATAGGAACCGGCGATGGTCGGAAAGCTCTTGTTCAAGGGGGCGTAGATCGAGCCGGGCAAGTGGCCGTTCATGAACGCAGTGCGGTCGAGCCGGGTGTCCAGCACCGCGACGTCGAGCCGCTCGGCCAGCTGGCCCAGCTCAGACGGCGAGATCAGTCGAGGG
>JAAUXY010197078.1_pt1 | contig 20776 bp, 17 predicted proteins | sample 7278121 | NCBI WGS metagenome assembly JAAUXY01 (sample SAMN14350117, study PRJNA611818) | marine sediment metagenome | isolation source: surface marine sediment (1.8m) | place: French Polynesia: Moorea | collected 2018-08 | reverse complement strand
CTTAGTCGGCCGGTGTCGCGCTCGCGTCAGGTGCAGCGACGGGGGGCTGTGGGTCGAGAGGTCGCAGATCACGGCCTGGCAGTCCCGGATGGTCCGGCGGGATTCGCGTCGCGCGAAAGATCGCGTAGGTGAATTCGTGCACCGGGTGGGGGGTCGAGCCATCGGGCATGCGGACATTGCCCCGCCGGGGGTCCCAGAACTCCCAGACGATCTCGCCGTCCGGGGTGACCTCGAAGAGTCGCCCTCGAGCCCCGGAGCAGATCAAGGTATTGCCGTTGGGTAAGCGTTCGGCGCCCGAGCCGAAAGAAGCGTAGAAGAAGTTCTCGGCGGTGCCGCGATAAGACCAGACCGGTTCTGCCGGCCCGAAGGGGCCTTGCTCAGGTATCGAATAGACCCCGGGGGCTGTGGTCGGCGGTACGATCTCGAAGATCGCCGAAAACGGCCCTGAAGCATCCGACATGCGGTTGCTGAAAACGGTCAGATTGCCCGCGCCCGGATATCCATCGGGAATCCACTGCCCGTCGTGCTGAGCAAAAAGGCGCTTGGCGGTCGCGTCGCCGCGGCCGTAGGCGGCCGGATTTCCCCAGCGATATAGCAGATCGCCGCCTCGACCCCAGCGCCCTCCAGTACTGCCGGCGGCCTCCTCGATGGTGGTGCTGTGGTCGATGATCCAGATTTCGTTGTAGTGCCGGACACTGATCATGATCTGGTCGAGCTCGGCGTTGTACTCCACCGAGTTCGTGTGCAGGAGATCCGACTGAAGGTCCGCTTGCGTCGTGTCGGCCGAGAGGTAACCCAAGGCCTTGAGCTCCTCGAGCTCGGCCGACCCCATCTCCGGCGCTCGGCCGGCATTGATGTCGATTCGGCCGGGGTGATCGGCAGGCTCGCCGTAGTTCGGCAGCCTCGGACTGCGGTTCTGAATCAAATGGTCCCAGGCATGCCATTTCCAGACGATCCGACCGCCATGCGGTCGGATCGGCTCGATCTCGACCACCATGTCGGGCCACATGCCGTCTGCCGCCACCGTCGAAGGATTGCGCCCCGCACGCAGAACCTCTTCGGCACTCTTGTACTCCCATGCGATGGCCAGGACATTGCCGTTCGGCAGCACTTCGATGTCGTGATGCGGCAAGTATTGGTCGGACGCGAACCGGAAGTCCCAGACCAACTCGCCGTCCCAGGTGAGTTCCTGGATCCTGCCTCCCTGGCCGCCGCCCGAGAACCTCTCGACGTCGACCTCGCGCCCCGGACGCATGATGTTGCCGTTGTCGAGCAGGTAGACGTTGAGCGCCGGCGCCAGGTCGGTCTTCCAGGTGTGCACGACCTGGCCGTCGTTGTCGATCAGGTAGACCGTGTCCGAGAGCACCCCACCAAATAGCGTGTAGCCGGGTTGCGCCTCGGGGCGGTTGATGCGAATCCCTCGCGGCTCCTTTAGACCCGCGAGATCCAAACTCGTGAGATCAACAGGCTCGGGCGGGGGAGCCACGGTCTCCGTCCCGCCACACGCCATGACACCCCAAAGCATTGCTGCTAGCAGAACCCTCGACGGATGGACTTGCTTCATTTGCTTTCGCTTCTCGCGTTTGCGGCTGGCAAGATTCTACGTACGGCTTCTCGCGTCATCAAGCGGTGAAGGCATGCGCCGCGTAATCATCCGGCTCGGAAAAGTTGCGAGGCCTTGCCTTTCAAGATCTCTTTCTCTTCTGGATTGAGAACGAAGGTCCAGGTGGCCCAACAGTACGAAAGTCCTCCGGCCAGAGCAGAGATCATCAGGCTCGCCAAGGAGTTTAGATCAAAAAAATTTTCCAGATAGTGAGACGCCAAGAAGAAGGGCAGAGGCAAGAAGGTCACCGGCAGCAAGACGCCGGTGAGCCAAGGTCGGATTTTCAGCTTCATCACACGAGGGTAATAATAAATTAATACGTTTGGAAACGCGGCGGAGAAATAAATGATATTGCCGATCACGGCACCTCCGAGCCCCAGGGACGGGGCCAAGAACCAGCAGGCGCCTAGGGAGACAATGGCATTGATAGGCCCGGTGATCGTGATCAGCGCTAGCTTTCCGGAACCCTGGATGAGAGCGCCGATCGGTCCCAGACTGAGACTCAGGTATGACAGGGCCCAGATGCTGAACCAACCGGCGTAGGGCCGCAGGGACTCGCCGCCGACCAGTTGCAATATGTCCGCCGCGTTCAAACTCATGAAGATCAGTGCCGGGCAGACGAGCAGCCACGCCCACCGGCTGACGCGATAGGCGATAGTCTTGATAACCTCCTGGCTTTGTGAACCGAAAGCCCGGGATGAAGCCGGCAGCAATGTCGAGGTCAAGACCCCGTTGAGCTGGGTGAGGACACGGCCGAGACTCTCGAAGACTTGAAACGCGGCAACCACCTGCAGCGCGTTCGGTGCCCGCATACCGAGTATTACCGGTCGCAGCTGGTAGTAGGACGTGCTGAAGATCGCCTGTGCCGAGAGATGCGCGCTCACCCGAAGCACCGGCTTGTAATCGTTCCAGAACCAACCCGGCGCCAGGACGCTCCTGAGGCTGAGATACTTGCTCCAGCGCGCCAGCTTGAATGGGATGAGCAGGATCAACGAGACCGGCGTCAGGAGGAAGAACGCCATCAACCCAGCATCTAGCTGGATGAATAGAAGGGTGCCCAGCAGCCGAATCAAGGCACTGGCGATGTTCAAACGGGCCACGAACTCCAGCTCTTCGGCGCCATGAAGCAATTGATCGATCGTGGCGAAAGGCCAGGTGATGAACGCGGTGACTCCCGCGGCCAGGAATAACCACATCATGGCTCCGTGCCATTCCGCCGGTACGTTGAACACATCGCCGCCGAAAAAAGCGAGGGCGAATAATACCGATGCGTTGAGGCTGCCGACGCCGAGATAAACCAACGTATTGGAACGTATTGCTTTGCCGAGCCGGGTCAACTCGCCGCTGGCCAACCATTCGGCGGTGTGTTTGACCATGCCCACCGTCAACCCCAGAATCATCAGCCCCAGATAGCCGTTCAAGGCTGTCGCCAGGGTCAAGAGGCCGAAGCTCTCCGAGCCCAGATGCCGAATGACGAGGGGGATGGTGACCAGGCTGGTCAAGCCGGAGACCAGACCGCTCAGGCTCATCCAAGCAGTGTTTCGAGGCGCTTTCTTCAGAGACATGAGATTAAGCCGTGTGTCTCACGATCGCGCTAAGGCCTCTCCGCAACTTTCCAGCAATGCTTAAACCAAACTCCCGGGCTCGTTGCGCCCCCAACTCGATCCATCGTTGGAACGTACCTTTGACCGCATCCGGGACCGGCACCTTGAGAGCTTGCAACATGACCCGATCGATTCGGCTCGCGAAGGACTGAAATCGGGCCACGTCGGCGATGTTCTCTCTGAGATGCTCATGTGAGCGATCCGAGCTCAGCACCTGCCCGATCTGGTCTCTGAAAGCATCCCAGTCGCCTGATTTCACGAAGTAGATTCCGTCACCGGATACTTCCCGCAAGACCGGGAGGTCGAACGCGATACAGGGAACATTGCAGTATTGCGATTCAATCGGTGGCAGTCCGAAGCCTTCGAAGAAAGACGGGAACAACATCAAAGAGCATCGCTTGATCTCTTCGAATTTTTCACGATCTTTCAAGCAGCGCTGGATCTCAAGCTCGATATCGTATCGCCGGGCCGCTTTTTCCATCATCGCCAGGGCTGCCGGCGGCACTCCGCCATAGCCCACCATCAGCAGTAGCGTGTAGCCGCTCATTTCTTTAGAAAAGAGTCTCGAGATGCCACCACCACCCTTGTGGGCCGAGCTCTCGAAACGCGTGATCACAATGATACGTTTTTCCGCGGGTCGATCCGGAACACGGTCAGCGACGAGACTGTTGATCGGCGGATAACAATGCGTGAAGATCGTGTCGGCGGGTACCTCACGATAGAACGCGCGGGCGTATCGAGTCCCCTCCTCAGCGAGAGAAAGGATCATCGAGGCTTCTCGGCTGAACCGGAGCCAACCGCGCCATAGCCGCGCGGGGCGTGGTGTCGGCGCCAATGCGTTGAACCAGTTACTGGTTTCAAAATTCAAAAGAACCAGGCGCGCACCGCGCTTTCGGCCGAAGTTTAGAGCGTCGAGGAAATGGCTGATTCGATCGGAGTTGTCCGGAATCATCACGACGACGTCGAAGTTTCCGGTGGGTAGGCGCGCACGCAGGTTTCGCGAAACGAAAAGCTTTATGTCGCCGTGATTGGGGAACTGCGCGAAGTCGTCATGGAAAATCGGCTTGTTGTTTGTGATGTAACTGACGTCATGGCCAGCGTAGGCCAGGGCTTCCGCCAGCATCCACGCGTAATAGCGGCCTCCGGAGAAAGTCGTCCCTGAGTTCAGTCCGAAGAGCGCGATTCTCATGAACGTTGGTCTACCATTCCGTGTCGGTTCCCAGAGCCGGCGGCCGATGTCTATCCGACCTTCGGCCGCTGCCGAGCTCGCCGCGGGCGCCGGGTTGACGGCACCCTTCGGAGTCTGTGACGGGCGAGCGCCGACAGCCGTTATGGTAGCCTATTCGTCCGGGCACGCCGTCGTTCCGGCTCGTCGCCGTGTCCCGTTTCCGGCATATCCTCGTGCCTTCCGACCCGGTACGTCGCCGTGCTCCTCCGGGCACGTCCTCGTGCCACCTGTTTCGGCCGACTCGTCATGAAGCGCGTACTGGTCACCAGCCTTTTGATGGTTCAACAGCGAGAGCGCTTCGAGCGCGAGCTGAGGGCTGAAGGCTTGCAGCCGGACTTCGTCAAGGCCAGTCAATTCCTCAGGGAAGACGAGCTGCTGCCGATCATCGCCTCTTATGACGGCATGATCGCCGGCGACGACCAACTGACGGAGCGGGTGTTGCGCGTTGCCTTGCCGCGCCTGCGGGTGATCAGCAAGTGGGGCGTGGGTCTGGATTCCATCGATTGCGAGGCAGCGGAACGCCTGGGGATTCCGGTCTACAACTCCCCCGGCGCCTTCGGTCAGGCGGTGGCCGACGTGGCGATCGGTTACCTGCTGATGCTGACTCGCAAGCTCCACCTGGTCGATCGCGCGGTTCGCGCCGGCGAGTGGCCGAAGCCGGTCGGCGAGGGTTTGCGAGGCAGGATCTTGGGGCTCGTCGGTCTGGGCGCGATCGGAGGTGCCGTCGCCGAGCGCGCCCTCGCCTTCGGTCTTGACGTCAGGGCTTCGGACCCGCGCGCCGCCGAGATCGAGGCGCCTGCAGGCGTTCGATTCGTCGCCTTCGAGGAGCTTGTAAGCGAGGCTGATCACCTCTGCCTGACCTGCAATCTGACGCCCCAGACCCTCGGACTCGTCGGCGAGTCCGAGCTCGCTCGGATGAAGCCAAGCGCTTATCTGATCAACGTGGCTCGTGGCGGGCTCGTCGACCAGGACGCCCTGGTCCGAGCCCTTGAAGAAGGGCGTCTGGCTGGAGCGGCTCTCGACGTCTACGCTGAGGAGCCCCTGCCGCCTGAGCATCCGCTGACGCGGATGGAGCAGGTCGTCCTCGGCAGCCACAATGCCAACAACCTGGCCGAGGCCAACGAGGAGGTGCACCGCAACACCGTGCGCAATCTCCTCCGTGGGCTGGCGAGCGCTGCCGCCGGATGACGTCTGAAGCCTCGGCGCATCCGTCGATGCGTTCCTCTGGCGAGCCGCCGATCTCACGGCCGCCGATTTCACGGCCGGCTGTCTCACGGCCGGGTCTTTTGCTGTTGCTGCTCGCGGTCGGGCACCTCGCTTTCTCTATCTGGATCAATCCCCCGGGATATCTGACCTTCGACTCCGGCACTTACCACTATATGGCCAAGACCCTGGCCACCACTGGCGGCTTCGTGGTTCAGAACGGTTATGAGGAGTTTCCGTCGAAAGCTCTGGAGGTCGCTCAGCTGCGCGTCAACGGCGGCCGGCTGGTGGCTCAGTACCCCGAGTTCTTGAGCTTCCTGGGTTATCCCTTCTACTTGTTGTTTGGCTACCCCGGCCTGCTGTTGCTCAACGCCGTGGCTTTTCTGGGTATCAACGCCCTGATCTTCGCCTTGGCGCGGCTGCTGTTCGACAGCATCCGAACCAGCTATTTGGCGGTCGTCGTCTATTCCTTCGGAACCTTCGCCTGGGAATACTCCCAGTCGTCCTATCCTCATCTCTCGTCGACGCTTTTCATCCTCGCGAGCTACTACCTGTTGGCGCTGGCGGTGATCAGACGTCGCGCTGGAGCCGGGCTCCGGTCCACCGTTCTGCTCACCGTCGGCTCCGGGCTGATTGCCGGTTTCGCGCTCGGCCTGCGTCTCGATGCCGCCTTTGCCATCCCGGGTCTATTCTTCGCCCTGCTTTTCGCCGGGCGGTTCCTGCTCCCGGAGCTGCTGGCACTCGCGGCCGGAGTCGCCCCGGGTATTCTCTTCCTCTCAGTCGTCAACTCGATCAAGTTCGACACCTGGTCACCCTTCTCGTACGGCGGGCCGAGCCAGGGGGGCGTCGACGTCAGGGCTTATATTCCTGTTTCGTTTGTTGCTCTGGTCGCGTTGGCCGTGCTGTTGGCGCTGCGATACGGGCCGGCGGCGCATCGGACCCGGATCGCGATCGTCGTCGCGGCGGGTCTGGCGTTGGCTGTTCTGGCTCGGCCCACGACCGCCTGGAACTTTGTCAGCAAGGTAGCTGACGGCGCCTTTCAGCTCATCGTCGACCTGAGGGTGCGCGATATGGATATCGAAGAGCCGGCGTTGACCCGAACCGACGGCGGCGCCATGGTGTATATGGGCGGGGTCAAGAAGACCCTTCTGCAGAGCTGCCCCTATCTGGTCATCCTGCTCTTTGTCTGGGCTGACGCGGTGCGCAAACGCGAAAAACTCGAGATTCTGATCTTCCTGAGTCTCGTACCCGCTGGTTTCTTGGCGTACTACGCATTTTTTGCTTGGCACGGCAGCATCGCGCTCAACATGCGCTATTTGAACCCGGCGCTGCCTTTCCTCGCGATTCTTTCAGCCTATGCCTGGAGCGCTTTCGAGCACCGGATTTCACCGCGAGTCGCTGTGCTTTTCAGCGCCACTTTGCTGTTGGGGCTCGGTTTCCTGTTTGCGATCACGGATCCTTCCCTGGAAGAGCAGGAAGTCCTGTTCCTCACCACACCACTGTTGATCGCCAGCGCCATCTGTATTTTCGAGTTCATCCGGCGACTCGGTCGATGGCGCTCCGTTGCCGGGACGCTGGTCTCGTACCTACTCTTGACCGCGTTCGCGTGGTCGGGCTCGGTGGCGTTCGGCCGCGACTATCCGACTTCGACGCAGCTGCGGCGCGCGAATCTGGACCTGGCCAATGTCATCCGGCCCTATATCCAGAATGACTCGTTGATCGTCTCGGATATGACGGATTGCTGCTGGAAGCTGATCGACGAAGTCCGGGATTTACGTCTCGCGGATCCCTTCGAAGACGACTATCGATCTTTCGATGCGCTGGTGCGGTTTCATCTCGATCGCGGACGAGCCGTCTATCTTGCCTACTCGCCGGGAAAATTCGAAGAGCTGTTCAATAGCGGCAGGCTCAGTCCGTTCAAATTTCGGATGTTGGGGCGGTGGATCTTTCTCGGGCGGCCCGAGCTCGCGCTTTTCGAGATCAGGGCGAGATGAGAATCAACAGAGTACGTTGAGAGACCGGGACTGCACCGCGTTCCTGCAATGGGCACTCCCGGGCCTTGGCTTTCGCTGGCCGGGCTTCCGCAAGGTGCGGCGTCAGGTCTGCCGGCGCATCAAGCGGCGGATCGCGGTGCTCGAGCTCGAGGGCTTCGACGCCTACCGGCGATACCTCGAGACCCACGATCAGGAACGCGCGGAGCTGGATGAGCTCTGCCGGGTGACCATCTCGCGTTTTTATCGCGATCATCGAGTCTTCGAGACCCTCGAGCGGGAGATCCTGCCGCGGTTGGCCGAGGACGCTGGCGCCCGAGGCACGCCGGTTCGAGTCTGGAGTGCCGGCTGCGCGTCCGGCGAGGAACCTTACACTCTAGCCATTGCCTGGCGGCTTGGTGTGGCGCCCTTGTTTCCGAGAACCCGACTCGAGATCGTCGCGTCCGACGCGGATCGTCATCTGTTGACGCGGGCAAGCCGCGGTATCTACCCGGCCGGGACACTGCGTGAGCTGCCGTCAGCGTGGCGCGAACAGGCTTTCAGAACTGTGGGGGAGACCTTTGAGCTGCAGGCGGACTTCAAGAGCGAGATTACGTGGCTGCGGCAGGACCTGCGTGAAGAGATGCCCGAAGGACCTTTTGATCTGGTGCTGTGTCGCAATCTCGCGTTTACCTACTTTGACCGGGCCCTTCAGTGCAGAATCCTGGAAGGTCTGATCGCACGCCTGCTTCCCGGCGGCGTGCTGGTCGTCGGCATTCACGAGTCGCTACCACTCGATACCGATTTTGAAGCGGTGGGGCGCTGTTGTTATCAACTCTCTGCTGATCGATAGCGACGGGTCGAGCTTGGTGTTCTCAGCGCGCGAGAAGGTCAGAGGCCTACCTCTGAGCAGGTCAACGGCGCTGAGCCTGATGGTATGGTTAACTGGCCGGCTCTCAGGAACGTCAACTCGTCCCTGATGCATGGCGACAGACGACAGCTCCCCATATGATGGAAGTTCCAACTAGTGAGGTACTACTGAGTGCCCAGAGAACATAAATCGTCGGTGTTGGAAGCGACCAGCCAACGGGCCGCTGCATGGGGCAGGTGGTTCGCCACGGCATCGGTGCTGGCCTTGTTAAGCCTGTTCCTGGTGTCCGGCGCCACCGGAGACGATCCAGCGGCCGACGATCCGGCCGCCGAGCTAGCGCCCAGGTATCAGCGCTTCTTGGAAGAGGTCCAGCTGATGATGACCGACGCCGAGCGCGAGGTTTTCCTCAGCCTGTCGGAGAATTACCAGCGCGATCACTTCATTCGCCGATTCTGGAAGGTGCGCGATCCTTTCGAGCGAACCGCACGCAACGAGCTGCAGGAGAGCTGGCAGCAGAGAGCTATCCGAGCCAAAGAGCTGTTCGAGGATTTGAGCGGCGATCGGGCCAAGATGCTGCTCACCTTCGGCGAGCCGTCCAACCGCACGCACTATGCCTGCACCGATCTGCTCAAACCGCTTGAGGTCTGGGAATACGCCGAAGGTTCGGATCGGGTGGTCGGCTATTTCACCCTGGTCTTCACCGGTCATCAGTTTCGCGGCAAGGGCAAGCACCGCCTCTGGAATCCAAACCAGGGGCTGTCGGCCCTGATTTCTGCCATTCGCACGTCTGGCAGCAACAACGATCAGCAGCTGGCACAGCTGATCGTTCGTCAGTGCTCGCGAGGCGACAACATCCTCTCGGCCCTGGCTCAGACTCTCGACCTCAGCCGGATGAGCGAGAAGACCCAGCTCCTGCCCCAACCCAATGACGAATGGGTCCGAACGTTTCAATCCCGATCGACCGACCTCGGGGAAGGCACGGAGACGCTCTCCGGCGAGCTGAAGGTGAGCTTTCCAGGTCGGCATCAAAACCGCACGGTGGTCCAGGGCTTGGTGGCGATACCGACGGCCGAGGTCGATCCTTCCGAGCTCGGTGACTATCGCTCGTACAACATGCTGGTCGACGGCGAGGTGCTGCGCAAGGGCGAGCTATTCGACCAGTTCCGCTATCGGTTCGATTTTCAGGCCGAGCAGATCAACGATCAGATCCCTCTGGTGATCCAGCGCTATCTGCGTCCGGGCAAATACCAGCTGATCGTGAAGGTCGAGGACCTGAGCTCGCGGCGGGCCTATCGCGAGGCCATCGATCTCGACGTGCCAAACGTCAAGCGCCAGCGTGCTCCGGTGCTGGCTCCGGGAGCAGAGCTGGCGACGGCGCCCGTCAAAGACTCGGGATCGCCACAAGCGGCCACCAACGACTCGCCACCGACCCGTTTCGAGACCCAGCTGCTGGAAGCCAATGCCTCGATCTCGACCGGCGATCACACCATCAAGATCATGGCGCTGCCCGAGGTGCTGACCGTCGGTCATATCCGGGTCAACGCACAAGTGCGCGGTGAGGGCATCGACCGGGTTGCCTTCGAGCTCAACGGGCGGCCGGTGATGCGCAAGAGCCGCCCACCCTATTCGGTGGAGCTCAATCTCGGGGACCATCCAAGCATCCACACCCTGCGCGCGATCGCGCTGGATGCCGATGGCGGCACCCTGGCGACCGACGAGGTGTTGATCAACGCCGGCCCGCACCGCTTCTCGGTGCGCTTGCTCGAGCCCCAGAGCGGCAAGACCTACACTACGAGTATCCGCGCTCACGCCGAGGTCGAAGTCCCGGAGAGCGAACGTCTCGACCGTGTCGAGCTCTTCCTGAATGAAGACCTGGTAGCGACGCTTTATCAGCCGCCGTTCGAGCAGCCGATCCTGCTCTCGGGCGATGCCGAGCTCACCTACGTGCGGGCCGTGGCTTATCTCAGGGAAGGCAATACCGCCGAAGATGTCAAGATCATCAACGCGCCGGATTACATCGACAACCTGAAAGTGCAGTTCGTCGAGCTCTTCACCACCGTGGTCGACCGCAAGGGCGATTTTGTCGAAGAGCTCTCGCCCGAAGACTTCACGGTGCTGGAGGAGGGAGTACCCCAGGAAATTCGGCGTTTCGAGACCATGCGTGATCTGCCGATCCGGGCCGGCCTGGTGCTCGATACTTCGCTGTCGATGATGCCGTCGCTGTCCGACGTCAAGAAGGCTGCCCATCGCTTTTTCGAGAGCGTGTTGACGGAGCAGGACCGCGCCGCCTTGATCACCTTCAATGATGAGCCTCAGTTGGTGGTGCGGTTTACCAATAGCCAGGAGGTTCTGGCTGGTGGCCTGTCCGGGCTGGTGACCGAGGGCGAGACCGCGCTCTATGACACCGTGGTCTTTTCGCTGCACTATTTCAGCGGCCTGCCGGGCAAACGGGCGGTGGTCATCCTCACCGACGGCGAAGACTCGACCAGTACCTATTCCTATGCCGACGCCATCGACTTCGCCCGGCGCACCGGGGTGGCAATCTACATCGTCGGCCTGAACCTCGAGCGGCAGAGCAACGACGTGCGCATGAAGATGCGTCGCCTGGCCACTGAGACCGGCGGCGAGTGCTACTTCATCGACAACGCGCGTCACTTGGAGCGGGTATATGACTCGATCCAGGAAGAATTGCGTTCGCAGTACCTGATTGCTTACCAGAGCTCGAATCCCGACAGTGATGAGTTTCGCGAGGTTGAGGTCAAGATGCAGACTCGAGGTCTCGAAGCCAAGACGATTCGGGGCTACTATCCTTGAGGCTTCTAGCCACGGATCTCCGGTCTTGACGCCAAAGTTGGTACTGGCCTCGGGCTCGCCGCGGCGGCGAGAGATGCTCGAGAATCTGGGCGTCGATTTCGCCGTTCGTCCCGTCGATATTGACGAGACCCCCCACGATGGCGAGCAGCCCCAACCTTACGTACTGCGCCTGGCACGAGCCAAGGCTGAGGCCTCCGACGTCGGCCCTGAAGATGTGGTGCTCGCCGCCGATACGATCGTGGCGTCGGGCGACGAGCTTCTCGGCAAGCCGCGGGATCCAGACGATGCCCGGCGTATGCTCGCTCAGCTTTCCGGCCGAAAGCACGAGGTGTTGACCGGCGTCGCCGTGACCCGTGCCGGTCATGAGCCCCACGCCGAGGTGGAGCGTACCCGGGTCTGGTTTGCCGAGCTATCCGAGGCGGAGATCGCTTGGTATGTCGAGAGCGGCGAACCGCTCGACAAGGCCGGCGCCTATGCTATCCAGGGGCTGGGTGCGCTCTTCGTCACCCGGCTCGAGGGCAACTACAGCAACGTCGTCGGCCTGCCCCTGCCGCTCACCTACCGCCTCCTCGCCGAATTCGGTTTTTCTTTGAGAACAACCAAAGAAGCTTAAACCAGGAGACGTCTGCGCGTAGCGCAGAGGCTTCCGGGCGCTATCCCCCGAACTTGATCGGGTCTCCGAGCTCGTCGAGCGAGAAGTTGGCCATGATCTGGTGGCCGTTGAAATCCAGTACTCGGATATCTTCGACTCCATTCAGGTCTTCCATGACACTGTCGAAGGACTGGGGGTAGCGCTCTTCGACGGCGTCGAGATCGACCTGGTAGGCGAAGAACCTATCGATGCCCTTATAACGCAGCTTCTCAAGCAGGCGTTCGTCGGTGAGCTTGGGGTAGGTCGCGAGAGCAAGGATCGGGCCGGAGCCGGTAAAGATCAAGTAGGCACGCGGGCGCGCTTTGGGAGACATCGCACTCCTTTCTGTCGGTACGTTAGCATTGGAACGTTACCAACACGCACCTGTCAAGCCCGATGAGTTCTCCCGCCGTTATCCTGGTGCGCCCGCGTGAGGAAGGCAATATCGGTGCCGTCGCCCGGGCGATGGCCAATATGGGCCTTGAGAGGTTGATCCTGGTGGAGCCGGCGCCGTCTTTGGGCGGGGTCGCACGGGGATTCGGGGTCGGCGGTTGGGAGATTCTCGATCGGGTCGAGCGGGCCGCTTCTCTACAGGCTGCCGCCGCGAGCTTTGGTCGCCTGGTCGGTACTTCCTCCAGGCGCCAGCGCCCCTTGCGGCGCAGCCGTATCGTGACTTCTCGGCAGCTGCCGCAGATCCTTGCCGACGATCCGGTCGGTACCCAGACTGCCCTGGTGTTCGGCTCCGAGGACAACGGTCTCGAACGGCGGGAGCTCGAGATCTGCGACCCGGTGGTCGCGGTGCCGACGGCGCCGGCGCATCCCACCCTCAATCTGGCTCAGGCGGTCCTGGTCGTCGCATATGAGCTATGGATCGCGCCCGGCGATGGCTTGGACGCGGCTGTCGCGACCTCTCAAGCAACGGAATCCGGCAGCGACCGGGGACCGTTAGCGACGGTCGCCGAGGTTGGAGCTCTCGAGCAGCACCTCTCGGAAATCCTGCTCAAGATCGGCTTCGATCATCCACCGATCCACGCCGGTTTGTTGCGCGACCTGCGGCAGCTGGTGATTCGCGCAGGACCGAGTAGCCGCGAAATCCGGATCCTTCGTCGCCTGTGCAATCGGGCCGTCCGTGCTCTGGATGCGGTCATAGAAGAGACAAAGACGCCGTAGGGTGCGTACGTTGTGCCGGTGCGCTGTGCGCCACCGATGATAGAGTGTGCGCTCCAACCTCGGCCGGCTTCAAGCCGGTGGCCATCCAAGGAGAATATTTCAGATGAGTCGCGACACCCAGCCGCGTCAAATCATCTTCGCCCCGACGCCCGAGATCTTTGCGACCGACAGCGCGGGCATTTTTCAATATCCACTGCTCGACGACTCCGAGCCATACATCGAGACCACCGCCTACGACGAGATCCGATTCGTTTTTTCGCTGTGGAGCCCCTCGAGCAAGAGCACGATCGATCTCGACCGCTCGTATGCCGAGCTTCGGGGGTCGTTCAATCCTGAGGACGAGCACTGGATCAAGCTGGCAGAAGTGGAGCCGGTGGTGCCGCCCTACGCTCCGGGTGACACCTTCGACGGCTGGATCGTGTTGCCGATCCTGGGCGCCAAGAGCGCGTTCACCCTCTTCGGCAGCGGTTTCGAGCCTCGCACGCGACTACAGATCCGCGCTAGCGCCTACCTGGTTGCCTAGCTCGAGGAGGCCAAGCCCGAGTTCCGATGGGTATCGACGCCGAAATCACGACCGGCATCCGAGCGGATCCAGACATCGTCTGGGGTCTGCTCGTGGATCCCTCGAGTTGGAGCAGCTGGTGGCGCAGCTGTGTCGCGGCCCACAGTATCGATAGCAGGGACCTGCGTGAGGGCTCAGAGATCGAGCTGGTGCTGAAGCCAAAGCTCCAGAAAGTCACCTTTCGGCCGGTCGTCGACCTGCTCACCGACTACCGGACGCTCAGCCTCACACACCGATCATTCTTCGTCCAGACGACCACCGCCTGGTACCTGGCCGAAAAGCCCGACCGAACACAGGTCACCGTGCAGTCCGTATTCAACGGCATCTTGCCGTTCCTGATGAGCATCGCTCAACAGCGAAGCACCGTGCATCTCACCCTGAAGACCAACCTCCAGGGCCTGCGCCGAGCCGCCGAACGACTAGTGGACTAATTGGATCCCGTCCAGAAACACCTATTCGCTACCTAAGAGGTCGCGCGGGTGGAGCGAGCACGGGCGAGGATGTCTGAGCGCTCCGGTGAAGCGTTATGACGTAAACCGTTGATTAACTGTAGTTTACGGTTTCTCGCTGAGGATCATGCGAGTCACGCAGCGCCGCGCGCAGCCCACCCGCGCGACCGGCCGGGCAGCGTTTCTGGACGAGATCTAATCAGCGGAAGCCGCGGCGAAGCTCGCGCTTGAAGATCTCGAAGGTGTCGTCGCCCCATAGGGAGACGACCACGCGCTCGATCTTGGTGCCGCCCTGGAGATAGCGGTAGACCTCGGTCAGCAGGATCCTCGCGCAGCGATCCATCGGGAAACCGAACGAGCCGGTCGAAATAGCAGGCAGGGCGATCGACTTGAGACCATGCCGATCCGCCAAGGCCAGCGAGGAACGGATGGCCGACTGTAGCTTGCGGTCTTCGTCGCCTTCACCCATCCGTGGCCCGACAGCGTGGATGACGTGTTTGGCTTTGAGCTCACCGCCGCCCGTCAGCACCGCGGTGCCGACCGGCGTGCCACCGATGCGATCACACTCTTCCTGAATGGACGGCCCACCCTTCTCGCGGATTGCTTCCGCCACCCCTGAACCGAGCTTTAGCTCTTCGTTAGCGGCGTTGACGATAGCGTCGACCTCGAGCTCGGTAATGTCGCCCTCGGCCAATTCCAGCTGCGTCCCTTCCAGTTGGATAGACAGTCTTCTCCGTTCCATATCTCTCAATCTCCCGATAACTAGCGCTCTAGGAACCCAAGCCTTCGGCTTGCTGGCCCAGCTTCACCGGGCTCAGAGCTGGTTGCAAAGCAGATCACGGTCTCCTCTGCGCGACGAGCTCTTAGCGCGTACGAGATATCTTATCAGATCGTAGCGGTCACGCTATGCGCCGACACGCATATAGCCAGAATGGCCCTGGCACGAGCCGCCCGTATCTTCGTCGAGCCGCCGGACGTTGATGGTGTACACTCGCCGAATTATGCTGAATCATCTCTCTTTTCAAGAGCTCAAAGGCGAGCTGACGGCCGCCCTCAAGGCGCGGATCGCGGAGGTCTTCGGAGTCGAGCACGACCCGGTGATCCAGGTGCCGCCGCGGCGCAACCTGGGCGACCTGGCGTCTCCCGCGGCCCTCCATCTGGCGAAGACGCTACGTAAGAAACCCCGCGATATCGCGACCGAAATAGCCGACGGTATGGCTCTGCCCGAGTGCGCGCATGACCTCCGCATCGAGGGCGCTGGCTACCTCAATTTCTTCCTCGACCGCAGCGCGGTCGTTGCCCGGCTGCTCGAGATTCCGGTCTTTCCGGAAGGCGACTCCCCGGAAGGAAACTCCAAATCAGAGCATAGAAGCAAGATCATCGTCGAACATACCAACATCAATCCCAACAAAGCGGCCCATATCGGACATCTGCGCAATGCGGTTTTGGGCGATATTCTGGTGCGTGCCCTGCGCCGGCTCGGGCATGAGGTCGAAACCCAGAATTACATCGACGACACCGGCGTCCAGGTGGCTGATGTGGTGGTGGGTTTCATCGACATCCGGCAGATGTCGCTGGCCGAGGTCGAAGCTCTGCCAGAGCCATTCGACTACACCTGCTGGGATCTCTACAGTGAAGTCGGTCGCTGGTATGAGGAAGACCCGGAACGTCAGGCTCTGCGACGCAAGACCCTGCATGAGCTCGAGGCGAACGAGGGGCCTCGGGCCGCGATGGGCGAGCTGGTGGCTCGCCGCGTCGTGCACCGGCACCTCAAGACGATGAAACGCCTGGATATCGGCTACGGCGTCTTGACTCGTGAGCGCGACATCCTGGGCCTGGATTTTTTTACTCGCGCGTTCGACAAGCTGGTGGCCTCCGGCGCGGTCCACAAGGAGTCGGAGGGCAAGAACGCGGGGTGTTGGGTCATGCCGCTATCGCAGAGCGCCGAGTTCGCGGGCCTCGAGGATCCGGACAAAGTGATTGTCCGTTCCGACGGCACGGTGACCTACGTCGGCAAGGACATCGCTTATCAGCTGTGGAAGTTCGGTCTGCTCGGGCGTGATTTCAACTACCGCCGGTGGGATGACGAGGGCCTTTGGGAGACGACAACCGAGGTTGACGACGACTCGAAGGATTCGCCGGCGTTCGGTAGTGCGGACAAGGTGATCAACGTCATCGACGCTCGGCAGAGTTACTTGCAGAAGATCGTTCGCGCCGGCCTGGAGGCCCTGGACCATACGCAAGCGGCTCGGGAATCGGTCCATTTCGCCTACGAGATGGTGTCTCTCTCGAAGAGAGCAGCTGCCGAGCTGGGTTATATCTCGGACGATTCGGAGAAGCAGGCGCTCGAGATGTCGGGTCGCAAGGGCATCGGCGTCAAGGCCGATGATCTCCTGGATCAGATCGAAGCGAAGGCCCGCGACAAAGTCGCGGAGCGCTATTCCGATCTCGAGCCCGAGTCTTTGGAGGAACTCGGGCGGCTGGTCGCGATCGCCGCCTTGCGATTCTTCATGGTCAAGGCCACCACCACCCGAGTGATCGCTTTCGACTTTCACGAAGCGGTCAGTTTCGAAGGCGAGACCGGGCCCTACCTGCAATACTCGGCGGTACGTGATCTCAGGATCCGGCGTAACCTTGCGAAGGCCGGTATGCCGACGGAGATCGATTCGGACACAGTGCGCGGCCTCGATGCCGAGCTATGGGCCGACGAGCTCTGGGATCTGGTGTTGACCGCCGCCCAGACCGCGGAAGTGGTCGAGAAGGCGGCCGCCAGCCTCGAGCTGTCGATGATCGCTCGCCAGGCCCTCGAGATGTCTGGCAGGTTCCACGGCCTGTATAACCACCATCGAATCCTTCATGAACCGGACGAGAAACTCAGGCAGGTCCGCATGGCGGCCTTTCAGGTCTTCCGTAAGAACCTGCTGGCGGTGCTGGATCTGCTCGGAATTCCGGTCCCTGAGAAGATGTAGGGCCTCAAGGCCCTGGCAGCGACTAGTATGGCGAAACCGCGAGGCACTCCACTCTGGGTCACTGTCGGCTGCGGCTGCGGTCTCCTCGTGTTGTTGGTGATCGGTGGGATCGCCGCTGCTGGCTTCTTCGGTGTCTCGGCGTTCAAGGGCTACATCGAGGACATGAAGGATCCGGAAGTCCGCTCCACCAAGGCGGCTGAGATCCTCGGCGCCGAGCAACTCCCCGAGGGCTATACGGCGCACGTCTTCCTGCGCATCCCGTGGGTAGTCGACATCGTGATGGCAAGCGATAGTGAGCCGGTGGTGATCGAAGACGACGAGTTCGAGCTCCAGTCGACTGCTGTCGGCGAGCACCTCCTGGTCTATTTCTCACTGACCATGGGCGACATGGATCATGAGGACTTTGAGCGCATGCTGCGCGGTGAGCCCTCTGCCGACGGGGTCAGGACCGATATCGATCTGGAGATTGCGCCTGGCGAAGAGTTGGGGCGGGGTAGCTTTGAGCTCGGGCGCCAAGAGCTCAGCTACGTCGCCTTCACCGGCGAGCTTCAACTCGACGATGGTGATGTGCATGGGATCTACAGCCAGGTGTTGATCGACTGCCCGGGCGATAAAGTTACCCGCGCCGCGGTCTGGTTTCAGCGCGGGGGTGAACGCATCTCGCAGGAAGATCTCATCGAGACCGACGGCACGCCGGCCGACGAGGAAACCCTGAGCCGGTTCATGGACCATTTCGACGTCTGCGGCGGATAATCCTCGATGCTGACCCTGACTCTGCTCGGGCCCCAGCGCCTGCAGCGCACGCTTGCTGACGCGGTCGGTCGTCTCGAAATCACCGGGCACCTTGCGGCCGTCACTGCCGGATGGCAGGAACGCGAGGCCGAGATCGACGAGATGCGCGAGCATCTGAGCCTGCCGGTGGTCGATCTGAGGCTGCATCATCGCCTCGAGCAGGCTTTTGCCGACGATCCCGATCTCTTCCGCGCCCACCGTGCTCGTCAAGATCGGCTACGCGCGATGCACCAGCTCTATCGTTACCGCCTCGATTTCATCCTCGAGCCGGCGCGCGAGCTGCTTAGACGAGAAGGGGATCAGGCATTGCTCGAGCCCGAGCGGGAATCCGCGATCGCCGCCGCCCAGGAGCTCGATCGGCAGTATCTCCGGCGGATCGTCGAGGTCCATCGCGCTTTCGAGATTGCCCACCCGCCGGGTTCCCATCCGGCGCTCGAGCGTCAGCGTGACGAGATTGTCGCTTCGCTCGAGAACTGCGAGGGTCTGCTGGTCGCCGGTGGCCATGTCGCTGTACTGCTCAACCGGCTGCGCTTGTTTCGCTTTGCCGAGTTGACGGCAGGCCGGCAGATTATCGCCTGGTCGGCCGGCGCCATGGCGTTGGCCGAACGGGTAGTGCTGTTTCACGACAGTCCGCCCCAGGGCTTTGGTAACGCCGAGGTGCTCGACGTCGGCTTGGGCCTATATTCCGGGCTATTGCCCCTACCTCATGCCGAGCGCCGCTTGCGTTTGCAGGATCCTTTTCGAGTGGCTCTGTTCGCCCGCCGATTCGCCCCCGACATCTGCCTGCCGCTCGACGGTGGCGACGCGATCATGTTCGACGGTGAGCGCTGGCGGTCGCAGGCGATGCAGGTCCCCGGTACGAGACCGTCCCGTCGATTGACCACCGACGGGCGTGTCGAGGAGTTGGCAGCATGAGCGTCGCGGACGCACCGACCCTTAAGGAGGAGGCTGAGGCGATCGACGGGTCGGGTGAGCTCGCCATTCACCGCTTGATCCGCGATCCCGATCGATCACCCGAGGCGATCGGCCGTTTCCTCGAGGGGCGTGAGGTGCCGATCCTCGAAGGCAACTCGATCACCTTCGCTTATCGCGGCGAGGCCGACGCTGTATTGCTGCAGCATTTTATCTACGGTCTGGAGACCTCTCAGCCGTTCCAGCGTCTCGAAGGCACCGACCTGTGGTACCTGATATTGGAGCTGCCTGAAAAATCCCACCTGCAGTACAAGTTAAACGTCATCCACGGCGAAGAGCAGAACTGGATTCTCGATCCGTTCAATTCCCACCGCGCCTTGGATCCATTCGGTGCAAATTCCGTCGTGCGCACGCCGGGTTCGGAGCGCCCGGCGTGGACCCGACCCGATCCGGACGCGCGCCCGGGCCAGATCGTCGGGCGGATGGTCGAGAGCGCCGCTTTCGGTCGCCCCAGGCGGGTGCGGGTCTACTTACCGGCGCGGTTTCGCGAGACCCGTCGCTACCCCTTGCTGGTGGTCCATGACGGACACGACTACCTGCGCTACTCGTCGCTGAAGTCTGTTTTAGACAACCTCATTCACGCGCTCGAGGTCGCGCCGATGATCGTCGCCTTGACCGATGCCGACGAACGGCTCGACGAATACCCCAACCATGAGCCTCATGCTCGATTCCTGACCGAGGAGCTGGTTCCGTGGCTGGAGCAGGAGTACCCGCTGCGCACCGAACCGGCGTCGCGCGGTTTGATGGGGGCGAGCTTCGGCGCTGTCGCCGCGCTATCCTGCGCCTGGCGATACCAGGGGTTCTATGGCCGTCTGCTACTGCAATCCGGCTCATTCGCCTTTACCGACATCGGCAACCACCACCGAGGTCCGACCTTCGATCCGGTGGTGAAGTTCGTCAACGCCTTCCGCAAGCGGCCGGGCCGACCGAGTGAGAAGGTGTTCATCAGCTGCGGCACCTACGAATCTTTGATCTACGAGAATCGTTCGATGGTACCGTTTCTCCAGACTACGGGAATGGACGTACGATACGTCGAGGCTCGGGACGGTCATAATTGGGAGAATTGGCGCGACCGCCTGCGCGTCGGCTTGTCGTGGCTGTTTCCCGGCCCGCTCTGGATGGTTTACGAGTAACAGATGTTACATGCCCCTGTGGGGCGGAGGATTCGAAGAATGGCACACGTCAAACATGTTATCGGCCTCTCTCTGGGAGCCGACATCTGCTGGCCGATCTGTTTCGAGGAATTGCTCAGACGCCTCGATCTCCACCTGAAGATCGACGGTGACACCCTGGAGTTCGACGTCGAACGTGTCTCGATCGAGCCCTTCGACCTGCAACAGCCGTGCAAATACCCGATGGTCATCGATCGCCTCACCCACTGGTACCACACCAGTCGTGAGTGGATCAAAAAGGCGATCATCCTCGACGACCTCTATGTGTTGAACAACCCGTGGACGCTGCAGTCGATGGAGAAGCAGACCACCTACTGCGCCATGATGCGCCTCGGGCTGCCGGTGCCGCGCACCTGGATGGTGCCACCCAAGTCCTACGAGGAGCACGACGACTTGAAGCCCACACTCCAGCGCTACGCTCGCCTGTTCGACCTTGGCGACGTTGGCGAGGCTCTCGGATATCCCCACTTCATCAAGCCGTATGACGGCGGTGCCTGGGTCGGAGTCAACAAGATCGACAACGAAGAGCAATTGCGCTCAGCCTACGAGGAGAGCGGTAAGAAGCTCATGCACCTGCAGCAGGCGGTCTCGGACTACGATCTGTTCATTCGCTGTCTGGGTGTCGGGCCGCAGGTCAACCCGATTCCCTACGATCCCGCGGCGCCGCTCCATGCCCGCTACAAGGTTGAGTTCGACTTCGCCTCGGAGCAGGAGCTCAAGCATCTGCGTCAGATGACCCTGACCATCAACACCTTCTTCGGCTGGG
>JAAUXY010008973.1_pt1 | contig 20799 bp, 24 predicted proteins | sample 7278121 | NCBI WGS metagenome assembly JAAUXY01 (sample SAMN14350117, study PRJNA611818) | marine sediment metagenome | isolation source: surface marine sediment (1.8m) | place: French Polynesia: Moorea | collected 2018-08 | reverse complement strand
GTTCCTACTGCGTATCGAGGATATCGACCGGGGCCGCTGTCGCCCCGCCTTCGAGGACGCCATCCTCGAGGATCTCGCCTGGCTCGGCCTCGACTGGGCGCCCGAAGTGCGACGGCAGTCCGCGTATATGGCGGACTACCAGGGCGCGTTGGCGCGGCTCGCCGAGATGGAGCTGCTCTACCCCTGCTTCTGCAGCCGCAAGGAGATCCAGGCGGAGATCTCCGCCTCCGGCCGCGCCCCCCATGGCCCCGACGGTCCGCTCTATCCCGGCACCTGCAGACAGCTGGATCCGGGCCAACGCGCGGACCGCCTTGCAGCGGGCGCGCCCCATGCCCTGCGTCTGGACATGGCGGCGGCCAGCGCGATCGCGGGGACCCTGGTCTGGCGGGACCGGGGCCGGGGCGAGACCACCGCCCGGCCCGAGCGGCACGGTGACGTGGTACTGGCGCGCAAGGACGTGCCGACCAGCTATCATCTGGCCGTGACCGTGGACGATCACCTGCAGGGGGTGAGCCTGGTCACCCGCGGCGAGGATCTGTTCGATGCGACCCATGTGCACCGGCTGTTGCAGGCGCTGCTCTGCCTCGACGTGCCGGACTACCACCACCATCCGCTGGTGCGGGATGCGGAGGGCCAACGGCTGGCCAAGCGGGCCGACGCGTTGACCATCCGCGCGTTGCGCGAGGCCGGCCGCACGGTCGCGGACGTCCGCGCCATGGCCACCGCGCGGCATTGACGCGCTGCATCCGCCGCCTCAGTTTAGCGAAGACTGTGGCGAGGAGGTAACGCATGACCGAGACCCGACCGTTCCAACTGAACCATCTGGACCATGTGGTGTTGCGCGTGCGGGACGTGGACGCCGTGCAGCGGTTTTATTGCGACACGCTCGGCTGCACGGTCGAGAAGGTGCAGAATGATCTGGGGCTGGTTCAGCTCCGCGCCGGAACGGCGCTGATCGACCTGGTCGACGTCGCCGGCAAGATCGGACGCACGGGAGGCGCCGCGCCCGGCGCCGAGGGCCGCAACATGGATCATCTTTGCCTGCGCGTGGCGCCGTTCGACGGGGCCGCGATCCAGGACTATCTGCGGTCGCAAGGGGCCGAGCCGGGCGATGTCTCGCGCCGCTATGGCGCCGACGGCTACGGGCCCTCGATCTACCTCGCCGATCCCGAGGGCAATGTGGTCGAGCTCAAGGGACCGCCGGAAGGCTGACCGCGCGGCGCAACAAGTCCAGCCTCGCTCGGCTCAAGAGGCCTTGCCGCCGTCGTCTCCGTTTGCCCTCTCGGCGTCTTCGTCGCCCGCTTCGGTTCGGACGATCTCGACCCTGAAGTTGGCGACCAGCGCCGCCATGGCGCCGAGGGCGGCCAGAACCGGGGTGAACAGCACCAGCGCGCCCGCCACCGCGGCGCTGTGCATGACGGGGACTTCGAGCAGCGTCTGGCCTTCGGCATTGCGCACGATCACCCGCGTCACCGAGGCGTCCTCGATATATTCCTTTATAAGGCCCACGAGATCGTCGGAGGCGACTTCGATCTCTTCCGTCCACGTCCTTTCCGTCTTGGCGGGCTCCTTCTTCTCGACCATCGTCATCCCCCTTCTGTTGCCGCGTTCTCTTTGAGATCATGGGCGCGCGCCGGCAGCGTGACAAGCTGGCGGCGCCGGATCGATCAAGCGAGACACCGACACGGAGGGACGAATGGCGTGGGTCTATCTGATCTTGGCGGGCATCTTCGAGTGGGGCTGGCCGGTGGGCCTCAAATTCGGCTGGACCGAGGCCGGGCTCAAGGCCGGCCCGCTGGCTCTTGCCGTCATCTCCATGGCCGCGAGCGGGGCATTGCTGTTGCTTTCGCTGCGCGAGATCCCGATCGGAACCGCATACGCGGTCTGGACCGGCATCGGCGCCGTCGGAACCTTTCTTCTCGGTATCCTGTTCTTCGGCGATCCGTCGACGCTCGGACGCTACGTTTTCGTCGCCTTCATCCTGGTCGGGATCATCGGCCTGAAGCTGGTGTCTGCGCCGACTCCTTAAGGCAGAATGGGTCGATATGACCAGATCATGATTTAGCCCGGCGTCTCGCCACCCTCCGGGCCATACATGATCACCCAGGTTTCGAAGTCGTCGCTGAAGTCCTCGAAGCGATGTACTGCGCCAGCCGGCGCGAAGATCGCGTCGCCCGGACCGAATGGGATGCGCTTCAGCGCCTCCTCGCTGGGACCGACGGCGAAGGCGCCGGTGCCGCGAACCACGACATAGACCTCGTCCTGCTCGTGCGGGGGCTGCTTGTCTTCGCCGCGCGGCCGATAGAAGTAGAGTTTCATCGTTCCGTACGCGAACGGTTGCGCGGCGGGCAGGCCCATGGGGGCGGTCCCGGCTTCGAGCGCCTGTGTCACCGCGTCGCGTGCCTGGGAAAGCGTAAACCGGTCCATCTCTGATCCTCCTGCTCTGGCCGACGGACGCCCCTCTCCCCCAGGGGACTTAGGTCGATGAATGCTCTGTGGGACCTGCGGCGATTGAGCGCAGCTTTTCGGGATTGCGCACGATATAGAAGGCGGCGATGCGACCGTTCTGGACGTCGATGCTCAAGGTCTGGTCGAGCGCGCCGTCGACATGCACGATGAACCCCGGCGCGCCGTTGATCTTGGCGAGGGCGAAACTGCTGGTGCCACCACGGGCCCGGTGCTTGCGGACCAGGCCGATGAAGAACCGCGCCACGTTTTCGGCACCTCGGATCGGCTTGCGCGCCGCGATCTTGACGCCGCCGCCGTCCGAGTAGGCGACCACATCCGCGGCCAACAACGCCTCCAGACGGCTTGGGTCGCCGGTGGTGATGGCCTCCGCGAACTTTGCAAGCAGCGTCTCATGGGCCTCGGGTGGTGCCGGGCGGGCCGGCCGCTCACTCCGCACGGCTTTGCGCGCCCGTGCCGCAAGCTGGCGGCAGGCCGCTTCGCTCTTGCCGAGCGCGTCCGCCACCTGCGCATAGGGCGCGTCGAACACGTCGTGCAGCAGGAACGCCGCGCGCTCCGGCGCCGAGAGCTTTTCCAAGGTGAGCAAGAGCGCGAAGGACAGGTCGTCGGCGATCTCGGCGGCGCTGTCCGGGGACAATCCCTCCGTATCGAGGACGGGTTCCGGCAGCCAGGGGCCCACATAGACCTCGCGCCGGGCCCTGGCGCTCTTGAGCTGGTCGAGGCACAGCCGGGTCACGGTGGTGAACAGGAACGCTTCCGGGTTCCGAATGGCGCGTTGGTCGGCCTCGGTGACCCGCAGATAGGCGTCCTGCAGCACGTCCTCTGCGTCGGCGCGGCTCCCCAGCATGCGGTAGGCAAGCCCCTGGAGCCGGCCGTGGCAGGCCGCGAAGGTGGTCTCGAGGTCGGTCACGCGGCCTCCTTGACGACATCGACCGGATGATCGTCGATCTGGACGCGCTGGCAGGACTTGGCAAATCCCAGCCCCGCCTTGACCATGGGGAAGACCCGGCCGATCTGCGTCCCGAGAGTCAGGTCGATCACGGCCGCCTCGCCCCATTGCGCGCGGACCACATCGCGCGCGTCATCCAGGTCCGGTGTCCGCCCCACGAGCGCCTCGGCAAAGCGAAAGCCCAACGCCGTGTCCACATCCATTTTGGCGAAATTGCGCGTCAGCACCCCTTCGATGGATCCGGGCGAAAGGCCAGCCTCCCGCGCCATATCGACGACCAGCTGCACGCAGGGCCCGCAATCCTCGGCCAACGCGCCGACCAGCTTGGCCGCGTAGAAGGCTTCCGTGGGCGCGGCCTCGCGATGCTGGGCGAGCTCGGTCAGCCCGGCGAACTTGAAGAACGCGTCCGGGGACACGTCCAACATGTGTTCCATGTAAGTCACGTCATAGTCGTAGCGATCGCTGAACGCCTTGAGCTGACGCTTTGCAAATGATTTCCGCATGGGGTTCTCCGTCTTTCAAACTGTCCGCGGCAGGAGGGCCGGCGCCGGAGACCCGGCTTGGATCCGGCCGTATCCCTGACGCGCCCGTCTGCCACCCTAGACGAGACAGCCGGGCCGTTTGTGACAAGGGAGCGCGGATTTCTTCGCCAAAGGGTGCGCCGGCCGGCAGATCTTCATGCTGCGTCGATGATGTCCGATGACCGCTTCCGCGACTGCGCTGTGGGATCCTGCAGACCGCTGATGCAAGAGCAACGCGGGAACCGGTTCAGATTCCCCTGATCAGTGCAGCTTCTGCGCCTCGGCCAATAGCGATTCTCCGATACCGCCTGCCCGCCGGACATACCAGTCGTAGACCGGCTTGGATGCTTCGCGCCAAGCGGCGCGCTGCTCGGCATTCAGTTCGTGAACCTTCATGGATGTGTTGGCGGAGATCCACTCGAGCGTCCGCTGATGGGTTCGGCGATAGGACTGGCGAAGATCCTTTTCGACCCGGACTGCCGCCTCGGAGAGGATGGCACGGTCGGTGCGCGGCAGGCTGCGCCACAGCGCATCGTTGATCACGACGACGAATTCGGCCGCCGTATGCTTGGTGTTGACGAGATAGCCCATGACCTCGTGAAGCTTTCGGCTCTCAACCGACGTCACGCCGGTCATGCCGAAATCGACCGCGCCCTCTTTGTAGGCGTCACGCTGCTGAGACCCCGACAGCGGAACGGGTTCGCCGCCCATGGCGTTCACGAACGCGCCCATCGTTTCGCCGAAGACCCGAACCTTCCTGCCTTGCAAGTCGGCCGGACGCAGCGGCGCTTTGGTCCTGCCGAGCATGACGGTCAGGCCGAATGGCTGCCACCACAGCGGCCGTACGCCGATGCTTCGGAGCTCCCGATCCAGCCCATCGCGAATGGGATGGCCCGGCGACGTGGCCAGGGCGACGTCCTCGTAGGTCCGGAACAAGAACGGCAAGCCGAACAGGTTGGCGGCCGGTATCGGGCTCGCAAAGCGCGTGACGGAAGCAACGCCCATCTCGATGGCGCCGGAAGCGACCGCCTCAGGCACCTCATTGTCCTTGTAGAGCTTGGCCGAGGGGTAGAGCTCGATCTTGATGCCGCCGCCGCTCTCGCGCTCGACGATCTCCTTGAACGCCGAGACGTTCTGCCCGAGCACGTTGGTGATCGGCAGCTGCAAGGTCAGACGAAGGACGCGCTCCGCCGCCGCGGTCTTGCTCGCGAGGCCCGCCGCAGACACGGTCAGCGCGATTGCGCCAACAAGGATCGTCGGTATGGCGCGCATTCCATCCTCCCCGTGGCCAGGGGCTGCGCTCCACCCTTACTGCCGTCTTCGGCAGGCTCCCTACCGACCCTCAACAGGTGGAATGGAACAACCCGCCGACACGGGCCGTCTGCCGCAGCTCGTTGTACCGGGTTGCGGCAGCTTCGGTCTGGAGCACCTCCACCGCCACGCCTTTTTGCTCGAGCATGCTCAGCGTTTCGGGGCACACCTGCAGGCGTTCCCAAACGCCCTTGGACAGGACGACGACATCGGCGCCGTGCTCGAGCAGCTCCGCGACGTCCGCCGGCTGGATCCCGGGGACGTGATGGGTGCCGGTCTCGCGCCAATCCCATTCGCGGGCCCCGCCGGGGTACAGTTTGGCGTCCTTGAAGGACTTGCCCGGCACCTCCAGACGCCCCCACGACAAATGTGTGATCGGAGGCGATTGCGCATCCGGTTGCATGGCCGGCCTCCACGTTCTCATGTTTGCTTGAGGGTTCGGGAATCATCGGCGAGTTCCGTCCGCGATGCAAGAGCCCGTCTTCGTCCCGTCACAAACCGATGGCGAGGCGATCCTGCCTAACCTCCCGGCTCCCGCACCATCGCCTCGAGCGCCGAGGCCGCGCCGTCGGCACCCGGTTCTGTGCGCATGGCGGCGCCGATCTCGGCGGCGCGGGCGACGACGGCGGGGCGCTCCGCCGTCCTGATCGCTTCGGCCAAAGCCGCCGCCGTCAGGCGCTTCTGCGGCATCGGCGCGGGGCCCGCGCCCAGGTCCAGCACACGGCGCCCCCAGAAGGGTTGGTCGCCGAACACCGGGCAGACGACGCTGGGACGACCCCAGCGCAGCCCTTCGTGGGTCGTGCCGGCACCGCCGTGATGGACCAGCGCCGCGCAGCGGGGAAACAGCCAGTCATGGGGGGCTGCGTCCAGCACATGAATGCTGTTCGGGTGGGCGCCCTCCGCAAGCCCGCCCCAGCCGGTCGCCAGGATGCCGCGGTGGCCGGTCGCGTTCAGCGCTTCGAGCACGGTTTGCGTCATTCGTGCGCTGTCTTCCGCCGGCATGCTGCCGAACCCGACATAGACCGGTGGCGGTCCCGCATCGAGAAAGCGCGCCAACGCCGGGGGCGGTTCCCAGCCGCCGCCTTGCTCGAGGTGCCAATAGCCGGTGACGCGGTCCTGCGCGCCCCACTCATCCGTCACCGGCACCAGATGGCGGCTGTAGCCATGCAGGCGAGGGACGGTGCGGCCGTCGGGCGCATAGCCGTGGAACGGATCGCGCGGGCCGGCGTGAACGAGCCCCAGATCCCGGCGGCGCCACGCCTTGATCGTGGCCGAGGAAAACACCGACATCAGCCAGATCATCGCCTTGTGGCTCAGCCGGTTGCCGACCCGTCCCAGGCCGGGGATCGGCAGCAACGGCGTCGGGAAGGCGCCGGTCGGCACCACCGCCGGGATCTGAAAAGACGGCACCGCGACCGTTTGCAGCGCTTCGGCGATGTGCGGGGCGGAATGCGCCTTGATGTGATAGACGATGATGTCGGGCTCCGCCTCCCGCGCGGCGGTCCACATCTCGTGGAGCAGACGGCGCAACATGTCCTTGGAGTCTCGCCAGACCTTGATCCTGGCCGAGACGGACCGCAGCGCCCGCTGCATCTCCGGCGACCGGATGAGCGCGCGCACGTCGACCGAGAAGGGTGCGGGCGTCAGGCCGTGGCGCTCGATCATCGCCTCGAAGCCCTTTCCCGTCGCGAGCGTCACGGCGTGGCCCCGTGCGCGCAACGCCGCGCCCAGTGCCACATAGGGCTGCACATCGCCGCGCGAGCCGAAGGCGAGGATCAGGACCTTCATCCGCCCAGCATTATGGTTGCCCGACGATCGGACAGGGCCCTAGCTCCTGAGCCCCCGCGCGATCGCGACGTAGTCCGGGTGCTCGGGCGCGATCAGGCCGTGGCGGACGAGAAAATCGATGATCACCAGGTTGCAGTTGAACTTGAACTCGTTGGTGTCGCGCACGGTCTCGGCGACCTGCTCGATGGGCCAGAGATAGAACTCGGTAATCTCGCCGTCCGTGTTGCGCGGCACGAAATCGGCCGGCAGCTCCAGCTCGAAGCAGAACTGCACGTCCGGCTTGAGGCCTTCGGGCGCCTCGTGGACGTAGGTGATCGCGCCCACCGGCACAGCCTTGCGGGCGAGCGCTTCGGGAATCGCCGCCTCCTCGGCGCATTCCTTGACCAGATTGTCCATCAGGCCGATGCCGATGGGCTGGCCGCCGGCGACCATGTTGTCGAGCAAGCCCGGATAGGTGCGCTTGTTCGGGGACCGCCGGCCGATCCACATCTTGAGCGCGTCGCCCTCCCGCACATAGCCGCTCAGATGCACGCCGTAGGCGCGAACCCCGAAGGCCGGCACGGCGGCCCGGTCCAGCTGCAAGAGCGGCGGGACCGAGAAGCCGGTGCCGACGGGGTAGAGCTCGCCACGCAAGCCCGAGATCGCGCCATCCTCGGCCAGGGCGGCGGCCACCTCGGCCACGGCTTCCGAACGCGCGACGTAGTCGCTCAGCTCGGGGGCCAGGAGGATCCGGTCGGTCTCAACCGAAAAGACGGAGGGAAACGAGGTTAGCCGCGCGGCGATACCGTCCCGCAGGTGGCCCACGATCTCGCCCGCCACGATCCAGGGCCGAAAGCCCGCGGGGTCGTGGTTGTGGCACTCGCGGATGCGGTCCAGAAAGCTCACGTCGCGGTCAGGATCGACAACACCATCACCACCGAGCCGAGCAGCAGCAGGGGTACCGAGCCCACGACCAAGAGGAGCACCGGCCGGAACGCGCGCGCGAACAGGCCGTCGCCGCCCGGCCGCTCGCCGAACACCAGGTGGGCGAAGAAGATGGGCACCAGGAACAGGAGCACCCAGAGGCTGGTTTCGGTATAGAGCCCGAGAATGGTGACGATCGCGAACAGCGCGCTGGTCGAACCGAAGACCGCGCCGCGGCCGAAGGGCAGGGGGCCGTCCGGACGAAGGATGACAGCGATCCAGTTCCACAGCAAAGCCGCGCTCACGGCCGCGGCGAGGGCACCGGCGAGCTGGGCCATCGCGATCGAGGCGAAGTGAAAGCCGAGACCCGCGGCGCCCACGCTCCCGATCAGCAGCAAGATCCCGGGGGCGAGGCTGTAGGGCTCTTTGGCGCGCAGACGGGAGAGGCGCAGGAAGGCGAGCGCGCCGCCAATCCACAACATGGCCACCGTGAAGACCGCGAACAGGTCGAACCCCTTGAGCTTGGGCCAGGCCAGCCAGATCGCGATCACGGCGGGCCAGGCCACGCCGGCCAGTGGCACCAGCCAGGCCGGCCCCTTCGGCCGGATCAGATCCAGCGCGATGCCGAGGGTCAGGCCGATCAGGGCGACATAGGCGAGCTTCTGGCTCGACGCCCGGGGCGGGTACGGCGGCAGACCCAGGGTCACCACATAGGCGGTGAGGAAGGCGATCGGAATGGCGGCGGTGGCGAGCGGCGGCGTTTCGTCGCCCTTGTCGCCGAGCGCCAGTCGAATGGCGGCCATGAGGACGAGCGCGGCGACGGCAGGAACGATAACGCTTTGGGTGATGGGATCGGCGAACATCGGCTGAGGGTGCACGCTTCCGAAGATCGCACAGGATGAAACATATTCGCGCGCCGAACCATCAAAAAGGCGGGCGGCGCCGGGCCATCCCGGCGCCGCGCCCCCGGCCTCGCCGACCTGAGGCTATTTCTTGTGCCCTTCGACCTCGATGAAGAAGGTGATTTCGTCGCCCAGGTTGGGGACGCCGTACTTCATCCCGAAATCACTGCGCTTCACGCTGCCGCGGGCGGAAAAGCCCGCGACCAGCACGCCGTTGTACTGGGGCAGGGGGTGCGGCGCCTTCTTGTTGAAGGTGACGTCGAGGCTGATCGGGCGGGTCACGCCGAGCATGGTGAGCTCGCCGTTGATCTTGCCCGTGTTGTCGCCGGTCTTCTCGATCGACTTGCTGGTGAAGGTCATCTCAGGGAACTCGGAGGCGTTGAAGAAGTCCGGCGAGCGGAGATGGTCGTCGCGTTTCTGATGATCGGTATCCACGCTGGCGGTGTCGACGACAATGCTGACCTTGCTCTTGGAGACGTCCTGATCGTCGAACACGAACTCGCCCTCGAACTTGTTGAACTGCCCGAACATGTCCGAGTAGCCCAGGTGATTGACCGAGAAGATGATGTTGGTGTGGTCCGGGTCGACCTTGAATGTGTCCGCGGCTTGCGCCGAAAGCCCGGCGACGCACAAGGCGGTGGCAACGGCGAGGGCGGATATCGTCTGAGAGTGCATCAATATTCTCCTTTCGTTGTTTGTTCGAATGGGAACATGGGCCGCGGCGCGCTGCCAAGACGGTCAGGGCCCCGAGCTGGTCGAGAACAGGGTGATGGCGGCGACCGCCACGACGACGGGAACCAGGCTCACGGCGAACAGCAGGGCGGGCCTGGAGGCGCGCGCGACAATCCCGGTCCCGGCGGGCCTGTTGCCGGAGACGGTCGGCGCCAGGAAGACCAGCAGCATGATGGCGAGCGCCCAGCCCGCCGTCTTCGTGAAGAAGGCGAGGATGCAGGCGAGGGCGAAGAGCGCGCCGCCGGCGCCGCAGAGCGCGCCAAAACCGAAGCGCGCCGCCAGGGCCGGGCGCAGCAGAAGCGCGAGCCAGTTCCACAAGAGATAGGCGCCGATGGCGACGGCCAGCGCGCTGGCGAGCTGCATGACCGAGGCCGAGGCGAAGTGAAATCCCAGTGCGGCCACGGCCAGGCACGAGGACAACAGCAGAATGCCCGGCGCGAGCGGGCGATCGCCGTCGGTAGACAGGGTGGTCAGGCGGTCGAACGCGAATGCGCCGCCGGCCCACAGCCCAGCCAGCGCCAACAGGTCCGCGGTCTGGCCCGTGCGGATCTTGGGCCAGCCCAGCCAAAGGGCGACGGCTCCGATAGCGACCACCGCGCCCAGGCGCAGCGCCCTGCTGGAAAGCCTCTCGCCCAGCACGTCGACAGCGATGCCGATGATGAGCCCTGCCAGGCAGACATAGGCGAGCTTCTGCGTCGACGCGCGGGGCGGCAGGGGCGGCGCCCCCAAAACCCAGAGATAGACGAGCAGAAAGGCGATCGCGACGGCGGCGCTGGCAATCGGCAGCAGCGACGGCCGCGAGGTCCTGAACAGGGCGAGCGCCAGCCAGAACAGGACCAGCGTCGCCGCCAGGGGAAGCCCGACGGTCTGCAGCAGCAGTTCATCGCGCATGGCGCGCGCCCCCTCCCGTCAGCCGGACAGCGTCGTGCGCATCCGTGGCGGCAAGAGTGACGGCGTTTGCGGGGAACCTGGGATCACAATCGCGTGAATGTCCGCATCAACGGCCGAACGCCGAAACACGCGTCGCGGTCGCCGGGTCGAGAAACCCCGCGACCGTCGCGTCGGTTTCGAGCGCCATCGCTTCCGCGACCGACATGGCGCAAGCGCGGTTCAGGATGCGCTTGAGGTCGCGGACGCGGGCGGCGGGTAGCGCCGCGACGCGCTGGGCCAGTGCGTCCGCCTCGGCCCTGAGCTCCGCCTCCGGCACGACCTTCCAGGCGATGCCTATCTCATGTGCCGTCCGGGCGTCGAAGCGGTCTCCGAACAGGATCATTTCCTTGGCCTTCGGCAGCCCGACCAGCCGCGGCAGCAAGGCCGTGACGCCGCCGGTGACGAACACGCCGAGCAGGATCTCCGGAAAGAAACAGCGCGTGTCCTCGGCGAAGATCGCGAAATCGCAGTTCAGCACCCATTCGAGCCCGCCGCCCACGGCCCAGCCGTGGATCGCCCCGATCACGATCTTGTCACCGAGCACCAGCAGGCGGGTGATCTCCTGGATCGAGTCCACATAGGCACGGGTCTCGGCCTCGCTGCCCGCTTGGTCGTCGAACTCCTTGAGATCGTCCCCGGCGCAAAAGGCGCGGCCCGCGCCGGTCAGAATCACCACACGGGTCTCCGGGTCCGCCGCGGCCTCGGTCAGCGCGGCGGCCAGATCCGCCAGCAAGGTCGGGTTGATCGCGTTGAGCCGGTCGGGCCGGTTCAAAGTGACGGTGCGGACGCCGTCCCGACGTTCGGTCAGCACGGTTGCGGTCATCTCTCCTCCTCGTAGATCACGCGACGGGTCTTTCCGGCCGTGCGCGGCAGGCTGCCCGGGGCCAGCAGCGTGACCGTGGCGGTCACGCCCAACGCGTCCTTGATCGCGGCTTCGAGCTCTGCGGCGGTCAGCGCGCCGCCCTCGGCGAGCTCCGCCTCGACCGGAAGCCGATCATAGGGGCCGGGACCGGCGAGCACGATGCGATATTCGCCGCTGAGCGCGGCGTATCGGTTCAGCACCGCCGCCAGCATCGTCGGGAACACGTTGATGCCGCGTATCACCACCATGTCGTCCGCCCGTCCGATAACCCGGAACCGGGGCGCGGTCCGCCCGCAGGCGCAGGGGTCGAGGCCGGTCAAGACGACGATGTCGCCGGTGCGGAAGCGAACCAGCGGCTGGGCTTCCTTCTGCAGATGGGTCAGCACCAGCTCGCCGCTCTCCCCCTCCTGCCAGGGGAGCGGCGCGCCCGTCTCCGGCTCGATGAGTTCCGGATAGAGCAGGTCGAGGGCGACGAAATGCAGGTCCGGGTTCAGGACGCACTGTCCGGCGAAGTTGCAGAGCACGTCGGAGACCCCGTAGTTGGCGTTGCGTGCGGCGAAGCCCCATACGGATTCGAGCCGCCCCCGAAACGCCGGGTCGTCGAGCCCCGCCTCGCCGCCGAACAGGCCCAGCGTCAGGCCCAGGTCGCGGGGGGCCAGCCCCGGGAAGTCGTCCGCGAGGACCCGCTCCAACACGGCCGGATAGGAAGGCGTGCAGGAGATCGCCGTGGCGCCGACCTCGCGGATGAGCCGGATCAAGCCCGCGCTGCCGCCCACGCCGTAGGGGATGACCATGGCGCCGGTGGCCTCGAGCGTGGTGTGGTCGGTGAAGCCGCCCATCCAGAGCTGGTAGTTGAGGCAATGGACCACCCGGTGGCCGGGACCCAAGCCGGCCGCGGACTGGGCGCGGGCGCCGGCCATGGCCGTGTCACGGGCATCCCGCGCGGTGAGCGCCAGGTTCATGGCCTGGCCGGTGGTGCCGGAGGTGCGATGCAGGCGGATGACCTGGTCCGGATCGACGGCCAGATAGTCGCCGAAGGGCGGGTCCGCCGCTTGGCTCTTGCGCAGCATCGCCTTGTCCGAGAACGGCAGCTCGGACAGCGCTTCGAACCGGTCGGACGGCGCCTGACCGCGCCAGAGCTCTTGAAACAGCGTCGACCGCCCCGCCACCCACGCAACCTGAACGGGCCAACGCGCGCGCTGCAGGCGTTCGACCTCGTCGAGGGGAAGGAAGTCGCTCTGCATGAGACCAGGCGCCGCCCTTTGGCGTTGCCCGGGCGCTGGCCTCAGGTCAGCTCGGCCACCGTGGGCAGGTCCTCTTCCAGGATCGCCATGTTGAAGCAATAGGACACGCCGCCGTCCTCGTCGTCGCGATGAATGACGCCGATGAACTCGTCGCCCAAGCTGACTTCGACCGAATCCCCCCGTCTTCCGGCCAAAGCAAGCTTGATTCGATCCGTGCCAAAGGTCTGTCGCAGGTATGCCTGAACCCGCGTAACTTCCGAGTGATCCAAGGCTTTCTCCTAGTCTCGCTGCACGTCCGGTGGTGTACCCACCCTATTGTATGCCAAATTGTATGTACCACGCCCAAGTTCAAGCACCGAACGGTTGTTTGGCTAGAGCGCGATCCGCCCGAATTGCCGGTTGGTGATCCAGGCGCACGGCCCCCCAAGCAGGAGGCCGTGCGCCGGCAGAAGCAGATATGACAGGTTGCTAGGCCGCCCAGGGCAGCAGCACCAGCTTGCCCCGGACGGCGTTGGCCGCGATGCGCCGGTGCGCCTCGCGCACGTCGTCGAGGGGCAGGGCCGCGTCGAGCACCGGTCGCACCTTTCCGGCTTTGACCAGATCCAGGCCGGCCTCCAGGTCGGACACCGTGCCCATCCAGGAGCCGCGGATCTGGCGCTGGTTCTTGAAGAACGGGAACAAGGCCGGGATCTCGGCGCGGGCGCCGGACAAGAGGCCGTAGTTGACGACGATGCCGCCGTTCCTGAGGCTCTCCAGATTGTCCGGCATGGCGCTGCCGCCGAGATTGTCGAGCACCGCGTCGACGCCCGCGCCGCCGGTCCAGCGCTCGACGGCGTCGGCGAAGCGCTCCTCCTTGTAGAGGACGGTGGCGTCGGCGCCGAGCGTGCGGGCGAGCTCCGCCTTGGCCTCCGAGCCGACCGTGGTGATGACCTCGGCGCCCAGCGCCTTGGCCACCTGGATCGCCATGCTGCCGCTGCCGGAGGCGCCGGCATGCACCAGCACCTTCTGTCCGGGCTTGACCTCGCCGTTGACCTTGACCGCGCGCATCGCCGTGGTCAGCACCAGCGGCAGGGCCGCCAGGGACTCGGCCGGCAGCCCGGTCGGGTCCGCCACCAGCCAGCGGGCGTTGACCCGCATGTACTGGGCGTAGCCGCCCCAGCCGATTGTGCCGGTCGGGAAATAGCTGGGGGCCAGGTTCTCCGGGTCGATGTCCCATTCCTTCGGATCGCCCGGGAAGCCCGGCGCGACGATGACCCGCTGGCCAATTTCGAAGCCGTCGACGCCCGCGCCCAGCGCCGCCACCTCGCCGACCACGTCGGATCCCATGACATGGGGCAGGGGTAGCTGGTCGTTCACGGCGCCCGATCGCACCAACGTGTCGTAATAATTGACGCCCACGGCCAGGACCTTGACCAGGACCTCGCCGTCCGCGGGTTCGGGCACGTCCAGCTGTTCGAGGTTCAAGACGTCGACATCGCCGAAGGTGCGGATGGTGGCAGCTTTCATGGTTCGTCTCCTTGCGGTTCGGCGTTTGCGGAGGTGACCCGGCCGTACGCCGGACGGGCCGGGCGCGGTTGCACAGCGCCGGCCCGACAAGACCGGCCTGCACCCAATACCCATGATCGATAAATCGTAATATCGAGAATCATCGATATACCCTTCGAAAAAACTCAGATCTCCTGCTTCATCGCCTTGAGCAGCTTGCGGATGTTCGCATCGTCGCGCTTGTAGAAGGTCCACTGGCCGATCCGCTGGGCCTTGACCAGGCCGGCCTTCTGCAGGATCGCAAGATACTGCGAGACCGTCGACTGGGACATCCGGGCCTTTTCCTGGATCTTGGTGACGCAAACGCCCTCTCGATGGAAATCACCCACCTCCTGTGCCGTGAAGTTGCGGTCGGGGTCCTTGAGCCACTGCAGGATCTGCAGACGGGTGTCGTTGGAGAGCGCCTTCAATGCGTCGGTCAATTCCATGTGTTCGATATATTGCAAATTCCCGATATGTCAAGAGCTGGTCATGCAAGCCTTCTGGGCTTCGGCTGCGAACGACGTATCGGCCGGATTGCGGCGGACCCGCCCGTCACGAAAGGTTTTCCCGCCTGTCACCGGACCGTCACGGTTTTCTGGTTCACTCTAACCGTCGCGAATGGGAACGCTGAGGGCCGAGACCAGACCCAGAGCCTCATACCGCCCGTCCAGTACGCGCCGGTTGACGGTCCGCTCGATCCGCTTTGCGCGCCGTTCTCGGGATTGCCAGGTTCATCCTTTTGAGCCCCGAAACGTCTATGAGCCTGGCGCATGCAGGGGGGATCCACCCGGTCCCCCCTGCCTCTCTTTCCGGATGCGGTGCGTCGGCGGGCCCGATCAGCGGATCGGCACGTAGATGTCGATCTCGCCGGAGAGCTCTTGGGGATCGAAGCGGTCGTCGTAAACCTCGAGCTCGTAGTAGCCCCGGAGCCTGTCGCGGTTCTGCGCCATCCAGGTCCCGTGAATGTATTGGAACGCCTGGCTCAGCTCGGCGTGGATGTCGGGGGAGCTGAGCTTGCGGGTGAACACCGCGAAGCGCCCGCCGGCGAGCGTCGTGGCGCTGAGGCCCTCAGGAATCGCCCCGATCTCCGTCACCTCACAGGCGGCGGTGTAGGCGAACCGGCCGGTTTCCTTATCCAGCATCTCGATCACCCCGAGGGCGACGCCTGGCACCCTGTCGGGGATCCCGTCGGCCTGGGGCCAGAACGTACGCCACAGCTCCGGGATCTCGGATCCGGTCTCCTGGTCGAATTCGCCGCGCAGGCCGACAGCGCGGATGTCGCCCCGCTCAATGATCCTCGGCTCCATGGTCGTCCCCTCTATGAACTGTCTGCGCGCGATCGCTAGCAAGCAACCTAGCAGACGGCCAAGGCAGAATCGTGATGGGGATGGAAGGGTCGAAGGTGGGCCTACGCCGCCTCTTTGTGCGCCTGGTCAACCAGGTCGACGATGTCGGCCATGATCGCGGTGAGGTCGTGGTCCTTGGGCGTGTAGACCCGGGCCACGCCGGCTTTCTGCAGAACGTCCGCGTCCTGAGGCGGGATGATGCCGCCGGCCACCACCGGCACCTCGCCGAGCCCTTCCTCGGCGAGCCGCTGCATGACGTCCTCGATCAGCGTGACATGCGAACCCGAGAGCACCGAGAGGCCCACCACATGCACGCCTTCCTCGAGTGCGGCGGCGGCGATGCGGGCGGGGGTCAGGCGGATGCCTTCGTAGACCACCTCCATGCCCGCGTCCCGGGCGCGCACCGCGATCTGCTCGGCGCCGTTGGAGTGGCCGTCGAGCCCGGGCTTGCCGACCAGGATCTTGATCCGCCGGCCGATCCGCTTGGAGACCTCCTCGACCCGTCCGCGCACCTGGGCGAGCCCGTCCGTGGTGACGGCCGCGGCGGCGGCGCTCACCCCCGTCGGTGCCCGGTAGTCGCCGAAGATCTCGCGCAGCGTGCCGCCCCATTCGCCGGTGGTCACGCCCGCATGGGCGCAGGCGATTGAGGGTTCCATGAGGTTGCGGTCCGCGCGGGCGGCGGCGGCCAGCGCGGCCAGCGCCGCGTCCGCGGCCGCCTGGTCGCGGGCAGCGCGCCAGGCGTTCAAGGAGGCGATCTGGTCCTGCTCGGCGCTGGCGTCCACCGCGAGGAAGCCCGCGTCTTCGGCGCCGGTGGTCAGCGGCGAGGGCGCGGACTCGGAGAAGGCGTTCACGCCCACCACCACCTGTTCGCCGGATTCGATCGCCGCCAGCCGCTCGCTCGACGACTCGACCAGGCGCTGTTTCATGTAACCCGACTCGATCGCGGCGATGGCGCCGCCCATCTGCTCGATCCGGGCCATCTCTTCGCGCGCCGCATCGGCCAGCGCCGCCACCTTGGCCTCGATCGCCGGGTTGCCGGTGAAGATATCGCCGAACTCCAGGAGATCCGTCTCGTGGGCGACGATCTGCTGCAGCCTGAGGCTCCACTGCTGGTCCCAGGGACGGGGCAGGCCCATGGCCTCGTTCCAGGCCGGCAGCTGCACCGCCCGGGCGCGGGCGTCCTTGGACAGCACCACGGCGAGCATCTCCAGGAGGATCCGGTAGACGTTGTTCTCGGGCTGCTGCTCGGTCAGGCCCAGCGAGTTGACCTGCACGCCATAGCGGAAGCGGCGCAGCTTCGGGTCGTCGACCCGATAGCGCGTCCGGCAGATCTCGTCCCAGAGCGCGGTGAACGCCCGCATCTTGCACATTTCGGTCAGGAAGCGGATGCCGGCGTTGACGAAGAAGCTCATGCGCCCGACCACCTTGGGGAACTCGTCGGCTGGCATCTGGCCCGCGGCCTTGACCGCGTCCAGGATGGCGACCGCGTTGGCGAGCGCGAAGGCGAGCTCCTGGACCGGCGTCGCGCCCGCCTCCTGCAGGTGGTAGGAGCAGACGTTGATCGGGTTCCACTTGGGCACTTCCGAGACGGTGAAGGCGATCACGTCCGCGGTCAGCCGCATGGACGGCGCCGGCGGGAACATGTAGGTGCCGCGCGAGAGATACTCCTTGAGCACATCGTTCTGGGTGGTGCCGGCGAGCGCCTTGCGGTCGGCGCCCTGCTTCTCGGCGGTAGCGATGTAGAGCGCCAACAGCCAGGCGGCCGGCGCGTTGATGGTCATGGACGTGTTCATCTGGGCCAGCGGGATGCCCTCGAACAGCGCCTCCATGTCGCCGAGATGGCCGATCGGCACGCCCACCTTGCCAACCTCGCCCTGGGCCAGCGGGTGGTCGGCGTCATAGCCGGTCTGGGTCGGCAGGTCGAAGGCGACCGAGAGACCGGTCTGCCCGCGCGCCAGGTTGGTGCGGTAGAGCGCGTTCGAGGCCTTGGCCGAGCTGTGCCCCGAATAAGTGCGGATCAGCCAAGGCCGATCCCGCGCCGGCGCCTCCGGCGCTGCTCCTGTGTCTCGTCCGCCTGCGTCCTTTGGCCCGGCCATGCCACTGCCCCTTCACAAACGCTGCATGGATCGGGCAAAGGGTAGCGCAAAGAATGCTGCGCTGCAAAAGGAACGGTGGGCCCGGCCGGATCAGCCCGCGCGGGCCGCCCGCGCGGCCGCCCGCCCTGCGGCCCGAAAGCGCAGACGGCTGGCCCGGTCCGCTCCTGGTCCGGGCACCACCGAGAGGTCCTCGGGCCCGAGCGGCCGCCCGTCCTCGGCCAGGAGCCGCACCTGCGGCACCTCATTGCCGGTCGCACGGTCGATCACCCTGACCGGCGCCTTGTCGGTCCCCAGCATCCAGCGGTCACCCCACTGCATCAGGGCCACCAGGATCGGCAGCACCTCCAGGCCCATCTCGGTAAGCCGGTATTCGTAGCGCTTGGCGCCGGGACGCACCGGTACCCGCTCCAAGACGCCGGTCTCGACCAGCTTGCGCAGGCGCACCGTCAGGATATTGCGGGCGATGCCGAGGTTGCGCTGGAACTGGGCGAAGCGGCGGGCGCCGTAGAAGGCCTCGCGGATGATCAAGAGGGTCCACCATTCGCCGATCACATCGAGGGTGTGGGCGACCGCGCAGTTCATGCTGGCGAAATGGGATCTGGTCATGCCCCATTGTCCCGAAATAAGTTGCATTACGCAACCATTTGTGCGATGGTTGCGTTACGAAACCTTTCGGCTGGGGGCGATCATGACAGCGGACCCGCCGCAAGTTGCGATCCGCAACCGCCTGCGGGACGGCACCGCGGTACTGCTGCGGCCGATCTGGCCGAACGACAAGGACGGCCTGGTCGACGGCCTCGCGCGCATGAGCATGCGCTCCCGCCTGATGCGGTTCCTCGCCCCGGTCCGCCGCCTGACCGAGTCAGACTTGTGCTACCTCACGGAAATCGACTTTCGCGATCACATGGCCTGGGTCGCCCTCGATCTGTCTGCGCCGGGCCGGCCGGGCATCGGTGTCGCCCGCTGTGTGCGCGTTTCGAACCGGCCGGACGTCGCGGAACCGGCCATTGCCGTGGTCGATTCCCATCAGCGTCTCGGTCTCGGCCCGCTGCTCCTGGGCGCCTTGGCCCGCTCGGCCGCGGCCAACGGCATCGCCGCCATGGAAGCGACCGTGTTGGCGGACAACCGCCCCATGCTCAAACTGCTCCGGGATCTCGGCGGACAGGTCGCGCCGGACGGGCAGGGGCTGCTGCGGGTGTCCGGCCGCATTCCCCGGGACCCGGACACTCTGGCTCTGAGCGACGCGGCACGCCTGTTCGCCAGCGCGTTCCGCGCCCTGCCCCAAGGGTCTCTGCACCCGTAAGGCCAGGCCGGCCGCTCGCTTCCGAATTCGGTTAGACATAAAATTTCGTCTGCAGACCATACCAAGACAGATTCATTCTTTTTGGTTAGCCCAGGCGACATAAAGCGAAATCATTGTGCATTGCAAAATAATTGGTTTCGGGCTAGAAGGCAGCCGGATGGTCCGGTCTTAACCGAGGCCGGCCCGCAGTGAGGGGTCATTACGGGAGTCTGGGGAATGGCTGAGGCGGCGGAAGTCATCGATATCACGGCGAACCTGCCGAAGAAGGACCTCTACGAGGTCGGCGAGATCCCGCCTTTGGGCCACGTGCCCAAGCAGATGTACGCCTGGGCGATCCGGCGCGAGCGTCAGGGCGAGCCCGACACCGCCATGCAGGTCGAGGTGGTGGACGTGCCGCAGCTCGACAGCCACGATGTGCTGGTCATGGTGATGGCCGCGGGCATCAACTACAACGGCGTCTGGGCCTCGCTCGGCAAGCCGATTTCCATGTTCGACGTGCACAAGGCCGACTATCACGTGGCCGGCTCGGACGCCTCCGGCATCGTCTGGGCGGTCGGCGACAAGGTCACCCGCTGCAAGGTCGGCGACGAGGTCGTCATCCACTGCAACCAGGACGACGGCGACGACGAGGAATGCAACGGCGGCGACCCCATGTTCTCGCCGTCGCAGCGGATCTGGGGCTACGAGACGCCGGACGGCTCCTTCGCCCAGTTCACCCGCGTCCAGGCCCAGCAGGTTGTACCCCGGCCCAAGCACCTGACCTGGGAGGAAAGCGGCTGTTATATGCTGACGCTGGCCACCGCCTATCGGATGCTGTTCGGCCACCGCCCGCATATTCTGAGGCCCGGCCACAATGTCCTGGTGTGGGGCGGCTCGGGCGGGCTCGGCACCATGGCGATCCAGCTTTGCGCCACCGCCGGCGCCAATGCCATCGCGGTGATCTCGGAGGACGAAAAGCGCGAGTTCGTGATGTCCCTCGGCGCCAAGGGCGTGATCAACCGCAAGGACTTCGACTGCTGGGGCCGGCTGCCCGACGTGGGCTCGCCCGAGTTCGGGCCGTACATGAAAAAGGTCCGCGAGTTCGGCAAGGCGATCTGGTCGTTCACCGGCAAGGGCAACGACGTCGACTTCGTGTTTGAGCATCCGGGCGAGCAGACCTTCCCGGTCTCCTGCGTCGTGGTCAAGCGCGGCGGCATGGTCGTGTTCTGCGCCGGCACCACCGGCTACAACATCACCTTCGACGCGCGCTTCGTATGGATGCGGCAGAAGCGCATCCAGGGCAGCCACTTCGCCCACCTCAAGCAGGCGGCCCAGGCCAACACGCTGGTGATCGAGCGCCGCATCGACCCGTGCATGTCCGAGGTGCTGTCCTGGGACAACATCCCGCTGGCGCACATGAAGATGATGCGCAACGAGCACAAGCCCGGCAACATGGCGGTCCTGGTCCAGGCCAAACGGCCCGGGCTGCGCACCCTCGAGGACGCCATCGAGGCGTAGCGGCTCGTCGTGGCCCGCAAGACGCGCGAGGACTTCGAGCGGGAAAGGCAGGCCCGGGCGCGCGTGGATCTAGTGCGCGCCGCGCGGGGCGGAGGCGCCCGTGGCAGATACGCCAGCGACGCGGCCGATGGCGAGGCCGACGCGCTTCGCGTCAAACACGCCGGCGGCGACTGGAAGCCGAAGATGCCGATCGGATTCGGCTGGCTCCCCCGGCTCTTGCTCTTGGCGTCCGTGGCCTTTCTGGGCTACTTGGCCATTGCCTATGGCCTGAACTGACGCAGAGGCTACGGAGGTAGCGTCCCTCTCTGTGTTCTCGACCTCGCCCTGATGTAACCGGGATTGCGATCATGAACGAAACCGCCACCGCTTTGTCCTCCGCCGAGGGGCTCATGATCCCCGACCTGCTCGCCACCTGCGGCCAG
>JAAUXY010190931.1_pt1 | contig 20808 bp, 20 predicted proteins | sample 7278121 | NCBI WGS metagenome assembly JAAUXY01 (sample SAMN14350117, study PRJNA611818) | marine sediment metagenome | isolation source: surface marine sediment (1.8m) | place: French Polynesia: Moorea | collected 2018-08 | reverse complement strand
TGGAGGGGGTAGGATTCGAACCTACGTAGGCATAGCCAGCAGATTTACAGTCTGCCCTCGTTGACCGCTTGAGTACCCCTCCGCGGACACAAGCCGGCTATTGTCTAATCCGTCTCCCCGACTGTCAACACCCCGCGGCTCTTATTTTTCAGCGCCCTGACCGCCCTGCGCCGTCGTCTCGACGGGCCGTCCGGCCTTGCCCGCGGCGGACGTGCCTCCGGGCCGCAGACTCGCAGCCTACTTGATCGACCAGTGCCAGGGCTCGTAGATGATTCCCCACTCATTGTCACGTGGATAAGTCATTGAAAATTCGAACTTTGCCGCGTTCTCGCCGAGCCAGGCAAATGCCTCGGTGGTCTCGAACTCCTCGGTCAGCGGCCGCGAGCCCGGCGTCGCGATATCGACGGCCTGGCCGGTGTGATGTTCGCTAAAGCCGGGTGCCGCATTGACCTTCAGAATGTCGTCGATGGACTGGCCGGCGTTGATCTTCTTGCGAATCAGCCGTGCCTGGTAGTCAATGCTGCGGAATCCCGACACGATCATGAGCCGCACCGAATCGTCGGCGGCCGCCTGCACCATCGCCGTCCACTGCGCCGCAGTATGCGGTGTCAGCCGCTGCATCCGACCGACGAGATTGGGGCCGATATCGACGAGATCAAGGGCCTCGGCGTACTCCGGTGGGCCATTTTTGCCGTAGTCAGCCGGAATCCCGAGTTCTGTGTGCAGGTCGCTAAGCATGGGTGTCTCGGTTGCGAGGGGTTCATTCGGGCCGCGATTGTCCCACAATAAGCCGATGGCACAAGACAGAATATTCGTCGATGAGAAGCTCGGCGACGAACCCTTCCGCTTCGATGAATCCGTTGCACGGGTCTTTCCCGATATGCTCCGGCGCTCGATCCCCGGCTACGCCGCATCGCTGGAAGCGATCGGCTCGCTGGCGGCACGCTACGTGGTGGACGACAGTCGATGCTACGACCTCGGTTGTTCGCTCGGGGGCGCCACGCTGGCAATGCGCCAGGGGCTCGATGCCAGCGGCTGCCGCATCGTGGCGGTGGACAATGCGCCCGCGATGGTCGAACAGCTTGCCGACATCATCGCCGAGGACGATCGCACTCGCGGCGACTCGACGCCGGTCGACATCGTTCTCGAGGATATCCGCGATACCGTGATCGAGAACGCGTCGATGGTCGTACTCAACTACACCCTGCAGTTTCTCGACATGTCCGACCGCGATACGTTGATCGGCAAAATCCACGACGGCCTGCGGCCGGGCGGTTTGCTGGTCCTGTCCGAGAAAGTCATCGACGAGGATCCGCACATGCAAGAACTCCTCATCGACCTTTATCACGAACACAAGCGTCGCAACGACTACAGCGCGCTCGAAATCGCGCGCAAGCGCGCTGCGCTCGAAAACGTGCTGGTCCCGGAGACCGTGAGCGCACACCGGCAGCGGCTGGAAGCCGCGGGCTTCACCAACGTCGCGGTATGGCTGCGCTACTTCAATTTCGTTTCGATCATCGCGATTCGTCAATGACCGGCGAACGAGCATCCATTGACCGCGAGGCCCTTGCGAGCTGTCTCGCCAACCTCGGCCTGGACGCCTGGATCGAACCGCTCGCAGGCCTCATCGATTCGCGGCTATCGGCCAGGGCCCACGGCGACTTCGCGCGCTGGCAGGCCGCGCTGGACAGGATCGCACAATACGCGGGCGATGAAGCGGACGGTCTTGAAGAAGCCCTCAAGGAGCTGTCCCCGTGGCGCAAGGGGCCGTTCGATATCGGCGGCATCCACATCGACAGCGAATGGCGCAGCGACCTGAAGTGGTCGCGGCTCGCAGACGCGATTGCCCCGCTCGCGGGCAGGCATGTTCTCGACGTCGGCTCCGGCAATGGCTACTACGCGCTGCAGATGCAGGCAGCCGGCGCCGCCACCGTCATTGGCGTCGACCCGACGCTGCTCTACGTCATGCAGTTCATTGCCGTTCGTCAGTTTCAGCGCGACGAGCGCGTGTTCGTCGTGCCGGCGAGGCTGCACGAACTCCCTCTCCCGGCTAAACGATTCGATACGACCTTTTCGATGGGCGTCCTGTACCACCAGCGCTCGCCGATCGATCACCTGCGCCAACTGCGCGACACACTAAAGCCCGGCGGGCAGCTTGTCCTCGAGACGATCTTCGTGCCCGGTGACGAGTCCTTTGCCTGCACGCCGGCGGATCGGTACGCGCGCATGAAGAACGTCTGGCTGCTGCCGACGATTGCCGAGCTCGCAACCTGGCTGAAGCGCACCGGCTACAGCGACGTTGAGATCGTGGATACGTCGCTGACGACAACGGACGAACAGCGCGCAACGGAGTGGATGACCTTCGAGTCTCTGGCGGAAGCGCTGGATCCGAACGATCCCTCGAAAACCGTCGAAGGGTGGCCGGCGCCGCGTCGAGTCGTCGTCACGGCAACCTCGCCATAAGGCCAAAAAAGAACGGCGGGCCCGAGGGCCCGCCGTCCATGCTCGAATACCGAGCGGTCTTGCTTACGGCTCGAAGCTAATCGAGAGTCCCGAAAGGTCGAACTCGTTCGATCCGAACAGGAACTGCTCGTAGGTCGTGCCGGTCGCCGAGAACGGGCCACCGGACGACAGGTCGACCGCGGTACCGATCGAGCCGTCGCCCGCGGATACGCCGACGATACCGTCGACAGCGTCGACGTTGCCGTAGGCGATATCGATCTCGCCGCTCGGGTATAACGTTACCGAGAACGTATTCGAGTTGCCGGCCGGGAACTCCGATATATCGGTGAAGCTGACCGTGAACGAAGACCCGTCACCGAGGGCGGTGATGAAGCCTCCTGCCGACGGGTTCAAGTCGTCCCACAGCGGCGCGATGCGCGGCGGAGCTGCCTCGAGCTCGGCGATGCTCTCGCTGAAGTCCGTGTCACCTTCGCCAAACGTCAGGTTGCCGTTGGAGTTCACCCAGACGCTCGTGTAGGAACCTCCCTGGAATGGGAAGGCGAAGTCGAGCGAGACTTCGGCGGTGTCATCGTCGCCGAGTAACAGGAGGCCCGGCGGCAGCGTGAACACGTCGAGGACGTAGCGGCCTTCGTCGAACGGTGCGCCCTGGCCGGGATCAACGCCATCGAAGTCGTAGTCGCAGCAGAACGTCACGCCGATGGCGTAGGTGCCGTCCTCCGGTACCGTGTACTCGATCCTCGACAACAGTCCGTTTGCGTCGTCGTTGAATGCGACGAGTTGCGCGGTCGCCGGATCACACGGATTCGATTTCGCCGGCTTGCTGCTGTCGTTGTCGCACTGGAATACGCCGAGTACGGAGTCGATCTGACCGGTTACTACTTCCGCGATCAGCGTCTCGCCGGCGCGCAGCTTGTTCTTCAAGCGATAGAAATCGATATCCGCTGCGGCCGGTGCAATGCTCGAGAACTTCGTTCGCGTCGGAATCGTATCGAAAGGCAAGTTCGCAATCGACGCATCCGCCAGCGAGTTGTTGTTCTCGAAGCGGTCCGCGTACTCCTTGCTGTAGCCCTTGAACGTGAACGAGCTGTCGTCACCGATATCAACGTTAAACGAGAACTGCTCATAGACAGCCGCGCTGGAGCGCATGTTGATGCCCTTCGTGCGGTTCTTGGAGACGTCGTCGAGGTCTACCGAGGTTTCGAAGCCGCTGGTCGCGAACGAACCGGCGCTGGCGCCGACGAGGCCGTCAGGTGAGGTCAGACCATAGTGGTGAATGTTCAGGTCCCACCACTTCGGCCGCACGCCAGTGTTCTCGCCGTCCGGCAGGCAGCGCTTGCTGTTGTCGGTGATCTTGATCGTGAACGTGTTGGAGCCGCCGAAGAAGAACTCCGGAACATTCTCCCAGGTCACGAAGAACTCGTTGCCCTTGATTTCGTAGAAGATCCGGCCACCTTCGGTGACGTTCAGGTCATCCCAGAAACCGGCAATTCGTGGCGGTCCCGTGACGAAGGCCGCACCGCTCTCGATGAAGGTCAGGCCTTCTGCCGGGGCACCGAAGGTCATGAAGCCGTTGCCGTTGATGTAGACCGAGTCGTACGCCTGGCCCGCGATGCAGTACGGGAAGGGCAGCGCAACCTGCACGTTGCCGTCGTCGCCAGTATTCAGGTCATCACCGGGCTGCGGCGAGTTGAAGATGACGTCGATTCCGCTTGCCGTCGCACCGGCTGCGGCCGATACAGTCGTGAACTCGTTCGGAATGTCGGTGCTGCCGTCCGAGGATTCGAGTGCGCCGCTATGGAACTCCTCCGGACCTGGCAGCGGCGAGGCTGGCGGCGTGCTGAATCCGCCGGCGAGGATCTCGTCGACGTACACCGCGTATTCAGCCCCTGGCGTCAGGTTGCGAATCGTATAGACGCCCGTTAGCGGGTTAGCCTGCGAGAAGTCGTCGGTGAAATCACTGGTTATGGCCGACACCGCGTCGAAGAACGGGTTGGAAACGTTACGCGCGATGACGTTGACACCGGTCACTCGGTTGGCCCCGAGAAAAACCGAGCCTTCGATCGTCGCGGTCGTCGTCGCAAAGCTCGCCTCCGGGTAAAGCTGCGAGATCGATGCGACGTCATCCGCGTTCGGCGTGCGCGATACCTGGTCGATGCCCCCGAACAGGAACGGGTACATCGTCTCGATGACCTCGGCGTTGTCCGGGTTCGGCGGCAGGCCGAAGGTGTTGTCCGGATTCGGGCCCGAAGTATCGCCGACGCCGACGAAAAGCTGGCCGTTGACCGTCGTGTGCGCGAGGTTCGAGTAGTGACCGAACTCGTGCACCATCAGGTCGAGCAGACCTTCCACCGTACCGATAGCCGGACCGTTCAGGAACGACAGGCCCTCGATGATCTCGCAGGTTGCCGGGCTGGCCCACTCCGGGGTCGCAAAGCCGAGGATGCCCGAGCCCGGGCCGAACAGCACGTCGAAGATCGCACCGTCCTCGTCGAAAACGATCGCCGACAGTCCGTCAGGTGCAGCCGCATTCAGGAACGGAGCGAAGTTGGTTTCGTCGACGTCGACCGGCAGCAGACCGTTGTTCTGGTAGCTGATCGATGCGCTCGCCACGTCTTCCCAGGCCTGGTATGACTGCTCGACCCTGGCGACCGCCTCTGCATTGTTGAGAATGCCCAGACCGCCCTGGTCGGGATTGAACGGCACGTTGGCGCCGCCAGCCGGCCACAGGTACGGCTGACCGTTCTGGCAGATCAGCAGCGGACCGGCCGCGAGGGCGTTACCGGAGAAAGCCAGTACGCCTGCGGCGACGAGGGAGCTGGCGATAGTCTTGATTGAGAATCTTTTCATTATCATAGCCTCCCTTAGTTGCCGACCAGCGTACGAATACGACCGGACAGTTCGTCATAGCCAATGGGCCCTGTTGCAGGCATGCCCTGGGCATCCATGTCGCGGAACAGGCCGGCGTTCTTCACTTCATTGAGGACGTTCTCGCCATCGATGAAGGCGAATGCGCCCTGGCCGAGACCAACGGTTGTCGACAGCCCGATGCTGCTCGGCGCCGTCGTGAACAGCAGGTATTCCGCGCCCGTCGTCAAACGTGGCGGCGTAAACGCGCTGGCACGGATGAGGCCGTTTGCCGTGACGGGCTGCTTGAGAGAGCCGAGCATCGTGACGCGGACGATGTTGCCTTCCTTGCCGTCGGGACTCGACGTATCACCTTTCAGCGTCTCGCTGACCCGGATCACATAGGTCGTCGTGTCCAGCTGACCGCCGCCGGCTGCCACCGTGCCATTCTCAATCTCCAGCACGGTCCCCCTGAAGATCTTGTCTGCATTGAGCGAGAGTTCGCCCAAATTCATTTGCTGCACCATCGTCGCGCCCGCAACTGCTGTTGCGAGCACACCGAACAATAGTGTCAGCGCTCGGATTGACCACAATCGTCGCATCGTTCACTGCTCCTAGTTTAAGAACCTCAGGAAGGATCACGATTGCACGATCGCGCGAACGACGCGCAGGGTTCAGCGTCGTCACCGGCCAATGGCAGGCAAAGACTTTGTCACAGAGCTGAAAATCCCGGCATCGCTCACCGATCTCGTAGTGGATCGAGACCCCAGATGGTTCTTCGTTATCGCTCGACGTACGTGAAGTACGCCATCCCTATCGAACTTTCGTTTTCGAACTACTTTTAGAACTTCTTGCTTCTTATGTAATGCGGAGACGTTGTTATGTCTCATTCGTAATTATAGAGAATTTTTCGACGCAATTTATTGCTAGCGGTGCGTTTCTGCCCACATATCGCAGCTTATTTTCGTTTTGATTTTACTTAATCTTCTATTACGTCAAATCGATGCGTCCAGGCGCATTTTTGCGATGCTTTCTTCTTGACTTCACCGCCGGCTTCTCCTATTTCTGTCAAGACAGAAATAAAGGAAACAACCGATGCAACTGTCACCGGCGGTCGAAAAATACGTACTTCACTGGGGCGAGATGGGCACGCGTTGGGGCACTAACCGCACCGTTGCCCAGATCCACGCGCTGTTGTACCTGTCGCCCGAGCCGCTGCGCGCCGACCAGATCTGCGAGCTGCTATCGGTCGCGCGGTCGAACGTATCGACGAGTATTCGCGAGCTGCAGAGTTACGGCCTCGTCCGCATGACGCACATGCTGGGCGACCGGCGCGACTACTTCGAATCGATCACCGACGTCTGGGAACTGTTTCGCGTCATCATCGAGCAGCGCAAACAGCGTGAGCTCAACCCGACGCTGACCATGCTCCGGAGCTGCGCCGACGAAGTCGCGCGCGAGAAACGTACCGACCCCGTCACCAAGGAACGTATCCGCGACATGCTCGAGTTCGTCGAGAATACGAGCGCCTGGTATGAGCAGATTCGCGAGATCCCGTCTTCGACGCTGACCAAGCTGATGAAGCTCGGCACCGGGATCACGAAGCTCGTCAAGAAAAAATGAATGACGCTCCGCCGGACATCGAGGTCGTCTACGACAAGGAGTGCCCGGTCTGCGACTTCTACTGCACGCGGGTCGACGTCGACAGCAATGTCGGCACAGTCAAACTCGTCGATGCGCGAGAGCCGGGCGCAACGCTCGACGACGTTACGGCGCTCGGACTCGATATCGACGAAGGCATGGTCGTGAAGATCGACGACCAGCTGTATTACGGCCCCGAAGCTATCCACGAACTGGCGAAGCTGAGTTCATCGAAAGGACTCGTCAACGGCCTCGGCAAGCTGAGCTTCCGCTCGCGCACGGCGGCACGAATTCTCTATCCCTTCCTGAAGGGGGTTCGCAACCTTCTGCTGAAGGCGCTCGGCAAGACCCGGATCAACAACCTCGGCCTCCCCGACCGCGACCGTTTCTAGTCCTCCGGGACTTCCACTTTTGGCGGACAGGTCGTCTGCGGACTGACTTCGCCTTCCTTACGCTCGCGCAGGAACCACACCGAGGAAACCACGGCGGCGGACCCCGCACCGCCGTTGACGGCGCCTTCCGGACGACGGAAATAGCCGCCGGGCAGGTACTCTCCGGCCTCGGGGAGGCCATCAACGCACTCCGCGTGCTGATACTGGCCCAGCACGAGATAGCCCTCGCGCGCAGCACTCGACGACGTGAGGGGTATGGCCACGCCGGGATCGATGCGCTCGAGCCAGGTGCGGGCACCGCTGCCGGGATCCTTGCGCAGCTCTTTCTCGTAGTAGCCAGGGCTCCGTTCGGTCCACGCGACGAGGTCACTGTCGAGAATGATTGGCGTGCGGATCACTGAACTGTCGTCGACGTCATCGAGCGCGTAGAGGATCCGGGCCCCGCCCTCCGTTTCGAGGCGGAAGCCGAGGCTCCCGGGCGGGACGTAGGCGTAGCCGCCCGGCCCGAGTTCGAAGTCGGAAAAACTTAAGGTCCCGTCCAGCACGAAGATCTCGATCGATTTGCCAGGCGCACCGCCGGTCGTGCCACTCCAGTCTGCGGGCAGGTCGACGCGGTTGCTCGTCGACCGCGTGCGCATATCGCTCGTGTATTCCTTCGCGCGCACGCCGGGCAAGGCTGCCAGAAAGATGTCAGGAAGATCGTCGCTGACGACGTACGCCGGGTACGGCACGTCGGGCTTCTTGTTGCTCGCCGCACAGGCGGCGATCGACGCAAGCAGAAGCACGGAAAAAAGCCGCCCAGATACCTGGGCGGCCAATATAAAGAAAGGATGTCTCAGGCCAGGAATCAGTCGCATCGACAAGATCGAAACATCATTGTAACGAGGCCTTTCAGCTCGCAACCCCCGCGCGGCGAATCTCTTATGTCTCCGGTCGGCGATCAGTCGCGCAGAACCGATTGCCTACAAGTGACGTGTTGAGAGGAAGCACGTGACACCCGCCATCGAGCCATGCGTCCGGCATGGTGACCCGCCACGTCGCCTTACTGCATCACATCTCCGTGCGTACCGAATTGGTACGTCGGGGACTCTACTACATCTTGTAGGCGAAGGCGAGCGTCACACAACATCTGGAAGCCAACCGAAAAAACCGCCCACATCCGGGACGATCGGGGTACATTGCGCGCTGGTTTTTTCAAGGCAAGACGTTGACGACGGCAGATACCAGCGGCGGGCGTGCCCGCCACCAGCTGATCGGGCTCTTCCTCGGTCCGGCGATCGCAATCATGATGTTGCTCGCGGGCCCGCCCGAAGACCTGTCCGTAGCGGCCTGGCGAACGGCGGCCATCGGCCTGCTGATGGCCATCTGGTGGGCGACCGAAGCCATACCCATTGCGGCAACGGCACTGCTGCCTATCGTGATGTTCCCCTTGCTCGGTATAAGCAGCCTGCCCGACACGGTCGTTCCGTATTCGAACCAGGTCATCTATCTCTTCCTCGGCGGTTTCATTGTTGCGTTTGCGATGCAGCGCTGGAACCTGCACCGACGAATTGCGCTCTCGGTACTCCAGCGCGTCGGCAGCAAGGGACGTTCGCTGGTCGGCGGCTTCATGCTGTCGAGCGCGCTCTTGAGCATGGGCGTCATGAACACGTCGACGACCATGATGCTGCTGCCAATCGCCGTGTCGATCATCGCCGTCGTCCACAACTCGGTACCGAATCTCGACGACCGCGCGAAACGTCATTTCCAGTACGCGCTGCTGCTGGGCGTTGCGTATGCCGCATCCATCGGTGGCATGGCGACGCTCGTCGGCACGGCGCCGAACGCCATTCTCGTCGGCTTCATGCAGGACAACTACGGCACCGAGATCTCGTTCGCGAGCTGGATGCTCGTCGGCCTGCCGCTGTCGGCAGCGATGCTGCCGCTTGCCTGGATCGTCCTGACCCGGGTCGTCTTTACCGTCGACTTCGATACGTCGGGCGAGGGCCGTGCGGAGCTGACCCGCCTCAAGGACGAAATGGGGCCGATGTCGACACCCGAGAAGCGCGTCGCGATCGTGTTCGCGTGTATGGCGGTTCTGTGGGTGTCGAGGCCGCCCCTGACGCAACTGCCCGGGCTCGCGGGCCTGCAGGATTCGATGATCGCGATCGCGGGCGCGCTGGTGTTGTTCGCCCTGCCGAGCGGCGATGCCAAGGATCCCGTTCTGCTGCGCTGGCAGGAGGCCGAGAAGCTGCCGTTTGGTGTGCTGCTGCTGTTCGGCGGCGGGCTCTCGCTTGCCCGCGCGGTGTCGGGCACGGGACTTGCCGAGTGGATCGGCGGCAGCCTGCAGACCATCGGCACTTTTCCGCTGGTCGTCGTGGTCGCCGTAACGGCGGCGCTGATCATTTTCCTCACCGAGCTGACAAGCAATATCGCCACGACGACGACCTTCCTTCCCGTCGTCGGTGCTATCGCTATCGAATCCGGCTTCGACCCGATTGTCGTCACCGTTCCAGTGACGCTTGCCGCGAGCTGCGCTTTCATGCTCCCTGTCGCGACGCCGCCGAACGCGATCGTCTTCGGCTCGGGACTGCTGACAATCCCGAAAATGATCAGGGCCGGCTTGGCGCTCAACCTGGTGGGTATCATACTGGTGACCATCGTCGCGATGACGCTCGCTCCGACGTTCCTGCACTGAGGCCCAGATGTCCGCCGAATACGAAGTCAGCAAACAGAACAAGGTTCGCCAGATCCGCGAGAAAGCGGTGTATGACAAGCAGACGGTGCACGCCGTTCTCGACGCTGGCCTGATTGCGCACGTCGGCTTCATCCAGGACGAACAGCCGCTGGTCGTGCCGATGCTGTACGGCCGTGACGGCGAGACCATCTACCTGCACGGCGCGCGCAAGGCGCGCATCATCCGCATGCTCGAACAAACCGATCGCGCGTCACTAAACGTGACGCTCGTCGACGCGCTGGTAATCGCGCGGTCGGCGTTTCACTCGTCGATGAATTATCGGTCGGTGACGGTGTTCGGCTCGCCGACGCTCGTTGACGATCGCGAGGCCAAGCTGCACGCGCTCGAGATCATCTCGGAGCACATGATGCCCGGGCGGTGGGCCGAACTGCGGGAGCCGCTGGAGAAAGAAATCAAGATGACCGGCGTTATCGCGCTCACCATCGACGCAGCGTCGGCGAAGATATCGAAGAAGCCGCATCCTGAAGACGAAGAAGAGGACTACGCAACGCCGGTCTGGGCGGGCATCCTGCCGCTCGAAACGGCATTCACCGAGCTCGTTGATGCCGATCGCCTCGTCGAGGGTGTTGAACCGTCGGCCGCCGTGCGCGCGCTCGAGGGCAAACGGCTCTAAGTTCTACAGCAGCCTGCCCTGGCCATGCTCGGCCTCGAGCCTGAGCAACGCCTCCTTCGTATCCAGCCCACCGCCAAAACCGGTCAGGTCGCCGCTCTGCCCGATGACGCGGTGACACGGGACAATAATCGGAATCGGGTTGCGGCCGTTTGCGGCACCCACCGCGCGCACGGCTTTCGGCCGGCCGATGCGGGTCGCAATGTCGCTGTACGAGGTGGTCTCTCCGTACGGGATCTTCTGCAGTTCGGACAGGACGCTCACCTGGAACTCCGTACCGGACAGCCTGAGCGGCAGGTCGAAGTCGCGACGCTCGCCCGCGAAATACTCGTCGAGCTGGCGAGCCGCATCGGTGAACGGCTTCTCGTTGTAGATCCAGTCGGGCTCGGGATCGCGGCGCATGGAGCCCTTCGGAAAGCCGATGAGCGCGAGCGCATCCTCGTCGCCAGCCAGAAGCAGTTCGCCGATCGGGGTGTCGTGATAGCAGTAATACATGGTTCAACCTCCGGAGTTCTCGGGCGAACTCCATAGCAACAGGGCAGCATAGGCACGCCAGGGGCGCCATCGCTCCGATAGTTCAGTCAGTCGACGCGGCGTCAGGCGCTTCGTGCCGGGACGATCGAACGCGCGCAGAAGACCCAAGTCCGATGCGGGAAACGCGTCCGGGTTCTTGTGCGCGCGCATCAGTACGTATTGTGCCGTCCAGTCGCCGATCCCCCGGAGCGCGGTCATCGCCTCGACGAATGTGTCGGCGTCGTCGTCAAAGTCGATATCGCGCCTGGACACGGCGCGCGCAAGCCGGCTGATCGTCTCTGCACGGGCACCCACCAGGCCCATTTTGTTGAGCCTGGCACGCCCCAGCCGCTTTGGCGTCGGGAACAGGTGGGTGATCCCGTAGGCGGCGGCCGACTCGAGGTCGAGCGGCTCACCGTAGCGATCGACGATTCGCCCGGACAGCGTGGTCGCGGCCTTGACGGAGACCTGCTGCCCAAGAATAGCCCGCACGCTGAGCTCGAACGGATCCCAGGTACCCGGCACGCGTATCCCCGGGCGACGTTTCAGGGCCGATTTCAGGACCGGGTCCTTGCGAAGCGTCGCGTGAATGTCCGCAATGGGCGCGTCGACATCGAACATCTCGCGCGCCGTCTGGACGACCTGGAACAGCGACGCGGTTTCGACGCCGCTTACCGAGACGACGATGCTGTCCGCGGCCGCGTCGTTCGCGACCTCGAGCACGCCATGACGCCCGTCAATCGACACGCTGCGCCGATACACGCCGTCGCTGACGGATTCGACGCCGGGTATTGCCCGGCCGGCGAAGAAGTCGAGCAGCGCGTCCCAGTCGTAAGGCGGCCGGTACGGGAGTCGCACCGACAGCGATGACCCCGTCACCGCTCGATCACTGCGCTTGCGCAGCTCTCGCGGTGAGCGCCCATAGGTTTTCTTGAACGTATCGTTGAAGCGGCGGACGCTGCCGTAACCCGCGGCGACCGCGATGTCCGCCAGCGGCAACTGCGTCTGGTCGATCAGGCGCTTCGCGAAGTGCAGCCGCTGCGTGTGCGCGACGGAGAGCGGGCTCGCTCCCAGGTGGCGACTGAACAAACGCCTGAGGTGGCGGCTCGTTACGCCCAGTCGCTCCGCGAGTTGTTCGATATTGCCGTCGTCGAGCGCGCCGGATGCGATCAGCTTGAGCCCGCGTCGCACCGTTGTCGACGTGCCCGCCCACGCGGGGGTGCCCGGCGCGCACTCCGGTCGGCAGCGCAGGCACGGGCGAAAACCCGCCTCGCTGGCCGCGGCCGCGGTCGGATAGAACGATACGTTCTCACTCTTCGGTGGGTTGGCCGGGCAGACCGGGCGGCAGTAAATGCCGGTCGTCCGAACGCCGACAAAAAAGCGGCCGTCGAAACGCGGATCGCGTGACAGTCGTGCTCGTTCGTAGACGGCGTTGGTGGGCATCGATCGTCCCCTGGTCCTCCCGGACCGTCTGGATTCAATGCCAACGAGTATACGCCGACCGCCCCTGGAAACTGGCCAGAATCGGACCTCTATGCCAGCCAATAAAAAAGCCGGCGCCCGGGGGAGGGCGCCGGCTCAATGTCCGCGAATTGGACACTCACCAGCGGGGGATGAGAATAGGTGAGGTCACGCAGCCTTCGCGGTACGGCTTTCAAGCCAGGTTTCGAGGTCGTCAGCACCGCCGACGAGCTCACCGTCAACAAAGATCTGGGGGTAGGTCGTCGCGTTTGCAACCGCCCGCAGCGTGTTATCGGTGTAGTCGCGGTTCAGGACCAGCTCCTCGAACTCGATGCCGGCGTCGCGCAGCAGGCCCTTGGCCTTGGCGCAGAACACGCAGCCCGGGCGCGAGAAAACGGTTACGTCGAGCGGCTTCTCGGCGTTCGGGTCCAGGTACTCGAGCATCGTGTCTGCATCGGAAACCTGGAACGGGTCGCCCGGCTCTTCCGGCTCGATGAACATCTTCTCGACAACGCCGTCGCGGACGAGCATCGAGTAGCGCCAGGAGCGCTTGCCGAAGCCAAGATCTTCCTTGCCGACGAGGAGGCCCATGCCGTCCGAGAAGTCACCGTTGCCGTCCGGCAGGAACGTCAGGCGCTCAGCCCTCTGCGAACGCTGCCACTCGTCCATGACGAACGCGTCGTTGACCGAGACACAGATGACGTCGTCGACACCGAGCGCCTTCAGCTGCGGCGTGAGCTGGTTGTAGCGTGGCACGTGCGATGACGAGCAGGTCGGCGTGAATGCGCCGGGCAGCGAGAAGACGACAACCGTCTTGCCGGCAAATACGTCGTCCGTGCTCAGGTCGATCCACTCGTGATCGTTGCGAGTCTTGAACGTCACGTTGGGGACGCGCTGTCCTTCGATATTCTTCAACATAGTCATACTCTCAGGGCTAAATGGTTAAGGGGGGTCAAATCAGGCCAGCATGCTGCGAAGCATCCAGGCGTTTTTCTCATGAATCTGCATCCGCTGCGTCAGCAGGTCGGCCGTCGGCTCATCGTTCGCCGACTCGGCGGACGGAAACACCTCGCGGGCGGTGCGGGCGACCGCTTCCTGGCCAAGCACGAGTTCGCGGATCATGTCCTCCGCGGTCTCGCCGCCTTTCGCCTCCTCGACCGAGGAGAGCTCGGCGTACTTGCTGTACGAGCCGGGTGCCTTGACGCCGAGCGCGCGAATACGCTCCGCGATCTCGTCGACGGCCGTCGCCAGCTCCGTGTACTGCGTCTCGAACATGAGGTGCAGCGTGTTGAACATCGGTCCTTCGACGTTCCAGTGATAGTTGTGGGTCTTCAGGTACAGCGAATAGCTGTCTGCCAGAAGCCTCGACAGGCCGGTAGCGATCGACTCGCGGTCCGCCTCGTTGATACCGATATTGAGTTCCATGACTGGCCCTCCCGTGGTAGTTGATGTGGGTAGATTACGGGCGCTATACTATTCTGTAAATCAGGTTATTTTTATTACAGTAATTGGTTTTTTCGAATGTCTAGAGCGCCGACCCTGAAACAGCTGCGCTACTTCGTGGCACTTGTCGAACACGGCCATTTCGGCCGTGCGGCCGAATCCTGTTTCGTGTCGCAGTCGGCATTTTCAAGTGCCATCGCCGATCTGGAGGAGCTGCTAGAGGCCGAGCTCGTCGACCGCACGAATCGCAGCGTGACGATCACGGCGCTGGGACAGCGGATCGCCGTCCAGGCGCGGCTTTGCCTGCAGGACGTCGACAGCCTCGTTGAGCTGGCGAGCGGAAGCCGGGCCCCGCTGTCGAGCGAACTCCGGCTCGGCGTCATCCCGACGATCGCGCCATTCATGCTGCCCGGCGCCCTGCCGCCGCTGCGCCGCAAGTACCCAGAGCTCAAGCTACTGCTCGTCGAAGACCAGACGGAACGCGTCTATGAGCGACTGATGGACGGCGAACTCGACGTACTGCTGCTGGCGCTGCCCTGGGACATGCGCGGCGTCGACGTGGAGCCGCTGTTCAAGGACCGTTTCTGCCTGGCCTATCGCGACGGTACCGAACGCATTGACCCGGACAACTACCGCGTCAATCGCCTCAATGCCGACAGCGTGCTGCTGCTCGAAGACGGCCACTGCCTGCGCGACCACGCGCTGGCCGCCTGCAAGATCCGCAATATTCAGAAGGTACGACCGTTCGCGGCTAACAGCCTGCTGACTCTCGTCGAGATGGTCGATGCCGACCTGGGAATCAGCTTCCTGCCGGAGATGGCGCAGGGCTCGACGCTGATGCGCAACACGAAGGTCCGCATGCGGCCGATTGGCGGCAAGAGCTTTCGGACGATCGGCATGGCGTGGCGCAAGGGCAGCCGCCGGGTGGACGAATTCCGGCTCCTGGGCGAATTCTTCACGGACTGGCACGAGGCCCGGCGGAAGGCCGCGGCGTAGGCAGGAATGCGTATTGCTGAGCGGCGGCCGCGGCCGCAACCTTAAGTTGAGGAGGGACCTGCAGTGAACAAAACTCTGATCGTTCTGGCTTCCGCCGCAATGCTCGCCGCCTGCGGCAGCAACCCGCCGGAAGAAGCTGTTGCAGCGGACGCAACCACCGCAGTGGAAATGAGCGGCGTGGACGCCTACATGGCGCAGTGCGCCGGCTGCCACGAGACCGGCTTGCAGGGTGCGCCCGTCGTCGGCGACAAGGCGTACTGGGAGCATCGCTCCAAGCTCTGGTCGACGGTCATCGTCGACCACGCCAAGACCGGCTACCTCGACATGCCGGCCAAGGGCGGCCGCTCGGATCTGTCGGACGCGACCATCGAGGCCGCGGTCGAATACATGCTCGAGTTGACCTACCCGGACATGCCACCGGGAGACTAGGCGTCAGTCGACCGCACAGCCCCTGACGGGCTCGGGTTCGCCGCCGTTGAGCGTCGCTTCCCAGCAGTCGTCGTAGACCGAGCAGAAGCAGAGCGAGACGCTACCCTGCTTCACGAACGCATCGATGAAGCCATTCGTGTCCGGATTGCCGTTCTCGACCCAGGCGGCGTGGGCGGCCGGATCTTCCTCGGCATTCGGTATCCACGGGACGAAAAACGCCTCGACCGCCTCGTCGGGGCTCATGACGATCTGTTCGAGTCCGCTCGCCCGATAGAGCTCGTAACTGAAGGCGCGTTCCTCGCCGACGACGGCCTCGATCACCGGTTCGATTTGCTCGAACGGCTCGCCATCAAAAGTCCAGGTCACGCTTCGAACGCGTGCCGGCCCGATGCCTTTGTTGACGGCAGTAATCCGGAATCCCTCGGCGTTGTAGCCAGTTCCAACCGTCACGTATGGCCAGGCCTGCAGACGCTGTTCGTCGCGAATCGCCGAAACCTCGAAGACCGAAACGAGCAGGGCACTGACGGAGATCAGGATCGCAAGCACGGACACCATCGAGGTGCGGTTGCCCTTGCCTACGTCGGGGCCAACGCCTCGGCCGGCGTCGATATCGGCGTCGCGGTCCTCGCTATCGTCGCTCATTTGCTCGCGTCGGGCTTCGGCCGTGCGCGTGCGATGTCGCTGATGCGCACCGGCTTGACGGGTACGCGCGGTGCAAAGAAGGAGTACTCGCCGACGCCCTCGCCCGTCTCGCGCGCCAGCAGATCGGCGGCGACGGCGGCGCAGTAGCGGCCCTGGCACGCGCCCATGCCGAGCCGCGTTCGGCGCTTGATGGCGCCTATCGACTGATCGCCTGCCGCGATTGCTTCGCGGATATCGCCGAGGCGTACGCTTTCGCAGCGACAGACGACCGTACCCTCATCGGCGAGCTCGGACTGCAGGCGCGGCGCCTCGAACATCCGCCACAGCGCGGCCTGGAAACCCCGGTGCGAGCGCAGCCGCCTGCGAGCCGATTGCTCTTCGGCCGTGAGCGCGTCGCTGCCGGTGACGTCAGCGAGAATTGCCGCGGCCGCGATGGTGCCCTCCTCGCGCGCTGCGGGTGCCCCGCCGAGGCCGCAGCAGTCGCCGATGGCGTAGATTCCCGGGACGCTGGTCTCGCAGTCCCCGGAGCGATCCACGGTCAGCTGGCCACGCGACTTGTCGAATGAGTGCCTGCAGCCCAGGTTGCGCAATATCTCGTTGCTCGGCAGGAAACCGTAGCCCATGCAGACGACATCGACCTCGACGGCTTCCCGGCGGAGGAGGCGCCGGTCGTCGAGGCGCCCGATCCAGGCCTTGAGCCCGTTCGCCGATGCCTCGATGGATTCGACGCCGTGGCCAAACCTCAGCGGGATACCCGCCGAACGAAGTGCCGCGACGGTGCGCAGGCCGCGCAGCGACAGCGCCACATCGTTTCCGAGCATGCCGATAGCGGCCATCGGTCGACGATAAAATGGCTGCGCAAGCTCGGTAACCGCGACGACGTCGGCGCCGGCGCGGTCCAGCTCGACGGCGATCTGCAGGTTCAGTGGCCCGTTGCCGGCAACCAGCACGCGCTGACCGGGCAGCTCGCCGTAACTCTTCAGCATCGTCTGCGCGGCGCCACTGGTCATGACGCCGGGCAGCGTCCAGCCGGGCAGTGGCAGGCCGCGTTCATACGCCCCGGTCGCGACAATCGTCCGGCGCGGCCGATAGTTCACGGAGACGCCGTCGTGCAACGCGATGAACTCGCCGGGCGCGAACGCGCCCCAAACTTCGGCCGCTTCGACGATGCGGGCGCCGGATGCACGCGCCCGCTCGACGAGCCGGCCACCTTCGAGAATCTGTGCATCCTCCGCGAGACTTGCGTGTACGCGCTCACCGGCAGGCTGCTTGTAATACTGCCCGCCCGGCTTGCCGCGTTCGTCGAGCAGCACGACGTCCGTCCCGTTCTCTGCCAGCAATGCAGCCGCCGTCAGGCCCGCCGCTCCGCCTCCGATGACGAGTACGTCGGGTGTCGAGACCGTTGCTGCCTCCGGGCTCGCGTCAGCCTGCGAGCTCATCGGTGCCACCAGTCGCTCGGCACGTCGCACCTGCATCGACTCCGCCGCTGTCGTCATGCACGCGCGCACGCGCCCTTGCCCTTCGACGTCCACGGCGCATTCCTGGCACACACCGATGCCGCAGAAGACGCCGCGCCGTTCGCGCTCGTCGACGGCGCGCAGGCCGTACTCGCCGGCACCCGCAAGTGCCGCGGCCAGGGAAACGCCGGCCGGGCTGGAAATCTCCCTGTTCTCGAACCTGAATCGAATGTCGGAATCAGCCGTCACTGCCTGCCTTCGTGTGTGCCGTCGCCGAACGTTGCTGGTAGCGACGTGTCGCCCCTTTGCCGGCATCGGGTTACTATGCGAACGGTTGTGCGCATTGTGCAGATCGTGCGATGTCGTGCACCGCCAAGTCAAGCGAACAGGATCTTCGATGAGTGATGCACGACCGGCCTACGAGCCGTTGAGTGAGGACGAGTGGCGCCGCCGGATAAACCGCGTTCGCGCGGGACGTGCGCTTAAACCGGCGAGTTGGCCGGGCGATGCTCGCTGTGGCGTTGCACTGTCGTTCGACTGCGATCACGAGACTTACGAACTCGGTGGCGGCGGAAGTGCCGTCGGTCGGCTCGCGTGGGGAGAATTCGGCCGCCGCGTGGGCGTTCCTCGTATCCTCGACGCGCTCGCCCGCCGCTCCGTGCCGGCATCGTTTTTCATGCCGGCCGTCTGCTCGCTGATCGACCCGGACGAGACCCGGCGAATCGTTGCCGAGGGGCACGAGATCGGCATCCACGGCTGGATGCACGAGAACAACTCGCTGCTGGACGCGGCGACCGAGCGCGAACTCGCGCTGCGCGCGCGCGACGTGCTGGCGAAGCATGCCGGTGCACCGCCGGTCGGCTTTCGCTCGGCGAACTGGGACCTGAGCGAGAACACGATCCACATCGTTCGCGAGATGGGGCTCGAGTACGACAGCTCGCTGATGGCTGACGAAGACTGCTATGAGCTGATGCTCGACGGTGAGCCGTCCGGCATCGTGGAAGTCCCGGTGGAGTGGCTGCGGGACGACGCCGTATACCTCATGTTCAACCGACAGCCGGCGACGCGGCCATGGCTGACGCCGGACGAGGTCTTCGCCATCTTCCGGCGCGAGTTCGACCGGGCGCGCGAGGACGGCGGGCTGTTCCAGGTGGTGATGCACCCCTTCGTCATCGGCTACCGCTCTCGAATCTGGATTCTCGAGGAAATGATCGACTACATCCGCGCTAGCGGCGACGCCTGGTTCGGCACCCACGCGGAGGTTGCGCGCTGGGTGCGTGACAACGCAGCCGACTAGGCCTGCCAGTCGCCCGACTTCGAAAGCTCATTCGTGACCGAATCCACGGCTTCGCGGACGCCGTGAACCAGGCTGTCGATCTCGTCATCGCTGATGGTCAGCGGCGGTGAGAACGCAACGGTGTCGGCGGCCGGCAATGCGCGGGTGATGACGCCGTTCTCGAGTGCCTTGCCGGCGATACGGATCGCGACCTTGAGCGCGGGGTCGAACGCCTGCGGCGGATCCTGCCGCGCGACGAACTCGACGGCACCGATCAGGCCACGGCCGCGGACCTCGCCAACGAGCGGATGCTCCCCGAACGCTTCCTGCAGGCGCTTGTGCAGATGCTCTCCCCGGACCGCCGCGGCCTCGACGAGGCCTTCGTTTTCGATGATGTCGAGATTCGCAAGCGCCGTTGCCGCGCCGATCGGGTGCGCGCTGTACGTGTAGCCATGACCGAAGGGTCCGTACTTTTTCTCGCCCTCGACCAGGGTGCGCCAGACCTCCTCGGAGACCATCACGCCCGACAGCGGGAAGTAAGCCGAGGTCACGCCTTTCGCGATCGTGATCAGGTCGGGCTCGAGCCCGAGCGCCTCGCTGCCGAACCAGTGGCCGAGCCGGCCGAAGCCGCAGATCACCTCGTCGGCGATGAGCAGGATGTCGTGTTTTTTCAGCACCGCCTGCACGGCCTCGAAGTAACCGTCCGGCGGCACGATTACGCCGCCTGCCCCCATGATCGGCTCGGCGATCATGGCGCCGATCGTGTCGGCGCCCTCTACCGCGATGAGCTGCTCCAGCTCGTCGATGAGTTTGGCGACAAACGCTGCGTCATCGAGCCCGTGGCCTTCCCAGAGCCGGTGCGGCGGGCTGACGTGGCGGATGAACTGCAAAGGCAGATCGAAGCCCGCGTGGACGCCAGGCAGCCCGGTCAGTCCGCCGGATACGACCGTCACGCCGTGGTAGCCGCGGCGGCGGGAAATGATCTTTTTCTTTTTCGGTTTGCCGCGGACGTTGTTGTAGTACCAGACGAGCTTGACCTGGGTGTCATTGGCATCCGAGCCCGAGTTGCCGAAGAACACCTTCGACATGGGCCCGGGCGAGTTGCGGACGAGGCGCTCCGCCAGCAGTGCCGGCTTGTCGCTGCTCATCGATGAAAAGGCGTGACAGTACGACAGCGTCTCGGCCTGATCACGCATGGCCTCGGCGAGTTCCTTGCGGCCGTAACCGACGTTCACGCACCAGAGTCCCGCCATGCCGTCGATGTAGCGTTTGCCCTCTACGTCCTCGAGCCAGACGCCGTCGCCGCCGGCCATGACGACCGCCGGACCGTGAGTCTCGTGCTGAGCGAGGGCCGTGAACGGGTGAAAGCTGTAGCGCCGGTCGAGATCGGCGAAGTCGATTTTCTGTGTTGGGGTAGACATGGTCGGTATCCGTTCGTAGTCAGTCGCTGTGCTGGCGCGGTATCAGGTGCGGCTTTTCCTGGCGGCCGTCGAGGAAACGTATCGTCTCACCGTCGAAGTATGCATCCTCTTCCAGCTTGAAGAGGACCATCTTGCCACCCCACTCCGGCACCTCCGCGCGAACGTTGAGTTCAATGGACCAGGCCGTGTTCGGCTGGATCGGGTATTCGCCTTTGTCGGGCCGGGCGAGCTGATCATCCCACATACCGATCCACGGTCCCGCACCGTGCCCGTGAAAGCCGAGCGCGTGGCTGTAAATTGTCGGTTCGAATCCCGCGGCGATCGCCTCCGCCCGCGACTCGGCGACCAGGTCATTGCCCGAGATGCCGACGCGGAAGTTATCCATCAGGATGTCCTGCACGCGATTGCCGGCGACAATACCCGCCTTCAGGCCCTCGGGCGCATCCGTCTCGCCGGGTTTCAGAACGTAGGCGTGATGCTGCG
>JAAUXY010168927.1_pt1 | contig 20820 bp, 18 predicted proteins | sample 7278121 | NCBI WGS metagenome assembly JAAUXY01 (sample SAMN14350117, study PRJNA611818) | marine sediment metagenome | isolation source: surface marine sediment (1.8m) | place: French Polynesia: Moorea | collected 2018-08 | reverse complement strand
TGCAGATCGCGACGGAATACCAGAACACCTACGTGACGAACTATTTCTTCTACCAGACGTTCTTCCAGAATCATCTGAACACGGAGCAATTCCAGCCTGATGACGTCTACATCGACTTCTCCGAAGAGATGCAGATCGCAGACGATCCTGATGCCCTGATCGACATGGTATCGGGCAAGCTCTTGGGCGGCGTCATGACTGACACGCTGCGACAGGAGATCTTCGACATCGTGTCCGCAATTCCCGCAACCGATGCCGCGCTGCGTGCCGCTGAGACGATTTTCCTCGTCGTCAGCTCGCCCGAATTCGCGACACAGATGTGACGGTCAGGAGGACTATCATGAGCAATAGAATGAATCGCAGAAACTTCCTCAAGGCCAGTGGCGCTGCGTCGCTGTTTGCGGCGACTCCGGGCGTCAGTTTTTCGCAGGTTGTTGGTGGCGCCGGACCGTTCGATGACTACCGAGCACTGGTTTGCGTGTTCCTTTTTGGCGGCAACGACTCCTTCAACATGCTCGTGCCGCGCAGCAATGCCGAGTATGGCGAGTACGCCCAGTCACGGCAGAACCTGGCGATTGCGCAGGGCGATCTGCTGCCGATCAACCCGTTGACGCCGTCCGAAGCGCAATACGGCCTGCATCCGTCGATGGGCGGCCTGCAGGGCCTATTCGAGAGTGGGGCCGCTGCGTTCGTGAACAACGTCGGGCCGTTAATGCTGCCGACCACGAAGGAGCAGGTGTTCAACGGCACGGCAACGCTGCCGCCGCAGCTGTTTTCGCACAACGACCAGCAGGATCAGTGGGCCTCCCTGAAAGGCGCCAACGTGACCAAGACCGGCTGGGCAGGCCGCATGGCCGACCTGATTCGAAGCGGCGTGACCAACCAGCAGATGGCGACCAATGCATCGCTGTTTGGCAACAACCTGTTCCAGGCAGCCGACGAGACCGTCGCCTACGTCATGGGCCCGTCGGGTCCGGTTCGCTTCGAGGGTTTCTCGTCCGATCCCGCGAGCCCGGGGTTCGCGCAGCAGCAGTTGTTCCAGCGCATCCTTGCCGCGGACTACGATTCGATCTACGCACGCGCCTTTGCTGACATCCAGCAGCGCGCGATCGACTCCGCGGAGACCATCGCGACAGCCATCGATAGCGCGCCCGCCTTGACGACGGCCTTCCCGCAGTCGCAGCTGGGCACGCAGCTGGAGACGGTCGCGAAACTGATTGCCGTGCGAGACGACCTGCAGATGCAGCGACAGATCTTCTTCGTCGCAGCCGGCGGCTTCGATTCTCACGACAACCAGAACGAAGATCAGCCCGGGTTACTCGGCGGCGTCAGCGAGGCGATGACTGCCTTTTACAACGCAACGCTGGAGCTCGGCATCGCCGAGGGCGTGACGAGTTTCACGCAGTCTGACTTCGGCCGCACGCTGACGTCTAATGGTGACGGCACGGACCACGCCTGGGGCGGCAACCAGATCGTCGTCGGTGGCGCCGTGCAGGGTCGCGAGTTCTACGGTGACTATCCGCTGCTTCAAATCGGCGGCGACCTCGACGTTGGCGGTGGGCGCATGATACCGACGACGTCCGCGGACCAGTACGCGGCGACGCTTGCCCGCTGGTTCGGTATCGAAGACGTCGATCTCGACATCGTCGCTCCGAATATCGACAACTTCGCCGTTCGCGACCTGGGGTTCCTGACCGGCTAAGGACGCGCTGAAGGCGACCGGAGCTCAAGCCGCCACAGGCGCGGGTCGGGCTAGCGATTTTGCCGTGAATCCGGCACCTTAGCTGCATGAAGCTGGATCGTTTCATTCGCGTCGCTGCCGCGCTGCTGATACTTGCAGTCTTTGTCATTGCTGTCGGCGCGTTGTTGTTCGTCACCGAGTCCGCACTCAACGTCTGGGATCGTCTGCGCGAGGGTCCGCGCATCCTGCTGTACGGCTATGCCGGCGCGCTGCTGGCGTTCGCCTTGGGCGCCCTGTACCTGATCTGGCGCCTCGTCGTGCGGCGCGAGCCCAGGCCCGTGATTCAAAGCCGGGTTACCAGTCGCGAGGATATCGAGACTCGATTACGCGAGGCGGAGGCGGCCGGCATTGACGTTGAGCAGGCGCAGGCCGAACTCGAAGACCTGGCCAGTCGGCAGGCGACCGGCGCGGTGCACCTCTGTTTCTTCGGCGAGATTAGCAAGGGCAAGAGCTCGCTGATCAAGGCGCTCGTGCCCGACGCCGACGTCAGCATTGACGTCGTCGGTGGCTCGACGATCGATATCCGTCACTACCGCTGGATCGGTGCATCGGGCGCCGAGATCCTGCTGACCGACATTCCCGGCATCAGCGGGCACGATGGCAAGCTCGACGATATGGCGCTGCTGGAAGCGAGGCGTTCGCAGCTCGTCCTGTTCGTCTGTGACGGTGACCTGAATCGCGCGGAGCTCGAGGCGGTCGAGCGTCTGTTGTCGCTCGACAAGCCGCTGGTCCTCGTCATGAACAAGGTCGACCGTTTCTCCGTCGAAGAGCAGGCCGGACTGATGCAGCGACTGCTGGAGCGGGTCGAGGACATCGGCGGCTCACTGGAGCGTGACCGTATCGTCGCCGTGTCCGCCGGCGGTGAAATCGACGTCATCGAGCGACAGGCGGATGGCAGCGAGACGACGACGAAGAAGGCACGCGAGGCCGACATCGGCGTGCTGGTGGTTGCGATCAATCGCCTGATCGGCGACGGGCGTGAATCGCTGGACTCGAGACGCGACAGCGCCGTATTCAACCTGGCCGCCGAGCGACTGGACGCCGCGGAGCAACGCTACCGCGAGCAGCGCTCCGAGCAGATTATTCGCAACTCGACGCGCAAGGCAATCATCGGCGCGCTGGCGGCGGTCAGCCCAGGCACGGATGTGCTGATCCAGGGCTTCATCGGCACGACGATGACCCGCGAGCTCTGCAAGCTCTACGGCGCCGCGCCTCGCGATCTGGACATCGAGGAGTTTTTGAACCTGAGCCAGAGCCGCGTCGGGAAAGCACTACCGTTGAGCCTCGCGGTGGCCGGCAATGGCCTGAAGGCGTTCCCCGGCATCGGCACCGTGGCGGGTGGCTTCGTTCACGCAGTCGCCTACGGCCTGATTTTTGACGCACTCGGCAGGAGCCTGGTCATTACCTTGTCGAAGCATGGCGAACTGTTGCCCGACGTGGCGGTCGATGAGTTCGAGGAAAGCATCAGTGAACATATTGAAAAGGGCGCTAAACGCGTTGCCAAAATGGCGATCGAAGAACGCTCAAGACAATCCTGATAGCAGTCCGGGGCACCTGGAACTCGCCAGGGAGAGCCTGCGGGAACTCGTCGACGACAGCCGCCTGCCGGCTGGCGTGCGTGAGGCCCTGTCGAACGACTACTCGTCCGTGCAGGCGATGCTGGACAAGATTGAGCACGGCCACCTGCATCTCGCTGTCTTCGGCCGCGTTAGTACCGGCAAGTCGTCACTCCTGAACGCGCTAATCGGCGAGAAACGATTCGCGGCCAGCCCGCTGCACGGCGAGACGCGACTGTCGGAGATGGAGGCCTGGGAGGAAGAGGAGGCCGGCGGCGTGTTCCTGATCGACACACCGGGACTGGATGAGGCCGGGGGCGAGCAGCGCGAAGCGATGGCGAAGGAGGTCACCGGCCGTGCCGACCTTGTCATTTTCGTCGTCGACGGTGACATTACCGAGAGCGAACTGGCCGCGCTGAAGACGCTGCTGGCGCAGGGGCGCCCGGTGTTACTCGCACTCAACAAGAGCGACCTGTTCACGAGCGAACAACGCGATCGACTGCTGTCGGTCTTGAGAGAGCGCACCGACGGCCTGCTTGCTCCGGATCACATTATCGCTGTCGCCGCCGACCCGCGGCCGCAGGTCGTTGTCGAGATTGACGAGGCGGGCAACGAGACAACGTCGGAACGACCCGTGCCGCCCGACGTGGACGCGTTAAAGCTTCGCCTCTGGGAGATCCTGGATGCCGAGGGCAAGACTCTGGCGGCGCTGAACGCCAGCCTGTTCGCCGCGGACCTGAGTGACCAGGTGGGACAGCGCATCCTCGAGGCGCGCAAGGAGATTGGTGAGCGCCTCGTTCGAACCTACTGCGTCGGAAAAGGCATAGCCGTTGCCTTCAATCCGCTGCCCGTTGCCGACCTGTTCGCTGCGGCCGCCATCGATGTCGGCATGGTCCTTCACCTGTCTCGCGTGTACGACCTGCCGCTGAGCCGCAAGGAGGCGGGTTCGCTGACGCGGGTGATCGTCGCCGAGGCGGCCGCGCTGATGGGCACGGTGTGGGCCGTGCACCTCGTGTCCTCCGCGCTGAAGGCGGGAACGGTTGGCTTGTCGACCGTGGTCACCGCCGGCGCCCAGGGTGCGATCGCCTACTACAGCACCTACGTCGTCGGGCAGGTGGCCGGGCGCTACCTGGCGCAGGGCAAGTCCTGGGGCGACGGCGGCCCGAAGCTGGTCGTCAAGCAGATCCTCGACAGCCTCGATCGGGATACGGTGCTTGCCGACGCAAAGCGGGAAATACAGGCCAAGCTCAAGCTGCGCTGACATGGATTCAGACACCCGCAACCGACGAATCTACGGCGTTATCCGGGACGTGCCGAAGGGCTGCGTCGCGAGTTACGGACAGGTTGCCGAAATAGCGGGTATACCGCGAGGCGCGAGGCAGGTCGCCTACGCATTGAGGTGCTTGCCGGAAGGACACACCTTGCCGTGGTTTCGGATCATCACGGCATCGGGCAAAATCGCCTTTCCCCAGGACACGCGCGCATTTCGTGTGCAGCGAGATCATCTGCGCGATGAAGGGGTTCGCGTCGAAAACGGTAAAGTGGATATGAAGGTCTTCCGCTGGCAGCCCGATCTCGACGAGCTGCTGTGGAAACCCAGTGATGCGTGGGACCAGGATTAAAGACTCGCGGGACAAGTGACATGACGACAGTAATCTTCTCGCACGGCCAGGAGAGCGGCCCGTGGGGCACCAAGATTCGCGCCATGGCCGATCTGGTACGGGGGCTGGGGTGTGCGGCGGACAGCATCGACTACCAGGGTATGGCCGACCCCGGCGAGCGCGTGGAGAAACTCGTTGATGCCTGCGCCGGCATTGACGACAAGCTGGTGCTGGTCGGCTCCAGCATGGGCGGCCACGTTGCAACGGCCGCTGCGAGCCGCGTCGGCGCCGCCGGCCTGTTTGTGCTCGCGCCCGCGTACTTCATGCCGGGGTATGAAGAGCTGACGCCACCGGTACCGGAACTACCGTTTATGATCGTGCACGGCTGGCATGATGATATAGTTCCGGTCGAGAACAGTATTCGCTACGCCGGAGAAGCCCTTGCCACGCTGATAGTGGTAGACGGAGACCACCGTCTGACGGCTAATATCGGTGACATCAATAACTATCTGCGTCTGTTCATCGAATCTATCTAGACCACAAGAAATGGGGAGAATATCCATGCGTTACTTCGTACTACTGGCCGCGCTTTTCATGTTTGGCTGCGGCGGTGACTCCGGTGAAAGCACGACAACTGAAGATATGAAAGAAGCCGCGGAAGAAATGGCGGATGATGCCGGAGAGGCCATGGATGATGCAGCGGATGCTGCCGGCGAGATGATGGACGATGCCGCCAGCGCCGCTGATGACATGATGGACGAAGCCGCTGAGGGTGCTTCCGACATGATGGACGAGGCTGCGGATGCCGCTGACGACATGATGAATGACGCGATGGAAAAAGCCGGCGAAGTTGAGGACATGCTCAAGGAAAAGAAGGAAGAGCTCGAAGAAGCTGCCGAAGACGCTGGCAGCTAGCGTCAACGTCAATCCTTAGGACCCGCGGGCGACCGCCCGCGGGTTCACCTTCATGAATTACGCAGGACTCATTACGCGGCCTTTCTACTGGTTGGCCAGCCGCGTTCTCAGCCTATGGGCCCGGCCGGTCATCCAGCCTGACGAACCCCGTTCGCGCATCACCGACAGTAGCGCTGCTGTCTGCTACGTGCTCGAGACGGGAGGCCTGGCCGACCTGATGGCGCTCGAGCGAGCTGCCCGGCTGCACAATCTGCCTTCTCCGATTGCGCCCTTTGACTGTTGCGGTATCACCGAGAAGACACGCGTCGTCGTCCTGCGCCGTTCCAAAGGCTGGTTCTACCGTCGCGCGTCGGGCGTCGCCTCACAGAGGCTGAAACGATTGGTCGGCGCCGCGGAGAAGGGCGGACAGGAACTGCTGCTGATTCCGGTGGCCATCTACTGGGGGCGCTCGCCGCAGAAGGAGAGCTCCTTCGTCAAGCTGCTCTTCTCAGAGAACTGGCAGGTCGCCGGTCGCGTGAGGAAATTCTTTTCTACCGTGCTGCTCGGTCGAAACACCTTGCTGCGCTTCAGCGACGCCCTTCCGCTCAGCTCGATCGTCTCGAAGGACATCGACAAGGAGCTGGCATTTCGCAAAGTCTCGCGCGTGTTGCGCGTGCATTTTCGGCAGCGACGTGCCGCGACCGTTGGCCCTGACCTGTCCAACCGACGGACCCTCGTCAACCAGGTCCTGGTCGCGCCCAACGTTCTGAAAGCGATCGACGCGGAAGTCGCCAGCAAAAAGGGCGATCGCGAAGCGATCCGGCGCAAAGCGCACAAATACGGGATGGAGATAGCAGCGGATATCTCGTATCCGACAATCCGTGCCCTGGAGCGCGTGCTCAAATGGCTCTGGAACAGGATCTACGACGGCGTCGAGCTGAGTCACGTCGATCGTCTGCACGACGTGGCGGAGGACAAGGAAGTCGTCTACGTTCCCTGTCACCGCAGCCACTTCGACTACCTGCTGCTTGGCTACATCGTCTACGAGCAGGGACTGCATACACCGCACATCGCTGCCGGGATCAACCTCAACCTGCCGGTCGTCGGTCCTATCCTGCGCCGCGGAGGCGCCTTCTTCCTGCGGCGGACGTTCAAAGGGAACCGCCTGTACGCCGCCGTGTTTGACGCGTACCTCAACGAGATCCTGGTCCGCGGTCATTCGATCGAGTACTTCGTGGAGGGCGGGCGCAGCCGGACCGGTCGGCTGCTGTCGCCGAAAGGCGGCATGCTAGCGATGACCGTCAATTCCTACATTCGACAGCCGAAGCGACCGGTCGTGTTCGTGCCCGTCTACTTCGGTTACGAGCGCCTGATCGAGGGAAGCGCCTTCATCAGCGAACTCGGTGGCGCCAAGAAGGAAAAAGAGTCGCTGTTCGGGCTCATCAAGTCGGTCCGCGCGCTGCGAGAGAATTTCGGCAAAGTCTACGTGAACTTTGCCGAGCCCATAGAACTCGATCCGATGCTCGACCAGATGCGAAAGGACTGGCGCAGGCAGGAATACACGGACGGCGAGCGCCCCGACTGGCTGCCGGACGTTGTGGATCAGCTGGGCAAGACGATCATGACCAGCATCAACGCCGCCGCGGCCGTTACGCCGATAAGCCTGCTTGCCTATGTCCTGTTGGCAACGCCCAAGCAAAAAATCGGCGAGGCCGAGCTGAGGCGCCAACTGCAGATCACATTGGACCTGTTGAAGGGCTTCCACTACTCGGATCTCGTCACGCTGCCGGACACGACGCCCGAGGACATCATCGCGCACGGCGAGCACCTGGGCGTCATTACGCGCACCAACCACGCGATGGGCGATATCCTGCACATGAGCGAGAAGACGGCCGTGCTGATGACCTACTTCCGCAACAACATCATGCATCTGCTCGCGGTTCCGGCGTCAGTGGCCTGCTGCTTTATCCAGGGACGGGCGCTCGAGTACAAGGAGCTGCAGCGCCTCATCCGGCTCATCTATCCCTTCATGCGCAAGGAGCTGCACCTGTTGTGGCGCGGCGACGCGATCGATGAGGTCACGCTCGCCGCGATCGATGCCTTGCAGCAGATCGGCATCCTCGAAAAGGGGGACGAGGGCAACATTGCGAAGCGGCCCAGGGCCGGTTCCGATGAGGCCTACCAGCTGATGATGCTCGGCCAGACCATGGTGCCAATGCTGCAACGCTTCTACCTCGCCATCGCCGTCCTGGTTCAGAACGGGTCCGGCAAGCTGACGCGCGCTCGACTCGAGCAACTGTGCGAGCAGAGTGCCGAACGTCTTTCCATGATCTACGGTCTGCACTCACCCGACTTCTTCAATAAGATCCTGTTCCAGGATTACATCCGCAAACTTCAAAGTGCCAACGTCGTTCGGAAGAATGCCGACGGCAACCTCGAGTTTGACGACACGCTGACGAGTATTGGTGCGGATGCGCGGCTCGTGCTCGGTGAAGAGATCCGGCACAGTATCCTGTCGTTGACCGCCGGCAGCGCAGGCAGCCAGGTATGAAGGTCGCTGCGTTCTACCGCTTCCTGGACCTCGAGGACAGCCAAGCGTTTCGCAACGCGCTGGAAGCTCAATGCAAAGCGGCGAGGTTGCTCGGCACGGTTCTCGTGGCAGCCGAAGGATTCAACGGTACGCTCGCCGGCGAAGAGGCGCGCATTCAGTTCGTGTTCTCCTGGATCGAAGAGCACCTCGCTCTCGATTCGCCGCTGGAACCGCGCTGGACCGATGCCGACGAGGCGCCTTTCCAGCGCATGCGCGTCAAGGTCAAAAAGGAAATCGTCACGTTGGGGCGACCGGACCTGCGTCCGCACGAACGCACCGGGACGTACGTGCCGCCGGCCGAGTGGAATTCGCTGATCGAGCGACCGGACGTCATGCTGATCGACACAAGGAACCACTACGAGGTCGAGGTTGGCACGTTCCCGAACGCGGTCGACCCTGGTACGGACAGTTTCAGGGAATTTGAGGCATTTGCGAACGAACTGGCAAGCACCGACAAGGACAAGCCGCTGGCAATGTTCTGCACCGGCGGCATACGTTGTGAGAAGGCGACGGCGCTGATGCTCGAGTTGGGATTCGACGAGGTGTATCACCTTAAAGGCGGTATCCTCGAGTACCTGCGGCAGGTGCCGGCATCCGAGAATCGATGGGACGGCGAGTGCTTCGTCTTCGACAAGCGCGTCGCGGTCGATCGTGACCTGTCAGAGGGCGGCTACGTGCAATGCCATGCCTGCCGGCGCCCGCTGTCTGCATCCGACCTCGCTTCGCCGGACTACCGTGAGGGCGTGTCGTGTCCCAAGTGCGTCAAAGAGCTCGCACCTGAGCGCGCCGAACGACTGGAGGAGCGCCGCAAGCAGGTCGCCCTGGCGCGCGAGCGTGGTGAGCAGCACATACATCGAGACGACTGAGGCGGGTCGTCAGTGTTGTCCTCAGCGGCAAGCCTGAATTCGGCTGCGGCGGGCTAGCGATAGGACTGGTAAACGCTCGCGTTGCCGTCCGCATCGATCAGCAGCACGTCGTATGGATCTACAACGTTGCCGTACATCGGGCCATCCATGCCCGGGGATCCGCGGGGCATTGCAGGCACCGACAGGCCGACCGCCTGAGGTTTTTCGTCCAGCAAGCGATGGATCTCACGTGCGGGCACATGACCTTCGATCGCATACCCCTCGACTTCGCCGGTGTGGCAGGAACCGAATCGTGCCGGCATGCCCAGACGCTTCCTGGCATCGCTGTTGCCTTCGTCAAAACTCGAGACGGCGAAGCCGTTTTCCTCGAGGTGGTCAATCCAGTCGTTGCAGCAGCCGCAGGTCGGGCTCTTCCAGACCTTGACCAGCGGTTTGTCTGCTCGCGCGCCTCGCGGCATGAGCAGGCTCGAGGCCACTGCGCCCATGACGAGCGATCCCAAGAACTGGCGTCGTGAAGCGCTGGTTGTTCCCGTTGCTTTCATAGCGTCTGGCGTCCTTCCGGGTTGGAGATGCAAAAACAATAGCCAGCGACAATCGCGGAATCAATGGATGCACTGTAAATCTGTGAAGCGTGTTCCGCCCGGCCTGCAGCGATTCAAGACAGCGCGGCGCAGGTAGCCATTTGACAAAACGCGTTGCGGATCGCGGTTTGACTGGATTCGCGCGGTCGATACAGGCGGTTTGCATGAACGCCGGGAATCGTTTCTACTCAGGCGACATTCGAAAGAAAGCCCGGTTCCTGTATTCGGGCTGCACAGGGAGAAGTTATGAGCGTAGAAAAGCCAGATAGTAACGATCGTCGTAAGGTGCTGAAGATTCTGGGTTACGGCGCCGCCACGGTGCCGCTCGCGGCCTTGAGCGCCTGCTCGGGCGAGAAGGCGCCGCCGCCTGCAGAACCTGCGCCGACTGCTGCAGAACCGGCGCCCGAACCGGAAGTGCCTGCGGCTGAGGAAGTCGCTCCCGAGCCTGCTGCAGCGGAAGCGGCTGCCGATGCTGAACTCCCATTGCTGAGTGAAGACGAACCAAGCGCCCAGTCGCTGGGTTACGTCGCCGATGCCAGCAGCGTCGACCCCGAGAAATATCCGCGCTACGAGGCGGGACAGGCATGCTCGAATTGCGCGCTTTACATGGGTGGCGACGCTCCCAAAGGTGCGTGTTCGATTTTCCCGGGTAAGGCCGTAATGGGTGCCGGCTGGTGCAGCGTTTACGCGCCGAAGGCGACCTGATCGGGTCAGGCTGAAGCATCCCGGTCTCGCCGCCGGTAGGTCTTCGAGGTCAGGCGTCGAGATCGGGTATCAGTTCGCTTTCGAGCGCGCTGATCATGTCCTTCAGTAACAGCTTGCGCTTTTTCAGACGCCTGACGCGGAGCTGATCGACATTCGGGTCGTGTTGCAGCCGATCGATCAGGTTATCCAGGTCACGATGGCTCACGCGAAGCTCGCGCAGGCGATCGAACTGCTTGAAGCACTCCGTGTCGACTTTATCGGACATGGTTTCGTTCTTGGCAGACCCAGCGGCAACAGCGAAAGCCGCCTAAATCACAGAATGATCACATGCTACCCGCCGACCGGCAGCAACGCCAGCCAGTCGCGATCCGTGGGCCCGATGACGAAGAAGTAGGAGTTCAGGATCGCCTCTTTCGTGTTGTATTTCATCGGCTTGCCGTCGAGTGTGACGACGCTGCCGCCGGCCTGCTCGACGACTGCCTGCGCGGCCGCGGTGTCCCACTCGGACGTCAGGCCCAGCCGCGGATAGATGTCCGCGTTGCCTTCTGCAACGACGCAGAATTTGAGTGAGCTGCCCATCGGCACGAGATCAGTCGATCCCAGCGCATCAAGGTAGCTACCGAGTGCATGGCTGGCATGCGACCGGCTGCCGACGACGCGCACTGGGTCGGCGCTGGCCTCTGAGACCCTGATCGGCGTTCGGCCACCGTCGGCGTCACGCCGTTCAGCGCCATGGCCTTCGAGGCCAAAGTACGTGACGCCAGTCGCCGGTACGTGAACGACGCCGAACACCGGGACGCCGTTTTCGATCAACGCGATGTTGACTGTGAACTCCCCGTTGCGATTGACGAACTCCTTCGTGCCGTCGAGCGGGTCGACGAGCCAGTAGCGGTCCCAGGTCGAGCGCTCCGAGAAGTCCGGCAGGCCCGCTTCCTCGGTGATGACCGGCAGTTGTACGGGCAGCGATTCCAGACCGGCGACGATGACACCGTTGGACGCGAGGTCGGCTTTGGTCAGCGGCGACTCATCATCCTTGCTTTCCACCGAAAAGTCGGTGGCGTACACTTTCATGATCTCGCGGCCGGCATCCTCGGCCAGTGCGATCACAGGCTCTACAATGTCATCGTATTTCATCGGTTCGTCCTCCTGATAGCGCGCGAAGTATAGTGAAAAACCATCCCAAAGCCATGCTCGATCGCTGCGAGACCCTGATGCTCGACATGGACGGTACGCTGCTCGATCTCGCATTCGACAACTACATGTGGCTGCACCATGTGCCCGAGCGCTACGCGGACCGGCACTCGATTCCGCTGGATCAGGCGAGAGCCGAACTCTATGCGCGCTTCCGCCAACTGCGGGGAACGCTCGACTGGTATTGCCTCGACCACTGGAGCGATACGCTGGGCCTCGACATCCTGGGATTGCATCGCGACGAAAACCATCGCATCGGCTACCTGCCGGGCGCCGAGGACTTCCTGGCGGACGTCCGGCAGCGGGACATCCGCGTACTGCTGGTCACCAACTCGCACGAAGACACGCTCACCGTCAAAGACGAGGTCACGGGCGTACGCGACCATTTCGATCGTGTCTACACGTCGCATGAGTTCGGCCATCCCAAGGAGGACCAGCCGTTCTGGCAGGCGCTGCGCGTGGAGGAGGGATTCGATCCGTCTACAACGCTATTCGTCGACGACAACCATGACGTGCTCGAGAGCGCTGCCAACTTCGGTATCGAGATGCTGGTGGCCGTAACCCGGCCGGATACGTCAGAGCCGGCACGAGACAGCCGGCACTACGCCGGGGTAGAAGCTGTCGCCGAACTGGTTTGAGGCTTTTTGAAGGGCCCTAGCTGGAACGCCGACTACGCGAGTTCCCGGACGAGCGTCTTCGCTGGCCACCGCCGCGGCCCTGCTGGGGTTTGCGCTTCGGTCGGGGCTTCGGTCTCTCGAGTTTGGGCAGCAGCGCCGGGTCGTAACTGGCGACCGAGATCTTGTGGCCGATATAGTCTTCGATGTCCGGCAGCGACATCGCGTAAGTCTCACAGCCGAAGCTGACGGCGTCGCCGGATGCCCCGGCCCTGGCCGTTCGGCCGATTCGATGCACGTAGTCTTCCGCGTCCTGCGGCAGGTCGTAATTGATGACGTACTGTACGTCGGGAATGTGCAGGCCACGCGATGCGACGTCCGTGCCGATCAGCACCTGGAGTCTGCCTGCCTGGAACTCTGACAGCATGCGCTGACGTTTTTTCTGCGGTACGTCACCGGAGATGGCGGCGGCGTGGATGTCGTTTGCGAGGCAATAGGCCAACACACGCTCCGCTTCCCGCTTCATGTTGACGAACACCATGATTCGACCCTCACCCATCTCGCGAATGAGGCCGATCAGGAGTGGCATCTTCTCCTCGTTGGACGGGAAGAAGATGGCCTGTCGAACGCGGTCCGCCGTCACTTTGTCCGTTTCGATCTTGATGAGCTCGGGCTCGTTCATGTGCTCGTAGGCGAGCTCCAGTACGCGTTGCGACAGCGTCGCCGAGAACAGCATGTTCAGCCGTTTGTCAGGCGTCGGCAGTCGCCGCAGCAGGTAACGAATGTCCTTGATGAAGCCGAGGTCGAACATGCGGTCGGCTTCATCGAGTACGGCAACCTGGACCTGGTCGAGTTTGAAGACACCCTGCTTGTAGTAGTCGATGATCCGGCCCGGTGTTCCGATCAGAATATCGATGCCGTCCTCGATGGTGCGGCGTTGCTTCTCATAGTCGGTGCCGCCGTACGCGAGCCCGATTTTGAAGCCTGTGTGCTTGCACAGCGACTCGGCGTCCTTCGCGATCTGGACGGCCAGTTCGCGAGTCGGCGCCAGCATGAATGCTCTCGGTTGTTTCTTTTCCGGCGCCGGCGATTCGTCGTTGAGCATCTTCTGAAATGTTGCGATCAGAAACGCCGCCGTCTTGCCCGTGCCGGTTTGTGCCTGCCCGGCGACGTCGTGCCCTTCGATAGCGATGGGCAGTGTTTGCGCCTGGATCGGCGTACAGAATTCAAACCCGGTATCGCGGATACCGGCCTGGACCTGTTCATGCAGGTCCAGCGCATCAAATCTGAGATCGCTCAGATGATTTTCAGACATAAATAACTAGCCAGAAAAAGTAGGTTAAATACTTGCAAAAGCACGCGGGAACGGGTGACAATGTCTGTAATTCGACGCGACAACCGTCGCACTCGCCACTTTCCTTGATAGATTCCAGTCAATAAACCGGACTTGATACCGGACGAAGTCGGCATAAAGCTGCGACAGTGTGCCTGAATAGAGGGGCAGCGTCATCCATTTTCAAAGGCTCGTGCGTCTGGGGAGACCGAGACGGGCCACTCATTCAAGAACCTTAGCTTCGTTTGGAGGACCTGAACAGTGAGCGACAAGATCGTGCACACGAGTGACAGTAGCTTCGAGAAAGACGTCTTGCAGTCTGACAAGCCGGTACTGCTGGATTTCTGGGCCGAGTGGTGTGGCCCCTGCAAGATGATAGCTCCGCTTCTGGATGAAGCGGCAGACGCCTACGCGGACCGTTTGTCCGTCATCAAAATGAACATTGACGAAAACCCGAACACGCCACAGAAGTTCGGCATTCGCAGCATACCGACGTTAATGCTGTTCAAGGACGGCAGCGTTCACGCGCAGAAATTGGGTGCGATGTCCAAATCGCAATTGGATGAATTCCTGGAAAGCAATCTGTGAGAGGGTACTTGGGTAGTTCAACGAAAAGCCGGCCTAAGCAGGGCGGCAACAAAGCGAAAGGCAACACGAACCGACGTCGCCGTCGGCGTTCGCCGCAAAGTGAGTTTCCGGACGACGATGGCAACATCGAAGTAATCCCGCCGGAGCAACTCGAGCAGAGCAAGAACAGCATGAACCTGGCGGAGCTCAAGACTCGCCCGGCCGCTGATCTTGCAGAGCTCGGCACGTCACTCGGTCTCGAGAACCTCGCGCGCTCGCGCAAGCAGGACATCATATTCTCGATACTGAAGGCGCATGCCGCGAACGGCGAGGATATCTACGGTGAAGGTACGCTCGAAATACTGCAGGATGGATTCGGCTTCCTGCGCTCTGCCGACAGTTCCTATCTTGCGGGACCCGACGACATTTACGTCAGCCCCAGCCAGATTCGGCGCTTCGCTCTGCGCACCGGAGACACGGTCTCCGGACTGATTCGTCCCCCGAAGGACGGCGAGCGCTACTTCGCGCTTCTGAAAGTCGGGCAGATCAATCACGACGCGCCCGAGAACGCGCGCACCAAGGTTCTGTTCGAAAACCTGACGCCGCTGTTCCCGAAGGAGCGACTGAAGCTCGAGCAGGGTAACGGCAGCACGGAAGACCTTACCGCACGCATCATCGATATGGTCGCGCCTATCGGCAAAGGTCAGCGCGGACTGATCGTGTCGCCGCCGAAAGCGGGTAAGACGATGCTGTTGCAGAACATGGCGTCGGCGATTTGCGCGAACACGCCCGATGTGGACCTGATCGTTCTGCTTATCGACGAGCGCCCGGAAGAAGTGACGGAGATGGAGCGTACGGTCCGAGGCGAGGTCGTGTCGTCGACGTTTGACGAGCCGGCCAGCCGCCACGTCCAGGTCGCCGAAATGGTCATCGAAAAGGCCAAGCGGCTTGTCGAGCACAAGCGCGACGTGGTCATTCTTCTGGACTCGATCACGCGACTCGCTCGTGCGTACAACACGGTCGTTCCCTCGTCGGGCAAAGTGCTGACGGGCGGTGTCGATGCGAACGCGTTGCACCGACCCAAGCGATTCTTCGGCGCCGCGCGCAACATTGAGGAAGGCGGCAGCCTGACGATCCTCGCGACGGCACTCGTTGATACCGGTTCGAAGATGGACGAGGTGATCTACGAAGAGTTCAAGGGTACCGGCAACATGGAGATCCACCTGGATCGCCGCATTGCCGAGAAACGTGTCTTCCCGGCGATCAACATCAACCGCTCCGGCACGCGCAAGGAAGAGTTGCTGACCGCGCCGGACGAGCTGCAGAAAATGTGGGTGCTGCGCAAGGTACTGCATCCGATGGACGAGCTGGCGGCGATCGAGTTCCTGCTGAACAAGCTGCAGGACACGAAGACCAACACGCAGTTCTTCGAGGCGATGAAGCGCTAGCTAGGCTCGGTGTTCAACACGAAAAGACGCGGCTTTCGAGCCGCGTTTTTTTTGCCCGGGTGCAGGCTCCGCACTGAGTGCCCGGAACGTCTGCTGCGCCTGACGGTCCGATCCGGGAGTGACTGAATTCATGCGTTTCGCACAATTGTCATCCGATTATAGTTCCGGGACCCGTATAATGCCGCGTTCTATGAAACTCGCCTTGGTCCTTCCCGTTTTCCTGCTGTGTGCCGCCGCCACGGCAGCGCCGATTTCCGTCAGTACATCGCGGCTGGACGAGGTGTTGGTCAACCGCGAGGCGCGCGCCGCGGCGACGGTCGTCTCGGCGAATGAGCCGGTTGTCACGTCGCAGGTGTCCGCGTTGGTCTCGGAGGTCATGCACGACGTCGGTGCCACCGTGAAGCGAGGCGACCTGATCGTGCGGCTGGACAATGACAATGCACGCCTTGCACTCGCGCAGGCGGAGGCTTCCCTGCAGGCGCTCGAGGCGCAACTCGTCGAGGCAGAGGCACGCGCGAAAAACGGCGAAGAGTTGCTCGAGCGCAACTTCATCTCCGACGAAGAGTTGATCGCGCGGCAGGCGGCGCTGGCCGTCGTAGCGGCGAACCGGGACGGTCAGAAGGTGGCCGTTGAGGCCGCGAAGCTCGAGCTGGCCAGGACCCGGATCACGGCCCCATTCGACGCCGTGGTGCTTGCACGGCACGCGCAGGTCGGCGGTTACGTTCAACCCGGCAGTCCCGTCGTGACGCTGACGCAGTCGAAGGGTCGCGAGGTCGATGCTGAGGTTGACGCGCGCTACCTCGATTCCCTTGGCGGCGTGGATACGTTTGTCTTCGAGAGCCGTTCGAGGCAGTGGCCGGTCGCGTTACTGCGCCTGACCGATGTGCTCGATCCAAACAGCGGGACGCTGACCGCTCGATTCTCGTTTGTCGACACCGCGGCGCCGATCGGCAGCAGTGGTCAGGTTATCTGGAACGAGCTTAGCGGTGTCGTGCCGATCGACCTGATTGTGCAGCGTGGCGAACAGCTCGGCGTGTTCGTCGTTAACGCCGGGCAGGCACAGTTCATTCCCATCGACGGCGCCCAGCAGGGCCGGCCGGCCGCCGTCGATCTGCCGGACGACACGCAGATCGTCGTGCGCGGACAGCGACGGTTGCAGGACGGCGACGAGGTTGAGGTCCTAGGCGAATGAAGTTGATCCGGACGCTGTTGACCAACCACCCGTTGGTCAACATCCTCTTCGGCGTCGTCCTGATCATGGGTCTCGCTTCCTACGCGACGATGCCTCGCGAGCAGGACCCGGAGATCAACTTCAACTACGTCAACATCACGACGATCCTGCCCGGCACGTCGGCCGCCGACGTCGAGCAACTGGCGACCGGGCCGCTCGAAGACGCGTTGCGCAACGTCAAGGACATCCGCTTCGTGCAAAGCAAGTCGCGGCAGAATGTCTCCGAGATCCTGATCCGGTTTCGCGAGCTCGACGAACGCGAGTTCGATAAGCGCGTTACCGATCTCCGGCGCGAAATACAAAGTAAAGCGAACAGCGAATTGCCGGAGAGTGCGGAGGACCCGGAGATTCTCGAGATCACGACGTCGAACGGTTTTCCGACGGCGCTCGTCGTCGTGGCGGGCCAGGCCTACGACGAGGAGCTGAGGCGCCAGGGCAAGCTGATCCAGGATGAGCTCGAGCGCCTGTCGGGCGTCGACCAGGTCAATGCCTTCGGCTTCAATGAGCCGGAGCTGCACGTGGAGATCGACCCGGCCGCCCTCGTGGCCTACAACCTGACGGCCGCCGACGTCGCTGACCAGCTTCGCGCCGCGTACCAGGATGTCTCGGCCGGCGAGGTCGATGTCGGCTCCGAGGCCTGGCTATTGAGGGTCGCGGCCAAGACGGCGGATCCCGAGGAGCTGGCGCGGTTTTCGATATCGCCGCGAGTCGCGCCGACCGTCAAGGTGCCGCTCGACCGAATCGCCAGCGTGCGGCGCGCGACCGAGGAGGCCAACCAGATCGTCAGCGCCCGGGGACGCCCGGCGATCTCGATGTCGGTGACCAAGGTGGCGTACACGAATACGCTGGAACTCGTTGATCGCATCAACCAGTACATCGAGCAGAAGAACCGGATTCTCGACGGCAGTGGCATCGAGCTGTTTCTCGCCGACGACCAGACCGTGGCGACGCGGTCGGCGATTTCGGTCATGCAAAACAATGCCGTGCTCGGCCTGATTCTCGTCTTGTCGGTCTGCTGGCTGTTCCTCGGGATTCGTATCGCAGCCTTCGTGACGCTCGGCATCGCGTTCTCGATCGCCGGTGCATTCTGGGCGCTGAACTCGATGGGCAGCACGCTGAACGTGTCGGTGCTGCTCGGCATTGTCATCGTGCTCGGCATGCTCGTCGACGATGCCGTCGTCGTTGTCGAGGCCATGTACTACCGATTGCAGCGCGGGCAGGAGGCTATCGCCGCCGCATTGTCGGCGCTGGCCGAAGTCGGTCGCCCAGTCCTCTCCGCCGTACTGACAACCATCTCGGCGTTTCTGCCGCTGATCCTGTTGCCGGGCATCGTCGGTGAGTTCATGAAGGTGGTGCCGATCGTCGTTGCCCTGGGCTTGTTGGTCAGCCTGGTCGAGGCGTTCTGGATCCTGCCGTCACACGTCATCAGTGTCAGCGGCAAACGAACGGCGTCGGCGACGGCGTACCTGAACACCTGGCGCGGCCGCTGGACGCACACGTTGCGGATCAAGTACACGAAGGCACTGGGCTACGTGTTTCGGCGACCGTTGCGATTTTTTGCCGCGGCCTTTCTGATGTTTGCGCTGTCTATCGTTGCGATAACGACAGACCGGGTTCGCGTCGACTTCTTCGCGATCGATCCGTTTCGAATTATCTATGTCAACGTCGATATGCCAGCTGAGTCCCAGTTGGAGGAGACGCTTCAAAACCTGAACCGCGTGCAGGCCGCGATCGAACCACTGGTCGAGGAGGGCGAACTCCGGGCGATGATCGGCATGGCCGGCCTGCGATTCACCGACGCTGAAATTCTGTACGGCGATCACTACGGGCAGATCCAGCTGTCGCTGAATCCCGAGCAGGACGATAGTCGTGGCGTTTACGAGATCCGGGATTCCCTGCGCGACGCGGTCGCCCGCGCGGCCGGGAATGCCACCGTGTCTTACTTCGTACCCAGTGGCGGGCCACCGGCCGAAAAAGACGTCGCACTGAAGCTGGTCGGAGACAGCTTCGAAGAGTTGCGTGAAGCCGTTACGGCCATGAAGGCGATCATCGCCGACATCCCGGGGTCCGACAATATCGAAGACGATGAAGTGCTCGGGCGTCCCGAACTGACGCTGGCGCTGGACTTCCAGGCAATCCGCGAGGCCGGCCTGAACCCGGGAGACGTTTCGCGCTTGCTGCGGCTGCACGTTGACGGAGAGGTCATTGCGTTCACCCGGGACCTCGGCGAGAAACTCGAGCTCCGGGTGCGCGGCCCACAGCGCAATGTGGGAGAGGTGGAAGCCATCCTGGATGACCCCGTTGCACTGCCTGGCGGAGGGAACACGACCTTCAGGGCGCTGACGACGAGCAGCGTGACCCAGTCCAGCGGCACGATCAAACACTACAACTTCCGTCGTTCGATCACTGTGTCCGCCGATCTCGGCGATGAGTCGCCGGATACCGTGACGGCGAACAACCAGATCGTCGACAGATGGAATGAGATTCGTCCGGACTACCCGTCGGTCAGCCTGGAGTTGTCCGGTGCGTTCGACGACATCCAGGAGAGCCTCGACTCGATGTTGCTGCTGTTCATGCTCGGGCTCGCGTTGATCTACCTGATTCTGGCGACGCAGTTCCGCAGCTACTTCCAGCCGATGCTGATCCTGTTTACCGTGCCTATGGCATTTACCGGTGTCGTGTTCGGCCTGTTCGTCACGCAATACGCGCTCAGCCTGTACACGCTGTACGGGATCGTCGCGCTCACCGGCATCGCCGTGAACGCCGCCATCGTGTTAATCGATGCGACCAACGCACGCATGAACAGCGGCATGCGTTCGCTGCACGCGGTGATGTACGCGGCGCGTCGTCGCGTCGTTCCCATCCTGATGACGTCGTTGACGACGATCGCCGGCCTGTTTTCACTGGCGACGGGACTCGGCGGCAAGTCCGCCATCTGGGGTCCCGTTGCGGCCAGCATGGTGTTCGGCCTGATGATGGGCACGGTGCTGACGCTGTTCCTGATCCCGGTGCTCGCGCGTGCGTTCATCCGCCTGCGCGACGGTCGCATTCGTGCGTGGCTGGTGAACAAGGTGTCCGGCTTGCTGCCGCAATCCTCGGCCTGAGCAGGCGTATTGAAGGCGCCTGCCGCTGGCGGGCAGGATGCGTTCGGCGATGATCGCGTCCGGGCGGGCTATGAGGAAGACGGTGGGACGAGGTTGTGGCTCGACGCCATTGACGATCAGGGCACGCTGCGACCCTGCGCACGCTCCAGCAGGCCGTACCAATCCTCGCGCGACAGCTCGATGCCGTCAGCCTCAGTGCTCTGGCGCAGTCGTTCCGGGTTCGTCGTACCGAGGACGGGCTGTATTCCGGCCGGATGGCGCAGCAGCCAGGCGAGCAGTATCGCGGACGCGTTAGTCGCGTAACGATCCGCCAGCTCATAAACGAGCGCCGACGCGTCATGAATGTGTTGCGGTGCATCAGCAGCCGGGCCAAACAGTCGGCCCCCGGCCACGGGCGACCAGGCCTGGATCGAGATGTTATTCAAACGGCAATAGTCGAGCGTGCCGGACGCCGGCGCGAAGCCCTGTCCCGTGTTAAACCGTGCGCCTTCCGCGAGCAACTCAGCGCGCAGCAGGCTGACCTCGACCTGGTTGACGATCAGGTCCTGGTCGGCCGAACGCTGCAACAGCTCGATCTGGCGGCCGTCGAAGTTGCTGACGCCGAACTCCTTTACCTTGCCGCTGCTCGATAAGGCATCGAATGCCCGGGCGACTTCGTCGGGCTCCATCAGCAGATCCGGGCGATGTAACAGCAGGATGTCGAGCTGCTCGATCTGCAGTCGTTCGAGTATGCCGTCGACAGACCGCATAATGTGTTCAAAGCTGAAGTCATAGCGCGACGGCGCGGAGTCGCCGTAG
>JAAUXY010030235.1_pt1 | contig 20824 bp, 15 predicted proteins | sample 7278121 | NCBI WGS metagenome assembly JAAUXY01 (sample SAMN14350117, study PRJNA611818) | marine sediment metagenome | isolation source: surface marine sediment (1.8m) | place: French Polynesia: Moorea | collected 2018-08 | reverse complement strand
TAACCGGCAACGCTCGCTTAATTTATAGATGATTTCCGGGACACAACACCAGTGGCTTGTACAAAACTTTTGACCGATTTACAAAGCCAATTTATGTCTTGCTTAGGAAATAGCCTCGTCAATGATTTCGACAACGTCCTTGACCTGCACCTCCGATTCTTTTTCCAGAATGCCGTCTCTGAGCATGGTGGTACAAAACGGACAGGCCACCGCCACGGTCTTGGCGCCGGTGGCGATTATTTCTTCGGCCCGCTCTTCATTGATACGTTTGCCGATGGTTTCCTCCATAAACATTCTGGCGCCGCCGGCACCACAGCAAAATCCTTTGGATCCCGAACGGGGCATTTCCATTGGTTCTGCACCGCCGTTTATGGAGGACAGCAAATCCCGGGGCGCCTGATAAATGCCATTCCAGCGCCCCAGATAACACGAGTCGTGATAGGCCAGCTCCGCCAGGTGATTGTTGGATGCCTTTAAACGGCCCTGCCGGAACAATTCCAACAGCAATTCGGTATGATGCACGACTGGATAGCCGGCGTCGAATTGGGAATATTCGTTTTTAATCATGTTGTAGCAATGGGGACAGCCGGTCAGAATTTTTTTGGGTTTGTACTGATTGAGCACTTCGGCATTCTGCATCATCAGCATTTGGGCGATATATTCATTGCCGGCCCGGCGGGCCACATCCCCGTTGCAGGCTTCCTCCGGCCCCAGAATGGCAAAGTTGACACCGGCTTTTTGCAGCACCCGGGCCATGGCCTGGGCGATTTTTTTGCCACGGTCATCGAAGGATCCGGAGCAACCGACAAACCAGAGCAATTCGGCGTCCGGCTTGTCCGCCATCAGAGGCACGTCCATGCCTTTACACCAGTCCGCGCGGCTGTCGCTGCTAAAGCCCCACGGGTTGAATTGGTTTTCAAGATTGGTGAAGGTTTCCTGCATTTCCGGTGGAAAATCCGCCTCCATGAGCACCCGATGCTTGCGGGTTTCAAGGATAAAATCAAGCTGTTCGATGTTCACCGGGCAGATATCCTCACAACCCCGACAGGTGGTGCACGACCAGATAACGTCTCCGGTAATAGGGGAACCTTCGCGCACAATCGGTTCAACATTTTCAAAGTTTTGGGCCATGATGGCATCCGCTTGGGCCAGTAGATCGACTTTAAAGTCATGGATCACATTTTTGGGCGAAAGTGGTTTTTCGGTGCAGCTGGCCGGACATTGCTCTTCACAGCGTCCGCACTCGGTGCAGGCATATAAATTCAGAACATTTTTCCAGTTCAATTCGCTCACCTTACCCAGCCCGAAGGTTTCCGCCTCTTCATTTTCTATATCAGTTTTGACCATCGCTTTGGGCAAATCCAAAGGTTTCAAGAACACATTGGGTACGGCTGCCAGCAAATGCAAATGCTTAGAGCTGGGTATATAAATTAGAAATCCCAGAATTGTGGCGATGTGGATCCAGTAACTGATTTCATATCCAGTTTGAATGCCCGCCGGCGAGAGGCTTTGGAGATTAAACAGCGACACCAGCCTTTCGGATACCGGAAATACGCCGGCATAACTGAAGGATCCGGCTGCCGGCAGAAGGCTTAAAAAAGCATTGATCAAATGAAATGTGATCACGATGACGCAGGTAAACAGGATGATCAGATTGGCGTCTGCGCCCATGGTCAGATAGCTGGGACGGACCACCACTCGCCGATAGAGGGCATAGGCAAATCCTACCAGAACCAGGACGGCCAAAATATCGGCTACAAACAAATACGCGCGGTAAATGGTCGGGATGGCATGGCCAGGCTCAAAAGCGGGAAAAACCCCCTGGATCATAAGCATCAGCGAATGGGGTTGGATGGCTAAAAAGCCGAAGAAGATCAGCATATGCGCCGTGCCGATCAGCGGCTTGCGCCGAACGTTGGATTGACCCAGAACATCGGTAAAAAGAACCTTCACCCGCTCACCGATCCGATCGAGCGCAAATTCCGTTTGCCCCTCAACCGATCGCATCAGGCGGTACAGGCGAGCGGCACGAACAAAGAAATAGCCAAATGCACCGATCAGGGCCAAGGCCATGACAATGGATTTTATCACTCCATAAGTCTGCATTTACAATACCTCGTACAACTCTTCGGTTTTAACACTACAGGTGTCAGTCGTCTGGTTCAGAGGTTCATAAAATGTAGTTCCGAGTTGCGCGTTGCGTGTTTCGCGTTTCAAAAGCCAGCAGCCAGTAGCCAGGGGCTTTACGCTTATTACTGACACCTGAAAACTTCTTGTTTTCCATAGTCTTTATAGCAAAGGAGGTAAATTATTCTTACTTACCGCCTTGCTCCCGCAAGACTTCCGTGAGCACCGGCACGACCTCAAACATGTCTGCGATGATGCCGTAATCACATTTCTGAAAAATAGGGGCGTCTTTGTCGGTATTGATCGCCACAATCACTTTTGAGGTTTTCATGCCGGCAAAATGCTGAACCGAGCCCGACAGGCCACAGCCGATGTAAAGTCTCGGACTGACGGTCTTTCCCGTCTGGCCCACCTGCATGGAGTGCGGCGCAAAGCCGGCGTCGACGGCAGCCCGGGAGGCACCCACAGCCGCACCCAGCAATTCGGCGCATTCCTCGAGCATTTTGTAGTTTTCGGCCGCATCGATGGGCCGGCCGCCGGTAATGATAACGTCGGCCTCGGTGAGATCCATTTTAGAAGCATCACCTGCTTTGACTTCCAATACCTTGACCAGACCCGGATCTGTCACGTTGGCGGCATAGCTTTCGACTTGCGCATCTGTCGGGGCTTTTTCAGCCTCGATCGCATTGGGGCGCAGAGCGCACAGCAGCAAGGACGAATTGAGTTTGATGGTGGCAATGGTTTTGCCCGAGAAATGGGACTTGCGAACGGTCTTGTCCTCAAAATTGATGCCCACACAGTCTGATGCCAGGGTAACGTTTAACAGCGCACTTAAACGCGCAATCACGTCGCGGCCCCTGGCGCTGGCCAGACCGATCAGTCCGTCCAGGGCAAAATGCTCAATGGCATCCGCCAAGGCGCGGGCTTGCAAATCCGGGCTGGATGACAGGTCAGCTCCGTCGACCGTCACCTGCACAATTTTCTGGGCGCCGTATTCAGCCACGCTTTCTTGCATCGCATTGGCGTCGGCGTCCAGCACGAATGCCACTACTTCATTATTGCCGCCGTCCCGCGCAGCGGTGATGACGCCGAAATTTGTCTTTTTGATTTCGTCTTTGTCCGTTTCGATGAACACGCCTATTTTGGCCATCTGAATTGTCTCCTATATTTAACTCACCATCGGGTTACGCCATATGGCAGCTTCCTTATTGAGCGCATCGTCAACCAGAGTAAGATTGTCCTGATTTACAGGACTTTATCCTCCTCTCTGAGAATCCGAATCAGTTCGTTTACCTGCTCGCGAATCGAGCCCTGCATGATCTGAGCGCTGGATCTTTCCGGAACCGCTTCGAGCTTCAGCAGCTCGGATTGGTCGACGGATGTATCCAGTCCCAGCTGATCGAAATCAAGTTCTTTAATCTCCTTTTTTTTGGCTTTCATGATATCCGGAAATTTCGGATAACGGGGCTCATTGAGGCCTTTGGTGGCACCGATGATACAAGGCAGTTTCATTTCCAGTGCTTCCCGGGTTCCGCCGCCGACTTCGCGTTCGACGGTAGCCTGACCGTCATTGAACTCAAGCTTGACGACCTCGCTGACCACCGGCAGGTTCATGGCCGCGGCCAGCCGATACTGGGTTTGAAAACTTTCGGTGTCTACGGCGTTTCGACCGGTAAAGATGATATCCGGCGTGCCGTCCTGCTCGATGGCGGCTTTGAGCGCCAGACTGGTCAGCGTGCTGTCCAGAAACTGGCCCTGGATCTTGACATGGATACCGCGATGCGCTCCCATGGCCATGGCCGCGCGCATGGTTGAAACCGCCGCTTCAGGGCCCACAGTGACCACAACCACTTCACCGCTGCCGGCTTTTTCGACCCGTTGTACGGCCTCCTCCACAGCATATTCATCATATGGGTTGATAATGAACTTACAGGCCGTGTCGTTAAAACCGGCCTCATCGACGACGGTAATGGTCGCTGCGGTATCCGGAACATGTTTCACACACACATAGATCTGCATCATCTCATCCTTTTGTTAATGCGGTTAACAATAGCGTATCAGGCCTTCATTTTCTCGTTGGCAGGATCATACAACGGCATATCCGCAACTTCGGCCGGCCGTTGATCACCCAATATTTCAACTGTCAGCTGGGTGCCGGGTTTGGTTAAATCGGGTGGCACATACCCGAAAGCAATGCTTTTGCCCACCCGGTGACCATAGCCGCCGGATGAGGTCATGCCGACCTGCTCCTCACCATTGAAAATGGGATTGTAGCCCCATGGATCGGAATCTTCGGCATCCACCACCATGCAGACCAGCTGTTGTTTGACCCCTTCGGCTTTGATTTTCTCGAGCGCCGCTTTGCCGATAAAATCCTTGTCCCATTTAACCGCCCAGGCCAGGTTGGTCTCCAGCGGCGTGTGATGGACATTCATTTCGGATTTCCAGGCCATATAGCCCTTTTCCAGGCGCATGGAATCCATGGCATGCATGCCAAACATTTTCAACTCAAATTCGGCGCCGGCTTCCATCAGGGTCCGGAACACCGCAATCTGGCTTTCGATGGGATGGAAAATTTCATACCCTAGCTCGCCGACATAGTTCATGCGATTCAAGCGGCACTTAACCCGACCCACGTAAATTTCTTTGCTGGTGACAAAGGGCATGGCCTCGTTGGTAATGTCGCCGTGGGCAACTTTTGTCAGGAGGTTGCGACTTTCGGGGCCGGCGATAACAAAACAGCCCAGCTTGTAGGTGAGATCTTCCATCTGGACCGAACCGTCTGCGGGCAAATTCAATATCATCTCGTGCTGATCGTGGCGTTTGCCTAAGCTGGCAGTCACGCAGAAATATTCGCCTTCTTTGATTCTAGTGATGGTCATATCAGTCTTAAAAGCGCCGTTTTTGTCCAGGACGGGGGCCAGTGCGATGCGGCCATCCTGGGTGGGCACCCGCTGGCAGGTCAATTGATTGAGCCAGTCTTCGGCACCGGGTCCGCTGATTTTGGTTTTGGCAAAGCGTGTCAGATCCAGCAGACCCACATGTTTCATCACATGCTGGCACTCCTCCGCCACATGCTTGAAGGCATTGGATCGACGCCAGCTTGGAGTTTCGTAGCGGTCGGCTTCATCGCTGGTAAAATAATTGGGGCACTCCCAACCGTAATAGTCACCAAAGACCGCACCGGCTTCTTTCTGATATTCGTAAATGGGGCTGGTGCGGTTGGGTCGGGCGGCATCACGCCATTCGTTCGGGAAAAAGGTGCTGTACAGACGCGGATAGGTATCGGCGATTTTTTCATGGTTGTAGGCCCAGTTGGCGTAAGAACCGAAACGGCGGCTGTCGACGTGCCACATGTCAATCTCCGGCTCGCCTTCCATGATCCAGCCGGCCAGGTAGTGACCAATACCGCCGGCCTGTGTAATGCCAAAGCTGTAACCACAGGCCTGGTAAAAGTTTTTCAGCGGATAGGCCGGCCCTACCAACGGGTCGCCGTTGGGTGTGTAAGTGATGGGGCCGACGGTGACGTGTTTAAAGCCGGTTTCCCCTAAAATCGGAAAGCGGTAGATGCCGTGTTCGACGTTTTCGGCCACATTGTCGACATCCTCAGGCAGTTCGGTTTGGGCATAATCCCAGGGAACGCCTTTCGGAAACCACTGCTTGCCGACTTTCTCATACATGCCGAGGATCAGGCTGTCCATTTCCTGGCGCACGTAAATCGAGCGGTCCGGATCGCGCACTAGGGGCAGCATGCGCTCCCGGTCTTCGACGGCACCAATGGCCTCAAAAAGAATATGGGTATGCTCGATGGCAATGGATGGAATCTCGACACCCACCATGGCCGACACTTCCGGTGCCCATAGGCCCCCGGCATTGACCACGGCTTCACAGGTGATATCCCCCTTGTCGGTGTGGACGACCCACTCATCGTTGGGCTTTTGGCTGATACCGGTCACCTGCGTATGGATATAGATTTCAGCCCCGTTCTTTTTAGCGCCGATCGCCATCGCCTGGCACATGCCGCTGGGATCCACGTCACCATCATCGGGCCAGTAAAGCCCGCCCAACAGGCCTTCCACATGCATCATCGGATGCAGCTCGGCGATCTCTTGCGGGCTGACTTTCTGCACGTCCAGTCCCAGGCAGCGGTTCATGCTGTAATAATAGCCTAATTCATCCATGCGGCCCGGGTTGTCCGCGGTGCGAATGGATCCGGTGGTGTGCCAGCCGGTGGTTTGCCCGGTCTCTTCTTCAAGCTTTTGATAGAGCTCGATGCTTTTCATGTTGACCCGGGTGCAATAATAACTGGAATGAAAGAAAGAGCAATTACCGGCTGCCAGCCAGGTTGAGCCGGAAGTCAATTCATGCTTTTCCACCAGCACAACATCCTGCCATCCATATTTGGCCAGATGATACAGAACGCTGGTGCCGATGGCACCGCCACCGATCACAACAACTCTCGCCTGTGTTTTCATGGGATTTTTTCTCCTTTGGTGTAAATGTTCTTACGGGTAGGGTTAGAGGCCCCCCATCGTGTTACAAGAGCAACAAACATACCAAAAAAAATGAATTATATTTAGTATTTAAATCGTCAACCGATCGTTTTTAAACCATGAATATGGATGTTTGGCAAGCATAATTTTATAGAATGATATCAGTATAATAAATATCAGCCAGATCGATTTTGCCGGCATCCGGCGTTTGCATTTAAAGCGTTTCAAAATACCAAGACAGATTGACTTGTATGTTAAAAATTTTTGACAAATAGAAAATTATTTTGTCAAATTGTAAAAATTTTTGTCTTTTTTCCGATCGATGAATAGCCTTTAGCCGGCTTTGCGTCGCGTCACATACTCGGATAATTCCGACTCGATGGCCGCATCGATATCCGGTTTTTCGTAATTGGCCAAGCGTTTATGTAGCACATCCGAGGCGCGCTCATCGGCGCGTTTGCCGCCGGCGCCCTGCCAACTGTCATAATCCTGCACGGTCATCAATTCGGGCAGAAAAAAGGCCGTGCGGCATAGTTCAAAGGTTTTGGGCTGGGTCAAATAGTTGCCGCCGATGCCGACTTCTTTAATGGTTTCCAGGTCAATGGTTTCATCATTAATGTCAATGGATTGGATGAGTTTTTTGACCGTTCCGCAAAGTTCTTCATCGATGATAAATTTCTCATAGCTCATGGCGACATAGGCGCTTAAAATTCCGCAGGCGTGCAGGACGAAATTGATGCCGTTGCGCGCCGCGGTGATCAGCGCCATTGCGGATTGAACACCGGCCTGGGCATCGGGAAAGTTGGCATCCGTCAGCCCCCCGCCACTGCGACTGGGCAGGTTGTAAAAACGCGCCATCTGCGCGGTACAGGACACCAGCATCGACAGTTCCGGAGCGCCGATAGACAGCCCACCGGTGCGCATATCCATGGGTGACGAGGTGGAGCCATAGATGATGGGGGTACCCGGTCTGACCAGCTGGGCCAATGTCAAACCGGCCAGGATCTCGGCATTTTGCATGGCCAGAATACCCGCCAGCTCCACAGGGCCGGAGGCCCCCGCCATGGCCAATGAGGCCAGAATGCATGGTTGTCCGTAGCGTGCCAGTTCGATGAGCGAACCAGCCATTTCTTCTGAGAACAGCAGCGGAGATAAAGAGTTGATCAAGGAAACCATTACCGGCGTATCCTTAATTTGATCTTTACCGCCCCACACCAGGCCGGCCATCTCGATGGCATCCCGGGCGCCTTCCTTGGAGACCGGGCTGCCCATAAACGGTTTGTCACACAGAACAATACTGGATAAAAGCATGTCCAAATAAGCCGTCTCCGTGGGGATATCAGACGGTTCCACCATCATAAATCCGTTCATATCGATGTACTTGGACGTCTGTACCAGTTTGCAGAAATTGTCATAATCTTCCATGGTGGCATCACGTTTCCGGCCGTCGGATGTGATGATAAACGGCGCCCCGTATCCGGGTGCGAAAGCGAAATCATCTTCTCCCACCGCGATGCTTTTGGCTGGATTGCGGGCTGTAACGCTAAAGTGTTGCGGCGCCGATTCCAACGCCCGGGCCACATCGTTTTCTGAAAAAAAGACCGTTTTGCCATCGACTTTAAAATTGGCTTTCGCAAAGATATCTAAGGATTCCGTTTCATTAAAAGTCACCCCGACATTGGAAAGAATATTGATGGCGGCATCATGGATTTTGGTCATTTGCTCCTGGGTTAAGGTCGGCATGCGATCATACATGGTCTTTCCTCCTATTTGTGGGCTGATCCAACGATTGGGATTGAACCTCTCAGGGTGGTTCGATGGCGGTTCATCAAAGCGCTGAAATGCAGGTTTGGCGACAGCGTCGCTAGCGGTTCGGACGAAACATCAAACGGGAAATCTGATAAAAGACGAATGCGCTGGAACTTGCCCCCCCTCGAGGCAGACGGGCTTTGATCTGAAAACGCCCGCAGTGGATATCTGCATATGTTTTACAGCAAATACCGTACCAATTTGAAACATCACAACGGGAGCCGAGACCTCCCGGCTAACAGAAATCGGTTCGATTCAGATGGTATTTTTTCATTTTATAATGCAACAGCTGTCTGGAAATGCCAATGCTGCCGGCGGCCTTGGAAACATTGCCGTTGGCATTGACCAGTGCATTGATAATCGCAGTTTTTTCGCCTTCAGTCCGGATCTCCGCGAGGCTTTTTGAGGCAACACCGGAGGCGGGCCTCTGGGCAGGGATCTTTTCGGAAGATACAGCTGGGGGGCCGGCGGATTCTACTTGCGGGATTGCCGTTGCATGCACTTCAGAGGGCCAATTTTCAAATTGAGCACTGAAATGTCCGTGGAGATGATGAAATGTGATCACTTCATTGGGTTGGACCATGTTCATGGCGCTTTCAATGACGTGCTCCAACTCACGCACATTGCCGGGCCAGAGGTAGCGATCGAAAAGGGCCTGCACTTCCGGTGATATGCGGGGGATACCTTTGCCCAATGCACGGCTGTGTTTATCCAAAAAATGCCGAATCAGCTTTTCGATATCATCACGTTTGTCGCGCAGGGGCGGAATGGCAATAAAGACCACCCCCAGTCTGTAAAACAGGTCCGGTCGCAAAGTCCCGGCTTCAATGGCGCGGTGGGGCTCCTGGTTGACCGAGCTGATAATCTTGAGATCAATATCAACTTCTTTTAATGCGCCCACCCGGCGCACTCTTTTTTCCTGCAGAACCCTTAGGATTTTGGCCTGCAGGTTAATGGACATGGCATTGACCTCGTCCAGAAAAAGGCTGCCGCCGCTGGCGCGTTCAAAAAGTCCCGGCTTGTTCATGGCGCCGGTAAAGGCGCCCTTGGATGTGCCGAACAAAATACCTTCCAGCAGATTTTCCGGAATAGCGGCACAATTAACCGGTATATAGCGTCGCTCGTTGCGGGTGCTGTGGTTATGGATGGATTGGGCCAGTAGTTCTTTGCCGGTTCCGGTTTCGCCGTACAGCATCACCGGCGATGGGGAGTTGGCTGCCATCACAGCGGTGTTGACCGCCCTTAAAAACGTCGGGTTTTCACCAATGATATCGGCAAAGGTATAGTTGGTGCCGTTGTTGAGATCAGATTCCTTTTCGGGAATGGCCACCGAGGATATGGTTTCCTCCAGTACATTATAATCTTTTACCAGGCAGATGGCGCCGGTCAGCTGCCCTTCTCTGAAGAGTGGAAAGGCGCGATGAATGGTATTGGCCACCTTGCCCCTGCGGGTGCGGTAGAAGAAATGACGGTTGACGATCGGACGCCCGGCCTTGAGGCACTCCATGATCACACTGGTATCCTCGGTTAAATCGTAAACCTCGGTGATTTTCTTGCCCACCGGATAGTGCGGATCCAGATCGTCGATTTTGGCCATGGCGTCATTGTAGTAAACAATCACGCCGTTGGTATCGGCCATCATGACGCCCTCATCGAAATCTGAAAAAACCTTTAAATAATCGACATCGTCCAGCTGCAGCCGTTGAGCTGATCTGTTTTTTTCAGCACCATCCGTCATGGCAATATTTCTTCTCTGCGTAAGTTGAACAAAACGTCATTTTCGCGGTAGGCCCGTTCCAGCTTTCCCTGATGAGCCTTGAGTCGGTCCCCGTCGCGGCCGGCCAATTCGAGCACCAGATAGTTGATGATGCAGGCAATGGTTGTCGGACTGCCGATAAAAGGGATGTTTTTGGCGGGCGCCACAAGGCTGAGGTGGGCAAATTGTGTCAGCGGGCAAAGAGAGCTGTCGGTAATCACCAGCAGCTTGCGCTCTAAGCGGCGCGCCATGCGGCCCAACCGAATCAGTTCATTGGGATAGCGTGAGGTGGCAATGATAACAACCAAACTGTCCGGCTCAGAAATGGTCAGCCAGTCAATGGCGGTGCTGTCACTGCCCTTTAAAATGCGGACGCCGGATCTGACTTTGGTCAGCGACCAGCCCAGATAGTAGGCAAAGGTATAGGAAACACGGGAGCCAATGATATACACTGTTGGGCTATTGCTCAGATCATCGATCGCTTTACGCAGGGTATCCAATTCAACGGTCTCAAAAAATTGTTTGAGATTATCAATTTCCTCAGACACCACCCGCCGCAGGCGGTCCATGCCTTCACCGGCCTTTGCCGCCAGGTCCGCCCGCTCAAGCATCGTCAGCTCTCTGTCGACAAAATCCCGCAGCGCTTGCTGAAAGGCACCGTACCCCTCATAGCCCAGCTGGCTGACAAAGCGAACGACGGTGGCCTCGCTGACCTGGCAGGTCCGGGCCAACTCTTTGGTAGTCATAAATACGGCTTTGCGTGGATGGTTAACGATATACTCACCCAAAATGCGGGCTTTGGGCGTCAGGGAAGGGTGTTGCTCAACAATGCTTTTCATTGTCAGTTGATTGGCCTGGTCGGTCATTTCATTGGTCCTTGCACCCTAAGAGATTTCCGAATACTTGCTAATAAATGAAAGAAATATTTAAAAATGAAAGAAATATTTCATTTATGGATGATTGTTAATGGATGCATGTAAAGTTGTTAATGATTAAATTTAATGTAATATCAAATATATCATCTGTTTTGTCAAGTTTTTTTAAAAAAATGGGTTTTGAAGCTATTTTTTACTTGACATTTTTTGTTTCATTGGCTTAGGGTCGAAAAACATCATTTTCCTGGGTGATAATTTAGTGTGAGGAGATTTTACTATGTTGCGTAGATTCAAACCCCTTTGGGGAGAGCAAGCAGCACTCAAACCAAGCTATGATGCGGTTATCATTGGCGGCGGGCTGCATGGCCTGGCGGCCGCCTACTTTCTGGCCCGGGATCACGGTATCAAGGATGTGGCCGTCGTTGAAAAACGTTTCCTGGGCTTTGGCGGATCCGGACGCAATACCGCCATTGTGCGCGCCAACCAGCGTACCCAGCAAAATGTACCTCTTTATAAAGAAGCGCTTGAACTCTGGCCCATTCTCACCAAAGAACTCGATTACAATTTGATGTTTTTCAACTGCGGCAATCTGAACCTGATGCACAGCGAGGCCGCCATGAATGCTGCGCGCATGAATGTAGCCACCGCCCAATTTCATGGGGTTGAAAGCCATCTGATCGATGCCAAACAATGCAAGGAACTGGTTCCGGCTCTGAATATCTCAAAAGATATTACCTATCCCATTTTTGGTGCCATGTATCATCCACCGGGCGGGATTTTACGCCATGATGCCATCGTTTGGGGTCTGGCCAAAGGGGCGGCCAAGCATGGGGTGCATATTCACCAGCAAACCGAGGTGACCGGCATTGGCGTTGAAAACGGCAAAATCGTTTCCGTTGAAACCGATAAAGGCCGAATAAAAACGCCCCGGGTCCTAAATGCTGCCGGTGGATATTCCGCGGCGCTGTCTTATCAACTGCTGGGCATCAAGCTGCCGATCAGTGTATTGACGATTCAGGCTATGGTGACCCAGCCGCTAAAACCGATCTTAGACCATGTGGTTTCGTCCGGCACCTATCATGCCTATGCCAATCAGACGTTGAAAGTTGAAATTGCCACTGGTGCCCATATGGACGCTTGGCCGAATTACACGACCCAAACCACTGCTTATTACATCAAGCATCAGGCCGAAGCGCTTTCTGAGATGTTGCCCTGTCTGCGGGGGGTCAAATTTATGCGCCATTGGGGCGGCCTGGCGGATATGACCCCGGACATGGCGCCCATCATGGACGGCAATAACCAAATTGAAGGCTATTACATGGATTGCGGCTGGGGTTATTTCGGATTTAAATCTTGTGCCGCCACCGGCAAATATATGGCACAATTTATGGCCAGTGGGAATTGCCCCGCGATGCTCAAGCCCTTTAGCCTGAACCGGTTTGAACAGCACCAATTAATGGGGGAAACGGCAGCGCTCGTAAACTACACCCCTGACAATTAACAAAAATTGCCTCGAGCAATAATTTTTAACCATAGAAAAATTGTTTTTGAACCGCAGAACCGCAGAACAAGGAACCGCAGAATTTCGAAGTAGAAGTGTTGAATTATTGATTTCAATTTCTACGGTTCTAAATTCCTTGTTCGATAATCGATATTCTATTTAAAGGTAACTTAAAGCAGCATCTCGCATCAATTTGATTGAGATCATTTAGGAGGGAAAATTGTCATGGCATTAACCTTGACCTGTCCCGTGTGCGGTAAGCGCAATGGCTATGAATTCCGTTACGGCGGAGAAGAAAAGGGACCCCGGCCCGATGAAGCCAACCTGACGCCCCAGGCCTGGTGTGAATACGTGCACCTGAATAAATGTGTGGCCGGCATCCAAAAAGAATGGTGGTGCCATAAAGATGGCTGTGGTGTGTGGTTTACGACCCACCGTGATACAACTTGCAACCTTGAGGTGCATGAACCGGAGGCGCAATCATGAAAAGGCTGGAAAAACTGTCCACCTTGCGGATTAATCCCGCGAAAACCGTGCAGTTTAAATATCGCAAAAAAAAGCTCACGGGGTTGAGCGGCGATACGATTGCCTCGGCCCTGTATGCCAACGGCATTCGTATCTTTTCGCGCAGTTTAAAATACCATCGCCCACGCGGGCTATACAGCCTGGATGGCGAAAGCAGCAATACCTGCATGCAAGTTAACGGGATCCCCAATGTCTGCACGGAGACCGCGCTGCTTGCAGACGGCATGCAACTTGAAGCCCAAAATGTGACCGGCTCACCCGAATGGGATGCCAAAGGTTTCATGGATCAGCTGGACTGGGCCATGCCGGCCGGATTTTACTACCGCACCATGCACAAACCGGCCCGTATTTGGCCGGTGGCGCTCAAACAGGTCCGCAAGGCCGCTGGACTTGGGAAAATTTCGGCCGACTTTCAATTGCCCGGCCAATATGATGAGATCTATCCTGCAGCCGATGTGTGTGTGATCGGCGGAGGACCGGCGGGCATGTCGGCGGCGCTGGCAGCCGCCGAACAAGGGCTGCGGGTGATTCTGCTGGAAGCCCGTCCATGGTTGGGCGGTTTTTTTGACCACCGCACAGCGCTCAACGGCAGCGGTTTATCGCTTTCTCAAGCTGCGCGGCAGATGGCGCAAAAGCTTGAACAAAACGCGAATGTGCGTGTATTTGAGCAGGCCACCGTTGTCGGTGTTTACAATAACAATCTGGTCACCGCATTTCAAAAAGGGCGTAAAAGCGACACTTTTGATGAGCGCTATCTTGAAATTCGGGCCACTAGTGTCATTGTGGCCACCGGCTGCATCGAGCGTCCACTGCTATTTGAAAACAACGAGCGGCCGGGGGTAATGCAGATCGGCTGTGCCCACCGGCTGGCGCATACCTATGGCCTGCTTCCCGGCAAACAGGCTGTTTTCAGTATCGGGCACGATCTGGGATTGGAAGCTGCTCTGGATCTATACGATCTGGGTCTGCAAGTCGCATGCGTGGCCGATATCCGCGAGGATGGACAAGATCCCGCGTTGCTCGAAGCGCTCATAGAGCGCAAGATTCCATTTTTGCGGGGCTGGGTGGCGACCCGTGCCCATGGCAACAAAACGATCAATAAAGTCACCCTGGCCACTATGCCGGGAACCCTAAAAAAAGATTTTGCCTGCGACCTTCTGGTGGCCTCAGCCGGTATGACGCCCTTGACAGGACCGCTTTCTTTAGCCCAGGCAAAGCTGGCCTATGAGCCCTACACCGGTTTTTTCATGCCCCAACAGCTGCCGGACAAGGTACAGGTTGCGGGTCGACTGTTGGGACTTAACAACCCCGCATCCATTGAAGCCTCGGGACAGCTGGCCGGCGTCTTAGCAGCCGCTGATTGCGGCCAGCCGGTTGAAGCGCGATTAAAAGAAGCCCGTGAAAAATTCAATCAATTACCGGGCCCGGACCAGGGCTGTAAATTGGTGACTGCACCGGTTCAAGGCCGCAAAACCTTTATCTGTTTTGATGAAGATACGACGATTAAAAATGTGAAACAGGCGCTTGAAATGGGTTTTGATGCCACCGAACTCATCAAGCGCTTCACGGCTGCGGGCACCGGGCCGGGGCAAGCCGGCATTCCCGGCCACAATCTTCCGTTGTTTGTGGCTCAATATCATGGGGATATCAAGGCAACGGCTATGCCGACCACTATGCGCGCGCCTCTGGTGGGAACCTTTATCGCCACATACGCAGGCAGCAACCACGATATGTGCAAGCGCACGCCGGTGCACGACTCCCAAAAAGCTGCCGGCGGTATCATTCGCCGTATCGGCGTCTGGAAACGGTCACGCTATTTTTCAGATGATTTTAGCTGTCGTGAGGAAATTGAAAACGTACGCCAGAATGTGGGGCTGCTGGATGCCTCCACCTTGGGCAAATTCAGGCTCTGGGGGCCCGATGCTTTAAAGGCCCTACAGCGAGTGTACGTTAGCGACATGTCCAAAATCGCCGACGGCAAAGTCAAATATTCGGCCATGTGCAACGATGACGGTTGCATTATTGATGACGGTGTGGTGGTCAAAAAGGCTGAAAACGACTATTATTTTACCACCTCCACGGCCCGGGCGGGTGCGACGGTGGAATGGTTGCGATACCACACCCGCTATGACGGCTGGCGTTTTCATATGGTTAATCTCACCGACGCCTATGGGGTCATCAACATTGCAGGTCCCAATGCACGCAAGGTGCTGGAGAAAGTGACGGGTGCCGATGTCTCCGATGCCGCTTTTCCATATGCGGGGTACCGTGAATTTATGATTCAAGATGCCATACCGGTTAGATCGATGCGTTTGGGGTTTGTGGGTGAGCTTTCCTTTGAGCTGCATGTGTCCTCATCCTATATGCAGACGTTGTGGGATGTTTTAATCGACGCCGGTAAGGAGTTCGGTATCCGCCATTTCGGTCTGGAGGCCCAGAATGTGCTGCGCATGGAAAAATCCCACTTGATCATCGGTTCCGAATCCGAGCAGCGGACCACGCTGCACGATGTTGGACTCGGGTTTCTATGGGACCGTCACAAATCAGATGCCAAGACCGTGGGCGCTGTTGCCTTGCAGCAGACCGAAAACCAGGAAGATCGTTTGAAGCTGGTGGGTTTTAAGATGGAGGATCCCTCCCGCACTCCCAAAGACGGATCCATCATCGTAGACAGTCGCATCAGAGGATATGTGTGTATTGCACGTAACAGTTTTACCTTAAAAGAACCTGTCGGGCTGGCGCTGGTGGAGGCACCACTGGCCGTGGATGGCACACGCTTGCAAATTTATGAAGATGAGTGCAATGGTCAGCACCTTTATGCAACGGTGGTACCAACACCCTTTTACGACCCTGAAGGCGAGCGGTTAAAGATGTGAGGCAAATATGGCTGTTGAAATTAAGCGACATTCTCCCTTATCATTTCCAGGCAATGTTTTAAAAACGGAACTCCGCGGTCACTGGACCGTCGTTCAGGAATATGAAGCCGAAGGCGACGGACCCTGGGCGATCGATTTAAGCCACCGCACCCGCTGGGATTTGCAGGACTCGGATCTGGCAAACTTCCAGCCGTCCGGTGTCGCTATCCCGGATACGCCCGGGCATTGTGTGCTAACCGATGGTGTTCTGATCAACCGTATGAACCAGACCCAGGCGTCGATCTGGCATCTTGCCGGTTCGTCTCCGGAGTTACCTGATGAGGCGGCCTATACGGAAACCACCGATGCGACCTTGTTTCTGGCGATCATCGGTGTAAATACCTTTTCAGTTGCCGAAAAATTAACAGCCCTTGATTTCCAAGACCCCTCCAAAGCAGTTCCCTTTCTTTACCAAGGGCCGTTTTCGCACGTGCCCTGTCAGATCGTGACGCTGGAGCGAGCTGCCGACAGAGGCGGTATTCTGCTGACCTGTTCGCGCGGATACGGCCGGGATATGAGCCATGCTGTTTTGGCTGCCGGTGAGGAATTCGGGCTGCGGCCGGCCGGTGAAAATGCTTTTAAGCGATGGATCGAAGCCTTAGCCGTGTAAACCTATATTGTGGAGTTAAGAGACATGACGCTTGAAGAGAAAGTTATTGCCGCCCTTGAGCAAGGAAAAATTGATTATGAAGTTGTCGAGCATGAACCGGTTTATACCAATCCGGCCATGGCCGAGGCCTTGCGGGTCAGTGAGGCTGAGACGGTCAAATCATTGGTGTTGAAAACCAAAGATGGCCGGATGATTGTCCTGGTGCTGCCGGGCAACAAAAAAGTCGACTGGAAAAAGGCCGCCGCCGGTGCCAATACCAAGAAAGTTTCTTTTGCCAAACCCGATGAGGTCAGCGAAGCGGTGGGTTGTGAAGTGGGCTGTGTGCCGCCCTTCGGCCATCTGACGACGATACCCGTATACATGGATCCGGATTTAATCAAAAAAGAGTTCATTTATTTCAACCCGGGCGTGCATGACAAATCATTTCGAATAAAAGCCTGGGATTTGAAAAAAATCTGCAAACCCACCTTCGTTAAAATGTGAATCGGTGTTATTTAACCATTGGATGTGATATGAGAGATCCAATGCGTTTGAAATCGGCTATTTTAGCCATATGTACAGGGAGGTTTAATTATGAGTAAAAAATATGATGCGATCATTATCGGGGCGGGTATCATCGGGGCCCCCATCGCCTATGAGCTGACTAAAATGGGGTATAAAACCCTCAATATCGACAAGCTCTCCGACGCCGGTGAAGGCTCCACGGCAGCTTCCTGCGCCATTGTCAGGGCCCATTATTCCACCGAGGATGGTGTCGCCATGGCTTACGAGGGTTTCAAATACTGGTTGGAATGGGAGGATTACCTGGATCATGTAAAAGATGAAAAAGGTCTGGCCAAATATATGAATACCGGCTCGATTCTACTCAAATCCCAGGGGCACGATTGGCGCAAAGTCCAGAAACATTACGACGCCGTGGGGGTCGCTTACGAAGAGTGGAGTAATGAGAAGATCAACGAGATGGTACCCGTCTATGATTTGCATGAGTTCTGGCCGGTCCGCCGGCCCGAAGATCCTAATTTTTTTGATGAACCCAGCAAAATGCTTGAGGGCGCGCTTTTTTGCCCCGAGGGCGGTTACGTCAATGACCCGGCTCTGTCCACCCACAATATTATGCGCGCAGCTGAAGCCAAGGGCGCTGAATTTATCTTCAACGCCGAGGTTGCCGCGGTGAGAAGTAAAGACAACCAGGTGCTTGGTGTGACGCTTAAAGACGGAACCGAGATTGACGCTCCCGTGGTGGTTAACGCCGCCGGCCCGCATTCTTACAAAATAAATCAGATGGCCGAGGGGGTCTATGAAGCGTGCAACATCAAAACCAAGGCCCTGCGGCACGAGGTGATGCATTGTCCATCCCCGGAAAATTACGATTATTTGGGAGACGGCTACCATACATCTGACGGCGATATCGGCTGTTATTATCGTCCGGAAGCCGGCAACATGTTTTTGATCGGCAGCGAGGATCCGGAATGTGATCCCCAGGAGTGGGTCGACCCTGATGAGTTTTATGCCGGTGAAGGCGAGCCCGGGCGCAACAACGAGCTGAGCGAAGCCCAGTGGAAAGCACAAACTTACCGCACCGCCAAACGGGTACCCAATATGCAGATACCCAACCAGCCCAGGGGGGTCTGCGACCTTTACGATTGCTCAGATGATTGGATTCCAATCTACGACAAGTCTGATATGAAAGGCTTTTATATGGCGATCGGCACCAGCGGAAACCAGTATAAAAACGCCCCGGTCGTCGGCGCCATGATGGCGGAATTAATTGATGCCTGCGAAAAGGGCCTGGATCACGACAAAGAGCCCTTTCAATTTACGTTACCCCATATCAAACGACAGATCGACGTTGGTTTTTTTTCGCGCAACAGGGAGATTAATCCGGATAGTAGTTTCTCAGTAAACGGATAGATACTCCATCGTTGAGCGTCAACGCTTATTCGTTGCTTATAAAGTTACCAGTCACCTTTTCATATTTTTAGGTTTCGGGTGTCAGGTGTCAGGAATGCAAAGCTGACACCTGAACACTGACACCCGAAACCTTGTTTAACTTTCCATCACTCCAACCGGGGAATCTTCCGAATTTGATTTAAAAATGAACAGATGAAGATATACGTATGCGTCAAACATGTCCCGGACACGGCGGCCAAGATTACCATCATTGGGAATAACCAAATTGATGAAAAGGTAACCTTTATCATCAATCCCTACGATGAAAATGCCATTGAAGCGGCCAGCGGGCTGAAAAAGCAAATGGTCGATGCGGAGATCATCGCTGTGACCCTGGGCAGGCAAGCGGCCGAATCCACCCTGCGATCCGCTCTGGCCATGGGGGCGGATCGGGGGATCCTGATTCGCAGCGGTGACAGCCCCGACAGCATCGTTACCGCCCTCGCTCTGAAGGCGGCCATTGAACGGGATGGCGAGCCGGACATCATTTTTACCGGCAACGAATCAATCGACAATGAAGGCTTTCAGACCCCGTTTCGGCTGGGCGCCGCCTTGGACATTCCGGTAGTCGGCAATGCAGCGTCCTTCAAGCTCAGAGACCGACAGGTCACCGTAGAATGTAAAATGAATGCCGGTGAAGTGGCGGTCATCCGGATGCCGCTTCCGTGCATCGTTGGTGCGGGCAAAGCGCTGAATCAGCCCCGCTATCCCACACTTCCGGATATCATGAAGGCTCGCAAGAAGCCGATCCAAACGATTGATCTCGACAGTTTGAACCTGCCGGCGGCTGCCGGCAGTATGGAAACTCTTGAACTGCGCCCGGTCGTTGAGCAACGCCGCAGTAAAATCATTGAGGGGTCTCCCGAAGCGGCCGTAACCGAGCTTATCCGGCTTTTGCGGGAGGAGGCCAAGGTCATTTAAGCCGCAGGCCGGCGGAGATTTGATATTTATGCCAAAAATCGCAATTCTCATAGAAACCACCGCAGACGGCATCAAGCCGACATTAAACGGGGTTATCACGGCTGCGCGCGGGCCGCAGCATAAACTCTATGGTTTCGTATTTGACGGCAAAGGAGCTGCATACAAGGATGAATTACAGACCTACGGTATTCACAAAATTATCGATATTCAATCAGCTGAAGGGCCGCTGAGCTGGAACCCGGACCGCTGGGCGCGGGCGGCCGTCCAGGCCCTGGACCAATATGGAATCCACTTCCTGTTCGGTCTGACCTCATTTCAGACCAAAGACGTGTTTCCCCGGATCGCCGCCATGCTGGATGCACCGCTGTTGCTGGACTGTATTCAGGTCGACCTTGAAACTCTGACAGCGAAAAAATCGCAGTTTTCCGGCAAAACCATTGCGACCATCCGGTTGCGCGGATCTCACTATCTATTCGGTATTCGCCCCAATGTGATCACCGCGCAACCGTCACCCGTCAAGGCGGAGGTTCTTTCCTTTCAAACCAAAATCGATGACGCTTCTTTGAAGGTTGAAGCGGTCAAGAAAGATTCCGCCGGCCCAATGGATCTGGCGGAGGCTCCGATCATCATTGCCGGCGGTCGGGCCATGCAAAATAGCGAAAATTACAGGATTCTGTATGAATGTGCGGCGGTTCTGGGAGCGGCTGTGGGCGCCTCGCGTGTTGCGGTGGATGCCGGCTGGGTTCCCCATTCGATGCAGGTCGGACAAACCGGGACCACGGTCAGCCCCAATCTTTACATTGCCTGCGGAATCTCGGGTTCGGTTCAGCATTTTGCCGGTATGAAAACGGCGCAGGTGGTGGTGGCCATCAACACGGACCCGCAGGCAGCCATGATGCAGCACTGTGACTACGGAATTGTAGGAGATCTTTTTGAAATTGTGCCCCTTTTGACGCGTCAGCTCAAAACCGCCTATAACCGTGAATAAGCACGACTCACTTGATATCGATTCAAGCAATGGTGATGTTTGACTGTTCGTGATCTGCGAATCTGACTTAAAACAAGCGTTTCAGATATGAGGGCTGAGGCTGGGTGTGCAAAACGGTGGCTTGTCCGGCAGGGCGTGAAAATACAGGTGTTAAGGAGTTTGGGGACCTATTCTTTTTTTTCCTCTTCAATTTTTTCAGGATCCTTTTTTTCTGCCTCGTCTGATTCGCCCTTGAAATTCCGGATGGCTTTACCCATTCCGGCTCCGATTTCAGGCAGTTTTCCGGCACCAAATATAATCAGAATGATTACCAGTATGATAATCAGTTCCGGCATTCCTATTCCAAACATAATT
>JAAUXY010195832.1_pt1 | contig 20827 bp, 14 predicted proteins | sample 7278121 | NCBI WGS metagenome assembly JAAUXY01 (sample SAMN14350117, study PRJNA611818) | marine sediment metagenome | isolation source: surface marine sediment (1.8m) | place: French Polynesia: Moorea | collected 2018-08 | reverse complement strand
CTCTGTAATGCACGGCGGGCACCAAGTTGCCCAGAAATGCACCAGAGTCACGGGCCTGATGCGCTTGCCGAAAGGCACCGGCCGACCGCTTGAATCGATCAGCATCACCACCGGCGCCGCCTGGCCTTTCGCGGCTTTGCGAAAGGCCAGGCGGCGCCGGTGGGGATGCTGATCGATTCAAGCGGTCGGCCGGTGCCTTTCGGCAAGCGCATCAGGCCCGTGACTCTGGTGCATTTCTGGGCAACTTGGTGCCCGCCGTGCATTACAGAGATCCCTTCGATCCTTACACTGGCCGACGACTACGCGCCGGATCACGATTTTGCGCTGATCATGATCGCCGTGGCCGATGACATAGAGAAGGCAGGAACGTTCCTTGGTGATCGTCTGGAAGAGGCGCTCTTCGACCACGACTGGAAGCTGACCCATAGCTATGGCACAGAGAAGGTGCCGGAGACTCACCTGGTGGTCAACGGTAAGGTGGTGGAGAGCTTTATCGGCGCCACCGACTGGAGTCAGCCGGAGATTCGTCAGCTGCTGGACGCTTCCCTGGCGAAAGTTCGCGCCGACGAAAGCTAGGCCGCTTTAACGGGCTTGCCCTCGGTAGCACGGGGCTTCAGCCCGTGTCAGAAGCGCCAACCCACGCCGACGTGGCCCATGATGAAGAACTGGGCGTAGTCGAGATCGGCATAGTGACCGGAAAACTCGAGCAGAACGCTCCAGCGGTCGTTGAGCCGGAAATCGCCGTTGACGCCGAGGGTCAGACCCAAGCCGGAGTCGTCTTCGAAAGTGTCTTGGCCGTCGATCGAGTAGTAGCCAGCGCCGATGAAATAGCCGGACTCGTAGCTGCCTGCCGGCAGACGATATTCGCCGGATAGAGTGAGGTATGTCAGCTCGCTGTCGAGCGGACTGCCGAACAGGGCGAGCAGACCTGGGCTAGCGAGCTCAACGTCCATCTGGCCGAAGCGCGTGGCGAACTGTACGTCCTTGCGCATCTCCATGGCAAAAAGAAGCTGGTAGCCGGAATCGAAGCTGTCGTCGACCAGGAAGATGTCGTCGGCACCCGAGGAGCCGGAACCGGTGGGGCTGCCGAAACCGAACATGACACCGGCGGTGTATCTATTGTTGGACTGCGCCGAACTGCTGCCGGCCAGGCAACAGAGGGCTAGAGCGATCAATAGCGACTTGCCAAGAAAACGATGCTGCCGCAAGAGCTTCTCCTTCGAAGGCGAGACGGCATGGGCCGTGTGGGTTGTTGATGGAGCGCCGGGGCCGGAATCTGGCCTCAAGTATCGGTAGTGTGGCAGATTCCAGGCCAAAAATGCGTCTTATATAGGGCAGAGTCGCTCGAAATCCGTGGCGATTCTGTTTCCGCACCCCGGTCGAAACCAATCAGAGGCTCTTCTCTTGTACGCATCATCGTCTGAAAGCGTCACACGCCGATTGCTGCGGTCGGTTCTCTATCTTCTCTTGCCATCGCCCTGTCTAGCGTGCGGCGAGGCTGTTCAGGAGCCGAGCAAGTCGCTGGGGCTATGCGCGCTCTGTCGAAGCCGATTGATGAAATGGCCGTATGAAGATTCCTGCGATGGCTGCGGGTGTTCTCTCGGGGGCGCTGTAAGCCGACCAGAGGGATATCGTTGCGGCACTTGTCGTCGTCGGCCGCCGCCTTATGAGCGCCTTCTGAGTGTCTGGAGTTATCAACCGCCACTCGATGCGGTGCTCACCGGGCTCAAATTCCGTCGCCTGGAGTACCTCGGCACCCAACTCGGAAAAGTTGCCTATGACCTTCTGCATGACCGGATTGGAGATTGCGACTTGGTGGTCCCTGTTCCGCTCCATTGGTGGAGATATCTACGCCGGGGGTATAACCAGGCGACGGCGATCGCGCGCCCGATTGCCGTTGAGCTCAACCTGCCGTTGATCGGGGTGTTGCGCCGCCGTCGAGCGACGCCGGCGCAGAGTCGCCTGAGCCGTGTGGATCGTCGCTGCAATCTTCTCGATGCTTTCTCGTTGTGGCCGGGTCTTGCCGGCAAGTGTAAGCGTCGGCACGTGCTTCTGGTGGATGATGTCGTAACCACTGGTGCGACCCTTCAGGCCGCCGCGGCCTGCCTGCGCCAAGCCGGAGCGGTCTCAGTGACCGCGCTGACCGTCGCGCGGACACCCGAACCTGATTCCATCAGAAAAACTCAATGATTCTGTAGGCTTAGTTCAGCCCGATACTCTCTCTGCTCGTGACTGCTCACCAACTTGGCACTTCGAGCTGCGCTGAGTGCCTTAAGGTGAGGTCAACGACTCGCATATGCTGGTGCCAACGGATCGAACACCAACGGTGCCATCGTTCAGACTTTGCGGCCAAAGATCGCCTAAAGACCTCTGTTCACAACCAATCGCACATGTTCATCGTGAGAACGTTGATTCTGCGTTTGGTCCCTAAAAAGCAGCAACTCGTGAACCAAAGACTGGCAGATCTTCGTAGCTTTGCCTATAGTCGAAGGTGAGCGACTCAAAACCGTCGTCTCAACGATCTCCATGCCCGATCTCAAGAGCAATACGATACCCCTGATGGCCTTCTTGGCCTGTGCCTTGGTCTCAGGCCAGGGTATCGCGGAGCCAAGTACGCTCGCGGCAGAGGAGAAGGAAGTGCCGGCGGTCATCGAAGGTCAAGTTGTTGGCAATGACCGGCCGGTAGCCAAGGCCAGCGTATATGCCTACGAAGTCGCATCCTACGCGCTGAAGAAAGTCCGCACGGACGGCCGTGGGCGTTTCCTATTCAAGTCTTTGCCCGCCGGCATGTACAAGATCATCGCTCACAAGCAGGGCTTTGTACCGACCATCTCGTTGCTCCTGCGTAAAACAGCGGATGACCACCAGTACCTCAAGCTCCAGATGCGTGATGAGAAGATTGGCGACCTGCATCAGGGCGAGGACTATTGGACGATTCGCAGCCGCCTGCCTCCCGATGTACTGCGTGACATTCAGAGGTTCTGGCGCGGCGAGGGCACCCTCGGTCCAGGAGCGAGGCTTACCGGCATCTCTCGGATCGAAGGTGAGATGCTGGCGCACGGCGGTATGGAACATCTCGGTGAAGCGATGGGCGAAGCCCAGTTCACCGGGGCCGAGTTTCAGCTGCAGGGAACGGTCGGCCCGGTCCACGTCGGCCTCAACGGCCAGTACCAGCAGCTGGTAGGGATGAGCTCGCTCGGCAGCGAAAGCGTACCGGACGCGGAAGCGAGATCGGTCGCGTTGGCTTTCGAAACGGCTGGTGACGCAAAGCTGAGCGTCACCTCCTCAAGCGGCCAGGCGGTCAACTACCTGAAGGATGAGATGGCCCCGGTCGATCTCGAACACTACAGGCTGCAGTTCTCAAGCCCCACGGGCGAACGTGGCCGGTCTAACGTCACGGCTCAGTACACTCAGGAGGCCAACTACCATCAGGTTGGTTGGGGCGATCCGATGGATGTCCCTGAAGCGTCCCGTACCTGGCAGCTCGAAGGTAGCTACACCGGCGAGCTGACCGATCGAACCTCGCTCGAGGCGGGTTTGACTTATCGGCAGCGGACGAGCGAAGGGCGCTATCTGGAGAGCTTGGCGAATATGCCGGGATCCGACCCGCTGAATGATGAAACGCTCGGCGTCTATGGGCTCGCGGGTTCACAGTTGCTGCCGCGGGTTCTAGTGGAGTACGGGCTCTATTCATCGGTGCGTGACGGCAGCCTCTCATTGATGCCTCATGGCGGCATGGTGGTCGATCTCGGAGCGAAGTGGCAAGCGCGGACTTCATTCGCTCGTCGGGTAGACGCCGACGATTCGCTCGAATCTTACCGCGGTTTCAGCACCGCCTTCTATGGCGACGAGACAGCCTGTCGTCACGTCGGAGAAGCCTGCTACGAGGTTATCTTCAGCCGAGGGGATTTGGACGAGTCGATCTCAGTCGGTGCAGTGCACCGGGAGTATGCCGAGACCCTGCGCCTCTACTTCAGTCCAGACTTCTTCAATCGGCTTGAGAGCCTCTTCGTAGTCAAGGGTGATGAGCTTCCTGAGCTGCAGTTCAGCATGGTGCGGCGGATTTCGCCCAAAGTGCTAGCCAAGCTGGAGTCGAATATTGCCTCTGGCGGTGGCGGAATCTTCTATGCGACCGATGAATTGCCCTACGAGAATGAGGTGCGCTATCTGGTGACATCGCTGGATACGCGTTTTCAGCACACCTCGACCGGCGTATTCGTGGCATTTCATCATCTGGAGCAAGAGCTCAATCCGGCGAGCGATAACGCGACGAGCCCTGCAAGCGAGCTCGAGGTACAGCGCCTGCAGCTGATGCTCACCCAGGATCTCAATGTGCTCGCCAACTTCGCTTCCAACTGGGCCGTGCGTTTCAACGTCGAGCTCAGCCGTGGCGCGACCCCATACCGCTTGACCACCGACGACGAGCTGCACAAAAAGCTCACCGGTGGCATCTCGGTCAGCTTCTAATTAGATCGCACCAGCAATGCTGGCCAGCCGGTCGCGCTGGGCTTCGCGCGGCGCTGCGTGACTCGCCTGATCCTCAGCGAGGAACTGTGAACTGCAGTTCATCAGCGGCTTACGCCATATCGGCTGGGCCAGACGTCAAGCCTTCGGCTTAGCGTCTGGGGCGGGGGCTCAGCGATTTGAATCCAGGCGCTCGAATCGGATTCAGATTATTGGATTAGTGGACTGAAAAACGCCCTGGGAGGGCGTTTTTTCGGGAATTCAAATTTCTGAGGGATGGCACAGAAACTGCTAGGAATTTTGTGACCTGCCTATGTTGATCTCTAAGCAACACCGTCACTTTCTTTTTCTCGCTGGCGCCTTGATTCTGGCGACGTTCGTCGCGGCGCTGGGCGGGACCAGCTTTGGGCGCAAAGTCGAGTCATTTCAGCCGATCGGCTTTGAGGCCGAGCAGCAGCTGGGCGTCTGGTTGGTGACCGCGGTTTCGTATCCGCAAACCGGCTTGCTCCCTGGCGACGGGATCATCGAGGAAACGCCACCGACCTTCAGCCAGCTTCGGGATCGACTGCGAGCCAGTGAAACCAGCACCTTGTTGGTGCAGCGTGGAGATGGCCTGGCAACGGTTCAGTACGAGCGGCCACCGCTGGATATCGATATCTCCTACTTGATTTTGGCAGTGATCGGTGCGGTCTATCTCCTGATCGGTCTCTACACCGCGTTCAAGGATCGCCAACAGCAGGCGCGTGTGTTCCTCCTTTGGTGTCTGGCGTCGCTGGCTCTCTATGTGATGAGCCCACCGCTGATGCCGCTGGATCTCACTGACAAACTGATTTTTCTGGTCGACCAACTCGCCAGAGCTCTGGTTCCCGCGCTGACGGTACACCTTTTTCTGGTCTTTCCGCGCCGGCTGTTCGATTCTCGGTGGCTCGGCTGGGCGATCTCGCTCGCCTACGTGCCTTCGCTGGCGTCGATTGCGTTTCACGTCGACCAGATCGTTGGCGGTGGGCGCTTCTTCGGGCCGGTTTCGGAAAGCCGCCTCCAACTCGTCGCCCGGCTCGAGCTTTTATTCTTGGTTGCCGCCGCGCTGGTGGCTGCCTTGACCCTCTTCGTGCGTTTCGCCCAGCGTCCATCTTGGGAAAGTCGGCGTCAGGTACAGTGGATTCTTCTGGGCCTGCTCGGCGGCTATGTGCCCTTCCTGGCATTCGCGGCCCTGCCCTGGGCGTTGGGCCTATCCTGGCCGGACTGGACCACCATTTTGGGCGTGTTGCCGCTCGGGCTGGTTCCGGTGGCGTTCGCCTGGGCGATTCTCAAATACAAGCTGCTCGACATCGGGCTCGTGCTGCGCGACAGCATTTCGTACTCGTTGACCCTGCTGATCGGTCTGTTCGGCTTTTCGCTGATCAATGTCGCGATTCGTCAGGGAGTAGCGGAAGAGCTGTCACTGGCGAGAAACTTTCTCACTTTTGCCGCTGGCGTAGCCATTGCCGGAGTCCTGGCGCCAGCCCGAGGCGCTATCTCCTCGAGCCTGGAGCGTCTGCAGTTTCGCGGTTCCCTCGGCTCGCGTCGAGATCTCGCTAGCCTTGGGCAGGAGTTGCTACACGAACGCGATCTCGACCGTCTATGCAGCCTTCTGATCGATCGCCTAGCCGATGGATTGGTAGTGCGTGCACAGCTATACCTCGCCCAGGGTGGGGCGATGGTGCCGGTTGAGATGAGGGAAGGCCTGCCTCGTCAGCTGGCCTTCGACGCCTTCGGCGAAGAGCTTTGGCAGCGGGATGTCGAGAGCATTTCGTCTGTGCATTTCCCTGAGGAAGAGCCAACCGCTGAGCAGCGTCTGTTCGTGGCCGGTTATCGCTACATCTTTCCTCTCGCGGTTCGCGATCAGCGGATTGGCGTCGCGCTTTTGAGCTATAAGTTCGATGACGAGCCGCTGAATAGCCAGGATCTGGATCTCGCCCGTGGCCTGCTCAATCAGGCCTCGTTGGCGATCGAGAACGCGCAACTGCTGGATGAAGTGCACCGCCGGCTCTTGGACGTGATCCGGTTAGAAGAGCATAACCACGGAATTCTGGAATCGTCGCCGGCGGGCATCGCCGTGCTCGACGAAGCGCATCGGGTGGTATCGGCCAATCACGCCTTTGCCGTCATCGCTGATCAAGCTCGTCCAGAGGTTGTCGGGCAGCGGCTCGAGGAGCTCATCCCCATTCGTCCGCTACCGGCCCCGGGCGATGGCCTTCTAGAAGTCAGCTTCTGCCGGCCTTCGGGTGAAGAGCGCTACCTGCAGCTGAGCCTCGCCAGCTATCGGCGGGTAGGTGAGGGCGCTGATCAGGCCAACACCGGTCAATCCGAGCTCCTGGTATTGGTCGTTCAGGACGTCAGCGAACGGGTACGAATCGAGCAAGAGCTCAAGGAAAAAGAGCGTCTGGCTTCGCTAGGCATGTTGGCAGCCGGGGTTGCTCACGAGGTCAACACGCCGCTCACCGGCATCTCGAGCTATGCTCAGCTGCTGTTATCGGAGGTTGACGAGAGCGATCCGCGCCATGCGATCCTGAAGAAGATGGAACGTCAGACGTTCCGAGCGGCGCAGATCGTCAATAACCTGCTCGAGTTCGCACGCAACCGCGGCGACAGCCTGGTCCCGGTCCAGGTGGGTGCGGTGCTCGACGAGTGTGTCGAGCTGCTCGCCGAGCGAGCCACGAGCAATAAAGTCGAGATCCTCTGGCGCCGACCCGAGGCATCTCTTCAGGTGCTGGGCCATGAAGGCGAACTGCATCAGGTCTTTACCAATCTGATGGTCAACGCCCTCGACGCCATGAGTCCGACCGGCGGCCGGCTGACGTTGGCAGCGGAGAACGGAGACTCCCGCATTCGAGTGACGATTTCGGACACCGGGCCGGGCATTCCCGCTGAGAGGGTCGACCGTATTTTTCAACCCTTCTTTTCGAGCAAGACCAGTCGCCGAGCTGGAGCCGGAATTCAAGGGGGATCGGGCCTTGGCCTGGCGATCACCGCTAATATCATCCGCCGGCACGCCGGTGAGATTCGGGTAGAGAATCACCAGAACGCCAGCGGCTGCAGCTTCATAGTCGAGTTGCCGAGTCAGGTAGCATCGTCGGTTTAGAAACTGTAGGCTAGCCTATTGCCGAGCTCATCATGCCGGGAAGCATGAACATCTTGATTGTCGACGACGAGGAGGTCCTCCAGGACGTCCTTTCGTCCCTCGTTCGCCGTGAGGGCTGGAATCCCCTGGCCGCTCGCACCGGCGAAGACGCGCTGCAGATACTCGAGCGCGAGGAAGTCGACCTGGTGCTGCTCGACCTGATGTTGCCGACAATGTCGGGCATGGAGGTGATGAAGCAGATCCACCAGCGGGACCCGGACCAGGTGGTCGTGATCATCACCGCGTTCTCGTCGATCGAGGGTGCGATCGATGCCATGCGCGAAGGGGCCTTTCACTATATTCCGAAGCCCTTCAAGAACGAAGAAGTGCTGTTGACGGTTCATAAGGGCCTCGAACAACGCCGATTGGCACGTGAAAATCGATCTCTGAGGGAGCAGCTGCGCCAGCGCTATGCCTTCGGCAACATCATCGGTAAATCAAAGCCGATGCAGAAGGTCTTCGAGCTCATCCGTCTGGCCGCGCCTTCGAAATCGAACATCCTGATCCTGGGCGAGAGCGGCACCGGCAAAGAGCTGGCTGCCAAGGCGATCCATCATCACTCCAGGAGGTCCGACGGCCCATTCATCACCGTCAACTCAGGTTCGATGCCTCACGACCTGCTGGAATCGAACCTCTTTGGTCACGTCAAGGGTGCCTTTACCGGCGCAATCGCCAGTAAGAAGGGCCTGTTCGAGCTCGCGTCCGGCGGTTCGATTTTCTTCGACGAGATCGGCAACATTCCGATCGATACCCAGGCGAAGCTGTTGCGGGTGATCCAGGAAAAGGAATTCATGCGCCTGGGAGGCGTCGAGACGCTGACCGCCGACGCCCGGCTGATCGCGGCGACCAACGCCGAGCTCGAAGAACTGGTCCAGAAAGGCAGCTTTCGCGAGGATCTCTACTATCGGCTCAACGTGATCACGATTCAGCTGCCGCCGCTACGCGAACGAGCGGAAGATATACCGCTCTTGGGGCGCGCGTTTCTTCAACGCTACGCGAGCGAAAACGAGAAGGAGATTTCGGATATCTCGCCACAGGCGATGGAGCTACTGATGGACTACCGGTGGCCGGGCAACGTTCGGGAGCTCGAGAACGTGATCGAGAGGGCGACCGTCCTTTCTACTGGCGAGATCCTGGATGTCGACTTGCTACCACCCTCGGTTCGTGAGCCCAGGGCGGTCGAGTCGCCACCACCCGCCCTGCCGACCAACGGGCTGTCTTTCAAGGAGGCCGTGGCCGCCTATGAGCGTCAGCTGATCACCAATGCCCTCAAGCTGGCGGGCGGAGTTCAGAAGCGCGCGGCCGAGAAGCTCAAAGTCAAGCCGACGACCTTGCACGAGATGATGAAGCGGCTCAAGATCACCGCGGATTCCCTCGAGCTTTGAATCTCACACGAGGCTGAAGACGCGCATATGAGCCGGCCCTTGGCCGGCTCATCCCAAGTGAGTTCTTCCCTGCGCTGTTAGGGGCGAGCGACTGGCTACTGGGCTTGTTCGCGCTGTTGCTCTTTGAGCTTGGCGAACGCGGCAGCCATGACATTCAGGCCGCCGCTCTTCGATTGCGAGCGCTGGGCCTTCATGTACTCGCGGTAGTCCTGCTGGTTGCCTTCAGCCTTGGAGGCTTCGGTGCCCAGCGAAATGCGCTTCTTTTGACGATCGACAGAGAGAACTCGAACCGAGACTTCTTTGCCGGCGTGATATTGGCGTCGAGGATTACCGCCACCGCCGCCGAGAACCGCGAAAGGTAACAGGCCGGTCAGTCCGGGCTCGAGCTCGATGAATACGCCGAAGCTGGCCAGACGTTCGACTCTGCCCTTGACGATGTCGCCGACAGGGTAACGCTCAGTGACGCCACGCCATGGGTTGCCGCCTACCACTTCGCGCAAAGAAAGCGAGAGCCGCCGGCGTTTGGATTCCACTTCGTGAACCCAGCCGCTGATCTCGTTGCCGACCTGAAGGTCTTCGTGCTCGAGCGTTTGGCCGAGCCCCAGTCGAGAGGTGTGAACCAGGCCTTCGAGCCCGGGCTCAACTTCGACGAACAGTCCGAAGTCAGTCTGGCGCAGAATCTTGCCGGTGAATTCGGAGCCGGCAGGAAAGCGTTTGCCGACACCCTTCCAGGGATCAGGCTCGAGCCGTTTCATCGACAGCGAGATTCGTTGGCCACCCTTCTCGATCTTAAGCACGCTGACTTTGACCTTCTGGCCGGATTTCAAGACTTCCTTCGGGTGCTCGACACGTTTACGGCTGATCTCCGACACGTGAACCAGCCCTTCGATGCCACCTCCGAGGTCGACGAAAGCTCCAAAATTGGTAAGTGAGCTGATCTTGCCCTCGACTTCAGCGCCCGGCTTGAGGAGCTCGCGGACTAGCGCCGCTCGCTGCTCGCGCTCGGCCTTTAATGCCTCGGAGCGTGACAGAACAACCCTACGCCCGCCTTTCTGAATCTCGATGACAAGAAATGAGAAGGTCTTGTCGAGGTACTGTTTGGGGCTTCGTGGATTTCCGATCTCGATCTGCGAAACTGGGCAGAAAGCGGCGATCTTGCCAACTGCCACGTGGTAGCCGCCTTTGTTCCAACCGATGACCTGACCTTTGACCGGCAGCTTCTGTGCGAGCGCTTGTTCGAGCTCAACCATCGCTTCCGCGGGTTCTGTCTTCTGGTCGGGCCGGACGGCGTTGGCCGCCACAGGCGTCGGGGTGTCTTCGGCAGATTCCGACTTCTCACTTGCATCGGCTTCCGCTTCTGGTTTAGCCGTGGCTTCCGCTTCTGGCTTAGCCGTGGCTTCCGACTCCGGCTCAGCGGCGGCTGCCGACTCCGGCTCAGCCGCTGCCTCCGCCTCCGCCTCGGAGGCTGCTTCCACTTCCGGCTCGGTTGTGGCCTTCGCCTCCGGCTCGGCCGCAGCTTCCGTCTCCGGCTCGGCCGCAGCTTCCGCCTTCGGTTCGGCCTCCGCCTCCGGCTCGGCCGCAGCTTCCGCCTTCGGCTCGGCCGCGGCTTCCGGCTCGGCCGCAGCCTCCGCTTCCGGCTCGGCCGCAGCTTCCACCGCTTCCACCTCAGGCTCGGCGGCTTCCGCCTCAGGCTCGGCCGCGGCTTCCGCGGTTTCCGCCTCAGGCTCGGCCGCGGCTTCCGCCTCAGGTTCTTCGCTTGCGGCGACCTCTGTCTCAATCACGACATCGGCATCCGTCCCTTCGGCGACAGCCGCCTCGGCCCCGGTCTCCGACTCGCCTGCGGCTTCCGCTGTGGCGACTTCGTCGCCGACGGCCGCCTCTTGCTCGACCGCTTCAGGCGGTTCGCTGGCTGCTTCCTCCGGCTCAGCGGCTTCCGCCTTGGGCTCTTCGCTTGCGGCGACTGCTGGTTCAGCAGCTTCTGCCGCCTCGGCCTCAGGCTGTTCGCCGGTTGCATTCTCTGGCTCAGCTGCTTCCTTTTCAGGCTGATCGCTGGCCGCGACCTCTGGCGAAACAGCTTCGGCAGTTTGGGCTTCGGGCTGTTCGCTGGCAGTGGCCTGCTCGGCGCTTTCGGCGTTCGCCGAATCCAGTGAGTCGTCGTTTTTTGGGGTCGGGGCTTCCTGGCGTAGGTCGGACATGATGTCCTCCTATGGGTTGTCGTGGATCCGAAATCGGGTCAGAGGTTGAGAGTGGTCAGTGCGGCGGGGGGTGCAGACCCCTTCTGAGCTCTGGCCGAGATCAGTCGGGATTATCTTTCAAGGGGCTGTGAGGGGAGCTATTGCGGCAGAGATAGGAGTACTGCCGGCAGCCTTGATACGTGCCTGCGGTTGAACTGCTGACGGTCTTGACGGGAGCGTGTTCTATCGGCGCGCGATCGAAGGCATCGGGATTGGGTAGCGACCAAGTCGAGAATCATTATACCCAAGATCAGGCATCATGTCGCGACTGGGCTAAGTTTTTTGGACGCTTTTTGGGCCTGTTGAGAGCCCTTGGCCATCTCAGTACAACAAGATTGCACGCCAGGACCCCGGATCGAGCCACCATCGCCAAGGGGACGATCGGTCCGTGCGTGAAGCCTTCAGCAACGAAGACGCGGTCGATCTCATCGTGATCGACCGCGATGACACCTTCGTCATCATCATCGGCAGCCGCGCCACGCAACAAGAAGCGAGCCCCGGGGCGAAGCACCCGGCGAATTTCACGAGCATAGTCCCGACGACGATCGTCATCGATCACGTGTAGGCAGCCCCGGTCCATCGCGAAGTCGACCGAGTCATCGGCTAATGGCAGGTCGCTGGCGTCGGCAAGTTGGAACTCGACCGCGAGCTCGCTCTCAGCAGCCCGGGCGCGTGCGATCTCGAGCGCCTTGACGCTGGTGTCGACTCCGATCGCTCGGAATCCGAGGCTGGCAACGAAGATGGTGTCGGCGCCGGCACCGCAGCCGACGTCGAGTACGGTGCCTCCCTCAGGTACTAGCCCGGCGGCCACCAGGGCAACCAACTCTTGCGGCGGATACGGGCTCTCCCAGTGCTCGATATGGTCGCCGTCCGCGTACGCCAGATCCCAGAAGCTCTCGATCGCCATAGCCTGTGACACTATCGCAGTGGAGGCTCCGCGCTGGGCGCAACAGCCTCTCAGTCCCCCGAATCTATGAGATTGGAGAGCTGCGTTCGAGTGAGGTTCGGGGCGTCGACGAGGGCGACTTCGCCGGTCTCTGCCTTGGCGGTCGCGGACCATTGACGAAACAGCTCACCGTACCGGTCGTCGAACAAACTCGGATAGCTCTTCCAGTAAGCTGATCGCGCGTGCGTCTGCAGCGCTGCGTTAAAGCCTTCGTGATAGCCCTGGCGGCGTCGCCATTCCTGAACGACCCGAACGCCGTAGCTCCAGCCGTCGCCATACCCATCTCCGTAGGCCTGTTCACCGCGACCGGCGAGAAGCTCAGGCAACTGATGACGGTAGGCCGAGCGAAAGATCTCGGCGAAGCCCGTCCGTTCGTCCTCGCTGAGCTGTTGCCAGAAAGCGCGGTCGCGATGATGAGTGAGCCAATAGGCAAACGCGGATTCCGGCTCAGTCCAGTGATGGTCGTAGAAGTCCTGATAATTGCTGGAGCGGTAGAGTTTGAGCGGATCCGGCAAGGATCCGGGCTCGGAGCGTTCGAGGACGGAGGAGAGCGGTAGATCTTCAAAAACGTCCAGCAGACGTGGCTCGCGGACCTGTGGCATCAACGCTGTCAGTTCGTCGACGACGCCCTCGCGATTCAAAGACGACTCGGTGTCGCGACGAACCTGGCTGGTCGTATTCTGTGACTGAAACGCGATGCGGGCATGAGCGTCTTGATCAGCCCTGATCCGAGCATGCCGAAGACCGAGCTCGGAGCCGATGCGGTAGGCCTGTCGGTCACGGCTACCGGCCAAGTCGCCTTGAAGATGATCCCAGTCGCCGATCAGCGGATCATGAAATGCTTGTTGTAAACCGTCATAAAACCCAGCCTCGTAGATCTCTCGATGTCCGAAGATCTGGATCTGTTGTCGAGCGGTCCAGGTCGCCGCGACCGATGCCCGGGTCTCAAGGCCGGCTGGGGTGTACTGTGGTCGAAAGGACGTGTCGGCGGAGGCGTTCGTTCTGACGACAGTCAGAACGCTCGGTAGTGCTCCGGCAGCCGGTGGAGAGATTGAAGGGCGAGCAGTCTTGTAGCGGCCGATACGATGACGGTCGTAGTCGATGATGATGGTTGATGTCTCGAGTCGGCTTTCTAAAACTGCTGGGTCTTTTGAATCAATTTGGTTTTCTGATTCAAGTGTTGCGGATGTGCTGGCGGCGGAAGCAGCTGTTGAAAGCAGTAATACCGCCGAGAAGAACATCGTCGTGCGCAAGAGGTAGTGTCTCATGATGCGACCTCGATGCCGTGGTTGTGTCGTGTTAGTGATACACGTGACAGTGTATGTATCAGTCGGTGCCCTGTCGGTTTTTCTTGACTCTCCAGAGGAATGAAGCAACTCTGGGGAGTCAAGAAATCATCGCGGAGGAAGCCGTTTTTGGAAGATCTGGCAGAACGACAGGGAGAATGCCCGGCTTCCTCCGCGAAGAACTGTAGTAGCAAACATAGTGCCAACTCCCGAGAGGCCCTTTCTACAGGCGTTTTATGGCGAACGACTCGTTTTCAAAAGCGAGAGCGACCGTAGTTTAGGACCCCACTGGCATCCAGGGAGGACGTTCGAGCTTCACCCCTCCTGTTACCATTCCGATGTGGTCAGACTGCGTCAGTGCCATCGAGTTTGGGGTCGGCTCGCTTCAATCCTGCTAGTAGGCGCTTGCCTACTAGTGAGCGCTTGCGATGCCGACGTACCGTGTGTCGGGGTCGAAGCGCCCGCCTTCGGGGCAGCGGTACTCGATCTTCAGGCTTCCGACGTCTCTCGGGAGAATCTCCGTGCTTGGGTGGAGCTCTTGACGTCACCCGAGCTGCGTGGCCGTCACGCAGGCGAAAGCGGTGCGGATGCCGCGGCGGCTCTGGTAGCGGCTCAAATGGCTCAAATCGGTCTCGTGTCGCCGGATCCGGCCCGGGGCCTGAGGTCGATTTTTTCTAGGGGTGGTTATTGTCGCGACTTTCCTTTTGTCGGCGAGAAGGACTACAACGTCGTGGGTCACCTGGGGGATCCGGCTCTCTCGACTAGGAAGTCGACCCCAGCTACAGGCGAGCGCCCGGTCATCCTGCTGACGGCCCACTACGATGGTCAAGGCGTGCATCCCGCCGGCCGGATCTATCCGAGCGCTGACGACAACGCGTCCGGCGTCGCCGGCCTGCTGGAGGTGGCGCGCCTGTCGGCCTTGAAAGCGGATCACCGAGCTACCTGGGTCTTCGTCGCTTTCGGCGCTGAGGAGAGCGGCTTGCAGGGAGCTCGGGCTTATATGTCAGCGCCCACGGTCGATCTGTCGCGAGTCGAGCTGGCGATCAACTTCGACATGATCGGGCGGATTTCGCCTGGTGAGAGTGGCGCCGGGATTGGCTACCAGGTCTTGGGAGGGTCGGCGTCCCTTACGCTCGAGCGGCTGCGAGCTGCCGCCTCCGCCACCGGGCTTCCGGTCTGGCCTCTCACGTCATTCGACGAGCCGTCGATCCTGTCCGACGCGACGGTGCTCGCCGAGAGGTTGCCAGCCCTGTTGCTATCCACCGGGCTGCACGAAGACCATCATCAACTCACGGACACTCCGGAGAAGATCGACTACGCTCAAATCGAGCGCGCTGTGCGCCTGGTGTTGGCATTGGCCGAGATGTCCGTCAGACCGATATAGACTCTGCTGTCTTATGAAGCTCTCGACTCTTCAGTTCTACTTCGTCGTGATCACCCCTGGAGCGGTGCTGATGGCGCTCGAGATGGTCTCGAGCCGCGTTCTCGCGCCCCACTTTGGTAGCAGCGTCTACGTGTGGGGCTCGATCATCGGGGTCTTTTTGGCTGCGATGTCGGTCGGTTACTACTGGGGCGGCAAGCTCGCTGACCGCCAGCCGACGCTAGCGGTGCTCGGGCGGCTGGTGCTGGCTGCCGGCTTGGCGCAGACCGTGGTGCTGCTTGCCGGCACACGGGTCGTTGCCGCGTTGGGCGACTGGACCCAGGGTTCGCCGGCCGGCACCCTGATTGCCACCACTGTGCTATTTGGGCCGGTGACGATGTTCCTGGCCGCGGTATCTCCCTATGCTGTCAGGTTGGCGACCCGCGACCTGAGCCTTCTGGGAGGCACCGCAGGGCACCTCTATGCGCTGTCGACCGCGGGCAGCCTGGCGGGCACCCTCGGAGCGACCTTCGTTCTGATTCCCCGTCTAGACCTCGAGTCGATTCTTCGGTTGCTTCTGGCGATCACTGCTCTGGTCAGCGCCGCGGCGCTGATCACACAAACCCGGCGTGAGCGCCTCAGCCTGGGACTGGCAATCAGCCTTTTTCTATTGGCGTTGATCCCCGGGACGATGACTCAGGAAGCGGGTCTCGAGCTTCTTGCCGACCGCATCACGCCCTATCAAACCTTACGGGTCTCCGAGTCTGATGGCATCCGTTTCTTGCATTCGGACGGCACGGTACACGCGGCCGTGGAGATCGAGAGCGGCGATCCCTGGCTCTCCTATGCCCGTCAGGCAGGCACCGCGCTGCTGCTGGCCCCCGATCTCGAGAGCTTTCTGGTCCTGGGCATGGGGGGCGGCAGCGTCGGCACCTATCTGCAGAAGCAGCTTCCGGAGCTCACCATCGACTACGTTGACATCGATCCAGCGATTCCCGAGTTGGCGGAGGAGTTTCTCTTTTTCGAAGAGCATGAGCGTGCCCGAGTCCATATTGACGATGGCCGTCGATTCCTGACCAGCCGCCCGGGAGTGCGCTGGGATTACATCTACGTCGACACTTATATCGGCCACTCGATTCCTTTTCATATGGCGACGGTCGAGTTCTTCCGTGAGATCAAAGCTCATCTCAATGAAGGTGGCATCTTCGGCCTCAATCTGATCTCCGCGCTCGACAACCCGTTCGCTCAAGGCATTGTGCGCAGCGTATCGACGGTCTTCTCTGAGCTCTATGTGTTCATCGTTCCCAGTGGCAACTATCTGTTCCTGGCGACCGATCGAATCGATGCACCGAATCGTCAGCAGATGCTCGCGACGGCACGTCAATTGGATCCAGAGTACCGGTTCAATCCGTCGCTCGAGCGCATGGCGGGATTCCATCGCGATCTCGACCTCGACCTCACCCGGGCCGTGCTGTTGACCGACAAGTTCGCGCCGGTGAACCATCTGATCCGCATGGACGGTTCATCGCCGGTGCCCGAGGATCAGGAATCAGCTATTTCGGCACCGCCCGGAGCCGTAGAGCCATGACCACTCTAGACTTCAAAGCCCCTACCGGCGACGTCGAGAGTGTCGCCGGTGACGCCCGGACGATAGGCGAGGTATTTCGGCTGCGTGCCGAGCGCACACCGGACGCGGCAGCTAATTTCCAGAAGGTCGATGGCGTCTGGCAGCAGACCACCTGGAGCGAGTTCTACACCCGGGCCCGGTGCGTCGCGGCGGGGATGACGGAGCTTGGGGTCGAGGTCGGTGAGCGGATTTCGATCCTGGGCCCGACCCATTCGGACTGGGGGATCTACGATCTCGGCGCACACCTCGCCGGGCTGGTGACCGTCGGCATCTATCCGCACCAGAGCGTCGAGCAGGTCGGATACCTGCTAAAGCATTCAGAGAGCCGGGTAGCCGTCGTCGCGGACGAAGACGAGTTGCGCACGGTGGTCGAGTCCGCCGGTGACAATCCCTACCTGCGCGCCATCGTGCCGTGGACCGAGGAGCTCGCCAATCGCTGCGCCGAGATGGATGAACGGATCGTTTCACCCAAACACTTCCAGGGCGAGCCGTTAGCAGATGATGCGCTCGCCGAGCGGCAGGCTCGGATTGATTCCGAAGACACCGCAATTCTGATCTACACCTCCGGCACCACCGGCCCGCCCAAGGGAGCGATGATCTCCCACGCCAACATCCTGGCTCTGCTGCGCAGTCAGCCCGACGTTTTCCGATTTCAGCGCGACGACCTACTACTCTCCTTCCTGCCCATGGCCCACGCCACCGAGCGGGTCTTGTCTTTCTACATGCGGATCTCAGGCGGCGTCGCCGCTGCCTACGCGTCGAGCGTGGGTACGGTGCTCAGCGAGGTGCGAGAGGTGCGGCCAACGGTTTTCGGCTCGGTGCCTCGGCTCTTCGAGAAAGCCTATGCCAAGATCCGTGGCGAGATCGAGCGCAAGGGGACCCTGGTGCGCGCGATCTTCGATTGGGCGGTCAGAGTCGGGCGCCAGCGAATGCGCCACCAACTCGCCGGCGAAGCGGTGCCAAGTCTCCTGGCGCTCCGCTACAAGCTGGCTCACCGTCTGGTGTTCGCCAAGGTACACGCGGCGTTCGGCGGTCGGGTGAGGGCTTGCCTCACCGGTGCGGCGCCGACCTCGCTCGAAATCCTCGAGTTCTTCTGGGCCGCCGGAATGCCTGTTTACGAGGCTTACGGTATGACCGAAGCGACGGTAGTGACTCATATCAACCGAGAGGGAGCGGTCAGGCTCGGCACTGTCGGCAAGGTCATCCCGCCCTGCGACTGCAGGATCGCGGATGACGGCGAGGTCCTGCTGAACGGTCCCTTCGTATTCAAGGGCTACTACAAGAACGAGGAGGCCAGCCGAGAGACCCTCGAAGGCGGCTGGTTGCACACCGGCGACGTCGGCGAGCTCGACTCTGAGGGCTATCTGCGAATCACCGATCGCAAGAAGCACCTGATCATCACCGCCGGCGGTAAAAACGTCGCCCCGGCCAACATCGAGCGTGCGATCAAGACCAAGAGCCCGATGATCTCCCTGGTGCACGCCCACGGCGACCGCCGCAACTACATCTCGGCGCTGATCGCGCCCAGTCCACTCGAGACCCTGGCCTGGGGCGCTGAGCGAGGCCTGCTGTCGGCGCGGGAGCTTGCCGAGCGTGAGGCCGAGCTACAGGCCAATCCCACTGCTCGTTCAAAAGCCCTCGAACAAGCGATGGGCAAAGTAGCGGCTTCAGAAGACTTCCAGCGACTGTTTCTCGAGCCGGTGCGCGCCGGCAACCGTGAGCTGGCTCGTGTCGAGCGAATTCGCCGCTTTGTCGTCCTGGATCGTGACTTCAGCGCCGAAGGCGGCGAATTGACGCCGACCATGAAGATGAAACGCAAGGCGATCGAAGAAAAGTATGCTGCGATTTTCGATCGCATCTACGACGATGACAGTTACGCGATCGACGCCGGTCGGAGTTAAGGTCTCCTCCCGGTCCTGAAACCTCAGCTCAGGTCGATCGTAATTCGCACGACGGCTCGCGATCGGAGAGAATGCGGCCCGTCCGCATCTCGAGGGCCCGCGAGTCATGGCCGATCAACCTAATTTCGACCGCACGATCACCGAAGGTCCAATCCACAGCGCGGTGTGGCGTATCGCGTGGCCGACGCTGCTGCAGAATCTATTCGCCGGGTTGCAGGGCCTGGTCGACCATATGATGGTCGGCCACTTCGTGGGCTATCAGGCCAACGCCGCGATTGGCGTCAGCTGGCAGATTTTCATCGTCGTCGTGGTGTTCATTAGCTCGCTCTACTCAGGCATGGGCGTACTGGTCGCGCGCTTCGCCGGTGCCGGCCAAGCGGAGAAGGTCAACCGCGTCGTCTACCAGGTCTTTCTGACGTCGACCGGCATCGGCCTCTTCGTTTTTGCGCCGCTCGGTTACCTGGCGGCGCCGGCGTTGCTCGACCTGGTGCACGCGGCTCCCGAGGTGCAGGCCGAGGCCTTGCCCTACCTGCGCATCATGTTCGTCTTCAGCCTCGGCATGATGCACTTCTTCATGTTCGGCGGTGCCTTGCGCGCGGCCGGCGATGCGCGGACCCCGATGCGCCTCGGGATCGCGTTGACGGTGCTCAACCTGGTGCTCAACGTGATCTTGATCCGCGGCCTCGGGCCGATCCCGGCGTTCGGTACTCGCGGTGCCGCCATGGGTTCGGTCATCGCCGCCGGGATCGTCGCGGCCTACGCGCTTTACCTGACCTTTTCCGGCTCCCTGGTGGTGCGTTTCACCGGCTTGAAGAGTTTGCGCCCGGACTGGCAGATCATCGGTCAGGTGTTTCGCTTCGGCCTGCCGACCGGCTTTCAAGGCATCGCGATGAACGTCGGTGGCGTGCTGATGATGCGCTATGTCGGTTCTCTGGCCCAGAGCGCTGAGGCTCAGGCAGCGTTCGCCGTCGGTTACTCCCAGCTATTCTCGCTGATTACCTGGACTTCGACCGCGTTGCTCGCGGCCGCGGCCACGGTCGCGGGGCAGAATCTTGGCGCTGAACAGCCGGATCGGGCGGCCAGCGCGCCCCGCGCTTCAGCGCTGCTCGGGTTGGCGATCGCGGTGCCCCTGGGGCTTTCGTTTCTGCTCGTGCCGCGGATGTTGCTGGGCATCTTCGGCATGGAAGATCCAGTCGTCCTGACGCTCGGCCAGCAGCTTTTGGCTTACCTCAGCGTCTCGGGCGTCTTTCTTGTCGCCGCTCTGTCCTACACCGGCGGGCTGCAGGGCACCGGCGATACCCGTAGCCCGATGTATATCTCTCTATTTTCCCAGGCGATTCTGCCGCTGGGCCTTTGTGCCGTGCTCGACGCCACCCGAGGGTTGCAGCCGGCCGACATCTGGTTCGCGATCGTTCTCGGCCACTTCGCGCGCGGCGTGCTGTCCATCGGCCGCTTTCGCCAAGGGAAATGGAAGGACATCGAGGTCAAGATCGCGGAAGCCTGAGCTCTCGGCGTGCTGGTCGCGGGAAGGACAAGAGAGTGATTGAAGCAGCCGTTCTGGTACCCGTGTTTCGTCGCGACGGCGACCTGCGCCTGATCGTCGTGCGTCGTGCCGAGGGCGGTATCCACGGCGGTCAGCTCGCTTTTCCCGGAGGCAAGCGCGACCCGCGGGACGCCACCCTACAAGACACCGCCCTTCGCGAGTCTTCTGAAGAGATCGGGCTCGACGGCGAGGTCGAGATCCTCGACCGGCTGCCTGCCGTCGGTACCATCACCTCGGGCTTTCACGTCACGCCATTTCTCGGGCGTATCGATCCCCCGGCGGCCTGGCGCCTCGACGAGCGGGAGATCGCCGAGGTTCTCGACGTGCGATTGCTCGATCTTGAACGCCCTCGGGCTCATGGCGAGGAGATGAAAGATTTTCCGACTTGGAAGCTGCCGCGCTTGATCCCTTTCTACCGAGTCGGACCCTACAAGCTCTGGGGCCTCACCTACCGCATCCTCAAACCGCTGGTGCCGCGATTGCTGGCCGGAGAGTGGCCGATCTACTAGGGGTGGTAGCGCTCGAGCAGCGTCGCCTGTTCTTCGATAGCGGCGTGAAATTCCGCCTTCAGGCGACCCACCAACTCGTGGACGGGCAAGGTGTCCTGGATGGTGGCGACGCCCTGGCCGGCGGACCAGAGGGTTTTCCAGGCCCGGGCCTCATCGAATTCTTTCCCGAAGTCGATCTTGGCGGAATTCGCCCACATTTCCTGAGTGATGCCCATGGATTCGAGACTCGGGCGCAGAAAGTTGGCGGGCACCCCCGAGACCGCGGCAGTGTAGACGATGTCCGCGGTTCCGCTGTCGATGATCATCTGGCGGTAGGCGTCATCTGCCTGGCTTTCCGTGGCGTTGATGAAGCGGGTGCCGAGATAGGCCAGATCTGCCCCCATCTGCAGGGCGGCGGCGACTTCGCGACCGG
>JAAUXY010044306.1_pt1 | contig 20847 bp, 14 predicted proteins | sample 7278121 | NCBI WGS metagenome assembly JAAUXY01 (sample SAMN14350117, study PRJNA611818) | marine sediment metagenome | isolation source: surface marine sediment (1.8m) | place: French Polynesia: Moorea | collected 2018-08 | reverse complement strand
GCCTCATAGGGGGAAATCATTTATTTCCAAGTCCCTAACTACTCCGAACCGTCAAGAATAGATCGAATGTTTAAGAAGCTTTTTTAAATAATTCAGGTGGCAGATTGCGACGTTAAAAATCTAAGCAAAAGGCTCATTGACTCCCATGTAAGCTACGCTTTTCTTGCCGATTTTTGCCTTGTGTTGCACTCACCTGAATAACTTTAAAACCGCTTCTAATGCCGAAAATCCACTCCTATATCGCTATATACTTCGACCGGTTGTAAATTGCGATTTTTCGCTGGCCCTGAACCTCGATCGCTGCGTTGCTCAGGCTCGCAATAGGACCTCGCTATTACTTGCCCTTCGCGCCCTGCACTCGATGCCCAGGGCTCACCCAAAAATCCCAATTTACAACCGTTCGAAGTATAGTTTAACCCAAATAAGGGTAAAATAGGTCGATAACGAGCGATCGTAATTCCGGATCAAGTTGATCAGTGGGGCCCAGTAATAACTTCCCCCTCTGGCTTGCTTTATCGCCCGTATTCGGATCACAGCTGCATAGCTCGGCTATGCAGCTGTGATCGCGCTTTGAATACGAACGATCATGCAGGCCAGCTGGTCAACTTATTTCGTCCGCATTCCTTAAGGCAGTGGGTAACGTGTTAGGTCGTATAACAGCAGTCAATGGATACCGATTTGTTTTACCTCACTTCTACTAGGTTTTACCTGATGGCGCGAATCCGGTTATACTCTAGAAGCTAAGCTTAAGAATTTTATTGTGGTGGTGCACAAGGTTTAGAAAGGAGCTTGGCTCTGTTCGCTTTTACAATCATTGTTTAGTGCAGAAGAATATCTAAACTAGGTGAACCTAAACCCTAAAACAGTATGCTCACTTTAAGGAGGAAAACTAAATGAAACAATCCCTTACATCAGGCTTATGCGCCGTTGTGTTTAGCCTTGGAATGCTGGGGACCAGCCAAGCTGAGGGTGATCCGGCTGCCGGCAAGGCTAAGGCAGATACCTGTCTGGGTTGTCATGGGGTTAATTCCTACACAAATGTTTATCCTACCTATCACGTGCCTAAATTGGTAGGACAGCATCCTGACTATATCGTTGCAGCGTTGAAAGCCTATAAGGCCGGCGAGCGAAATCATGAAACGATGGAAGCTCAGGCTATCTCGCTTTCGGACCAGGATATGGCCGATATCGCGGCTTACTTTTCTTCGCTCGAATAAAATCACGAAGTTTCCGAAATTTGATAAAAAGATATCATTTGATTTGTGAGAGGTTATGATGAAAAGCTTTTTACTCGTTTTAACAGGATATTTTCTGACGTTAAACGCCGTATATGCTGGGGCGGGCGATCCAGCTGCGGGGGAGCAGAAATCACAGTCCTGCCAAGCCTGCCACGGCCCGGATGGCAATAGTCCTACACCAAATTTCCCAAACCTTGCGGGTCAATACCAAACCTACCTGCTCCAAGCACTCAGGGATTATAAGTCTGGAGCCCGAAAAAATGCGATCATGGCTGGCTTGGCGGCTCCTCTTTCAGATCAGGATATGAAAGATCTATCGGCCTATTATTCAAATCAACAAGGACTGAGTTCCGCGTCCCCCGACTACTAGCGTATTTTTTAGGGTTCCTGTCGCGGCGAGGTTTTCGGAAAAACGCCTGGCAGCAATTGGAATTCAATTCAAACGCGGAAAAAGACGAGATATTCAAACAAGAGTAAGAGTTTATGTCTTAGAAGCTGTTTTAAAACCCCTCAGGTGAGTGCGAGACAAGGCATCAATCGATGGGAAAGCGCAGCTTACACGGGAGTCAATGAGCAGCACTTTGAACCGACTCATAGCGCCGTATCGTGCCAGCCGAGGGGTTTTAAAACAGCTTCCTTACGCGTTCTATGCATGTTGTAAAGTGGACAAAGGATTACTCTATGAAATAGTGCGAGAGAGCAAAATTAGTCACCCATTTCGCTGCTCACAATCGTCCCTGGCGGCGGTCTTCGTTACAAGGGGCCTACCATGCGGCCTCGTCGTGCCTTGCTAGTAATGACCCTGTCTCACCGAAATAGCCACCGAACTTGCGCTTTCTTGCACTAGACTTTTACCTCAGGTACTTCGAACCGTCATAAATTGAGAAATCGTGGGTTCACCATGGGCTCGAGAGCTATACTTCGAACGATTGTAAATTGGGAAATTTTGGGTGAGTCCTGGGCCTCGAGAGCAAGGCGCGAAGGCGCGAAGGCGAGTAATAGCAAGCTCCTATTGTGAGCCTGAGCAACGCGGCGATCGATTCGATGTTCAGGACCAGCGAAGAATCGGATTATGATCGTTCGAAGTATATGGAAGCTTTCGTTGCAGGTGACTACGATTCTTTTTGAGCCGCCCATTCTTCCGGGGTGTAGGTTTTGATCGTAATTGCATGCAGTGCTCCACTGGTGATTTGTTCATTCACAGTCCTGTAGACGTTCTGATGCCGTTTTACCGTAGTCAATTCCTTAAAAGTACTACTGATAACGGTCGCCTCGAACTTATGACCATCGCCAGTGACCAAGGCCTGGGAGCTAGGAATTCCGATTTCTATGAGCTGCTTGATTTCATCCGGGGTCATAGAAGATTTCTCCAAATCAATAGAGATTATGAAGTTGAAAAGATGGTTATGATAAGCTGACCATCTTAAATATTAAGCCAGCCATCCTCAAGTTTACCTATTGAGTAGGTCTTGTAGAGCCTGACCCACAATCTTAGCACGCCAACCCTTCAGCACCGATACATTTGTGTCACCCAACACCAATCTTTCTAATTGGTTGCGAGTGGCGAGTACTTCAGGGCTTAAGCTGTGCATGGCCGCTTGACGATGGACCTGTGCCATCATCGCATCAATCAGGGTTGTTTGTTCTTCAGTCAAGGGTGGACGCACTTTGCGCTGCGGCCAGTGTTCCTCAGGTTCGTTCAATGCCGTATTAATCATCTTTATGAGCTGTTCTCCAGAGCGTCGAACCATTTTTTTAGACAAGCCTCTAACGTTCAGGAGCGACTTAATATCTTGAGAATGCTCACGCGCTAAGTTGATTAATACTGAATCCGATAGCACCCATTTACGAGGGCGGTTTTGATCTCGCGCTTCACGTTCGCGCCAAGCTGCCAATTTACGCAAAACCGCCAGTTGACGTGGATTGAGCTTATGGTGACCACTTACCCGCTGCCAAACATCATCTAGTGAAATATCGAATCTCTTGGTATCATAGAGGCGTTCGCAGTCCTGATTCAGCCACTCGTGCCATCCCTTTTCAGTAAGTGCAATGCTCTGTTTTATATAGAGATTGCGCAAATACCTCACATCATCGGCGGCATAACGAAGTTGCACCAAAGTAAGGGGTCTCAAACTCCAATCAGTACGAGTGTGGGTCTTGTCAAGCGTAATCCCTAAAAGTTGCCAAACAAGATCGGCATAGCCGATTTGGTTGCCATATCCGAGCATACGCGCACCGATCTGAGTGTCGAACACGGGAAGTAGGGGGGTGCCACGCAAATAATGAAAGATTTCTTGGTCTTGGTAAGCAGAGTGGAAGACTTTTGTAATGTTTTTGCGATAAAGCGTATCAAGTAGGGGAGTCAACGAAGCAAGCGATAACGGATCAACGCATCCAACCATTTGTGGTGTCGCCACTTGTATAAGGCACAGTTGGGGGTAGTAGGTTGTTTCGCGGATAAATTCAGTATCCAATGCGACCCATGCACAATGTTTCAAGGTATCACAGAGCGTCAGCAGCCTTTTCTCTGAATCAATTAATAATGGCTCGGTATCCATCGGCTGTACTGTAATTTCACTCCTCTAACCCAGTGTTATACTCGGGACTGATTGCTGGACTGCCGTCTGGTTCCGTCTTAACCTTGGCCTTTGACGGTCTTGAAAAATGCATCCCTTGGCTTGTTCCCCCCTGCTGAAATGTAAAGTAAAATAATTGGCCCTTTGTACTCGCATTTGAGATGGATGTCGAGTTTGTAGCTCATCGACAATTCCAACAGGAATAACAACCTTACCTATGCAGCATTAATTTCCTGCTGTCGTATAACGAAGTGATCCATCACACTAAATTTCAGCAATGCGATGAGGCGTTTCTTACGCTAGGGGTTGTGATATATTAGTACGTACAATTACTTATGTGTCTTAATGCCGTTATATTAAGACATTAGTACCTTAAAGAGTTGTGAATTTTAGGGTTGATAGCGAGATATGCAGGATTTGTTTGGCTCCTTCTACAATCGTAGTGGAGATCGATCCATCATCCGATACGCTTCTCGCTTATTAATATATTGTGCATGGAAACATTAAAAATATTTATGTTGCCATGTTTTATCTATAAAATTTGGTCACTGTCTGGTGCTGGTGCTCTATCTGCAACGATCAAGGGGGTAGTTAAATCCTTACGATCATTGGATAGTGACTATACGTGCATGTGAGGTCAATGTGCAAACTGTAAAGATCCTGGTCTTATTATTCGGTTTACTTAATCCACTTTACTCCTTAGCCGGAGAAATCATTACGGTCGGTACGATCCAGTTGCAGGGGAAGGCGGTTATCGGTGGTACCGTTATTCCCTACAAAGAGGTGACCTTGGCGGCTCAGATTCCAGGTCGGGTGGAGTTTATCGCGGGAGAAGAAGGTGACATGTTTGAGGGCGGCAAAGTCCTCGTCGCGATCGACTACGACGACTTGCTAGCCAAGCGCAAAGCCATCTTTGCGCAGATGGCGAACGCAGAGAATAGCTTGCGTAATTCTTACGTCCAGTATGGACGAGAACTCTACTCACCGCGAACTTATAGTACTGGAAGCGCCACCGGTATGGGAATGGGGGTTCCTTCCATGTTCGATCAAATGTTCACCCGAGGCATGAGTAATTTTATGGGGATGGGTGACAGTCGACTCGAACGGCATGCCGACCTTTATCTCTCAGGCAGTGGTGTAACCCAGGCCCAAAACGCGGTATTAGCTGCTCGGGCACAACTTGAGGAAATTGATGCTGCAGTGCGTGATGCTCGCAGTATAGCGCCGTTCGAGGGGGTGATCTTGGCCAAGATGGTTGAGGTGGGTGACACCGTGCAGCCGGGTCAACCGTTATTGAGTTTTGGTCATGTGAAGTATCTTCGCATTCAAGCCGATGTTCCGGCTACTTTGGTCAAATATCTTAGGATAGGCATGTTCATACCGGCGCAACTGGACACTGCCCGTACAAGGGTGGATGCCAGAGTTGCTCAGATTTATCCCCAGGCCGATCCTACACAGCATACGGTAACAGTGAAGTTTGACCTGCCCACAAACGTGCCAGGCGGACCCGGCATGTATGCGGAAGTGATGGTGCCTGATGGGCAGGCGCCCGATAAACCGACCGTTGTTATCCCAAAAACTGCCATTATCCGGGCCGGCAGCCTGCCAGGAGTGTTGGTCGTGCGAGACAGTAATCAATCCGAAATGCGGCTGATCAGGCTAGGGCCGAATATTGGGGCAGATAGCGTGTCTGTTCTTTCCGGATTGAGGCCTGGCGAGCGAATTATCAATAATCCACCCCCGGGAGCATCATCGGGTTGGATGCCTGGGTCGCCTCAGTAATACACTGCCGACGTACTGTCGTATGCCGTTGCGAACTAGTGATAGAGTCGAAGACAGGTTCCTTGTGGCTGTAAGACGTTATTGAAGAATCGATTGCTAGTGAGTGTAAGATTAAGCACTCGCCTAGCTACTTACTACCCGCTTTCCAAGACGGTAGTAACAAAGGATCGATTCTAATGAAGATGGGCTGATTATGACCAATACCGAGCACCCTAATCAATCGCACTCTCAGAATAATTCCAAGGCACTCGAAAACCTGGGCCTTGCCGGCAATATGGCGCGGGCCTTTATTCTTTCTCCGCTGACGCCACTCCTATTAATTGCCAGCCTTGCTATTGGATTGTTAGGTCTGTTAATTACGCCACGCCAGGAAGACCCCCAGATTTCTGTGCCTATGGTGGATATCTTTGTGCGCTATCCAGGGGCATCGGCCGAGCAAGTCGGCAGCCTAGTGGCCGATCCGCTGCAGCGAATTATGAGCGAACTAACCGGTGTCAAGCATGTCTACTCGGCTTCCATGCGCGACGGGGCGATGGTGACAGTGGAGTTTGATGTAGGTGAAGATTTGGAGACCTCGTTGGTCAAGCTTTATGATAAGCTCGAATCGAATATGGATAAGGTTCCGCCGGACGTGTCACCTCCTCTGGTCAAACCCAAGAGTGTGGATGATGTCCCGGTGGTCACCCTAACTTTGTGGTCTAGTGAGGTCGATGATGCCACTCTTAATCTTATTGCACTGGACTTGCTACAGCGACTCAACGAGGTACGTAACACCAGTCAAGGCTTCGTGGTTCGCGGGCGTAATGAGCAAGTTAGAGTCGAGGTGCATCCGGAAGTGCTGAAAGGCTATGGAGTGACCCTGGGGCAAATCGCCCAAACCATTGCCGCGGCTAACAGTGAAAAAGGAGTGGGGGATTTGGAGTATTCGGATCGAACCTTCAATCTCTACACTGGCGCCTATCTAAAAACCAAGGAAGACATCGAACAACTGGTTTTGGGAATCATCAATGGTCGACCAATATATGTGCGCGATGTAGCCGATGTGCAGCTGGGCCCGAGCGAGACCAACAGCATAGTGCGGTATTATACCGGAGCGGCCTATCCGGAAAAGCACGTCGGCAATGGTGAGTCAGCAGTCACCCTGGCGATTGCCAAGAAAAAAGGCTCAAATGGCGTGACCGTGGCCAGCGACATTCTCGAAAAGGTTGAATATCTGAAGGGCCGGATCATCCCTGATAATGTCGTCATTAGCGTTACACGAAATTATGGTAAGACCGCCAAGGACAAAGTGGATGAGTTGTTGTTTAAGCTGTTTATTGCCACGGGGGCGGTGGCCCTACTGGTCTTATTCCCGCTTGGATGGCGCGCGGCGTTAGTGGTGGTGATCGTGATTCCTGTGGTCATCCTGATCACCGTGTTCAGTGCTTGGGCGCTTGGATACACCATCGACAGAGTGAGTCTATTCGCACTGATATTCTCCATCGGAATTTTGGTTGACGATGCCATTGTCGTGGTGGAAAACATCTATCGTCGCTGGTTGGAAAAAGGGGAAATGGATACGGAAACCTCAGTGGATGCGGTAAGGGAAGTAGGTAACCCCACCATCCTGGCGACTTTTACCGTTATCGCCGCGCTGCTACCCATGGGATTTGTGAGCGGCATGATGGGCCCCTATATGGAACCGATTCCAGCCTTGGGTTCAGTGGCGATGCTATTTTCTCTGTTTGCCGCCTTTATCTTTACGCCCTGGTTGGCCTACAAAATCAAACCGAGTCTAGCGAGCCTAGAAAAGGCCGAAGAAAAAGAACATCGCCAGAGCGAGTGGCTAGGTCGATTCTACCATAGGATACTCATGCCTCTGATCGAGAAACGTATTTTAGGTTGGGGATTTCTCATTTCAATTATCGTTATATTCTTCCTGTGTTGTGTGCTGTTCTATACCAAAGATGTGCGCGTCAAAATGTTGCCTTTGGATAATAAACCGGAGTTCAATGTAGTGATTAACCTACCGGAAGGTACGGCCTTGCCCATCACAGCAAACCTGACTCACCGCATGGCTGTGGAACTGCGGAAAATCGAAGAGGTGACCGCTGTGCAAACCTATATAGGTACAGCCTCACCTTTCAACTTTAACGGTCTAGTGCGGCATTATTATCTGCGTGACAAACCCTGGATGGCTGATATTCAAGTCGAGCTTCTGGATAAGACAGAGCGGGAGCGAACCAGCCATGAAATTGCTGTGCACGCTCGAGAATTGATCAAGAAATTGAAATTGGGAGAAGCGCGGTTCCAGGTGGTGGAGATGCCGCCCGGACCACCGGTACTCCAATCCGTGGTTGCGGAGGTCTATGGCCCTTCGGCCGACGTCCGCCGAGAGGTGGCCAAGGACATGACAGAGATGTTTGGAAAGGCTCAATATCTCGACGATGTGGACAACTATTTGGAGGAGGATTACGAAATGTGGCGCTTTGCCGTCAATCGGGAGAAAGCGCTGCGCTTGGGGATCTCCGTGGATGATATCAATAAGACCCTGGAGATGGCTATGGGTGGGTATGTGCTGGGGGATATTAAGACCCAGTCATTACTAGAACCGACATTGATCGTATTGCAACTACCTTTGGGGGTGCGGTCCGAGTTTTCGCGGCTTACGCAATTGCCTATCATGACTCCTACAGGGACTACCGTTCCGCTATCAGAACTGGGTGATTTCTATTCCTCCACTCAGGACAAACCTATCTATATGAAGGATCTGCGCCCTGTAGAGTATGTTATTGCTGAAACGGTAGGTCGTCTGGCCTCTCCGATCTACGGGATGTTGGAGGTTGAAGATATGCTTAAGGCCTACAAGACGCCGGATGATGTGACCATGTCAGGCAATTACTTGGGTCCTCCTGCCGACAGCTACCAATCCGGCTTCGAGTGGGGAGGAGAGTGGACCGTAACCTACGAAACTTTCCGTGATATGGGTATCGCCTTTGGCGCGGCCATTGTGTTGATCTATATGTTAGTGGTGTGGGAGTTCGGTAACTTTACACTACCCGCCATTGTGGTCGCTCCCATCCCTCTGACACTGATGGGAATCATCCCGGGTCATTGGTTGCTCAATGCGGAATTTACTGCTACTTCGATGATAGGTTTTATCGCCTTGGCCGGGATAATTGTGCGTAACTCAATCCTTTTGGTTGACTTCTCCAAGCATGAAATTGCCCGCGGTGTTCACGTGGTCGATGCCGTAATCAACGCGTGCAAGACCCGTACACGACCGATACTTATTACGGCATTTGCCTTGGTGGGCGGTTCTAGTGTTATCCTATTTGACCCTATATTTCAGGGGATGGCCATTTCGTTGTTGTTTGGTGTATTGGTATCGACGTTGTTGACACTTGTCGTTATTCCACTAGGGTGTATCTCTGGGCGAAAGGCCTTTGGTGGAGAGACTGATGAGCGAGGAGGCCCAGTCGATGTCCCCACTGGTGGTCCAACGCCGTTGCCTGCTGCAGCGCAGTCCGAGTACTTACGTTCCACCCAGGGTGCATCCCAAAAGGCTAAAGCCAGTCGTTCTATCTTTTCCCCCATTTATTATCTAGTAGTGTATTTCGCGGTCCTGATTAAAGACCTCTTTGGAGGCATCTTCAAGATATTCGTCACTTTGAATCGGAGCCTAAAGCGAAAGCACAAGCTTAAGTCTCACTTGCAAGCTGCATCTAACTCTGCAACCAAAGCTCCCCCGGGCGATCCATCGCCAGAAGATTTACGAGCGAGTAACATGGGTGGAATGGCGGAAAAGGTTACACAAGAAAGCTCAAAAGCATCGCAGCAAAAATTGGCTCGAAAACAAACGGCAAGCCCCACTAAAGTATCGCCTAAGAAAAAATCTGTCTCAAAGCCAAGGACATCGGCCAGGGATAATGTAGCGAAAAAAGTGATGGCGCCGCCGGAAAAGCAAGCTACAATAGCGAATGGTGTAAAAGAGGGGCCAACTACACTTGAATCGAATACCAAGCCTTTTAGTCAAAAAGGCGATTTGGATTCAGCTGTGCAGAAACCAAGCGATAGCGGGGGGGATCAGGAATTAAAAAAAGCGGAAATATCGAGTAATCGGATAAAAAAAGGTCGCCGCGGCATACGCCTGAAGAAGGATATTCACGATGAACATATATCAGACTGACGGACTCAAAAGCGTCATTGCCAACGGATGAAGGGATATCCGCAATAAAAGGGGAATTTTGATTGGAGTTCCTCGTGCATTTACTTCGAACGGTTATAAGTTAGTCATTTAACGCTGGAGAAGCTGTTTTAAAACCCTTCATGTGAGTGCGAGGAGACCAGGCATGTATCGATGAGAAAGCGTAGTTTAACTGGGGGTAAATAGAGTATCTGAACCGATTTATAATCGCCGTATCGCGCCAGCTGAGGGGTTTTAAAACAGCTTCTGAGCTTTGGGTGTCAAGAAAGAATATGGCGTGCGGGCGAGTAATAGCCGACTTCTACAGTGAGCTTAAGCAGCATAGCTGTCGATGCTTGAGCTCAACGAGAAATCCAAATTTATGATCGTTCGAAGTATAATTGTTCGGAGGAATGAAAAATCATTAATACCAAAAGCGTGAGAGGGATCCACATTATGAGGTTGTTGAAGTTTTTGGTGATTATTGTGTTGGGGGTGTTGTTTGAAGCTTCGATAGCAAATCCCGTTATGGGGGAACAAGGCAAAACACTTGGAAGCTCCATAATGTTCTCTCCACATTTACCACCACAAGAGAGCTTACCCCCAGGCTCTAGCAGATATCGGTCGCAAACCAGGTCCTCGGAATCGGTAGTAATTCCGAGCGCAGAAGCAGATTATCCACCCATAGATTACAACCCGGAAGTTATTGAGCAAAGCGCCCCAAAATATCAATCGCAATCAACAAATTCTCAGTTCCACGACCAACCACTATACTCCACACTTCCAGCGAGGGACCGGGCTGCATCATTGTCGTCGAGTAATGTTTCATCATCGACTTTACACACCAGGCCATCGGATCATTATTCTGCGCACTTTAGGGAGAGTATGAAAGTTACCCCGAATTCATCGGCTTACGGTAACCAGAGATCCATCCCTGACTATCAGCAAGCAAAGCCAAGGATGGGGGGTGTAACTCCACGTGCAGCACATAATTATCGGCGTGATTTTGAGCAGCCCAATAGGTCTTTACCTAGACCGGCGCAAACTACATTGCACTTGCCTTATCAGCATCGAGGTCACGATCAAAGAAGGGCTGATATTCCTGTCCAATCAGCATTTCCCGCCTATGACAGTTCACTTCCTCATGAGCAGCGTTATGATGCTGCCACACCTCCAAGGGCCTTTAGGCGTGGGGCTTATTCACCCAGGAGAGGGGGATATGGTAATTCAGCAGCGCCTAATTACCATGGTCCATATACACCTTCATTCCAGTATTGGCAGTCCTATCCTGTTCCTCGGAGTTTACTCACTCGATAGCATACATAGTCGCGCGGTCATGCAAGCACAATTATGAACAGAGCAGTGTGGGCAAGTGTGCTGGTTTCTCTAGTAATGACCGAAACTTTAGCAGAAGAAAATGAGAGAAGCCGACATTGGGCTCAGAGGCTGTTTTAAAATTATTCAAGTGAGTGCAGGACACGGCAAAAATCGGCGACACAGCCTATTTTACATGGGAGAAAATGAGCCTTTTGCTTAGATTTTTAACGCCGTAATGTGCCACCTTAATAATTTTAACACAGCTTTTAAATGAATGTATTGCCACCCAGTTACGGCATCCGCCGCGACCCCGAAAAGCTCTCTAGCCTTGGCAGGTATTGCGGCAATAACTACCGTGATTTTGCCGGATTTAATTTACTGGCCCCTATGCTGATTGAGAACGTGTAAGAATAGCTGGTTTTTTGGTGCAATTTTGGCGGAAACCTCATCAAGAGCAGATTCATTCGCTGCTCCTTACCGTCTTTTTGAACTGAAGATGAGTAATAGCTAGTTTTTATCAGAAATGTGAACAAAACGCATAACGACATTCAGATACGGCGAATAATTGTAATGTATGACCGTTTAAAATCTATACTTAGAACAGCTATTAAATCACGTATAAAAATATCTGTAAGATATCATGATTACATTGGTTGCTAATCTGAAAGGTGGAACGGGTAAAAGCACGGTGAATTTTAATTTAGGTCTCTGGTTAGCTGTGCATCATCGCTTGGTTCGATTATTTGATCTGGATCCTCAGCAAACATTAACTGATGTTATTGATCTCCGCAGAGATGAGGGCTATGCCCCGGATCTGGACTTACGGCATGACTATAGGCATCTTAAAAGCAGTAATGATGCAAACTTAGAGGTACTTGTAGATATCGGTACCGCCGATCCGAAAGCTATGAATTATGCATTAAGGCTCGCGGATAGAGTAGTCGTCCCGGTTACACCTAGCCAGGCAGATGTGTGGTCAACCCAGCGCTTTTTACAAATGATCAAGCAAGTGCGAGCGAAGACCAATATGCCTAAGGTTTTGGGTTTTATCAATAAGGCAGATACACATTCAATGGTGCGCGAGACCGAGGAAACTGCTGAGGCTTTGGAAGCGTTACCCGGTATAAAACTATTAGAATCAAGGCTACACCAGCGAATGGCATTTCGAAGATCCTTTAGTGAGGGTTTGTCTGTGTTTGAATTGACACCGTCGAGTAAGGCTGCATCAGAGCTAAACGAGTTGGCTAAGGAGATTGTTTCCTGAATATTCCTATAGAAACTGTTTTAAAAAACTCAACTAGCAAGTTACCGTGCTATAAATTGGTTCGTCGTGCTTATTAACTTCAGTGTAAACCACGCGTGCTTACCAATTTATGCCTTGTCTGGCACTCTACCTAGGAATGCGGACGAAATAAGTTGACCAACTGGCGCCGCATGATCGTTCGTACTCATGTGCAACAACAGGCGCATTGCCGGGCTATACAACTGTTGTCGCAACGTCGAAGATGGGCGTTAAGGCAAGTCAAATGAGTGAGTTATTTCGGTAGCATTCCTTTGGGGTATCAAAACAGCTTCTTAGTCACAGAACTTAATCATTCCTACAACCGTGATCCCGGAGTCCTTATGTTAAACATGCCAAGTAAAAGTTTAACGGAACGTATCGAGAATCTACGCGCCCATCTTTCAAATGAGAATCCGCTGATGGTTGATGTTATTTCCAGTTTTCAGGAGCTCGACAAAGTGGCCTATCGTCTGGGTCTATTAACCCCTGACGAATCCTATGCAACTAAAATCGCCTGGTGGCCAATGGTGTCTATACTTGGCACTTTTTCCGCGGGAAAGTCCACATTTATAAACCACTATGTAGGAAAAAAAATACAAAAGACAGGCAATCAGGCCGTAGATGATAAGTTTACTGTACTTTGTTATACACAGGAAGATGAGGTCAGGGTATTACCAGGTTTGGCCTTAGATGCCGATCAGCGTTTTCCTTTTTTTCAAATTAGTGAAGAGATCGAAAAGGTTGCCAGCGGTGAAGGTGGGCGTGTTGATACCTATCTGCAATTAAAAACATGTCCTTCAGAGCAGTTGCGCAACAAAATAATGATTGACTCGCCAGGTTTTGATGCCGACCAACAGCGTAATTCAACGCTTAGAATAACCGATCATATCATTGATCTATCCGACCTGGTACTGGTGTTTTTTGATGCTCGGCATCCAGAACCAGGGGCTATGCAGGATACGCTGGAACATTTAGTGACTGGCACGCTGCGTCGCAACGATGCTAATAAGGTCTTATTTATCCTCAATCAAATAGATACCACAGCGCAGGAGGACAATGCCGAAGAGGTAATTGCGGCCTGGCAGCGAGCACTTGCACAGTGCGGTCTCGCCAGCGGAAGGTTTTACGCCATTTACAATGATGAAGCGGCCAGGGCGATGGTCCTGGAAGATGAAAATATAAGACAACGCTATGAATCTAAACGGGACACGGACCTGGCAGAAATTTATCAACGCATTTCGGAAGTCAGCGTTGAGCGCGTCTATCGGATCATCGGCTCGCTCGAAAATACAGCCAACCAGATCGAACACCAGGTCATTCCCAGATTACGTCAGGCGCTGCGTGACTGGTCCAAACGCGTCATGATTCTCGATGCGGTTATCTTTACATCGATCATTGCGGTAGGGTTGTATCTAACCATAGACACTGGTTTTTGGCAGAGTTTGAGTTCACCGGCTTCCTGGTTGGGCTCTGTTGGTTTAATCGTTTCAGGTATTCTCGCCATTGGCGCGGTGCTCGGAGTTCACTTCTGGGTCAGGAAACTGGTTGGGCGTTATATTGCGCGGCGATTAGCAACAGAAGCTGCGCCCGGAAATCTAGCGCAGGCATTTCTGAAAGATACGGCTTATTGGCGAAGTATATTTCAACGTCGTCCACATGGCTGGAATCGATTTAGTCGAAAACGTTTAGTAAATACCCGGAGATCGGCTGATCACTTCGTACAAGTCTTGAATGACAAGTACACCAATCCATCGGGTGTGAAAGCGACGCCACAAACAGTACCGTCCTCGAGTACTGGCAACCAGCGTTTAAGTGAACAGGGAGTAACCAGCAAAATTGAGCCGCCTGCTAAAGAGCAAGAAGTTTCGATGGAAAATGCAAAGACAACATCTTAAATGAGATATGAGCTGCTGATAATATCAGAGACTGTTTATTAAATTTTCAGGCGGGGCCGATCAAATTACGGGCGGTTAACTTTACATTAGGCATCCATGCGACTTCTGCGTGGCAAGGGATACATTTTTCAAAACCGTCAGAAGCCAAGGGTGATACAGAAGCAGACGGTAGTCCAGCGAACTGCCGTTGCGTCGAGCGGGATTGCCATGGAGAGCAATCCCAGGTCTTTCTAGCGTAGCAGGAAAGCGCAGCGCCGAAAGGCCTTTGTCGAGCGTACAGGGGTGAGGCTCCAAAAAAAGCGCCACTGGCGCTTTTATCGGCCGAACGGGCTGGCCCTGCAAGCGAAGCAGGGTAAGCAGCGGGTTAAGGAGCTTCGAACGTCTTACCAGGGATGGTGAGGCCGGGCTTTATGCGAAGCGTAAAGTGCGAACGACCCTACACGGATGTAGGGGCTGGGTGAAAACCGAAGGTATGAACGTTCAATACAGGGAAGTATAGGGCCGGTACCCAAGCAAAGCAGGATTGCGCAGCGTCGGGACAAATGGAGCATGGAATGCGAAGTGCAGCAGGCGTAGCGTTGCGGGTATTTATAGCGTGTCTTGAAAAATCTGTCCCTTGCCTTGTTACCCCCCGTGCTGAAATGTGGAGCAAAATGATCGATCCCTGTCAGGCGAATGCTAGAACAGGCAAAAATCGATTAAAAACGGTAGCTTAACTCAGTCTATAGGCGCCTAAAACGTATAGTTGTCAAATCTATTAAATTTACATAATAAACTTACTGTTACTGGCCAAAAGACTATACTGGTAAATACAGGTGCCCAGTATAACCAGGTATGGGGCGCTTGTCCCTGAATGCCTTTAATCCATAGCGTAATACTCATGAAAGGTAAGAGCATCAGGCCCACCATAAGTGCTTGCTGGCTAAGTGGATGTGCCCTAAGCCTTTGGTGCAAACGGAGGGTAACGTAGGTTGTCACAGTATACCCAATAGCGTGCTGACCAAGTAGTGTTCCTTGAGCGGCATCCATAAACAAACCAATAGTCCAGACTACGCCTAGACCCATAGTTTGAGGTATCACCATAGCCCAATAAATCAACGTCATAGGCACCCATGCAGGACGATACGGCAGCAGCCAATCAGGCAATGGTACTATCGTTAAACTCACCGCTATGAATAGGCTGGTGAGAATTGCGAGAGCCATAGTCAAAGATTTATGTTTATTCATTCCGCCAGCATTTCTTGCAAACTCGATTTGACTACAGAGGCTTTAAAAGGGAGAGGTTTTGGCCAAATCAGTAATACCTCAGGGCTGCGATCTAAGTGTGCTAGGGGGGTTGCAGTTACAGCGGCGAAAGATTCCCCTGGGGGGCGTTCAATATGAGTGATTTTAGCGACTGGATAGTCTGGCGGAAAGCGTCCCCCCAAGCCTGAGGTATTCACCACATCGCCAACGACGATATCGCTGCTTGATGGAATATGGCGCAGACTAAGTGCACTAGCCTTGCCCGTGCCTATTAGCAAAGAGCGTAGACCATTACGAACAACTCGCACAGGCAAAGCATGACTTGGGTCTGAGATTAGAATGGCTGTGGCATTGAAGGGAGTGACATGGGTAACCTGCCCGACGATCCCGTGAGCATCCAAAAGGGGCTGGCCTGAATACACTCCGTTAACTTTACCCTTGTTAATTAAGATCTGTTGTTGGTGGGGGTCGAGTGCTACAGCCAGCAATTCCGCGATCAGCATACGTTTTTCCTTAAATCGGGAAGCCGAGGTAAGCAATTCTCGCAACCGCGCGTTTTCTTGCTCAATAGAGGTCAACTTTTGAAGTTTCGCATTCAGTATTAATTGCTGAGATCGCAACCGACGGTTTTCTTCAATCAGGTGTTGGCGAAAAGCGAGATGCTGTGAGGTCCATTGGGCTAACTCTACAGGTAAATTTGCCGCATATTGGAGGGGATACACCATCAGGCTGAGTGTCGAACGGACAGGGCTGAGAGCGTTGAAACGATGGTCAACGGTCATGAGTCCGATCGAAATTATGGACAAGACCACTAGTTTTGTGGTGAGAGCTGGGCCAAAGGAAAAGAGTGGTTTAATAACAATCGCTCCAAGAAAAAGTTTATAGCTTAGAAGGCTATCGGACTTAAGAAGCTGTTTTAAAACCCCCTGATGCGGCGCAATCCGGCATCAAAAACCGGCTCAAAATGCTTATTTACTCCCGTGTAAACTGCGCTCAATTATCGATTTATGCCTTGTCTCGCACTCACCTGAGGGGGTTCAAAACTGCTTTTTAGGAAGATACTTAATTCTCAACTTTCAGCCAAACTGGCTCCTGGGGCTGCAGGTATATTCCGCAAGTGGCGAGTATTTGTCGTGCCGTTAGCGCCTGACTAGTAAAGCTCTAAAGGATGATTATTCCAGGGTTAAACAGCGACCATTCTTTTCGTCAATCATGTCCAATACTTGCCCACCCCCTCGAGCTACGCATGTCATGGGATCCTCAGCAATGACCACAGGGATACCGGTTTCCTCCATAATCAATCGATCGAGATCACGCAATAATGCACCTCCGCCAGTTAGTACAATTCCGCGCTCGGCTACATCTGACCCTAATTCAGGTGGGGTTTGTTCCAATGCCGTTTTTACTGCGCTTACGATACCGCAAAGCGGTTCTTGTAGAGACTCAAGGATTTCATTGCTATTGAGGGTAAAACTGCGAGGAATCCCTTCCGACAGATTACGTCCTTTCACTTCAATTTCTAGTAACTCCTTGCCAGGATAAGCCGAACCAATGGAGTGTTTGACTCGTTCTGCGGTAGCCTCCCCGATGAGCACACCATAGTTACGTCGTATATAATTGATCAAGGCTTCATCAAATTTGTCGCCACCTATGCGCACTGATGCGGAATATACTATCCCATTCAGTGACAGTACCGCCACTTCCGAGGTGCCGCCACCAATATCTATCACCATTGATCCCTGCGCTTCATTGATAGGCAGGCCTGCGCCGATTGCAGCGGCAATTGGTTCTTCAACCAGGTAGACTTTGCGGGCACCCGCTCCGGATGCTGATTCACGGATGGCTCGGCGTTCGACTTGAGTTGCACCGCAAGGCACACAGATCAACACCCTTGGACTGGGCCGGACCATCTTACGTTGGTGAACTTTGCGAATGAAATACTGCAACATTTTTTCTGTTGTAGTGAAGTCGGCAATGACTCCGTCCTTCATCGGGCGTATGGCTGTGATATTCTCCGGCGTACGTCCCAGCATGTTCTTCGCAGAGGTTCCTACCGCCTCTATAGACTGGGTTCCTCCCGAGCGATCTTGGCGGATGGCTACGACCGAAGGTTCGTCGAGCACAATGCCTTCGCCACGAGAATAGATCAAGGTGTTGGCAGTGCCGAGATCAATGGATAAGTCATTGGATAGAAAACCGAAAACACGGCCGATCATAATAATCTTTAGGATGCTGTTACTATTAATAATGGTCACATTACTCTAGCAGTGGGTATGTCTTTGAGCAAGCAATAAGTGTGATACTTCGAAACAAGTGGGTTGAATGGAAAATCTAAGGGTTTTAAGGGTCTTGTTAGCCATCATTTAGTAACTTTGGAACCAAATGCATGATATCAATATAATGTCAAATTTGGTTTAATAGTGATTACTCAGCTGTAGCGGGTAAGCCGGGCATAGTAGATGCTCAACAAGGCCGTCGAAAGCCAGAGTGACACGTAAGCTGAGAAATGTCCGGTGGTGCGCCAACTTTGGCCAAGCGGGCTCGCCGTGGGTGAACTCTGCATCTGCAAACGGGCCAGGGTAAGCAGCGGATTAAGGGTGAGAAGCGGGTTGAGCAGCTTCGAACGCCTTACCAGGGACGGTAAGGCCGGACTTTATGCGAAGCGTAAAGTGCGAACGACCCTACACAGACGTAAATGGGCGGGGTGAAAACCTAAGTTTTGAACGCTCAATACAGGGAAGTATTCGGCCGGTACCCAACAAAGCTGGATTAGGCAGGGGCAGGACAAACGTCCCAGGAAATGCCAAGCGCTGCAGATACTTACAGTCTGTTTTGTAAAGCAACTACCTCCCTGGCTGAGTCGTTACGTTTATATAGATTGTCACTGTTCAGCCTGGGATGGAAGCCGCCTTGCAAGACACGCTGTAAATACCTGCAGTGCTTCGTAGTCCCGCTTCGCTTGCAGGGCCAGGACTCACCTTTCTGCGCAATGCAATCCTGCATCGTTTGAAGGCCCAGGGCTGGCCACGGAGGGCCCGTTCGGCCGGGCAAAGCACCACTGGCGCTTTGCCTTATTCGGCCTTACCCATGTACGCTCGACAGAGGCCATCCGTGGACTCCGATGGTCTTGCAAGGCGGCTTCCATACTAAGATTTTAACAATAACTAAGTAGTCACAAGACTAAAATTTGGAGTTTCGATATGTCATTAACCTCGCAAGATGTTAACAAAATTGCGCACCTTGCTCGTCTTGCTATCAGCGATCAAGATATTCCACGATACGTGAAGAATCTGTCAGACATATTAACCTTTGTCGAACAGATGAATAGCGTGAATACCACTGGGGCTGTTCCCATGGCACATCCCCAGGACATGTACCAGCGTCTGAGAGAGGATAAGGTTAGTGAGCGGGATCAACGGGATGACTATCAACGCATCGCTCCGATGACAGAAGAAGGTTTATATCTGGTTCCCAAAGTAATTGAATAAGCGACGCCTATGCCCCTCATAAGAGGTAGCATATTTGTTTAAGTGATGGATACCAAAGGGCAAGGCGCACAGGCAGAAATACGAGCTTTTCTTGCAAGCTTGCATAACACAGTGATCGAGGATCAGAGCCAGAGACCAGATCCCATTAATGTCGGCTCGGAGTATGGCAAGCTCACTAAACAAGGAATCTATCAATGCACGATATGAGTATTGCGGAATTATCCGCAGCACTTAAAGCAGGGGCATTCTCCAGTCTAGAGCTGATTAAATCCTATTTGGATAGAGTCGATCGACTAAGTAGCCGTCTCAACGCGTTTATCACCGTGACTCACGAGCAGGCACTGGATGGAGCACGCAAGGCAGACGGTCGCTTGAAATCGAGTGAGGCCGGGCCACTAACCGGAATACCCATAGCCCATAAGGATATCTTTTGTACTAATGCAATAAAAACCTCCTGCGGATCTAAAATGCTGGAAAACTTTATTGCGCCTTATGATGCTACCGTCATTGAGCGATTTTCTAATGCTGGGGCTGTTATGCTGGGTAAAACCAACATGGACGAGTTTGCTATGGGTTCGTCCAACGAAACCAGCTATTTCGGGCCTGTACATAATCCATGGGATTACGGGCGGGTACCGGGTGGCTCTTCGGGTGGGTCGGCAGCGGTGGTTGCAGCCCGGCTGGCACCGGGTGCGACGGGTACAGATACCGGAGGATCGATCCGTCAACCTGCCTCGTTGTGTGGCGTGACCGGATTAAAGCCAACCTATGGCTTGGTATCCCGCTATGGGATGGTTGCTTTTGCCTCTAGCCTAGATCAGGCCGGTCCGTTAGGGCGGAGTGCCGAAGACTGTGCCTTGATGCTTGGGGTGATGGCGGGATTTGATCCGCGGGACTCGACCAGTATTCCGCGGAAAGCGCCTGATTACCACGCTGCGCTGGGGCAACCACTGGACGGTTTGCGCATTGGATTGGTCAAAGAGTATTTTAGCGAAAGTTTGGATCAGGGTGTGGTTAAGGCGATCGAGGCTGCAATTGAGGTCTACAGATCACTGGGTTGTGAGGTTTCGGATATCAGCCTGCCTAATCTGCATCTTTCAGTCCCCGTTTACTACGTGGTCGCTCCCGCGGAGTGTTCATCTAACCTGGCGCGTTTCGATGGGGTGCGTTACGGTTATCGTTGTGAAAATCCACACGATCTCACCGATCTATATACACGATCTCGGGGGGAAGGATTTGGACCGGAGGTTAAACGTCGCATTATGATTGGCTCCTATGTGTTGTCTGCAGGGTATTATGACGCATATTATCTTAAGGCTCAGCAAATTCGCAGATTGATCAGTGAAGATTTCAAACAGGCTTTTCGCAAAGTGGATTTGATCATGGGGCCCACGGCTCCGACCACGGCCTTTAAAATTGGTGACAAAATAGATGACCCCATTACTATGTATTTATCGGATATCAATACCATAGCCGTAAACCTGGCGGGTCTGCCCGCTATCTCCATTCCTGCAGGTATGCAGGAAGGATTACCAGTGGGTTTACAAATCATTGGAGATTATTTTTCGGAACAATGCCTGCTCAATGTAGCTTACCAGTTTCAGCAACAAACCAATTGGCATCACGAAAAGCCGAGAGGTTTTGAATAAAATCCTAAGTAAGCGCGCTTTAATGAGAGCTTGTGAAAATATCCCCCCACGGTTGCGGGTGCCCCTGAACGTGTCTGGCGGCGTTGCGGGTCCTCCAATCTCTGGTCATGTAGAGCTCGCTACACTCCCAGCTATTGGGACTCCCGCGCCTTGCCAGACACGCCCAGAAGCACCCTCGCTTCGCGCGGGAATTTTTTCACAAGCTCTGAG
>JAAUXY010075468.1_pt1 | contig 20853 bp, 10 predicted proteins | sample 7278121 | NCBI WGS metagenome assembly JAAUXY01 (sample SAMN14350117, study PRJNA611818) | marine sediment metagenome | isolation source: surface marine sediment (1.8m) | place: French Polynesia: Moorea | collected 2018-08 | reverse complement strand
GCCAACGAATTCCAGACCAACCGACTCTGTACCAACGACGGTAGCGGCAGCTTCACCTGCGCCGACTTCAGCACCACCGATGGCGCTCTCTGGACCAAAGCTTTGGCGCTGGGTGACGTGGACGGCGACAACGATCTCGATGCGGTCTTTGGCAATATCGGCCCGAATCGTCTGTGCACGAATGACGGTAGCGGCAGCTTCACCTGCGCGGATCTCAGCGCCGACAACTTCGGCACCTGGCGAGTAGTCCTGGGTGACGTGGACGGCGACAACGATTTCGACGCCGTCTTTGCCAACGGCAATAGCGCCCCCAACATGAGGAACCGGGTATGCACCAACGACGGTAGCGGAGGCTTCGCCTGCGCCGACGTCAGTGCCGACAATGTCGAGAGCCGGGGCCCAGCGTTGAGCACATTGTTGCCCGCGGCACCAGAACTCGCGATCGCCTCTGACATCCCGGCTGCCGAGAGCGAGGCGGTCGATGTTGACGTTAGCTTCACCGCCAACGGCACCTCGATCGTCGCCACCGCCTTCTCGGTCGACTACGACGCAACCTGCCTGTTTTTTGACGACTCCGATTTCGATCCCATCGATGGCATTCCAGATGATCTGACGGTACACGTGCCGGGAGACTTCGGCGTCACCGTATTTCATGATCTGGGCGATGCCGACGGCGAGATCGACATCCTGATCAGCGACTTCTCGCCGCCACTGGCAACTCTGACCGATGGGCCACTGGTGACCGCGACCTTCACCTCCATTTGCTCCCCTGCCCTCGGCTCGACGGTTACCGCCCCGGTGGTTTTTTCGACCGATCCTGCCGCCACGTTTTCGGACGATATGGCCCAGAACGTTTCCGGAACGGTGGTCGACGGCTCGGTCGAGATCTTTCCCGGGCCCCGGGGCGACTGCAATGGTGACGGCACCGTGGGTGTCGCTGACGCCGTCGCCAGTGGACTCGAGATCTTTGACGGAGACGGCACCTTCTGGGCCGACGCCGTGGGTGGCAGCTTCCCTGGCAACCCGGTGGGCTGCGATTCCAACGCCGACGACGCGGTCAATGCGGGCGACGTGTCTTGCACGACGCTTTTGATCTTCGGCGGCAGCTGTTCCGGCGGTGGTTTGGCGACGATCGAGACCGCTCCGGAGCTTTCGATCGACGCTTCCGCAAGACTCGGCGCGGGGGGTTCGCTGTGGCTACCGGTGGAGCTCAAGAGCCAGGGCCACGGCATCTCGAGCCTGGTCTTCTCGCTCAACCTCAACACCCGACGTCTGCGCTTCGACAGCTCAGACCGGGATCGCGACGGCCTTCCCGACGCGGTGCGCTTCCCCGCCGGAGCGCCCTCGCTCATCGACGTCCGATTTGATCCTCGAGACCGAGATGGCGAGATCGACTTCGTACTCTCAGACCTGTCTGGAGCGCCCCTGCCCGACGGAGTGATCCTCGAGATCCGCCTCGAGGGCGCCGGCAAGAAGCGTCAGGTGGCCAGGAGCCTGCGGTTCTCCAAGGCGCCGGAAGCCTCTTTCGGCAGCGTCACCGGCGACAGCGTTCCGGGTCGAACGATGGTCGTTCGGCGACCCTTGCGCTGAACCGGTAGCCGTCGCCGCAAGCTGAACCCGAGGTGGTCGGCCCGAGGCCGGCCACCTCCTGTGGCCCCAAATTTCAATCCACCTGCCGAGGAGACTCTCTATGAGCCCATCCCAGAACGCGCTGCGACTGACTGTAATCATTTCATTTCTGACCGCCGGTCTTGCCACTGGGCAAACCGGGCCGGAACTGATCGTTGACGGAGGCCAGCAAGCCACATCCGGCGTCCCGATCTTTGTGCCCATGATCTTCATCAGCCATGGTCATGAGATCACGGCCATCGCCTTCTCACTCGATCTCGATCTCGAATCCCTGGATTTCGACCCCGCCGACGACGATGGCGACGGGATCCCCGATGTTGTGACTTTCCCATTCGGCGCGGCCGGCCTCACCGTGGTGAATTTTGACGCCGGCGATGAAGACGGCGAGCTCGACGTCCTGCTCGCCGAGCTCTCGGGGCTACCGTTCTCGGACGGCCTGCTGATGGAGCTTGAGCTGTTTCCCGCCACCGCGGGCCAGGTGTCTCGATGGATCCGGTTCTCTCAGGATCCGGCGCCTTCTTTTGGCAACGCCCAGGGCGAGGACGTCCCAGGCACCGTGAGGGTCATCGGGGACGAAATCTTCGCCGACAATTTCGAGTCTGGAGATCTCAGCGGTTGGTCCTCGGCCGTTCTCTAAGCCAATCGTCCAAGCTTTCCGAACCATCCATACAGGCTTCGTCTCCCGAGGCAAAGCCCCTTAGAAGGCCTTGGGGCCTCGGCGGAGATCAACCTCGACTGTCTTCGGGTTCGGGCGGCGGGGTCTGGGACAGCACGTGGCAGAGGACGGCAAACCAGACTTCGGCAGTGACGTCGTCGGGCTTGTCGAGAAGCTCATCGAGCTCCTTGTCCCGCCCGGCGAGCCACTGCAGCTGATCGAGGATCTCGGTCGACACTCCCCGTTTCTGCACCTGAAAGGCGGCCCACGCCAAAAGTTGTCGATCGAACTCGATCAGCTCCGCCCGGTTGTTGATCGAGGCAACATAGTCGTTGAACGTTACGATCTCCGCCCAGATCTGCTCCGCCCGGCCAAGGTCGCGATCGCCGCCGAGCCAGGCGTTGACCTGATCGCTCACCAGATGGCAGCGCATCTGTTCGTCGAGGCGAATCTCCTGAAAGGTCGGCGAGTTGAGAATCCAGGAGAAGCCTCGGGCTGCGGTCTCGAGCCGCTGGGTAAGAGCGCCTTCAGGTACCGGTTCACCCAGGCCGAGGCGCAGTCTGAACCGGCCGAAGATGCGGCGGATGCGAACCGCACTCGATGCCACTTCTCGAGCCTCGTCGGACGGTGGGACGAAACTCTCCGCCTGCTGAGCGTCGAAGGTCGGCAGACTCGCCATCGCTTGCGATTGGGGCTGCTCCTTTTTCTCCTGATAGGACTTGACCCGTTCCAGGGTAGCCTTGATGACCCGCTGGTGCTGCTCCTTCATCAAGGCCCGCAGGCTCTCCTCGTCGAGCTTGCCCTGCCCCGCCAGATCGAGCCGATTTTCACGTGTGGCGACCACTTTGCCGCCGACGAAGACCTCGGTTCGAATATAGAGGGCTCCCTTGCGGGTCAGCTCGGTCTGGAAGTGGAACGTCTTGCCGAGGACGTCCACTTCCTGGTTCAGGCCGCTGATCATGGTAGCTTCTCGATCCGCAATCTTAGCTGCGCAAGTTGCTCCGGCTCGAGATCGAGGCTCGAGAGCAGCTTCAGCGCCAGCTTGGCATTGTGGCGATCGCCGACACCGATAAATCTCTCTAGCGTATCGAGACCTTCAAGGATGCTCTGCTGCCGGCGCTCCGCCGCCTCCAGGTCGTTGACCTGCTGGAAGAGCTCAGCCGCGCGTGTGCTGGAAGGAAATCGTCGGCCGAAACGTTGAGCGACCTCACGGGCGTTCGGCCAATCACGGGCCGCGAGATAGCCATCAAAAATGGAGACGAGGTCCTCGGCTTCCGCGCGTTCGCGAAGTTGCCGTCGGCCGTCCTCAACGCGCTGGCGTAGGAAATCGATGGTGACCTTGGGCACGTCCATGCGACTGAGTTGTTCCATCTGCTGTTCGGCCTCATCGAGCTGGCTGGCAGCCAAGAGCTCTTCGAGCCGTTGCTTGGCCCGTTCGATACCCGCGGAGACCGCCTGGCCCTGGGCGGCGGCGGCGATATCCGACGCCAACTGTTCGGTCGCCAAAGAATCCGGGTCGAGCTTATGAAGCGTCGAGAGGTGCTTTTCAGCCGTAGCTAGATCCGCTTTGCGCAAAGCGGCCCGGCCATCATCGAGCTGTTGTCGGATCTTGCGCTCGAGCACCAGTTCCTGATCCAGATCCGCCACCCAGGTCTGGTATTCCGCGCGCCGCGGATGATCGGGCGCGATCTCAACCAGAGTATCGAGCGCCAGTTCGGCGAGCTGCTTCTTACGCTGTTGGATGTAGCGAATCAACATCTCCTCGGTCGCTTGCAGGTTGGCCTGACGCTTGACCGCCTGTTCCGCGGACTCGATCTGCCGGCGGAAGTGGTCCAAGCCGGAGAGGCCAGGGGCGCTCGTTTCCAACTGCTTCAGTATTCGTCGTGCCTGGTCGAGCTGGCCGCCCTTCAGCGCCTGCTCGCCGCGCTGCAGGACTCGTTCGGGCGGCACCGTGCGGCTCGACTGGCGCTCGAGCTGCGCCAGGAGAGCTTTGCGCTCCTCCTTGGTCAAGCGAATGCCGCTGCCGGTTTTAGGTTTTGCCGAATCGCTCATCTCGTTTCCAAAGGCTGCCGAGGGATAGCCTTCATTCTAAGTACGCGACGGCATAAATGCCACCGTAGCGGCGACCGGTACTAAAGCAAGGTACGCAAGTTTGCGAATACTATCGCTGAGCGGCCAAGAAACTCTGCCCGCGGCGGAGCTTCCTGGCCGCTGAACGGCGCACAGAATGTGAGAGTGGACTCTATCCCTGGGTATTGGTCCAGGCGGAGGTGTCACCGGACTCGAAGCCGTCTTCGAAGATCTCCGGAATCACCGGCTGACAGCTGCTGGCGCTCTCGAAGCGCGCGACGCTGCTGCCCTGCAGCACGTAGAGCTCGCCGTCTTCATCTTCGCCGAACCCGAAGATATTGCCGGAGAGATTGTCCCATTCGGAAAAGCTCCAATCACCCGGACTGTCCTCGGTTGCAAACCAGATGCGGGCAGTGCAGAAATCGCCGAAGATGTAGGTCCCGAAGAGATCCTCGATACAACCGCGATAGCGGAAGCCGCCGGTAATCGAACAATTGCCTTGGGTGTGGGGGTAGACAATGATCGGCTCGACGAAATCACCGGAGCAGCCTCCCGGTCCTCCGATGTCCCCTTCGCGGCAGTTCCAGCCGTAGTTGAGGCCTCCCTCGCTGTCCACCGCTTCGAAAGAGACTTCCTCGCGCGAGCCCGCGCCGACGTCGGCTACCAGCATGTCGCCGGTCTGGCGGTCGAAGCTCCAGCGATAAGGATTACGAAAACCGATCCCCCAGATCTCGTCGAGCCCGGGCTCACCGACGAGCGGATTGTCCGCGGGAATGGTGTAGGGCTGCGGACAGCTCTCCGTGGCGCAAGGATCGATGCGCAGCATCTTGCCGAGCAGATTGTTGATGTTCTGAGACGTGGCGCTGGAAGCTCCACCGTCGCCCATGCCGATGTAGAGAAAACCGTCGGTTCCGAAGTGAATATCGCCGCCATTGTGGTTGCCCGCGGGCTGGCCGATGGCCAGGATCTCGACTCTCGACATCTCGTCCGCGTCGTTGGGGTCGCTATCCGAGACCTGGAAGCGCTCGATGACGGTTTCCAGCGAATCGCCGCCGGTACCGTCGCGCGTATAGTTGACGTAGAAGAAGCCGTTCGTGGCGTAGTCCGGGTGGAAAGCGAGACCGAGCAGACCGCCTTCGAAGAAGGTGTCGACGTCGGGCACGATATTCAGGAAAGGTGCGCCCAGCAGCCCGACCCCCGGTTGAAAGATCTGGATCGTTCCTTCTCGTTCGACGATGAACAGCCGATCGGTGCCGTCGCCGGCATTGCGCGCGGCAAGCGGGGTCGAGACCGAGATCCCGATCGGGTTGAGCTCGAGATCAGGTGGCTGCGCAATCACAGGCGACACCAGCAAGACGGCGAGGAACGAAAGGACCAACGATCTACGAATCGAGCTTGGCATGTACGACTCCTTGGTTGTCGAGACTATAGCGAGCTATCTATATATCACATCGCGCCCATCTGCGAGCCGATGTCTGGGTGAGACGATGTCCGGGTGAGACAAGTGTTCGAGGGGAGGCTCCTGCCCAGAGGAAGTGGAAGGTTATCTCGCTTCCGGTTCGCTGGCACCCGCGGCAACCAGCATGCGTACCAATCCCCGGTCTCTGGCTTCGGCCGCGGCATCGACCGCCGACGGGCCGCGATCCACCCACTGCCGTGCACTGACGTCGCAGCCGGATTCGATCAGCAGCTCCGCAACGTCCCGTCGCAGGTCGCGGATCGCCAGCATCAGGGCGGTGGCGCCGTCGTAACGTCGAGCATTGGCGTCGGCGCCCGACGCCAGCAGCTCCTGGACCGGCCCGATGTCTCCGACCTCCACCGCCCAGATCAACTCGACGTCGGCCAGACGGTCGGTCGATGCGTCGGCCTCTTCGAGCAGGCGGGCGAGGGCTTCGTATTGCTCTGCCACTTCGTCGATCTCGATCGAGGAGGCCAGGCTCAAACAACGCATCCAGGCGGTCAGACCATAGGGATCTTGAATCTCGAGATCTCCGCCGGCAGCGATCAGAGTGCGGCTCGAGAGCGCGAACTCTCCCGTGCGGCCAAAAAACCCGACGTCGCGCTCGACAGCGTGCATCAGGGCGGTGCGACCGTCTGCGCCCAGTCGGTCGGGATCAGCGCCCGCGTCGAGCAGTTGCTTCAGGATCTGATCGCGTTCGGCCGAGGACGAGATGGCGGCGCAGACCAGGGGCGTCGAGCGTTGGCTGCCAACGACGTCATTGCACTTGTTGACGTCGGCGCCGGCGGCAATCAGGTATCTCACGATTTCATGTTGCCCGGCCTCGGCGGCCGCGGTGAGCGCCGTGCGGTTCAGAACGTCGAAGCCGTCGATCTCGACGCCGTCGACTGCCAGCAGTTCGCGGACCTTGTCGAGATCCCCGAACGCTGCTTGTCGAGGCAGCTCGGCCTGGCTCTCGTAGTAGAGATCATCTGCCGCGATTTCGTCCGCGATGTCCCGGTCGATGTGAGCGACTTCAGGGGGCAGGGCGGCTCGGATCATCTCGACGACCTCGCGCGCCTCCGGGTTCTCGGCTCCGGCCGCGTCCGTTGCTCTCAGGGTAGCGGAGCCCATCGAGGCCATCATCAAGACGTTGGCACCGGCGTCGATCAAGTCGCGTGTCATGCTCTTGTTGGCGTCGCGTACTGCAATTTCGAGCGCCGAAGACCCGCCCGGCATCTTGACGTCGGCGTCGCACCCCGCGTCGATCAGGCGGCTGACGATTTCGCTGCTCCCGGTTTCGGCTGCCGCGACAAGAGCCGGCTGACCGGCGGTATCGTGAGCCAGGGGGCTGGCGCCCGCGGCCAGCAGCTCGTCGACCCGGGCCAACTCGCCAGCGGTGATCGCCATCATCAGGCGCAACTCGGCCTCGCCGTGAGCGTGGGCCCCTGCCGCCTCCAGTACCTCGAGGACTTCACGGCAGCGATCGAGCCGGTCGCGGCGTCGGTCAGCCTTGTTGGCGGCGTCCGAGAAGAACTCGCTCAGATCAGGACCGTCGAAAAACGCTTCGTTGGGCAAAGTCGAACCGAAACGGGGTCTCTCCTCGGCTTCGAGCAGAGGTGCCCTGGCCAGCGACCAGGCGGTATAGCCGAGCTCGTCCTCGAGGTTGGGGTCGGCGCCGGCCTCGAGCAGTAGAGGCAGGGCTTTGCGTTGGACGGCACCGTGCCGGTAGGCGGCGAGCACGGCGTACATCAGGGGCGTGCGGCCGAGATGTCCGCGCTGATCGACGGTGGCGCCGGCTTCGATCAGAAGCCGCATCGCGTCTTTGCTCCGCCGATGCCACGATTCCGCGGCACAGGCCAGTACCGTCGAGCCGCGTCGCCTTTCAAAGCGCTCAGCGGCGTCGAGATCAGCACCGGCATCTATCAACATCCGGATCGCCTCGAGTTGCTGCGCTCCCTCGAGATTGGCGATCGCCTCTCTCACCGCCAGACCCGCCTCTCGGGAGATGTCGTCGCCGCCCCGTGCCAGGACCTGGCGGAGCTCTTCGGCCTCGCCGCGGCGGGCCGCGTATTTGAGATCGAAGGTCCATTGCCAGGACCCGCCCTCGGCCTCTTGGAGGTCGCGATGAATCTCGAGCTCACGAAAGCTCTCACGGGCGGTCTGCTCGGAGTAGTGCGGTAACAGTTCCTGGTAGACCTCCCATGCCGTGGCGTGTTCCGCTTCCATCAACAGCGTGCCCTCGCCGATCTCGGCATTCGCCGGGTCGACACCGGCCTCGAGAAAAAATCGCACGAGCAGCGGCGAGTCCGCCGAGCAGCTGGGGTGGATCGCCCGGTCGACCGCACGCTCTAGCGGCGTCCGGCGGTCGAGCCCGCGGACGTAGGGATCGGCGCCGGCATCGAGCAGAAGCTTGGCGGTTCGCAGGTCCGGTAGCGCGAACGACAGCGGCGTCGAAAAGCCACTGTGGTTGATATTGGCGCCGGCACTGATGAGCTCGCGGATCATGTCTTCGTCACCCTCCTGCACCGCGAGGGTGAGCGGCGTGTCGCGGGTGATCTGTCGCACCTGGTCGACGTCTTCGCCGGCGGCGATGCTCGCCGTCAAGAGCTCGAGATCGCCGGTCCTCACGGCGCGGAAGAGATTGCCTTCGTGAGCGCGGATCTCGGCCGCCAGCTTGTCGTCCATCTGCTCCGCGAGGGCCTGCTCGGCCCAGGCGGCGAAGTCGCCGGGAGTCATCAAGTCATCGTCGGTCTCGGTGTCGAGATAAGCCTCGACGAAGAGCGTCAAGCGGTCCTCCACTCCCAGGTTCTCGAGATCGCCAAGATCGGCGCCGGCAGCGACCAGCGCCCGAAGAATGGTGGTCTGTCGCTCCTGAGCCGCCAGCTGGATCGGGGTCATGCCGTCGGGCCAGGCAGAGGAGACGTCGGCACCCGCGGCAATGAGCTCGCGCACCTTGTCGAGGTCACCGGCCCGGATCGCCGCCTCCAGTCGTTTCCGCTTCATGTCTCAACTCTATATCCGGTGATCTCAGATTCCCAGCTAACCGAGAAGGCAAGCGCCCCAGAAAGTCGAGCTTGCAGCTGCTATCCCGAACAAATCACCTCGACCACCGGCACCTCCCAGCGCTCGCAGCGCAGCCGATCGCGGTACTCCGGCTCATTGTCCTCGAGGCGACGCTCGACCATGGCGACCACACGCACCGACTCGACGCTGTCCAGTCGCCGCCGCCAGTGCTCGGCAGCGTCCGTGGCCAACGCGGCGACGACGCCTCCGGAGCGGTCGTGCAGCCGAAGGTATCTTTCGTCGGTTCGCAACTCCAGGGCATCACCGGGCCGCAATGCCGCGAGACGCTGATGGATCGGGTCAGCCGGCGGTCGGCCGCCGGCGAAGCTGAGAAAAAGATCCCGTAGCCCGACCATGCGGTAGCGCCGCCGGGCGACGGCCTCTGGTGGTGGCTCACACCTGGGGTCGCTACGATGGAGGGAGTCCTCGGACGAAGAGAGGTCTCGGAAGAAGGAATTCTGAAGATCTGAGCGTTGGAAGAGGTGGAGCAGCTCGCGGGCGCGGGTCATACCGACGTAGTAGAGACGTCGTTCTTCGTCGTTCGTGACTCCGGACTCCCAGCTGCCGTCGGGCAAGAAGACCGCGCGAAACTCCAGGCCCTTGGCAGCATGAACCGTCGCCAGGCGCACGCCCTCGCCGAATGCGGGATCGCGGGATCGCTCGGCGAGGGCTTCGTAGATGAACTCGACCGCTCCCTTCACCGCCAGTTTCGCGTCGCCGGTCTCCTCGCGCCACTCACGGAGGATCTCGCGGCCGAGCTTCGACCAGGGGTTCTCACCGCCGCTGCTGAGCGATTCGTGCCATTTCTCGAGCTGTGATGCCCGCCGGATCTCTTGCCGGTGCTCTTTGAGCGTGTCGAGGAGCGTCGCGAGCTCGCGAATGCGGTGCAGGGTCGGCAGGTGGTTGCGATCCGCCGTCCAGGCGATCGGGATGCCTCGATGCTCCAGGACCGCGCGAATCGGCTCCAGGACCGAATGCCGGCGTGCGAGCACGGCACAGTCGCCCCAATCGAGCTCGGGATCGAGATGTTTCATGTGGAACAGGCGATCAGCGAGCGCGGCTGCCTGGGTGGCGTCGTCTGAGACCCGCAGCAGGTGCACACGCCCTCCGGAGGTCGGCTCCAAAGCCGCCCACCGGCCTCCCGGTGCATCGCCCTGACGCACGTCGTCGACGCGAAGACGGACGTCGGTCTTCATGCGGTCTCGACTCCGGGAAATAATCTTCTCCGCCGCCGCGAGGATATGGGCGGTCGAGCGATAGCTCGCGACCAGGTGATGAGTCTCGGCAGAGTAGTCCTGACGAAAACGGCGAATGAAATCGACCCGGGCACCGCTCCAGCCGTAGATGGTCTGGTCGTCGTCACCGACGGCCAGAATCGCCAGCCGGCGATCCCGATCTGACTCGGCCCGGCCGGCCAGCACCGAGACCAGCTCGTATTGGTCCTGGTTGATGTCCTGATATTCGTCGACCAGGATGTGACTGTATCCGGCGAGGATGCGCTCGCGCAGCTCGTCGCCTGCCAGACCTGGAAGCTCCTCGTCGCCCGAGGTCAACAGCCGGACGGCGGCGGGCACCAGGCTGTCGAAGTCCGGCTCCCAGCCGGCCAGACGTTGCCCGGACTGATCGTCCTCGGTGGCGGTCGCGAACGAGGTGCCGGTGAGCCGCATGGCGAGGCCATGGTAGGTCGAGACGGTGACGCCACGGGCGTCGTCGCCGACCAGCTCGCGCAACCGGCGGCGCAGCTCGAGGGCGGCGTTGCGATTGAAGCACAATACCAGGAGCGATGACGCCGGCACCCGGATCACCCGCAGCAGATAGGCGCAGCGGTGCACGACCACCCGGGTCTTGCCGGACCCCGGGCCGGCGAGCACCAGCAGGTTCTTCTCCGGCGGCGCGGCGACCAGGGCGGTCTGCTCCGGATTGTTCAAGGCCTCGACGATGCGCCGGTAGGACTCGCGTCCGGTAGCCCGACTCAGCACCTCCTCCTCGCCGACAAAGTGTTGACGCACGAAGCCTTTCTTGCCGAGCGTGAAGTAATCCCTCACCAACCGCAAGGCGGCGCGAATCTTCTCTCGCCCGAGAGCGGCGTAGCGGGCCATCACGTGGACTTGGAAGTTGCGCTCGTCGTAGTGCTGCGCGAGCGGCGCGAAGTCACCCTGGGTATAGCGCCGCCCCTTGGCCTCAGGACGGATGCGGATGGTCATCGCCTGGCGAAAGACGGCAAGGCCGTGCTGAAGGTGCACGATCTTCTGCTCGTGCAGGAAGAGCAGAGCCCGCTCTGCCGCCGCCAGGGAATCGCGGATCAGGCTACGGAGCGCCAGATCCCGGCGCAGTGCCGCGGTCAAGTCGGCGGTCGAAAAGGAGACCAGGACCCTACCCGAGGCGCCGGCAGGCACTCTCCCCAGGAGCTCGTCGAGCAGCACTCGGCCGATCGCGCGCCGGCGAGCGGCCAGCTCGGTGAGCGTGCGCCAGCTGCGCCGAAGCCGCATCCGGAGACGATGGCGGGAACGGTAGCCGAGCTCGACGCTCCCTTGGCGCCCGGCGAGCCCTTTGCCGTCCTCAGATAAGCTGCGCAACAGCTGACGCAGGGTCTCCGGGGTCGCCGGGTGGCCACGATCAACCAGGCGCTGGTTGAGCAACCGCAGCGAGAGATCGACCCATTCGCCGTGGTCGGCGTCCGGCTCGGTCTCGGCGAGCAGCTCGAGCATGGCGCGCTCGAGATCGCAGAGCTTTTCATAAGCGGAGGACGAGCTGCCTTTGCCGCGGGTTTTGACGTAGGCGGTCAACTGCAGGCCGGCGCTCAAGAAACCGGCTTCGGCCATGCTGTGCAACGTTCGAATGACCTTCTGGCCCGGCGTTTCCCGGTCGTCGGGAAGGGCGGCCCCCCAGCCGACGCCCGGGAGCTCGGCCAGCTCGTCGGCGGAGAGACCGTCATCCGGATCGGCGTTGATCAGTGCGCTGAGGATGGCGAGCCAGCGTCGGCGCTCGCTGGCCGAGAGCCGCAGCCGGTGCGACTGCCCGCTGAGCCGGCGCTCCGCCTCTTGTAGGCTGTTGACTTTCAGCTTGCCTTGAAAGACCCGGGTCTGGTTCTCGTCGCGGATTACGAATCCGGCGCGCTCGAGCCAGGCGACGGCGGTCTTGACCTTGGTGTCTGCCTGCAGGTCGCCGGCACCGAATTCGGTCGTGACCTGCTCGTCGCGCAGCAGGTCTGCGCTGGTCACGACCACCGCGTCGTCGGGGCTGGTGTCAGATCGGCGGGCACCGCGCCGTCGGCTGTTGCGATCTCGGACGCGGCGCAGGCCGCGCAAAATCTGAGCGATGTCGCGCTGGCCGATACGGGCGGAGGCGGAGAGCTTGAACTGCTTCTCGACATCGTCGGAGTCGAACAGCAGCACGCAATCCGACGGTTGGCGGTCGCGCCCGGCGCGGCCAGCCTCCTGCAGGTAGCTCTCAAGAGAGCCCGGAATATCGGCGTGAATCACCAGGCGCACGTCGCTCTTATCGATCCCCATGCCGAAGGCATTGGTCGCGCACACCACCCGGTGCTCGCCGGCGACGAAGCCGTCGAGCACCTCACGCTTGTCCGGTGCTTTCATGCCGGCGTGAAAAGCCGCGGCCGGCACACCTTGCCGATTCAGCATTTCCGCCGCCTCAAAGCTGGCCCGCCGGCTGGCGAAGTAGACCACCGCGCTGCCCGAGTCTTCAGCGAGGCGCTCGACCAGGAGCTCGTGGATGCGCGCTAGCTTCCGGGCAGGATTGACGCCTTCGACGCGGAAACGCAGCTCGTCGCGGTCGACAGCGCTCTCGAAGACCGTCAGCTTCTGGCCCAGTTGGGCGGCGAAGTGTTCGACGATCTCGTGCCGGACATCTCGCTTGGCGGTGGCGGTAAAGCAGGCCACGGGTGGCACGGACTGCCGCCCGCTCTCCGCCTGCTCGCGAATGAAGCGAGCGGCATAGAGATAGTCGGGGCGAAAGTCGTGGCCCCACTTCGAAAGGCAATGCGCCTCGTCAAAGACCCAGCAGCCGATCTCGCGCTGGCGTACGACCCGGCGAAACGATCGATTGCGCAACTGCTCGGGCGCCACGTAGAGGATCGCGATCTCACCCAGCCGAACGCGTTCGAGCACCGCGCCGCGCTCCGGCGGGGTCAGTAGGCCGTAGAGCGCCGCCGCCGCGCCCGAGCCGGTGGCCTCGTTCAAGTTGTCGACCTGATCCTTCATCAACGCTTGAAGCGGCGAGATCACCACCGTCAGCGAACCGCGGCGGAGGTAGCCCACCAGCGCCGGCAGCTGGTAACAGATCGATTTGCCAGCGCCGGTGGCGAGGATCGCCAGATGGGGTCGACGCCCCAGCCCCATGCGCACCACGGCTTCCTGCAGGCTGAAGCCCTGCTCGTCGGCGGGCTCGGGGCGAAAGCCGTCGAAGCCGAAAAACCGGTGCAGTTGACGGTTCGGATCGTGGTTCTCGAGACAATAGATGCAGTCCGGGTCGTCGCACGGTGTCTCGCGCAGGGCGTCGAGCAGATCGACGGTCTCGGGATGCCGCCGGCGCACCCAGGGCGGCAGCACCGAGTTGCCGCCCGAGACTCCAAGCCAGGCGACGGCATAGGCCAGGGCGGGACGGTTCGTGTCCTCGGTGAGCTCGGTCTTGGCCAGCCGGCGCAGAGCCACCCGGCACACTCGGCCGGCGCAACTGGTCGCCACATAGGAGAGCGCCCGTCGTTGGTCCATCGGCGGTCTGCCACTGATCTCGGTGAAGACTCGCGTCAGTCCGTCGGCGTGATATCCCGCTTGCGTCCCTCCGGGGCGACGCTCGAAACAAAACGCATAGAAGGTGAGGATCTCGGCCGGCGCCTCGGAGAAGGCGTGCCACTGATCGCGAAAGACCCGGGACGCCAGCCGGGCGTCGGCCACTGGGTCGTTCAGCGACTTGCGAACCAGCTTGTAGTCCTTGACCAGGTGGTGGTATGGATTCTCGGGAAACGCCAGGGGCGAGAGATAGAGGGTATCGACGACCGGTTTATCGAGCAGCGCGAGCTCCGGGCGAATCGAGCGCAGGACCTGCAGATCGTGCTCCAGCAGGTTGTGGCCGAGCACAAAGTCAGCGTCGGCCGCTCGACGATCGAGCTCGCCCAGGGCGCCCTCGAGATCGAAGTTGCCCTGACAGAGGAGCGGCTTGCCGTCTCCCGGCAGGAGGGCTCCGATCTTCAGCACCTGGTGATTGGCACCGGTCTCGAGGTCGAGCACCAGGCATCTTTTGAGGAACTGCTGGACCATGGATGTCAGCAGTGTAACGCCGATGTGATCGGAAGAATCTCTGATGGTTCAACAAAGCGAGGATCGTGTAGGGGCGCATGGCATGCGCCCTAGCTAGGGTGGGCGGACAGCCGTTATCGTGTGCCCCTACGACCTCTCGACCGCTTCCTCCGCTTGCCGGGTCAGCGCGTTGATCAAGTCCTCGAGTCGCTGGCGCTCGGTCTCGAGCTCCTCACTGGCAAGCCCGCGCTCGATCGATTGCGGTTCACCGATCGTGATCGCGACCCGAGAGAACGGCCAGGGCACGATGATCCGGTCCCAGGACTTCAGGGTGAAGAAGCTGCTGGCGGCGACGCCGAAGGGCAGGATCGGCGCCCGCGAGGTCTGGGCCAGGACCGCCACGCCGACCTTGAAGTAATAAAGCGGGCCGCGCGGGCCGTCGGGGATCATCACCGGCGACGAACCCTGGCGGGTGATCGCGCGATGCAGGCCGCGCAGGGCCGCCGTGCCACCGCGGCTGGCCGAGCCGCGCACGGTGTTGAGTCCCCAGCGTTTGATGACTCGGGTCACCAGCTCACCGTCACGAGAATGGCTGGCCAGTAAGGTCAAGTTGAGCCCACCCCCGACCAGACGATCGAGAAAGAAGTAGGAGAAAGCGACCGACCGGTTGTGCCAGAAGCTGATCAGGGCCGGGCTGGGTTCGGCCAACAAGGCTTCGAGATGTTCCTCCCCGGCGACGACCCTGATTCTCCAGGTGCGGCCAAAAGCCAGGATCACCCAGCGTGCCAGCCGCGCGGCGACACTAATCAGAAACGAGCCGTGCCGGCTGTCTTTGTCGATCCCCATGGGCGGGCGAGTTTATCCGCCAAGCGTGAGGGGTCTACTCTTCCCCGTCAGGCCAGATTCCCCAGGTAACCCAGGACGTCGCCGACGGTATCCATCTTGGCGGCGTCTTCGTCCGAGATCTCGATGCCGAGGGCATCCTCGAGGTCGAGGAGCATCTGCAGCGCCTTGGGTGAGTCGATGCCGAGGTCGGCGACCAGATCGAGCTCCGGCTTGAGCTCGTCGGCCTGCTTGCCGCTGATGGCGGCGACAATCTCCAATGCTTTCTGGTTCATGTCCATGTCCAAGTCTCCTTGCGGATTCAGTTCGGTTTAAAGCTCGGTCGTGTCGAGACGGTCGAGCTCTCCATTCAGATACTTCTCGCGCAGCGCCCGGCGCTGCACCTTGCCGCTGGTGGTTTTGGGGATCCTGCCGCGGCGTACGAAAACCAGATCGGCGACCGGCAGCGACAAGGTCCGGCCGATCCGTTTTTTGATCTCACTCCCCAGGTCTCGCAGCTTGTCGGGGTCCCGTTCGCCAACCTCGACCACGACGACCGGTTCTTCTCCCGCGGCGCCGCGGGCGACCGAAAAAGCACCGGTACGCAAGGCGCCGCCACCACCGCTGACGCTCTCCGCCAGCCACTCGATCTCGTGCGGCATGATGTTGGTACCGCGGACGATCAAGACCTCCTTGAGCCGGCCGGTGATGTAGAGCTCACCGCCTTCGAGAAAACCCAAGTCGCCGGTCGACAGCCAGCCGTCGCGCAGGCTCTCGGCCGTTGCCTCTGGGTCGTTCCAGTAGCCGGCAAAGACGCCAGGTCCGTTCACCTGGATCTCGCCGATTTTTCCCTCGGGCCGCGAGCTACCGTCAGGAGCGGCGATCCGCACCTCGGTGTCGGTGATCGGTTCGCCGACGCAAACGACCTCGTTCAGACCAACGCCCGAATGCTGGGAGGCCGCGCTCGCCGGCAGGGGGCGAGTGCGGGCGCCTAGCCCCTTCAGGTCGAAGGTCACGGCCAGGGTCGTTTCCGCCATGCCGTAGCACGGACGAAACGCCCCGGGGCTGAAGCCGAACGGCTCGAAGGCCTCGCAGAACGCCGCTACCGTCTCCGGCCTCACCATCTCGGCGCCGGTCATGGCGTCGCGCCAGGACGACAGGTCGATCCCCTCGCGCGCCGCCGCGTCGAGGCGCTCGACGCAGAGTTGATAACCGAAATTCGGCGCTGGGGCGAACGCCACGCCGTGCGACCCGAGGTGTTCGAGCCACTTCTTCGGCCTGGCCAGAAACAACCCGGGCGGTAGCAGCCAGAGGTCGAGGCCGGCATAGATCGACTGGAAGACCGAGCCCACCAACCCCATATCGTGATGTAGCGGCAGCCAAGAAACCATGGCGTCAGCCCACTGATGGGCCGGGGCGCCACGGGGCACACCGATCGCTTCGTCCGAGCCCCTGACGTTATGGGTGACCGCTCGGTGAGGGATCGAAACGGCCCGCGGCATGCCGGTCGAGCCGCTGGTGAGCTGCAGAAAAGCAATTTCGTCGGGTTCCGGAGACGGCCGGAAGAAGCTCGCTAACGTCGTGCCTTCCAACTCGGCGGGGGTGATCGCGATCTCCACCGTCCGACGGGCGCCAGCGCGTTTCGCCTCGTCGAGGAAGCCGGCGGTGACCACCGCACGCTCGGCGCCGAGGTATGAGACCAGCCCCTCGATCTTGCGGACTTGAGCCGCGGCCGCGCCCATCGTCGCCCCCGGCGCTACCGCGACCGGTAGCGCGCCTCGCCAGAGTGCCCCTAGCCAGGCCTCGAACCAGGACCACGACGTCGGCATCGAAACCAGCACCAGCTCTCTGGGGCCGACCCCCAGTGCCGCCCAGCGCCCCGCCGCCTGGCGAACCGACGCCAACAGCTCGGGGTAGGTGCGACGCTCGGCCTTGCGCCCACGGCTGTCGAAGACCGCGATACCCCGCTCAGGGAATGCGGCGGCGGCGCGCTCGAGGGCTTGCGAAAGCGTCGTCGGGGGCTCGGGAAAAGGGCGGCTCAAGGGTGCTCCGAAGGGCGGAGAGGACAGGGAGGGTACGGACAGCGAGGCCGGGATCTTAGCGCGGTTTGCGGAATCCCGCATCGATCGGTCATCATGTCGGCAATCCACGATGAACCCCAACGCGTTCACTGGCACCGATCGCTTTGAGGTCCGGGGTCGGCTCGGCTCCGGTACCTCCGGTGAGGTGTACCGCGTCTACGATCGCAAGCACAAGAGCATCATCGCCCTCAAGACGCTCTTCCGGACGGATCCGGGGGCGATCTTCAGGTTCAAGACGGAGTTTCGCTCGCTAGCGGACGTCAACCACCCCAACCTGGTACAGCTCTATGAGCTGCTATCGGAAGGCGATCGCTGGTTCTTCACCATGGAGCTGGTTGAAGGTCTCGACTTCATCGACTATGCCCGAGCCGAGCCGGGGAAAGACCATTACGACACCGGGCGCTTCTACTCGCTGCCGACCCTGACGCCCCCACCCGACATCAATCGCCTGCGGTCGGCGCTGCGCCAGCTCGCCGACGGCCTTCGCGGGCTGCACCGGGCAGGCAAGCTGCACTGCGACATCAAGCCGTCGAACATTCTGGTGAACCCGGCCGGTCGAGTGGTCCTGCTCGACTTTGGCCTGGTCAAGGAGGTCTTTCCGAGCCAGATCTACGAAACTCTGGACGGCGGAGTCGCGGGCACGCCGGCTTACATGTCCCCGGAGCAAGCCGCCGGCCGGAAAGTGAGCGAGGCCAGTGACTGGTACGGCGTCGGTGTCATTCTGTACGAGGCGCTGACCGGCCGTGTGCCTTTTTCAGGCGGCTTCCTCAAGATCCTGACCGACAAGCAACAGACCGATCCACCGACCCCGAAGGAGCTGGTCCCCGAACTTCCGGAGGATCTCTCCGAGCTGTGCATGCGATTGCTCTCCCGGCCGCCGGAGAAGAGACCTTCAGGCGAGCGTGTGCTGCGCAAGCTGGGCGGCCCGAGCCGTTCGATCACCCGCATGACCCACAGCTCGTCGAGCTCTTTGGATGCCCGCTTCGTCGGCCGTGAAAGTCATCTCGCAACCTTCGGCCGCGGCTTCGAGCGCACTCAGGAAGGCCATACCGTGGTCTTTTTCGTCCACGGCAGCTCGGGCGTCGGCAAAAGCGCCCTGATCCGGCGCTTCCTGCAGCAGGTCCGGGAGGACCACCACGATGTCGTGCTGCTCACCGGCCGTTGCTTCGAACGCGAATCCGTACCGTACAAGGCGCTCGATTCGCTGATCGACGCCCTCTCCCGCTACCTGCGTCGACTCAACGACGATGAGGTCGAGGCCCTGCTGCCGGCCAACGTGTTGGCTCTGGCCCGCCTTTTCCCGACCCTGCGGCGGGTGCAAGCGATCGCAGGAGCGGAGCGCGAGGTGCTCGACATTCCGGACTCCCGGGAACAGCGCCGCCGGGCCTTCGCGGCCCTGCGTGAGCTTCTCGGTCGGCTGGCGCAGCATCGGCCCTTGCTGCTCTTTATCGACGATCTGCACTGGGGGGACCTCGACAGCGCTGCCCTGCTCGCTGAGATCCTGCGCCCCCCCGAGGCGCCGGCTCTGATGCTGATCGCCTGCTACCGGAGCGAGGAACGCGACCGCAGCCCGCTGCTCGGTGAGCTGTTCGATTCAGAGCTGGTCCATCCCGGGATCGAATTTCAGGAGCTGGGCCTGAAGGAGCTTTTGCCTGCCGAAGCTCAGGAGCTAGCCCTCGGACTTCTGGGTGAAGAGACCGAGACGACCGCCGCTCTGGCGGCGACGATCTCTCGCGAATCGGACGGCAGCCCGTTCTTTATCGACGAGTTGGTGCGCTACTCGAAGGCCCTCACCGGCTTCGACCAGGCGGGCGACACCACGATCTCCTCAGAAGTCGAGGCCGCCCTGGCGAGCCATATGAGCCTCGAGAAGCTCATCCATGCTCGCCTCGACCGTCTGCCGCCGGAGGCCCGGCGACTGCTCGAGGTGGTCGCGGTGGCCGGTCAGCCGGTCGATCTCGAGGCCGCACGTCAGGCCGCCGAGCTGGGCAAAGAAACCCAGGCCGCGATCACCATTCTGCGCGGTGCCAGTCTAAGCCGCATCCTCGCCGCCCGAGAGCATGAAGAGATCGAGACCTATCATGACCGGGTGCGCCACGCCGTCGCCAAGGGGCTCGACGAGGAGACCTCGGCGCGTCTGCACAGGCGGCTGGCCCTGGCGCTGGAGGGATCCGGGCGGGCCGATCCGGAAACTCTGGCCAACCATTTTCTCGAGGCTGGTGACCTGGATCGCGCCGCCGAGTTTGCCACCGCCGCGGCTTCCCAGGCGTCGGAGGCCCTGGCCTTCGACCGCGCCGCTCGTCTCTACCGCCTGGCGATCGGTCTCGAGGTTCACGACTCCGGGCAGCTGCGGCAACTGCGGGTCCATCTGGCCGAAGCGCTGACCAACGCCGGCCGAGGCGCGGAAGCTGCCGACGCTTTCCTATCGGCGGCGGACGGCGCCAAGGCCGCGCGAGCCCTGGAGCTGCGCCGCCGGGCCGCGGAACAGCAGTTGATCAGCGGCCACATCGATCGGGGTCTGGAGACCGTGCGCTCGGTGCTCGAATCGATCGGCATGAAGCTGCCGGCAACCCCCAGGCGCGCACTGCTGTCGCTCGCCTGGAACCTGCTCCGACTCAAACTGCGCGGCCGGCGCTTCAAAGAACACGATTCGACCCAGATCGCTCCCGAGAGACTGATCAGCATCGACACCTGCTGGTCGGTGTCGATCGGTCTCGGCACCGTCGACACGATTCGCGGCATGGCCTTCGCCAAGCGCCACCTCCTGCTGGCGCTCGAGGCCGGCGAGCCCTATCGAGTGGCGCGTGCTCTGGCCCTGGAGGCTGCGTTTTCGGCCACCCGCGGCGTCGACAATCGTGCCCGAACCGGCAAGCTCATCGAAGAATCGTTGACGCTCTCGGAGCGAGTCAACCACCCCCATGCCCTCGGCCTGGCGAATATCACCGCCGGCATGGCCGCTTACCTCGAAGGTCGGTGGAATCGGGCCTACAAGCGGCTCGAGCGCGGCGAGAAGATCCTGCGGGAGCACTGTACCGGGGTGACTTGGGAGCTCGACACCGCGATGTCGTTTCAGCTTCGTTCGCTGCTCTTCATCGGCGACTTCAGGCGCATTCGCGAGCAGTTGCCGAAGTTTCTCAAGGACGTTCGGGAGAAAGGCGATCTCTACGCTGAGGTCAACCTTCGCTGCCGCGTGGTCTGGGTCTCGCTGCTGGTGGATGATCGCCCGGAGGAGGCTTTAGACGAAGTTGAAGACGCGATCTCCAGGTGGTCCCAGAGTGGATTTCATATTCAGCACTACTGGCATATGACCGGGCGGGTCGAGATCGAGCTCTATCGGGGCGATGCCGCTGCCGCTTGGGGCTACCTGGAGCGCGCCTGGCCGGCTATGGGCAAGTCCCTCTTGCTGCGCATCCAGTTGACCGACGCCGAGGCCCACATCCTTCGGTGTCGCACGGGCCTTGCCGCGGCAATCGCTCGGGGAGTCACCTCGACCGGCGGTCAGCGTCTTCTGGACGAGGTCGAAACAACGCTCAGGCGGCTAGAGAAGGCGGACATTTTCTGGGTCGAGCCTCTGGCTCAGCTGGTGAGGGCGGGCATGGCTTCCGCCGCGGGCGACCTGCCGCGGGCCCGTGAGCTGCTGGCCGGCGCCGCCGCCGGCTTCCAGGCGGCCGGAATGGATCTTCACGCTGCCATCAGCCGCCGTCGGCGCGGCCAGATCCTGGGCAGCGATGGCAAGCGTCTGATCCGCGACGCCGAACGCTGGCTCGCCGGCCAGGGAGTGGTCGACGCCGAACGACTGGCCGGCGTTATCGCGCCGGGATCGTGGTCACCCTGACT
>JAAUXY010022069.1_pt1 | contig 20875 bp, 16 predicted proteins | sample 7278121 | NCBI WGS metagenome assembly JAAUXY01 (sample SAMN14350117, study PRJNA611818) | marine sediment metagenome | isolation source: surface marine sediment (1.8m) | place: French Polynesia: Moorea | collected 2018-08 | reverse complement strand
GGGTCCTTCGAGCGGCGCCAAGATCCTCCCCCGCGGGCTCCAGGCTGCTTGGAAAGCCGGGCCCCGGGCGGGGCCGCCTGACGAGGCAGGGAGTCTAACCCCGAAGCGCCACCCGAGGCCAGAGCCCGCGCCGGAGGCCCCGGGGCCATGGGACCCAATTCCACGGATTTGGGTTGAATTCCGCCCCCCGCTCGGCCTACATAGGGGCCACCGCGGGCCTCCCGAAGGGCGCGCTCCGGGCTGCGCAAGGCCCGGCCCCTGCTGGGGGATAGTTTAACGGTAGAACTCTCGGCTCTGGACCGAGCAGTCCAGGTTCGAATCCTGGTCCCCCAGCCAACCTATTTTTCAAGTTCTCCTTTGAACACAGCCTATTCGGCTACTGCTGCGCTTCCTGGGGCGGTTCGTCGTCGAGGATCTTGGCCGCCGCGCGCTGGACCTTGACCTCGGAGAGGTCCATGTCGCTGGTGACCAGGAGCTCGAAGCTCTCGTCGCCCTCCGCCAGCTGGTCGTCGAGCAGGGTGATGGTGACCACGGCGCTGGTCGCGCCGGGGGCGAGGATCACGCTGCCGCGCGCCGCCTCGTAGTCGCTGCCGGCCATCGCCGTGCCGTCCGCCGTGGCGTAAATCAGCAGCACCTCCGCCTTGACCGGCCGCGACAGGGCGAGCTCGAAGACCATCTCGGCGGCGGCTTCGCTCTCCTCGGCCGAGGCCACGGTGATCTTCGGGATGACGCGGCGCTCCTCGAGGACCTTGCGGCCCTTGACCATGAGGACGGCCTCCGCGGTGTCGATCTCGTAGACGCCCTGGTCCCAGCCCAGGAGGTCGCCGGCGACCTTGCCCGCCTTGCCGGCCTTGAGCTCGACCCGTTGGACCGCGCTGCGGCCGACCTGGACCAGGGCCCCGCTGGTCTCGCGGATCATCAGCGAGCTGCCGCGGGCGTAGACGATCTCGCCCTCGATCCGCCGGCCGTCCTCCAGGGTGAAGCTGGCGCCCAGCGCCGCCTGGGCGCCGCAGAGCCAGGCGGCGGCGAGCAGCGGCAGGGCCAGAGCCCGGCGCGCCGCCCGCTCGCCCGCGCCCCCCGGTGCCGGCCGCCTCGCCGCAGTCCGCCTGCGGCCCCGATCTCCGTGAGTCTCATCCATCCGTCCGCTCCGCCCTTCCATTGCCGCCCTGCGCATCCGAAGCTCAGGGGTTCTTGGCCAGCCAGGTGCTGGCGGCGTCGAAGCGCTTCCAGCCCGGGACCTCGGAGCGCAGGTCGACCTCCTTCCACTTCGGATGGAAGGGGCTGGTCTGGAAGGTGTCGAACTTCTCGAAGAAGCGCTGGACGAAGCGCCGCACCTTGGCGCTGCGCGGATGGCTCTCCGGCCAGCTGTAGGCGGCCATGACGGCGCCCACGGCCACCGTGGGCACCTCCTCGCCGGCGGCGATGAGGTTGGGATAGCTCTCCGCGGTCAGGCTGGTGGGCAGGTAGGCGCCCTTGATCCGCTCGGCCGGGATCGGCAGCAGCGCCAGGTCGTCCTCCCCGGCGATCTCGCGCAGCAGGGTGACCGGCTTGCCGCCGACGAAGACCAGGGCGGCGATCTCCCCGCCGCGGAGCTTGTCGAGGGCGATCGGCTCCGAGAAGGTCGTCGCGTCGACCGCGATCCCCAGCTCGTCGAAGATGATGCTGGCGGTCATGAAGGTCCCGCTGCCCTGGGTCCCGAAGTTGACCTTGCGGCCCTCGAGGTCGGCGGCCCGGGCGATCTCCTTGCGCGCCAGCAGGTGGACCTCCTCGTTGTAGAGCTTGGTGATGTAGGCGATCTTCTTCTCGACGTTCGGGAAGAGCATCGAGTCCCGGTAGAAGTCCAGCACGTCGGACTGGACGATCGCGATGTCGATGCCGCGCAGCATCAGGAGGTCTTCGATGTTGCGGACCGAGCCCTTGCCGAGCACCGCCAGGACCCGGTGCTCGTAGCCGTCGTCGAGGGCGTTCGAGAGGTCCGAGGCGAAGCGCACGTAGGTGCCGGTGACGCCGCCGGAGATGATCCCGACGGTGCCGGCGTTCACCAGCTCCATCTGCTTGCGCAGGTCGACGCTCTGCGCCTGGGCCGCGCCGCTCCAGAGCAGCGCCAGCAGGCCCAGAAGGAAAAGCGGAAAACGACGGCTCATTCCCTAAACTCCTTGCTTTCGAAGGGCCGCCGCGGACGCGCCGAAGCGGCCGACCGACTGCCCAGCCCGCGGCGGGCCGCCCCTTGCGCCCTCGAGCGGTCCCGATCGAGGCTCCGGGACGCCCGAGGACGCAAGGGCGCGCCCCCGCCTAGTTGTTGACCGATCCGGCTTCCTGACGCGCCTTCAAGGCCGCAGCCAGCCTGGCGATCTCCTGCTCTGCCGCCGCCAACTTCTCTTTCAACCGCACGACATCAGGGCTGGACTCCTTCTCCGCCGCCGCAGCGATGAGCTGGCCGATGCGTTGCGATATCTCCCCCCGCGCCGCGTCGACCTCCGCCCGGGCGCGGGTCAGCTCCTGGCGGATGCGGGACATCTCGCCCTTGGTGTCGGACAGCTGCCGGCGCAGGGTCGCGGTCTCCGCGCTGGACGCCTTCGCGGCTGCCAGCGCCCGGCCCTGGGCCTCCGCGCGCGCCAGCGCCGCCTCAAGCTGGCCGCCCACCCGCTTGCGCGCCTCCTGGGAACGGCTCAGGGCCTCCTGCAGGCCTTGGGCCTGCTGCTGAGTCGTCTGGAGGATCTTGGCAAGCTTCCCGATCTCCGTCTTCGCGGCGTCCCGCTCGGCCGTCAGGGCCTGGGCCGTCTTGCGGAGCTCCCGAAGCTCGTCCTGCTTGCCGCCCTGGCTTTCATTGAGCCGCGCCTCGGCCGCGGCACGCGCGGTCTCGGCCGTCTCGACCGCGGCTTCCAGCCTGCGCGACTCCTTTCGGAGGCTGGCCAGCTCCGCCTCGAGCGCCTGCGCCGCGCCGCCGGAGGCCTCGAGACTGACGATCTGCTTGTTGCTGGCTTCCAGCTCCTTGCGCAGGGTTTCGACCTCCGAGTTGGCCGCCCCGGAGGCGGCTGCGAAGACCCGCTCGATCCGCGCGCCGATCTCGCGCTCCGCTTGCTCCAGCTCCTGCTTCAGGGCATCCCGCTCGCTGCCGGTCTCCTCGAGCTTCGCTTCCAGGCCTTCAACCTTCTCGCGCTGCGCCTGGGCGTCCGCCGCCGCGATCAGCGCCGCGTTGTTGGCGCCGACCACCCGGTTCGCCCAGACGTCCTGCTTGGCCCGGGCCTGCTCGACCTGCGCGGCGGTCTCGGCGCGGGCCGCCTCGGCCTCGGCAACGGCGGCCTTCAGGCCCTCGATCGTCTCCTCCGAGGCCGCCAGTTCCTTCTGGAAGCGCGCGGCCGCCTCGCCGGCCGCGACCTCGAGCCCCTCGACCTTCCGGTTCACGTCGCGCAGTCGCGTTTCGAGCCTGGACGCATAGGCCCGGGAATTCTCCTTGGCGGAGGTGAGACCGGCGATCTCCGCGCCGGCGGCGTCGAGCTTCCGACGCAGGACGGCGACCTCCGGATCGCTCTTCCAGGTCACGCTGGCGAAGAGCTCCTCGAGCCGCGTCGAGAGCTCGTCGCGCGCCTCGTCGATTCGGGCCTGCATCTCGCTGCGGGTCTTTTCGAGCTCGGCCTCCAGCGCGGCCGACTTCAGCTTCTCCTGCTCCAGGGCCTGGCGCAGGGTCTCGGCCTCGCCGGCGCCGAAGGCGACATTGCTGCCCGGAAGGAAGGGCAAGGACAGTCCGACGGCGAAGACCAGCGCCAGACGCCGGGCCGAGTGCCACGAAACCCGCGGTTGCAGACTTGTCGAAGGCCTCGGAAAACACCTGCGCCGGCCGGTGAAGTGACGAGAAGTCTTGGGATCGCAAACGACCGCCAGTCCGGTGACGGAGACCGCCCTGCTCATATCCCCTCCGAAGTCTTAACAGTATTCACAAAGAACAGTTCGCCGCAACTCGAGGTAGCAAGGTGAAGTTTTATCTCTTATTTGAGTAAATATTAGTGCAAATCCCTGATAAATACCAGCAAGGGTAATCCCCGATACAAGATATGACATCAGTAATACTGACCTTCGGCAGATTTCTCCTGCGAAACAGGAGATTTGCCCGCTTCTGGACTTGATCCGCTCCGGCGAGGCAGGCCGCGTAGGCGCGGCTTCGGATGGACGCCCGAACCGGGATTGCCCGCGCCAGGCCCCTTGCCAAGCGACCGTCGGCCTTGGGACAGTGGTCTCGGGCCGCAAGGTCTGCAGCGATCTGGGAGGGTCGAAATGGACCTGGTGATCAAGGACGCGACGGTTTTCGACGGCAGCGGTTCGGAGCGGCAGGAGGGCTGCGACGTCGCGGTGGCCGACGGCCGGATCGCCGGGCTCGGTCCAGACCTCTCGGTCCCATCGGACGCCGAGGTCGTCGACGCCGGCGGCCTTGCGCTCATGCCGGGGATCGTCGACAGCCACACCCACTACGACGCTCAGATCACCTGGGACCCCTGCCTGACACCCTCGCCGAGCCTGGGCGTGACCACCGCCGTGATCGGCAACTGCGGTTTCACCATCGCGCCCTGCCGCGAGGCCGACCGCGACCTGGTGATGCGCAACCTGACCCAGGTCGAGGGCATGTCGCTGGAGGCGCTCGAGCGGGGGATCGCCTGGGACTTCGAGAGCTTTCCCGAGTACCTCGACGCCATCGAGCGGCGCGGCGTCGCCGCCAACGTCGCCGCCTTCATCGGCCACAGCGCGCTGCGCAGCTACGTCATGGGGCCGGCGGCGGTCGAGCGGGCGGCCGACGAGGACGAAGTCGCGGCCATGGCCGCCATCGTCCGCGAGGCCATGGCGGTCGGCGCGCTCGGCTTCGCGACCTCGACCGCGCCGCAGCACAACGGCTGGGGCGGCCGGCCCATGCCCTCGCGCCTGGCCGACGACCGGGAGCTGGAGGCCCTGGTCGGCGCCATGGCGGCCTCCGGGCGCGGCCTCTTCATGCTGACCAAGGGCGACCGCAGCGACGTGCCCTACCTGGAGCGCCTGGCCGCAAAGGCGGGACGCCCGGTGATGATCGCCGCCCTGCTGCACAACCCGACCAACCCCGAGGGCATCTTCCGGGAGCTGGGCCAGATCGCCGAGGCCCGGGCCCGGGGCCGGGAGCTCTGGGGTCAGGTCAGCTGCTGCCCCCTGACCATGGACTTCACCCTCGCCTCGGCCTACCCCCTGGAGGGCTTTGCCGCCTGGGCGCCGGCGATGGAGGTCTCGGGTGCGGCACTCAAGCAGGTGCTGGCCGATCCTGGCTTCCGCGCGGCGGTCAAGGCGGAGCTGGAGGCGCCGGCCGGGGTCCGCCTTTTCAACGGCGAGTGGCACAAGATCGAGCTGACCGAGGCGGCCCTGCCCGAGAACCGGCACCTCGAGCACCGCAAGGTCTCGGAGCTCGCCGAAGCGGCCGACCGGCACCCGCTCGACTGGATGCTGGACTTCGCGATCTCTGAGGACCTGGCCAGCCTCTTCACCGCGGTCCTGCTGAACTCCGACGAGGAGGCCGTCGGCCGGGCGATCCGGGACCCCAACGCCTCGGTCGCGCTGTCGGACGCCGGCGCGCACTTGACCTTCTTCTGCGACGCCGGCTTCGGCCTGCACCTGCTGGGGCACTGGTCGCGGGGCCTGGGCGTGCTGACCATGGAGGCTGCGGTCCACGAGCTGACCGCCAAGCCGGCGGAGATCTTCCGCCTGCCCGGGCGCGGTCGGATCGCGGCCGGCTACGCGGCCGACCTGATGCTCTTCGACCCGCAGCGGATCGGCCGCGGGCCCAAGCGCCGGGTCCACGACCTGCCGGCCGGCGCGGCGCGCCTGACCACCGACGCCGTCGGCCTGCACGGCCTCTGGGTCAACGGCACGCGGGTGGTCGACCGCGACGGCCGCCTGCTGCGCGAGGCCCGCCCGGGCCGGCTGCTGCGCGACTTCGACGCCTGACGCCCGGCGGCCGCGGCGTCAGGCGATCATTCCCGGCCGCGGGTCAGCTCCAGGCTTTTTGCCTCCTGCGGGCGCCGCTCCTCCGAAGACTCGGACAGCGACGCCCCCAAGGGCGCCAGGGCGATCAGCAAGTACAGCGCACTGCAGATGGCCCAAGCGGCCAGGATCTCCCGGAACGAGGCCCCGGCCCTTCCGTCGTGGGATAGCATTGGTTGCGCTTTCTTATGGTTGCGTCGGTCTTTGGCCGAGAGTCCCAGAGACGGCTCGGACACCCGGTGGCAAAGCGCACAGGAATCCTGTGACGGCCGTCACAGTCCGGTTCGATTCCACAGATTCAGGTGGCTTGTCTTCGCTCGGGCCGCAGGCGTGCCGGCCGCGCGGCCGCGGTTCAGAAGCTGTTGCCCATGTCCAGGAGCGATTCCCCCAGGACTTCCTCGACCAGCTTGCCGAACTCCTGGATGTCGCAGATGATCGTGCTCTCGCCTTTCTTCTCGATCAGGCCGGACACGGTGAGGCGGCGCATCTCGCGGGTCACCGCCTCCCGGTGGGTCGAGATTCGGCTGGCGAGGTCGGCGTGCGTCGGCAGCGGCGAGATCACCGCCGATCCGTCCTCGCGGATGTTCTCCTTTGCCAGGCGCAGGAGCTCGGCATGCAGCCGGTTCCGGACCGCCAGGGTGCTGAACTCCAGCACCCTGCCGGTCAGGGCGCGGGCCTGGGCGACCAGCCAGCGCATGGTGTTGCCGGCGACTTCGGGATTGCTCAGCAGGACGTCCAGGAAGGGCTGCGGCTTGATCGCCGCTGTCAGGCAGTCGGTCGTCGCCTCGACCGTGGCCGAGCGCGGCAGTTGGTCGATGGCCGCGAACTCGCCGAAGACCTCGCCGGGCCGGGCGTCGCGAAAGATCACCGGCTTGCCGGAGAAGGAGTAGATGATGATCCGCGCCTTGCCCTCGACCAGAAAATAGGCGTCCAGGGACCCGTCGTGATGGCTGATGATCTCCTGGCCGGCCATGAAGCGCCGCCATTCGCACTGGCCGGCGATCTTGGCGAGCGCCTCGTCGCCCAGGCCGCGAAAGATGGCGATGTTCTTGAGGCTGTGCGTATCCGACATGACGGTCGTCCCTGTTCCTCAGCCGCCCCAAAAAAGCGCCGCGGCCCCCCCGTCCCAGCAATTCACATCAAAAGTCGCGGCCAGTCCAGCCTGAGCGCTCTTGGCCCGGAGTCCTGTCCGCCGGCCGGCGACACAAGCCGGCGTGGACATCGCGCCTCGTCCGGCCGCGGAACCGCCATCGGCGGCCTGCCCCAAGGCCTGCGGCCCGGCCCGCCGCACCTGTGCGAAAGACCACAGGCAGGGCGTCCGGAGCATGAAATAACAGCAATACGAACCACTTGGTGACCGATTCCGGGGCCGCGACCCGCGAGAGCCACCTGGGGGAGAAGCGCGGGCGGGGCGATCACGGAGACGGCAGCCGATGACGATGGCTGGGGGAAACCCAGGTCTCCGGCGCGCCGCGATTGCCGGGATCGAAAGCCTTGAAGGACCGGATTTCCTTTCTGCCGCCCGGGCGGCAGTGAGTCCGACCTCCGAGGGTCCGTCGGACAGACCGCCTCACCGATGGATCCGGAGGTGAACTGCTGGGGCAGCGAGGAGACGCCCTAACTCCTTCGCTGCCCCGGCAACCCTCCCGGCGACCGCCGACCTGGGCGGTTGCGACCCGACCTGCCGAAGCGAAGAAGATCCGCAGGGTTTGCCGAAGTTCCGGGTAAAAGGAAGAGGCGCCGCCCGGTCAGGGCCCCGGCCAGGACCTCGGGGCGCCGTCGGGACGGGGCGACTTCCCCTCGGGTGACGACATCGGGGCGTGTCATGACAGGGCTGCGCGAAGCCTTCATCGCGGCGAACCGCTTCGGCCTCGGGGCCAGGCCGGGGCAGCTTCCAACCCTGGCCTCGGATCCTCGAGGCTGGCTGGAGTCCCAGCTCGACGCGGAGCCGGCCTTGCCCGAGCCGCTGCGCGGCCTGCCGCCGGCGCGGGAGGCCGTGGCCGCCTTCCTTGAAGCCCGCCGCGAGGGGCGCGACCTCGCCAAGGTGATCCGCCGCCAGGCGCGCGAGGCCTACATGCGGGAGGCCGGGCTGCGAACCCTGGCGGCGCTTCGCAGCGAGGCCCCCTTCCACGAGCGCCTCGTCGCCTTCTGGAGCAATCATTTCACCGTCTCGGTCAAGCGCCCGGTGCTCTTCGGCGTCGCCGGCGGCTTCGAGCGCGAGGCGATCCGCCCGCACGTCACCGGCCGCTTCGCCGACATGCTCCTGGCCGCCAGCCGGCACCCGGCGATGCTGCTCTACCTCGACAATGCCCAATCGCTCGGCCCGAACTCGCGCGCCGGCCGCTGGCGCGGCAAGGGCCTCAACGAAAACCTGGCCCGGGAGATCCTCGAGCTCCACACCCTGGGGGTCGACGGCGGCTACGCGCAGGACGACGTCCGCGCGCTGGCCAAGATCCTGACCGGCTGGAGCCTGGCACGCCCGGGCAAGGACGCCGATCCCGGCGGCTTCAAGTTCCACCGGCTGGCCCACGAGCCGGGCGACAAGACGCTGCTCGGGCGGCGCTACCGGGAGGCCGGCATCTCGGAGGGCGAGGCCGCCCTCGCCGATCTGGCCCGCCATCCGGCGACGGCGCAGCACATCGCCCTCAAGCTGGGCCGGCACTTCATCGCCGACACGCCGCCGGCCGCGGCCGTCGACCGCCTGGCCCGGGTCTTCCGGGACAGCGACGGGGACCTGCGCCAGGTCTCCCTCGCCCTGGTTCGGCTGGCGGAGCCCTGGCAGGAGCCCCTCGCCAAGCTGAAGACGCCGCAGGACCTGGTGGTCTCGACCCTTCGGGCGACGGATTTCCGCGGCGATGCCATGCGTCTGGTCCCGCCCCTGCGGCTGCTCGGCCAGGCGCCCTGGTCCGCGCCCTCGCCGGCCGGCTGGCCGGACACCGCCGAGCTTTGGGCCGCCCCCGACGCATTGCTCAAGCGGATCGAGTTCGCGACCGCGGTCGCCCAGCGCATCGGCGACCGGCTCGACCCCCGGGCCCTGGCGAAGGCGGTCATCGCACCGGTCGCGGCGCCGGAGACCGGGACCATGATCGCGCGCGCGCCCTCGCGCAGCGACGGGTTGACCCTGCTGCTGGCCAGCGCCGAGTTCCAGAGGAGGTAGGCATGATCAGCCGACGCAGCGCCCTGCAGGCCCTGGCCGGCGGCCTCGCCGCCGGCGCCCTCGCCGGCCCGCGCCTCGCCCTGGCCAGCCTGCCCGGCGAGCGGCGCCTGGTAGTGGTGATCCTCCGGGGCGGCCTGGACGGCCTGGCCGCGGTCCCGCCCTTCGGCGACCCGGCCTATGCCGGAAGCCGCGGCAGCCTCGCCCTGGCGGCGCCGGGCGGCGAGGCCGGCGCCCTGGACCTGGACGGCTTCTTCGGCCTGCACCCGGCGCTGGCGCCCTTGCACGATCTCTACCGCCAGGGCGAGCTGCTGCCCATCCACGCGGCCGCGCCGCCCTATGCCAAACGCTCCCACTTCGACGCCCAGGACGTCCTCGAGAACGGCACCGCCCGGCCCGGCGGCGCCCGGGACGGCTGGCTCAACCGCGCGATCCGGGCCCTGGACGGCGAAGGCGCGGAACTTCAGGCCCTGGCGCTGGGCGAGTCCGTGCCGCTGGTGCTGCGCGGCAGCGCCCGGGTCGCCTCCTGGTCGCCCAGCGTCCTGCCGCTTCCGGAAGAGGCGCTGCTGACCCAGATCCAGGATCTATGGCAGCGCGACCCGCTGCTGGGGCCGGCCCTCTCCGAGGCCCTGCGCATGCAGGACGGCGAGGCCGGCGACATGGCGGCCCGCAGCAGGGGCGCCCTGCGCGGTCTCTACGGCCCGCGCGGCTTCCTGGTCTTCGCGGAAAAGGCCGGCCGTATGCTGGCGGCGGACGAGGGACCGCGCCTCGCCGTGCTTGAGATGGGCGGCTGGGACACCCACGCCAACCAGGGCCGCGACGACGGCCGCCTGGCCCGGCACCTCGAAGCCCTGGGCCAGGGCCTGGCCAAGCTGAAGGCCGAGCTCGGCCCGGCCTGGGACCAGACCGCGGTCCTGGCCATGAGCGAGTTCGGCCGGACCGTCGCGCACAACGGCAGCGGCGGCACCGACCACGGTGTCGGCGGCGCGGCCTTCCTCCTGGGCGGGGCGATCGCCGGCGGGCGGGTGCTGGCCGACTGGCCGGGACTCGACAGAAGCCGGCTGCTCGACGGCCGCGACTTGGCGCCAACGCTCGACCTGCGGGCGGTCTGCAAGGCGACGCTGCACGACCATCTCGGCCTCGACCGCCGGCGCCTCGACGCCGAGGTCTTCCCGGACAGCGCGCATCTGCCGGTCCTCGACGGCTTGATCAAGGCCTGATCCCGAGGCATGGCGGCTTCACTCTCCACGAGGCCGGTGCAAGAAGACGGCGACCGGGGCGCTGCAACGCAAGATTGTCATTAAGGATCGTCTACAACCGTGCTATCAAAGGTTGCATAGCGGGGAGGATAATCCCTGGGAAGACTTGCCTGCAGCAGTCGCGACGCCTGCGGAATGGCGAGCTAGGGAGGTTTCTGCCCTGCCTCACACCTTTGAGGAGGACGGTACGTGATTGCAAAGCGCCAAGAAATGCAGGGCGCGCATGCCCCCTGCGTGCATGACGGCGGCGCCTTATGGGCCGCCGGGAGCGAGATCGAGAAGCGCGGCAAGAAAACGGGACTGCGGACTCGCCGGCTGATCGCGGCGGTCGCGCTGGGGGCCTTGATGGCACCGGGCGCAATGATGCTCGCTTCGCTGCAGAACGCCGTCGCGGCCGACAAAGGCGTAGTCGGCGCGATGACCAAGATGGACCCCGCGCTTGTCGCTGTGCACGAACAGCAGCAGGCAGGTACCGCCGCGCGCAGCTTGCAGGTTGAAGAGGCACCGGCCCTTTCCGCCGCATCGCTGTCACAGATCGTCGACGACAAGGTCTTGATCGACGCCGTCGCGACGGGCCAAGGCACCGACCTGCTGGCCGATCTCGAAGCCCTGGGACTCGAGCGAGGCTCCGCCTTTGGCCGCGTGGTCTCCGGCTGGCTGCCGGTCGGCGCGCTCGAGCAGGCCGCCGAACTCGGCACTCTGCAAACCGCCCGGCCGGCGGTGGCGCTGCCTCGCGTCGGCTCGGTGACCAGCGAAGGCGATCCGGCGATGCTCTCGGACTTCGCCCGCCTGGCCTTCAGGGTCAAGGGCCGCCGGATCACCGTCGGCTCGCTGTCGGACAGCTACGACTGCCTGGAGGGTGCGGCCGGCGACATCGCGACCGGCGACCTGCCGCCGGCGCGCCGGATCACGATCCTCGACGACAGTGCCTGCCCCGGCTCCGACGAGGGCCGGGCCATGATGCAGCTGATCCGCGACGTCGCGCCGCGGGCCAGCCAGGCCTTCCACACCGCCTTCGGCGGCCAGGCCGACTTCGCCAACGGCATCGTTGAGCTGGCCAACCAGGCGGGCTCGGAGGTGATCGTCGACGACGTCATCTACTTCGCCGAGCCGATGTTCCAGGACGGCATCATCGCCCAGGCGGTCGACCAGGTGAAAGCCCAGGGCGTCGCCTACTTCTCCTCGGCCGGCAACGGCGGGCGCAACTCCTGGGACAGTGAAGACAACGGCTTCGTCGATTCCGGGGTTACCGGTGCCTTCGGCGGCGCTCGCCACGACTTCGATCCGGGCCCGGAAGTGGACGACCTGCAAAGCTTCATTCTTGCGCCCGGCGTGACGATCTTCGCGTTCCAATGGGACCAGCCCGCCGTTTCGGTCAGTGGTGCCCCCGGCTCGGCCAGCGACGTCGACATCCTGGTCTACGACGCCGCCGGGAACTTCACCTTCATCGGCGGCTTCGCCTTCAACATCGGCGGTGATCCCATCGAGGTCTTCGGCATCGTCAACAACACCACCGACGACCTGGAGGTCAACATCGCCCTTGAGCTCTTCGACGGTCCGGCGCCGGGCTTCATGAAGTACGTCGTCTTCGATCCGCGTTCGGAGAACATCAACGACCCGCCGACCTCCTTCCCCGCCGAGTACCAGACCAACAGCAGCACCAACTACGGCCATTCCAACGCCGCCGGCGCGGCCGGCGTGGGTGCCTCCTTCTGGCGCCAGACGCCGCGCTTCGGGGTCTTCCCGCCGCGGATCAACGCCTTCTCCTCGGCCGGCGGCACGCCGATCCTTTTCGACCTCGAGGGTCTGCCGGTCGAAGAGCTGCGCGCCCAGCCCAGGTTCACCGGGCCGGACGGCGGCATCACGACCTTCTTCGGCACCCGCGACGAGTTCGGCAACATCGATCCGGACGGGACCAACTTCTTCGGCACCTCCGCCTCGGCACCGCACGTCGCGGCCGTCGCGGCCCTGATGCTGGAGGCCGATCGCTCGCTCAGCCCCGATGAGGTCTTCGAGATCCTCGAGGACACGGCGATCGACATGGACGATCCGGCGACCCCCGGCTTCGATTTCGGCTTCGACTTCGGAACCGGCAACGGCTTCGTCAACGCCCTCGCCGCCGTGCTCAAGGCACGCGGCAAAAACGATGACGACGACGATGACGACGACGTGGCGTTGATCGGACGCTGACCCGCGGTTCGGAAATCCGAACGCCCGCCGAGAGGGGCGGTGCCGCTGGCACCGCCCCTCTTCGACATTTGGCGACCCACCAGAAGCGAGCGGGGCGCGGTTTCGTATCTCCACCCCGCCGTCGCGGGGGCCGTCTCACCTGGCGGCGCTCGCCGCGATCCGGCCGCCAGCGCTTCGCGGACACAATCTTATTACAAGAACGCCCCATCATGATTTATCTATTTAAGGTTGTATTGCCGCCGGGGCGCTCGCCGAGATCCGTCGCCGGTGTTTTCTTGGGAGCCACGGTGGCGAAGGCGAAGTGTCCCCTCCGCAACGACTGGGATGGAGGATAGGACATGACTGCAAGACACCTTGGAAGACGGGCGGAGGGCCAGCGTCGCAACGCTGTCCGTGCCGTCGAAGCCGCCGCGCGTGAGATGGCCTACGGCGGCGCCGAAGGGCGGCGCGGCAGGCGCGCGGGATCGGTTCGGCGGCTGATGGCGGCCGCCGCGATGGGCGCCCTGATCGCGCCCTGGACGGCCGCCGGGAGCCAAGCCCAGGGCTTCGACACCTCCGAGGCGGAGGCCATCGCCGGCATCCGGGCCGCCAAGACCGGCCCGATGTCCAAGATGGACCCGGCGCTGGTCGCGCTCCATGAGGGGCTGCAAGCGGACTCTGCGGTGCGCGGCCTGCGTGCCGATGCGGTACCGGCCTTGTCCGGCGGTCCGCTGGCTCGGGTCGTGGACGGCAAGGTCCTGATAGACGCCGCCGCCTCGGGCGAGGCGGCCGACCTGCTGGCGGACTTGCAGGCCCTGGGTCTGGAGCGCGGCTCCGCCTTCGGCCGCGTGGTTTCCGGCTGGCTGCCGGTCACCGCGCTCGAGCAGGCGGCCGGCCTCGGCAGCCTGCAACTGGCCCGCCCCTCCGTTGCGATCGCCCAAGCCGGCTCGGTGACCAGCGAAGGCGACCCGGCAATGTTCTCGGACGTCGCCCGAGAGGTCTTCGAGGTCAACGGCCGCCGGATCACGGTCGGCGTGCTTTCGGACAGCTACGACTGCCAGGGCGGCGCGGCCGACGACATCGAGACCGGCGACCTGCCCCCGGAACGGCGGATCACGATCCTCGACGACACCGCCTGTCCCGCCCCCGACGAAGGCCGCGCCATGATGCAACTGATCCGCGACGTCGCGCCGCGGGCGAGCCAAGCCTTTCATACCGCCAACAAAGGCCAGGCCGACTTTGCCAACGGCATCGTGGAACTGGCCAACCAGGCAGGCGCCGAGATCATCGTCGACGACATTCTCTATTTCACGGAACCGATGTTCCAGGACGGCGTCATCGCCCAGGCGGTCGACCAGGTGCGGGCGGCCGGCGTCGTCTATTTCTCCGCGTCGGGAAACCATGGCCGCAACGCTTGGGACAGCGGCGAGGCCGGCTTCGTGGATTCGGGCGTAAGGGGGATCGCCGGGCCGCGCCACGACTTCGATCCGGGGCCGGGCGTCGACGATCTGCAGAGCTTCACCGTCGCCCCCGGTCAGACGCGCTTCGCATTCAACTGGGATCAGCCCGCGGCCTCGGTCAGCGGTGCCCCGGGCTCGGCCAGCGATCTCGATATCCTTGTCTACTTCCCGAGCGGCCGCTTCACCGGGATTGGCGGCCGGGCGTTCAACATCGGCGGCGATCCGATCGAGTTTTTCGACATCATCAACAACACCGACGAGCCGCTGGAAATCGCGATTGCGATCGAGCTCTTCGAGGGCCCAGCACCGGGCTTCATGAAGTACGTGGTCTTCGATCCCGGCTCGGAGAACACCAACGACCCGCCGACCTCCTTTCCGAACGAGTTCGCCACGAACAGCGGCTCGAGCTACGGCCACGCAAACGCCGCAGGTGCTGCCGGTGTCGGCTCTTCCTTCTGGCGCCAAACGCCGCGCTTCGGCGTCTCCCCGCCGGAGATCAACGCAGCCTCCTCGGCGGGCGGCACGCCGACCCTCTTCGACACCGAAGGCCTTCCGGTCGAGGAACTGCGCGAGCAGCCGCGGGTCACCGGACCGGACGGTGGCATCACGACCTTCTTCGGTGGCCGCGACGAGTTCGGCAACCGGGATCCGGAGGGCAACAACTTCTTCGGCACCTCCGCCGCGGCACCCCACGTCGCGGCCGTGGCAGCGCTGATGCTGGAGGCCAACCGCTCGCTGACCGCCGACGAGATCCTTCGCATTCTCGAGGACACGGCGACCGACATGGACGACCCGGCAACGCCGGATTTCGACGTCGGCTTCGATTTCGGAACCGGCTTCGGCTTGGTCGACGCCCGGGCCGCCGTTCGGAGGGCGAGTCCAGACGACGACGATGACGATGACGACGACGACTTTACGGTGACCCGCCGTTGACGACCGGCTTCGCGCGGTAACCGCAGTCCGAGAGGCGGCTGGCCCCGAGGGTCCGCCGCCTCTCTTCCGTCGGAGGAGGCTTACGGGGTCTCGATCGAGATCCGCGCCAGGGCCTCGGCGTGACGCCGGACGCAGTCCAGGCCGAAGGCCGTCGGCGCCAGGGCCGGGGCCCGGTCGTGGACCTCGCCCAGGTCCAGCTGCCAGGCCAGGATCCGCTTGCCGTAGCAGTGCAGGGTCTGAAGCGACTGCATGACGAAGGTGAGCAGCGGCAGGATCTCGCGGTAGAGCCGCTCCGCCTCGGCCTCGCCGCCGGGCGTCCCGCCGGCCATCAGCTCGTAGATGCGCGCCTGGATCGCGCAGGTCTCCGGCCCCGGGATGACGCCGGCGCAGCCGGCCCTGAGGTTGTCCGGCAGTTCGAGCCCGTTGCGCCCGTTGAAGACCGCCAGCCCTTCGCCGCTGGCCTCGATCACCTCCCGGATGGTCAGCGCCGGCCCCTCGCCCTTAAGCAGGACGAAGTTGTCGTGCCGCCGCCGCAGGGTCTCGATGCTCTCGACCCCGAGGCCGATCCCGAGATACTCCGGGGCGTTCTGGATCGCCACGGGCAGCGCGCTGGTCGCCATGACCGCGGAGAAGAACGCCAGGCACTCGGCTTCCGACATCCCCGCCCGGCGCGGCGGCTGAAGGATCGCCCAGTCGGCCCCGGCCGCCTCAACTGCGCGCAGGAAGTCGGCCTGGGCCTCGACGCTCTCGCCGAAGACCGTCACCGCGAGCGGCAGGCGGCCGTCGAGGTCCTCGGCCGTCCAATCCAGCAGCCGGCGGCGCTCCTCGAGGGACAGCTTGTCGACCTCGGTCGCCAGCCCCAGCACGGCGAGCCCCTGGACACCGGCCTCGACGCAGTGCGCGACCTGGCGCCGCAGCGCTGCGCGGTCGAGCCCGCCGTCGCGGCCGAAGTAGGCGTAGAGCATGGGATAGATGCCCCGGAAGGGGCTGTCGGTTGCGGGCATCGGCGCCTACGCTCCCCAATCGAGGACAGTGGGTCAGGCTCCGAGAGGCCGGCCCCTCCGGGCAAGGCTTCCGCGCAGCGGGGTCGGGCACGGACGGCCTCGGCCCAAATCGGAACTCATCCCTTGGTCCAAGGAAATGGCCACCCACCGGGGTCTGGGCCCGCTCACCGCCCCCGGCGCTACTCTCGGAGCCGGTTGCGTCGTTGCGGTTGCCGCAAACCTAGCGTCGGACCTCGGGCCGCGCCGGATCCGAGTGGAACGGCGGCGAAGAAACCGCAGTGCAGCCCAAGGGGCGTTAGCTGTGCTCTGGCAGGGAGTCCGCGGTCTCGGCCTTGGCCTTTTCGGCTTTCTCGGCCTTGGCCTTCGCCTTGGCAGCTTTCTTCTCGGCCTTGAGCCTTTCACGCTCCCTGCGTTCAAAGTCGTAGTTCGGCTTGCGGGCCATGACTTCTCCTCGAAGTTCGTTTGCACAGGCTCGCCGTCCGCCGGCACCCGGGGCCGGCGGGATGCGAAAGCCGGGCGATCGGAGTGCTGCCCGGCTTGGTGCCGGACCCGCCCCCGGCCGCGCGCTGCAAGCGCGCCGCGGCCGGAGGGCGAACCCGGGTGATCGTTCAGTCGATCAGGACGAGGTTCTCGGCCGAGGACTTGCCGTTCCGTCCTGGCGTCAGCTCGTATTCGACCTTCTGGCCTTCGCTCAGGCTACGCAGGCCCGCACGCTCGACGGCGGAGATATGAACGAAGGCATCCGCGCCGCCGTCGCTCGGCTGAATAAACCCGTAACCCTTGGTCAGGTTGAACCACTTCACAGTACCGGTAGCCACAGCTACTCCTTTCTCAACGACATCGCACGAAAAGACGCCAAGGAGCGAACCTCCGTGCCGGATTGGAGTGCACAAAATCAAAGGAGCTGCTCGGTGGCGCCCGGCGGCGCAAGCAAGGCACTCTAAGAAAACGTGCAACCACTCAGTGACTCATGGCGCCATCCGCTTCGAAATACAAGCCCCCTGCGCCAAATTGTTGGAATCCCACGCAGCTTGGCGGGTCGACATGAAACCCGGAACCGCAAGGAGCGCGGCGCCTTCGCAGACGCCGTGTCAATCTTCGAGGAGGTCGCGCTTCGAAAAGGTCGCGCAGTCCGGCGCCCGGATGAGGGCCGGACCGGTCGAGTGGACCGGACTCCTCGCCCCGGGGCAAGGGCTGCCGCCGGCGCTTCGGCCGCCGGCAGGTCGGGATCAAATGCCGGAACAGGCCGGACCGACGAAGGGGCGGCCTGAGGAAGCGCCGCCGGCCATCGCCCGGCCCTCCGGGTCAGCCGCAGTCGTAGCCGGCCCGCTTGCGGTAGTGCCGGCAGGACTTCCGGTCTTGCACCGGATCGCCGCCGTCGCTGACCTTCCCGTTGCTCTGGATCGTTGGGATGCTTGTCGAACCGGTCAGGGCTGAAAAGACAGTTGCCGCCACAACGATTAGGATCAGAAGCATAGATTGCTTCATGACCATGCCTTTCGATCTAGAGTTGATCCTTAACCTTAGATCAAACCTGAAAGTCATAAGAATCCGTTAACCATACGCCCGGGACTGTGGAAATCTCGTCGCCGCAGCGGTGCCAAGCATCGAAATCCCTGCATCAACTCTGTGATCCCGGGCGCCGGCTGCTTCAAATGGAGGGCGAAAGCGGTAAACTCCCGGGATCGCAGGCGCGGCGGTTCGAGGCCGGCCTCGGGACGAGAGGTCGTCGCAGGTCTGGGCTGGAGGGAGGCCGCCAGCCGGTCGGACGGCGGCGGGCGGTGCGATTGGAGAGGCATGCCGGACCCAAGGTTTCCGATCGAAGGCTTGAGGCGCCGCCCGCGACGGGCTGCCGCAGCGCTCTGCCTCGCCGGCCTGCTGGCCCCGGCCGGCTGCGGCCCGCCAGGCGATCTTCTGAATGCGCCGGCCGCAGCGCCGAAGGTCGACTTCGGCGATCCCAGCGTCTATCGCGATCCCGACGCGCCGGAACTGGCCTACGGCTCCGACGACGCCTACGACGGCACGAAGTTCTTCCAGGAGCGCTGCCTTTCGTCCAATCCGGTCGCCTACTGCGCGGTCCTGGACGGCCCCTTCAAGCTGCCGGTCGGCTTTCCCGCCGGCCAGGCCGAGGCCGAGTTCCTGCGCGGCAACCGGATCTTCAACGCCAACTGGGCGCCGGCGGGCCGCTTCGACAGTGGCGCGCGCGACGGCATCGGGCCGCATTACGACGCCTTGGGCTGCGCACGCTGCCACGTGAAGAACGGCCGGGGTCGGCCTCCCGATCCCGCTGCGGGCGATCTGGGCACCCTGATCCTCAAGATCAGCCAGCCCGGGGCGGCGCCGGCTGCGCCGCCGGAGCCGGATCCGCGCTACGGCGGCCAGCTGAACTACCGGGCGGTTGCCGGCCTCCGGCCCAAGGGACGCATCGACGTCAGCTACGAGGAGATCCCCGGCCGTTTCGCGGACGGCGAGAGCTACAGCCTGCGCCGGCCCCGCTTCACCGTCGCCGAGCCGGCCTACGGGCCCTTCCCGACCGCGCTCGAGACCTCGCCTCGGCTGCCGCCGCCGGTCATCGGCCTCGGTCTGGTCGAGGCGCTGTCGGAGGACGACTTGCTGGCCCGAGCCGATCCGGAGGACGCCGACGGCGACGGCATCTCGGGGCGTGCGAACTACGTCATCGATCCCGAGGACGGCCGGCGGAAGATCGGCCGCTTCGGCTGGAAGGCGGGGGCGGCCTCGCTGCGCCAGCAGACCGCGGGGGCGCTGTCCAGCGATATGGGCGTGACCTCGCCGGTCTTTCCGCAGCCCAACTGCCCCGCGGCCGAGCCGCTCTGCCGGGCCCAGCCCCAGGGCGACCGACCGGAGATCTCCGAGACCGATCTCGACGCCCTGGTGTTCTACATGCAGCTGCTGAGCCCGGCCGGCCGGCGCGGCACCTCGGATCCGCGGGTGGTCGAGGGCGCCGAGCTCTTCGAGGACATCGGCTGCGCCGCCTGCCACACGGTCCAGATGACCAGCGGCCGCCACGCCGAGGCCGGAGTCCTTTCGGACCTGGTCTTCCACCCCTACTCCGACTTCCTGCTCCACGACATGGGCGAGGGCCTGGCCGACGGCCGCAGGGAGTTCCTGGCCAGCGGCCGGGAGTGGCGGACGCCGCCGCTCTGGGGCCTCGGCCGCACCCGCGAGCTCGGCGGCCGGGCCCATTACCTGCACGACGGCCGCGCCCGCAGCCCGGCCGAGGCCATCCTCTGGCACGGCGGCGAGGGCGCCGCGTCGCGCGACGCCTTCCGCCGCCTGCCGAAGGCGCAGCGCGAGGCCTTGCTGCGGTTCCTGGAGTCCCTCTAGGCCCTCAGCCGCCGGCGGGCTCGGCCGCCAGGCGCGTCAGTTCGGCGCGCGCGCCCTGATGGGCCGCGGAATCCCCGGGCCCGCTTTCGAGGATGCCGCGAAGGCGCGCCTCGGCCGGCCCGGGCTCGCCGGCCAGCAGATCCCTTTGGGCGAGAAAGAACTGCGCCTCGGTCTCGCGCAGCGCGGCGCGGCCGGGGTCGCCGTCGCGCGCCAGCTCGAGCAGCGCCGGCTCTTCGAGCCGCCCCTCGAGCAAGGCCAGGACCGGCGCGGGCCAGCCCGGCTCCACGTCGCCCTCTGGGGCGGCCTCGGACGGGTCGCCGAGCCCGCTGCGCAGCGCCGCGACCCGGAACCAGAGCGCGGCCGCGGGGTCCTCCGGGCTCCGCTTTCGCGCTGCCCCGAAGTCCGCCGCGGCGGCCGCGAACTGGCCCAGGAAGAAGCTCGCCCGGCCCCGGCCCATCGTCGCCTGCGGATGATCGGGATCGAGCTGCAGGACCCGGGTGAAGTCGCGGAAGGCCGTCCAGGGTTCGTCCATCATCAGGTGCAGGCGACCGAGCTCCAGGTGGGTCTCGGGGTTTCGCCGGTCGCGGCCGAGCAGCGCTCGGAGGTCGGCCTCGGCCTCGGCGAAGCGCCGCAGCTCGATGAGGACGCCGCTCCGCGTCCGGTAGGCCGGCGCGAGGCCGGGGTCGAGGCGCAGGGCCTCGGTCAGGTCCTTCAGCGCCGGCGCGGGCTCGCCGAGCTGTGCGCGCAAGGCGCCACGGCGGTACCAGCTGTCGGCGACGGTCGCGTCCAGGCGGATCGCCCGGTGGAAGTCGAGCAGGGCCTTGTCGCGGCGGCCGAGACGCAGCAGAGCCCGGCCGCGCTCGTTGTGGACCCGGGCCCGCTCCGGCTGCGGCAGGTCGGCGATCTCCGCCGCCCGGGTCAGGTGCTCGATCGCGGCCGCATCGTCGCCGGCGCGGGCCGCCTCTTGCCCCTCGGCGAGCCTCTCCTCCAGGAGAGCGGCGTCGAAGGGAGCAACCAGGCGCGGCTCCTCCCGGCCGGCGGCCGACCCGGCCGCGAGCAGCGTGAGAAAGAACAGCGCGCAAAGGGGATGTCGTGACATGGCGGGCCGGTTGGAAGGGATCAGGGCGAGGCGAGGCTAGCGCCAGGGGGTTAAACCCCGGCTAAATCCGACCAAACCCGTCCCCATACGACTTTACCGATACGCCGCCGAAGAGACCTAAAGTTTACAATTTTGACAGTTCTTCAGTAAAATTGCTGCACTGCAAAAAATTGCTTGCGTTTGGTGAATTTCCGCTTAATATAGCGTTGTCTTCATAGTCAGAGTTGCCAAACTTGACAAGCTTGACACAAGGGTGGGGGACCAAACCCATGCAAGTCATTCAGAAGCATAAGCCCGTCATCCTGCTGGTCGCCGCCTTCAGCGTTATGGTCCTGATCGGGATCCTGACCTCTTAGTCGCGGACCGCGGGCCACGGCCTGCCGGGGCGGCGTCCCGAAGGGAGCGCCGCCCTTCGTGTTTCCGGGTTCTGGCGAGAGCGCAAAGCAAACGGCCGGCCC
>JAAUXY010012360.1_pt1 | contig 20875 bp, 21 predicted proteins | sample 7278121 | NCBI WGS metagenome assembly JAAUXY01 (sample SAMN14350117, study PRJNA611818) | marine sediment metagenome | isolation source: surface marine sediment (1.8m) | place: French Polynesia: Moorea | collected 2018-08 | reverse complement strand
GAAAGACCAGCGCAAAAAGGGCTCTCGATGGCCGCTTATGACATCGTGCTCCATGGGGCAACCGGCTTCGTCGGCAAACTTGTCGTCGACTATTTGGCCCGGCACCCGCAGAGCAGTCGCTTTTCATGGGCGATTGCGGGCCGCAATGCGGACAAACTCGCGCGCATCAGGGAGTCCGCTGGCGCTCGCGGAACTGAACCCGGCGTGATTGTGACGCAGGCGGCCGATAAGGCTTCGGTCGAAGCAATGGTGTCGCAAGCCGCGGTAGTCCTGAACGCAGCAGGGCCCTACAGCATCTGCCATGGCGACAATGTTGTGGGTGCGTGCGCGGTCTCGGGTACCCATTACGCAGACCTCTCTGGCGAATACTGGTATCAGCGTCGCATGATCGACGAGTACCACGAGGAGGCCGAACGCACCGGCGCAAAGATCGTCCTGGCGGCGGGCGTCGACAGCATCCCGTCAGATCTCGGCGTTCAGCTGGCGATTGAACATTTGGCGTCGAAGGGCGGTCGGGCGCGGCATGCCAAAGCGCTATTCACGAGCTATGCCGGTTCGTTCAGCGGTGGAACGCGCCGGTCGATGCAAGCCCGCAAGCGCATTACCCAGTCTCCGGAATACGAACCAGGCTTTCACACGGACCCTTACGTGTTGGCGCCGGGTGCCGAACGTTCTGACGACAGTGAAACGGTCAGTGGTTGGGACTCGCGCCGCTTCGATGCCGACTTCCGGCGGTTTGGCGGCCCGTTCTTCATGGCCCCGATCAACGCGCGCGTTGTACGCCGTTCGCTCGCACTTGACGGTCATCTGCCGTGCACCTATGCAGAAGGGATCTCGACAGGAGCATGGCTCAAGGCGTCATGGCTCTGGCTGAGTCGCGGTTTCGGTTACTTCGTCGGCGCTCCGATACCGATGAAACCGGAGTCAGGAGAAGGACCGCCCCCCTGGCTTCAGCGCGCAGGCAGCTTCTGCGCGCGAGTCCATGCATCAACCGATGACAGAACTCAGTCCGCGCTGGTCGAAGTGCGTGGCGCCGGAGATCCGGGCTACCTCGCGACCTCGAAGATGTTCTCCGAAGTCGGGCTCGCCCTGCTGCTCGACGAATCACTCCCCCGCGGTGGCATACTGACCCCCGCGACCGCGCTCGGCGCGACCCTTCGGCAACGACTTGCGAAAGCCGAGGAGGGCCAGTTTATGCAATTCCGGATTTTGAATTAGGACGCCGCCTGATGCTGGTAGTTGAACATCTGGTCAAGCAGTACGGGGACTTCATGGCTGTCGACGATGTCTCTTTCGAAGCGAAGACGGGTGCCATATTCGGTCTGCTTGGCCCGAACGGCGCCGGCAAATCGACGGCCATCAACTGTATTTCCGGACTGCTCGCGCCGACCGCCGGACGCATCACCGTATCGGGTCACGATGTCATCAAGGAAGGAAAAGCAGCGAGGCGATCGCTCGGTATCGTGCCGCAGGAACTCGCGCTCTACGAGGACCTGCCCGCAGTTGAGAACCTGCGGTACTGGGGCAAGGCCTATGGAATGCGGGGCAAGGAACTCGAGGACCGGGTCGCAACGGTGCTCGAACACATCGGGCTCGTCGATCGCGCCAGGGACCTGCCCAAGGAGTTCTCCGGCGGCATGAAGCGGCGCCTGAACTTCGGCTGCGGTGTAGTCCACGAACCGAAGGTCCTGCTGCTTGACGAGCCGACTGTCGGCGTCGATCCGCAGTCGCGTATAAAGCTTTTCGAACTCGTCGAGGCGGTGCGCGATGAGGGCGCCTGTGTTCTGTACACAACGCACTACATGGAAGAGGCAGAGCGCTTCTGCGACTCGCTTGCGATTATCGATCGTGGCAAGCTCATCGCGACGGGTACGGTTGCCGAGCTCAAGGCACAGCTCGGCGCTCGGGACGCACTGCAGCTCAGCGGCGTCTTCCCCGCGGATACGACACGAAACGCAATTGATGCGCTTTCCAGTGACATGCCCGACCTCGAAATTCTAAGCCAGGCGGATGACTCCCTGTTGTTGACGCTGTCGTCGGCGTCCCATCACCTGCCGAAAATCTTTGCGGCGATCTCCGGCGCGGGTGGCAGCGTATCCGAGACCAGCCTGCGCAGCCCGAACCTCGAGACGCTGTTTCTGCTGCTGACCGGATCAGAATTGCGGAAATAGCAATGGATTTCCTGTTTGCATCGGTGCGCAAGGACCTGTCCCGCTGGACACAGGATCGAGTGGCATTGCTCACCTGGTTGGGCATCCCGCTGTTGATCGGTACATTGATTACATCACTGGTCGACAATGGCGGCACACCAACGGGTGTCTTGCTCGTCGCGGACGAAGACGGGACATTCTTCAGCGGAGCTGTCGTCGGCGCATTTAGCCAGGAGCAGCTCGGCGACCTCATCATCGTCGAGCAGGTCAGCGGTGAGGAAGGCGAGCTGCGCATCAACGACGGTGAGGCAAGCGGCTTCCTGACGATACCCGAAGGCTTTCAGGATGCCTTTCTGAACGAAACGCCGGTCACGCTGACGCTCAAGACCAATCCGGCCCAAACGATCCTGCCGGGCATAATCGAGGACATCACCGAGATCCTGCTTGACGCGGGCTTCTACGCTCAGCGTCTCATTGGCCCGGAGATAAAGTCGATCATGGACGCTTCGGAGGATGGTACGCCGAGCGACGCCTTCATCGCCGGCATCTCGGTGACCATCAGCAACAAGATCGAGACAATCACAAACAAGCTCACGCCGCTCGCCCTCGAGGTCGAGATCGTCGAGCCACCACCGTCCGAGCCTGTGCCCGACTACGCGTTGCTATTCCTGCCCGGTATCGCGCTGATGGCAGTACTGTTCGCAGCCAACAGCCTGGCGGCTGACTACTGGGTCGAACGCGAAAAGGGCACGCTACGGCGGCTGGTCTCGGCGCCGAACGCGCTGATGAGTTTCGTAACCGGAAAGGCGGTCGCGGCACTTTGCGTCATGGTCGCCGTGACGGTGCTTGTCCTGCTTGCCGGCTTTAGCTACCACGGCGTAGGCTGGAGCAAGTTCCTGCCGTCGCTGCTGTGGGTGGCGCTGGGTGGCGTAGGCCTGTTTGCGTGGTTCGCCGCAATACAGATGCTGTTGCCCAACCAGAAGGGAGCGAACCTCATCACGACGATCCTGATATTCCCTCTGATGATGGTGGGCGGCAGTTTCTTCCCGCTGGCCGCCCTGCCGGAGTGGATAGGCAGTGTTGGGCGGTTAACACCCAACGGCTTCATCGTTGATCGGCTATCGGTCGAACTGACCGCAACAAACGCATGGTCTATCGACATCGGCAGCTGGATGACGTCGATCGCAATAACGGTGAGTGGCCTGGCCGTCGGCGCGCTGCGCCTGCGAACCGGTTTCGCGCGGAGGTGACGTGCTGAAGAGCATTATCTTCGTTGGCTGGCAGGACGTGCGGTTTCAGCTGCGCGACAAGTCGACCCTGTTGTGGCTGGTCGTCATGCCGCCCGTTTTCTTCTTTTTTATCGGCACCGTCACCGGCGGCTTCACCTCCGGCCTGGGGGGCGAACAGGGAACCCCGATTGCAGTTGTCGCCGAAAACCCCGGCTTCGTCCGCGAGCAAATCGACCTGCGCCTCGCAGACAACGATTTCACACCGGAATGGCTCGAGTCGCTCGACTCCGTTGAGGATGTCCCTACCCGGACGCTGACGATCGATGCTGGCATGAGCTCAATGCTCGTGGCGAACGAACCCGTCTCCGTGTTCTTCGATACGGACGCGGACTCGTTGATGCGCCAGTTTGAAGAGATTCGTATTCAGCGCGCCCTGTATACGGTGCTGGCCGATATCGTCGTCGCCGAAGCGACCACATCCCCGCTCAGCGCCGAGGCGCTTGCGACCGTCAACGCGGCGCCGCGCGTGTGGCAGCTGGAAGTGTCGCCGGCCGGCCAACGACAGGAGGTTCCGCGCGGCTTCGACCAGGCTATACCGGGCATGCTTGTCATGTTCACTTTAATTGTATTGCTCACGAGTGGCGCCACGATGCTGGTTCAGGAACGAAACCAGGGACTGCTAAGGCGGCTCGCTTCGGCTCCGATCACGCGTGCCGAGCTCATCGCCGGCAAGTGGAAAGGGCGCATGATACTAGCGGCGATTCAGGTCACGGTGGCACTGCTTTTCGGGACGCTCCTGTTCAACATGGATTGGGGGCCGAATCTCCCGGCCGTTGTCATCGTGCTGGTCGCGTGGGCCGGGTTCTGCGCCTCGGCCGGGCTCTGGCTCGGCACTGTGGCGCAAACCGAAGCCCAGGCGAGCGGACTGGGTGTGCTCGCAGCCAACCTGCTCGCCGCACTGGGCGGTTGCTGGTGGCCGATCGAGATTACGCCCGCCTGGATGCAGGCCCTGCAGAAGATGATCCCGACCGGCTGGACCATGGACGCTATGCACAAGCTGATCAGCTTCCAGGCAGATCCATGGAGCGTCATGCCGAACGTGCTGATCCTGATCGTGGCAGCCGCGGCAATGGGAATGCTCGCCGCACGGCGTTTTGAGTATCAGTAGGAGTCTTCGGTTTCTCAGGGCGTCTCAGATCTCGGGCATTTGCTTTTTGACGGGATCCCGGCCAATCATGATCAGGCGCACTCGTAGGACACGACTTCCTGCCATTCATCCGAGCCGTCGGGTCGAATTGATATTGAGATCGTGTCGAAATAATCCTCGAGATTCTGAACACCATCTGCCGCCAAATTGCTGTAGCTCTCCTCACCTTGATACGAGACATCGACTTGGATCAGGCCGCCTGTAGAGAAACAGGGTGACGGATCGTCGTCTCCAATCGCGGACGCGGACTCGCCAATCTGGCCATCCCAACCATGGACTCGCGGATCGAACACAATGCTGGAGTTTCCGCACTCCGGGCAGGACACCACCACGGGCGCAAGCAACATCGCTGCAGATTCGAGTGGGACTTTCTGGTGATTTGAATCCACGGGTGTCGCAGCGGGAACAAGGGATCTGTTGCCACACTTGCAGGTCAATGTGAACGCGACAAAACAATGCTCGTCGAGAATTGCCTCACCATCAGTTTCCTGCAGGTAATCTGCGGTGAACGCGGAAAAGCATCCGGGTGGTCGAGCAGCCGGGTTTACGTGCTCGATCACCGGAGAATCACCGTCGATATCCTGGTCTTGTCTTCGCAGCGAGTAGCTCACGAAGAGCGCTCCTACCCCGAGCTGAATCAGAGCAAGCAACCAACTCGACTCCGAATCGCCGCCAAATCGCCGCAATAAAGCAGTAACGCCAAGACCAACGAGCAGAACGCCAAGTCCGCCACCCAGGATGCGAATGAAGATCTTGCTCACGTTTCCAATAGCTGAGTTTGGTTGCAGTATCTGAGTTCGTCACGCGCTGAATCGCCGTGAAGAACCACCGTGGATCGAAAGCCGCCAGTCTACCCGAATTCAGTTGAGGGGCCGGCCGCGGCCAATAGCTGCCACCATCAAACATTGGCGTGGTACGGTTCGGAGATGACGCGCAACTGTTTGATTGTTATTGACATGCAGAACGACTTCCTCGAGCGATTGGAGGACGACGCTCGCGCGGCATTGATCGTCAACACCAACCAGCTGATTGATATTTTTCGAGCGTCGAGCTGTCCGGTGATTTGGGTCCAGCAACTGCTTAGTCCCGACCTGAGTGACGCCCCTTTGTTGATGAGGGACCGTCAGATAGCTGTCGTTATCGACGGCACTCCAGGCGCCAGAATCGACCCAGAATTGGCTCGCCACAAAGACGACGCGATTGTAGTCAAGAAACGCTACAGCGCTTTTTTCGGAACCGCTCTGGAGGCAATCCTCAGCGATCTGGATCCGGAACAGGTCACGCTGGCTGGCGTGAACACCCATGCTTGCGTTCGTAGTACCGCCATTGATGCGTATCAGCGGGATATGCGGGTCCTGCTTGCGTCGGACTGCCTGGCCTCCCACGACCCGGAGCACGGCCGTATCTCCATGGCCTATATGGACGGAAACATCGCCGTGGCTTTAAGCAATGACGAGATCTTGAGTGCGATGACCTGAGTCTGGAACAGTTACCGCAACTAGCGATCTTTGCTCGGGTAGCACGGCTCCGGGATAATTTCTTTCTCCTTAGCTATGACACCGAACTCTTCGCTTGGAACGCAAGACCAATCGATGCCGCCTTTATCATTGGGTTTCGGCACCCAGTACAGCGCGGTGACATCCATGAGGTAAAGGCCTAGCCGGCTAGGCACGTAGTTGACAACTATTACGCCGTCATCTTCCAGCTTCATATTCAGGACGCTCTCGGGACGATTGAGCCGAAATGTCTCAATACCAACGTCCGAGAAAGACTCCGGGAAAACTCCGTTAGCCTCGTAGTAGTCTCTTACTGCCCACCGTGCTTCAACGCTGAAGGTTATTCCTTCCATCACTCTCGACTGGAGCGCGCGCGTCGCGATTTCGTTGGCAAGATCTTCAGCCTCTTGCTTTTTGCGAGACTCGTTTACTGCGAGGTAGGAAACGCCTCCGGCGATAATCAGTAGTAGAACGACAATAAGCCCTTTCACACTAGCACCTACAGGTTATCGGCATCGCCACATATAAACATTTGCAGCTATGTTTTTCGATCCGGGTTCTAATCCAGTCTAAGCGGGGCCCGTATCGATTGGAATCACATATCGCTGCAGCAAACCGGAGTATTCTGGCACCGCGTATTCAGACTCCAGCCTTCCGCCGTTGGCTCGAATGACCCGGGACGAGGCTATGTTTTCCTTGAGGCAGATTACCAGCACCTCGGAGATGCCCAGGTGGCCTGCCTCGCGCAGCGTCTGTTTGAGTAGCTCTTTGGCAATCCCTCGCCCTTGCGCAGACGGCCTGACTCCAAACCCAATATGCCCGCCGAGCCGTTCGAGGCGGTCGGTCATGCGATGGCGCAGGCTCGACACACCGACAATCTCGCCATTGTCCACCAGCCAAAAAGTCGTATTCGGTACCCCACCATCTGGCAAGCCTATACCCAGCGAAAGATTGTTTAGCCGGGTGACAAGCTCCGGGAAATCGTCGAACTCGAAGTCGAGGGGAAACGGATAGCGTTCCGAATCGCCAAGTTCCCGTATATAGCTTCGATAGCTCTCCTCGTACTCCACGGTCGGCTTGATTAGCGAGAGCATGGTCAATACAGATCAGTCACGATGACGATGGCCGTCAGGCTTCAGCGCTCCATGATTTCTATCGTGGTTTCCGGGTTCAGGTCCTCTCGTGGATCCGTTACAAGTCCGGCTGGGAAACTGACCCGCAGAGGCGTTCCTGCACGATCAAGGCAGAGCTGATGGTTGTTGTCGCCATCGCCGAGATCCGCGATGGCAAACGGCACCAGTTCCGTTTCGCTGCCGTCGTCGAAGGACGTCGTCACCCGGTACGCCGCACGCTCTGTGTCGTCGACTTCCGCACCGCCAGGCTTGGTGATACCGCCGGCCCACGTCACCCGAACGACCTGTTTCGTATCGAGTGGGCACCTGTCGCCGCCGCCACCTGGAAACGAAGTACCGGGGTTGCCGAGGTTCCACTGCTGTTCGGGAACGACTTCCGACCATTTCATCGTCGGGCCCTCTTCCAGGGCAATGACCGTTGTTCGGGCGCCTTTGAAGTTCAGTTGTCCGTCTATCGAGAGTAGGTTGCCAACGATTTCCACGCTGGCTGGCTGATCTTCGGCGCTGCCGAATTGTCCGATCATAAGAACGGTCCGAGTCTCACCGATATCGTCGGCGGGCGCCGGCGTGACACAGGTAATCTCGCCGACCGCGCCCGATTCGGCGACGACTCGAAAATCTCCTGCCTGCAGCGTCTCGACGTCAATCTCGTGGGAAAACACCACCGGCATCCCGTCTTTCCCGGCGGCCCCCTTACAGAACACCCTGCTGGCGAATCGCGGCAACGCGTCGTCGAGCCCGAAAAACCCCGACAGCAGCGTCGCTTGCCTGCCGTTCGCGTCCTCGGTAGCGACGACATCGGTAGTCGTCGTGTCCTTCGGAGTCGTGTCAGCCATGGCGCGCAGCCTTTTGGCTCCTTGCATGAACTCGACCCATCCGCAACCGGAAAGAGTCAGGGTGATCAGGACTAAGGCCAACGTAGAAACGTGTTTTGAATTCAAAGTTCCGGCTCCGGCTTGGTCGGCATTGAAGATCCGCTTCGGGTTATCGGTCAATCGGTGTAGAGCTTCTTCAGGAATCTCGACATATGCCTGTCTGTTCGATCGAGTGGCACATTGTCCTTGTGAAACCAGTTCGCGTCACAGAACTCGGTTTCGTCGAACTCCAGATTGATACTCCGATCGCCGCGCAGCACGTACCAGAGCGATACGTCCGTGTGCCCGGCTGTCTTGCCGACGGTTTCGGTAATCGTCACGAACACTGGTCCTTCTTTCAGGAACTCACCCGCGAGGGACAACTCTTCCTGAGCTTCGCGCAATGCCGTGTCCCTGGGGTGCTCACCCGGATCAACATGGCCACCAGTCGGTAGCCATAACTCCGCGTTGATATGGTCAACCAGCAGGATGTGTTCGCCGTCGACCACCGCAAAGTAGGCGATCAGGTGTTTTGGCGGCGTCGCGGGCTTCTCGAGTCGACACAGTTCAGCGCCGGAATCGATCCAGGCCAATACGTCGAGCTTTGTTTCCTGCTCCAAGCCGTCCAGCGGCTGAATCAGTTCAACTTCCTCGCGTATCGCTGCTCTCATTCCGCCCGGCTTCTCGCCTCGGTGCTCGCAAAGGGTTTCTCGACGCTCTGTTCGTTCACTCCACCGTCACGGACTTCGCCAGGTTCCTCGGTTGGTCGACGTCGGTGCCTTTGAGCACGGCCACGTGGTAGGACAGCAGTTGTAGCGGAACCGTGTAGACAATCGGGGCAATCAGGCGATTCGTGGTCGGCATCGTGATCACCTTGATGCCGTCTTCGTCAACGATGCCCGTTTCGGGTTCCGCGAGGACGTAGAGCTGGCCGCCGCGGGCGCGGACGACCTGCATGTTCGACTTCAGCTTGTCGAGGAGCTCGTTGTTCGGCGCAACGACAACGACCGGCATGTCCTCGTCGATCAGTGCCAGCGGGCCGTGCTTCAGCTCGCCGGCGGCATACGCCTCGGCGTGGATGTAGGAAATCTCCTTGAGCTTCAGCGCACCTTCCATCGCGATCGGCCACATCGGCCCGCGGCCGAGGAACAGCGTGTGGTGTTTCTCGGCGAAATCCTCGGCAAGCTCGATGAGCTTGTCGTTCATCTTCAGCGCTTCCTCGGCGGCCGCGGCTGCGTGATACAGGTGCGGGACGAGCTTCTTCTCCTGGTCGTCACTCATGCCGTGCTGGCGCGCCAGCATGATCGTGACGAGCAGTACCGACAGCAGCTGGGTCGTGAACGCCTTCGTGCTGGCGACGCCGATCTCCGGTCCTGCCTGCGTCATCATGACGAGATCGGACTCACGCACCATCGAGCTGTGCGGGCTGTTGCAGATCGTCAGGGAACCAATGTAGTTGGATCGCTTGGCAAGCCGCAGCGCCTCCAGGGTGTCGGCTGTTTCGCCGGACTGCGACAAGGTCACGAACAGCGAGTTCTCGGGTACGACGACGGTCCGGTAGCGGTATTCGCTCGCGATCTCGACCTGGCACGGAATGCCGGCAAGCGACTCGATCCAGTACTTGCCGACGCAGCCGGCGTGATAGCTCGTGCCGCAGGCAACGATGTGCACATGCTCTACGCGCTTGAGTAGTTTGGCCGCGCCGGGCCCCAGTGATTCGACCACGACACGGTTGCTCTCGACGTGGCCGTACAAGGAGTCGGCGAGCGCACTCGGCTGCTCGAAGATCTCCTTGAGCATGAAGTGCCGGTACGGGCCTTTCTCGGCCGACTCGCTGGTCATCTGCGCTTCATGCACCTCGCGCTCGATCGCATTGCCATCGACGTCGAAGATGCTGACGGACTCGCGAGTAATCTCCGCAAGGTCGTCCTGTTCCAGGTAGATGAACCGCTGCGTGACCGGCAGGAGCGCCGGCACGCCGCTGGCGACGTAGTTTTCGCCGATACCGAGACCGATAACCAGCGGGCTGGCGACGCGGCTAACGACGATGCGCTCCGGATCCTCGGCATCGAACACGAGCAGCGCGTATGCACCCTCGAAACGCTTCACGGAAAGTCGCACGGCTTCAACGAGGTCGTGGCCCTGTTTGACAAAGTCATGCACGAGGTGAGCCGCAACTTCGGTGTCCGTCTCGGACTTGAACTCGTAGCCCTTCTTTTCGAGCTCGTCCTTCAGCGCCTGGAAGTTCTCGATGATGCCGTTGTGGATGACGGTTATGCGATCGCCCGAGACGTGCGGATGCGCATTCGCTTCGGTTACGCCGCCATGAGTTGCCCAGCGCGTGTGGGCAACGCCAAGCTGGCCGCGCATCGGGTTTGCGGCGAGTTTCTTCTCGAGGTCGGCAACCTTGCCAACCGCCTTGGACAGCGACAGCTTGTTGCCCTCGCCGACGACCGCAACGCCGGCCGAGTCGTAGCCGCGATACTCGAGACGCCGCAGCCCCTCGATAAGAATCGGTACGATGTTTCGTTCGGCGACCGCGCCGACAATTCCACACATGCCGTCCTAGCTCCCTTTTTTGACCGGCCGTCTCCAGCCCTTGACGGTAAGTTGTTTTGCGCGCTCGAGCGTCAGCGCCTCATCGGGTGCCGGCTTCGTGATGGTCGAACCTGCACCAATCGTCGCATCCGCGCCAATCTCGACCGGTGCCACGAGTTCCACGCCCGAGCCGATGAACGCGCCGTCACCGATAACGGTGCGATGCTTGTTTACACCATCGTAGTTGCAGGTAATCGTGCCGGCGCCGACATTGACGCCTTTGCCAATCTCGGCATCGCCGACGTAGGTCAGGTGATTGACCTTGCTGCCCTCGGCAATGGTGCTCTTCTTGATCTCGACGAAGTTGCCGGCTTTGACGTTGTCCGCCAGCTCTGCGCCAGGCCGCAGGCGTGCGAAGGGGCCAAGCTCGCAATTAGCACCGGTCGTCGCACCCTCGATGTGGCAGTTGGAATGCACGACGGTGCCGGCGCCAAGGCGGCTGTTGCGAATCAGGTTGTTGGACTCGACGACGACGCCGTCACCGAGTTCGACGTCACCTTCGATTACCGCGTTGATGTCGATGAACACGTCCTTGCCGCAGGTGAGCGTGCCGCGAATGTCGACGCGTGCGGGATCCGCAAAACCGACGCCTTTGGCCATGAGTTCATCGACCAGCCGTGCCTGCAGCGCGCGCTCGGCCTGTGCAAGTTGTTTCTTGTCGTTGATTCCCATGACTTCGTCCTCGTCATCCGCTTTGACGCCGTTAACGACGACGCCGTCGCTAACCGCCATCTCGATGACGTCTGTCAGATAATACTCGCCTTGTGCGTTGTCGTTGCCGAGACGATCCAGCCAGGCCTTGAGACGCACTGCCGGACTCAACATAACCCCGGTGTTGATCTCGTTGATTTGCTGTTCGGCGAGCGTCGCGTCTTTTTGTTCGACCAGCCGTACAACGTTGCCGTCCTTGCGGACAATGCGCCCGTACCCGGTCGGATCTTCGAGGTCGACGGTGAGGACAGCCACTTCGTCGTCCAACGTCGCGGCGAGCAGGCGCTCGAGGGTCGCCGGCGTCAGAAGCGGCACGTCGCCGAAGAGCACGAGGACTCGATTGGCATCCGGCGTATCGGGCATCGCCTGCATCACGGCATGACCCGTGCCATGCTGCTCTGCCTGCAGGGCCCAGCGGAGTTCCTGGCCATCGAATGCGGCCAGGACCTGCTCGCCGCCGTGGCCATAGACGACGCAGACGTCCTCGGCACCGAGTACGTGGGCGCAGTCGACGACGTGTGACAGCAGTGGCCGGCCGGCAAGCGGCTGCAGGACCTTCGGCAGGTCCGAGCGCATGCGCGTGCCCTGTCCGGCGGCGAGAATAACGATGCTGAGTCCCAAGATTCGACCTTGTGGGGGCTCCGGGAAAGGCCGGGAATGATACCGCAACCGCCGTGACACAACGACCTGCGACCGGCTGGCGGAGTTACACTCGCGATAATGTCGAACGATGCTCCAGGCCGTACGCCCAGCGACGCAGCGCTCGTTGCGACCTGCAACGACGGCGAGCCTGCCGCGGCCATGCGCGCGTTCGAGACGCTGTACGAGCGGCACAAGCCTTTCGTGCTACGCGTGGCGCTCAATGTCCTGCACGATCACAACCTGGCGCTCGATGCCCTGCAGGAGACCTTCGCCTCGTTGCTGACCCGGTTCCCGCCCAAAGGGGAAGGACTCGAGCTCCGGGCCAAGTTCACGAGCTTCCTCTACCCGGTCGCCCGCAACGCGGCAATCTCGCAGCTGCGAAAAGCCCGCCAGGCGCGGCCCGATGACGCAGCCGACCCTGATGAGCTTGCCTTCGTTTCTCCGGACCCGGACTCCGATCTCGAGCGCCTGCTTGCCCGCCTGTCCCTCGAGCGCCGCGAGATCGTCGTGCTGCGCTTCATTCTCGACCTGCCCATGGCCGATATCGCCGAAGCGCTCGAAATTCCCGTCGGCACGGCCAAATCGCGTCTGCACGCCGCCGTGACCGACCTCCGCAACTCGCCGGAAACCAAGCGATTTTTCGAAAAATGAACGTTTTGGCTCCGTGCCGCGTTACATCTTCGAGGACCCGATATGACTGAGCCCGACACCAACGACCTGCCGCCCGAACTGATTCGCGCCCTGAAAGCGCGCGAGCTGCCCACCGACGTCATCACGGCGCGGGTCGACCGCGAGGTCGCGGCGCTCGCCGCCGAGCACTTCGCCGCGCCGTCACGACGCCGGCAGCGGCCGGCGTGGTTCGCGGCCGCGGCCGCGGCGATTGTTGCGGTCGTCATCGTGCTGCAGCTCGACCAGTCTGCGGTTCTGACGCGCGACGATTTGTATACGGACGTTGACGGCTCCGGCCAGATCGACATTGCCGACGTGCTGGCACTCGCGCGCGATGGCCAGGATATCCCGGCCGAGGACCTCGACGCGTTCGCGGCCAGCGTCGTCGCGCTCGGGGACCGCTCATGAGAGTGATTCTCGGCATCGCGATGCTGACGCTCGCCTCGTTGGCCGCGGCCGCGGAGCCGCGCTTCGTTGCCCTCGACGTCATCATCGACGCCGCCGAACCTGTTGCCGCCTGGCAGTTCGAGCTCAGCGACCGGAACCGGACGATGACCGTCGTCGGTGTCGAGAACGGCGACAGCCCGGCCTTCATGGACGCGCCCTACTACGACCGCGACGCCGTCGCCGATGGCAGCGCCGACCGCATCGTCGTCGCCGACTTTTCACTCGACGCGGACCGGCTGCCCAGCGGCCGCTTCCGCATCGCCACGATTCACGTGATGGTCGAAGGCGGCGAACCCGACTTCGCACTGAAACTCATTAACACAACGACGCGTGACGGACGACGCATCGACGCAACGGCCACGTTGCAAATGACGAAGGAGAGAACATGAAGACGGACGCACTATGGCAAGGCATAAGGAAGGGGGGCGTGCTGTTGCTCACCGTCGCCGTGGTAACGGCCTGTGCCAGCGGCACGATGATGGAGTCTGTGCCCGACTCGGGTGTTGCGTCGACCGCACCGACAGCCCCGGTGAGCGGGGGCGAAGGCGAGATCCAGGAGATCATCGTAACGGGCAATCGCGCGTACGAGCCGACCCGCCGCGAGGAACTCGTCCAGCGAAAAGAAGAGCGAGCGCTAGCCGAAGACGAGCGAAAGCGCATCGCCGATCGAGCGCGCCAGCAACTGGGCGTGCTCGCTGCCGACTATGAGCGCGAGCGACAGGCCGCCTTCGCCGATGACGACGCCGGGTCACTGTCGCGCGTCCTGCCGGGCGAGGAGGTCTGGGTCATTGCGCGCAACGAAAGCGCGGCGACTGTCGACAAGGATCGCCCGGGCAGCGGCTCGATGCTCACGCTCGTCGGCGACGAGGCATCGTCTTCGACGTACCGCGTGCCGCTGCCGCTCCAGCACACAGCGGTGAACGCACGTGTGGACGGTTACATCGGCACGGTCGACGTTACCCAGCGCTTCGAGAACCCGTTCTCGACCAAGATAGAGGCGGTTTACGTGTTCCCGTTGCCCGAGAAATCGGCTGTCACGGAGTTCGTCATGGTCATTGGCGAACGGCGGATCCGCGGCATCCTGCGCGAGAAGGAACAAGCAAAGCGGATCTATGCCGAGGCACGGCGACAGGGCTACCAGGCGAGCCTGCTGCTGCAGGAGCGGCCGAATATCTTCCAGCAGAAGGTGGCCAATATCGAGCCGGGCAAAGCCATCGACGTCGAGATCCGCTACTTCCACTCGCTGGCGTATTCGGACGGCTGGTACTCGTTCGTGTTCCCGACCGTGGTCGGGCCGCGCTTCAATCCGCCCTCGGGTTCGAACCCGGTGGAAGCACTGGCGCGCGGCACGCTGCCGGCGGCGGACGCAGCGGTGACCTACCTGCACCCGAGCGAGCGCTCCGGGCACGACATCAACATTGACGTGACCATCGATGCCGGCGTACCGATCGAGGGCCTGCGTTCATCGCACACGATCAACGCGGAGCGTCAGACCGAAGGCGTCGCCCGGGTGACGCTTGCCAGCGAGTCAGTCATCCTCAATCGCGATTTCACGCTCGACTTCAAGGTCGCCGGCGACACGGTTCGCTCCAACCTGCTGACCTGGCAGGACCCGGAGTCCGGGCGCGGCTACTTCACGATGATGCTATACCCGCCCGAGAACTACGACGCGCTGCCGCGGCAGCCGATGGAGATGGTGTTCGTCATCGACTGCTCCGGTTCCATGAGCGGTCAGCCGCTCAAGCAGGCGAAGAGTGCGATCCTCGCCGCGCTGGACCAGCTTGAGCCCGACGACACCTTCCAGGTCGTTCGTTTCTCGTCGAACGCGAGCCAGCTCGGCGAGGTCCCGCTTCGGGCCACGCCCGAGAACATCGCGGCCGCGAAACGCTACGTACGCAACCTGGACGACGGCGGCGGCACGATGATGATCGAAGGCATCCGCGCCGCGTTGGCATTCCCGCAGGATCCCCAGCGGCTGCGTTTCGTCACCTTCCTGACCGACGGCTACATCGGCAATGAGGCGGACATCATCGGTGAGGTCAACCGGCTCATCGGCGACGCGCGCGTGTTCAGCTTCGGTGTCGGCAACTCCGTGAACCGCTACCTGATGGAACGCATGGCCAAGGAAGGCCGCGGCGCCGTGGCGTACCTGGGTCTCGACGACTCCGGGGCCGAGGTCATGGATGCGTTCTTCGCCCGCATCAGCCGCCCGGCGTTGACCAACCTCGTCATCGACTGGGGCTCCATGCAGGCGTCGTCGGTATACCCGTCGAAGCTGCCGGACCTGTTCGTCGGTCGGCCGGTGTTCGTCACCGGCCGGTACACTGGTGTGCCGTCGACGATCACGGTCAGCGGCCTCGCCGGCGGCGCAACGCAGCAGTTTGCCGTTGAGGGTGTGAGCGAAGGTGGCGAGAATCTCGCGAAGCTCTGGGCGCGATCCCGAATCGCGGACCTGGCGGACCGGCGAACCTGGCAACTCGACGTCCACGGTGAGCTTGCCGACGATATCCTCGCTACGGCACTCGAGCACGAGCTGATGTCCGAGTTCACGGCTTTCGTTGCCGTGGATGCGAGCCGGCAGACCGAAGGCGCGCACGGCGTAACCGTACAGCAGGCCGTCCCGGTTCCAGACGGCGTCCGTTACGAAACCACGGTGACCGAAGGAGCAAAGCAATGAGACGACTTGCCATCCTCGTCATCGCGCTTGCCGCTACCGGCTGCGCGCATTACACGACGCCGGGCGGTGCCGTATCGCTCGCCGGCATCGACGATGCCGACATCGCCGAGGCATTCGAGCGACGCCCCGCCGCCTCGTTCCCGGCAAACATCGCCACGGTTCGTATCCAGGAGCGCGGCTATCCGAACGCCGCCGCGAAGGACCTCGGTGCTTTCAGCGTCGTCAGCGTGCGTGACCTCGAAACCGACGAGGCTGCCGCGCGAATCGCGAAGCTCGACAAGGTTCGCGGTGTCGCCCCGCTGTCGACACTGTTGATGCCGCCGACCGCTGCCGCGATCGGTGACCTGCGGCCGTCCGCCGCGCAGCTGCAGGCCGACCTGCTACTCGTCTACACGGTCGATACCCTCTTCACCATCGACGGCTCCGACGTTGGCCCTCTGAGCGTCATATCGCTCGGCATGCTCCGGGACCGCAGCGCCTCGGTTACGGCCACCGTCGCCGGGATACTCATCGACGTTAGGACCGGGTTCATATACGGGGCGATCGAGGCCAGCGCCACCGAGGAACAGCGGGCCTCGGCATGGACCTCGTCCGCCAAAACGGATGCCGCGCGCATTCGGGCCGAAAAAGCGGCATTTGCAGCGTACGTCGGCGAATTTGAGGGCTTCTGGCCTGATCTCCTCGTGGCCCACGCACGGCCGTATCCGCCGGGACGCCGCTACTACGTCGAGGACCGCTAGTTCGCCGTTTTGCGACCGGTTTCAGGTCGGATTCAGGCCACTCCGGTATGCTTGGCGCATGCGCAGCGCCTCATTACTGGTCGTCCTGCTGATTGCGGGCTGCAATTCCGACATCTACGTCCGCGACGGGGTCACGGACGGCGATACCTTTTATCTCGCGGACCGGGCGTTCCAGGACGACGACCCGGTGCTGCAGAGCTGGGTCGCCTACAGCCTGTCGAGAAGTACCTGCCAGCTCGACATCGGCGGCGATAACCCGGCGCGAGTCAGCGACTATGGCTGCGAATTCGGAGCCCGCCAGCTGATGCTGGACACCTGGGAAGAGAAGTTGGCAAGCGACCCCGCGGTCAGTCACGCCTACCTCGACGATCTCGTTCGTGTTCGCGAAGCCGGCTTCCTCGACGAATACGTCGTTCGCTACTTTGGCAAACAGAACTGGCAGGTACCCATCGAGGTCAACGTCGCCGAATATCGCCGCTGGGAAAAGCAGCACCTCGCCGGACACCGGCCGGAGACGCGCCTGATCGGCTCCTGGAACTACTCGGAACGTACCAAGCGTCACGGGCAATAGCTGTTAGGCTGGTCGCCGGTCCAACAGTAGCAACAAAAAGACCGAGCGAATGAGTACCCAGACCGTCGTCTTCTCAGGCGTCAGCATCTACCTGCTGCTGATGATTGTCGTCGGCGCCTACGCGTCGAAAAAGACCCACACCGTCACCGAGTTCATTGTGGCGGGACGCAGCATGCCGCCGCTGCTGTTGACGACCACGATCATTGCAACCTGGTTTGGGGGCTCGGCAATCATGGGCTCGGCCGGGGCTGCGTACGACGATGGCTTACTCGGTGTGATCGCCGATCCGTTCGGCGCCGCACTCTGCCTCGTGCTCGTCGGCCTGTTCTTCGCTCGCCTGTTCCGACGACTCAAGCTCCTGACCTTTATCGACTTCGTCGACCAGCGGTATGGCAGTATCGCGGCGGCCTTTGCAACGGTCGTCTCGATCGTGTCCAACGTCGGCTGGGTGGCCGGCATGCTCGTTGCATTCGGCATCCTGCTCGAATCGCTCACAAATATCCCGCTGGAGTACGGAATCGTATGCGGGGCCGTCGTCGTCTTTATCTATACGGCCGTTGGCGGGCTCTGGGCTGTCACACTGACCGACTTCATCCAAATGCTGATCATCATGGTCGGACTCGTGGTTCTGCTTGCGGTGGTGCTGGTCGACGTCGGCGGCTGGGGCGCGGTTTCTTCGCAGCTGCCCGAGGGTCGGCTGCGAATGATCCCCGCCGACAACACACCGTCACAGTGGCTCAACTACCTGCGTGCCTGGTTGATCTTCGGCATCGCGGACATCGCATCATCCTCGCTTACGCAGCGAGCCCTGGCTGCCCGGGACGAGAAGACGGCCGTGCGTTCTTTTTACTTCGGTGCACTCGGCTACCTCGCTTTCGGCATGATCCCGGTAACCCTCGGAATCATCGCGAGCGTCACGATGCCCGAGCTCGGCGATTCGGAGAGTGTGATACCCGCACTGGCCATCGAGCACCTGCACCCCGCGGCGATCGCCGTATTCGTCGGCGCCGTGCTCGCGGCGGTGATGAGCTCCGCGGACAGCGCACTGCTCGGCGCAGCAAGCCTGATCAGTAACAACCTGCTGCCGCTGTTCAAAAAGAACCCGAGCGACCGCCTCGGCTTGCTCGTCGCACGCCTGGCAATTCCCGTCTGCGGGTTTGTCGCCGTTGTTATCGCGCTAAAGGCCCAGATGGTCTACGACGTGATCGTCGATGCGAATATCCTGCTGCTCGCCGCGGTCATCGCACCGTTCATTCTCGGCGTCTGGTGGCCGAAGGCAAACCGCACGGGTGCGCTCGCCGCAATGGCAGCGGGCTTCGTTGCCTGGTTAGCGACGCGCGTAATCGCCCCCGAATTGCCGGGCGACCTGATCGGCCTCGGCGTATCACTGATGACGATGCTGGTCGTCACGCCGCTGACGCAGACCTTCGATCCACCGCGCTCGCTGGTCGACACCGACGGCAATCCGGTCGAGCTTAGCGACCGGCTGGGTATCTTTCGTTCCTGACCAGTCGGTGTAATTCGTGAGCGAGGTGGCGGTTGCTTGAGACGCTGCGCTAAGCTCGGCGCGTCTGCAGAAAAAATAGGTGGATCATGATCAGAATCGCAAGCGCGTTGCTATTGGTGTTGGCGTCGCTGCCGGTGGCGGCGGGCGTCGTCTTCGAGATCGAGACCGTCGACAAGACGGCAGCTGCGGGTCAGGCAGCGGACACGATCCACACGGTCGTCGATGGCAAGCGCATCAAGATCGACGTCAAAGGCCCCCGCGGCGCCGACGCGGACATGATCTACCGCGGCGATGCACGCGAGCTCATGGCCGTCGACCACGCGCGCAAGAGCTATGTGCTGCTGGATGAAGCAGCTTTCCAGGCCATCGGCGAGCAGCTGTCGGCGTTCGAGGCGCAGATGCAAGAAGCGCTCAAGGACGTCCCGCCGGAACAGCGCGCGATGATGGAAGAAATGATGAAGCAGCGCATGGGCCAGCAGATGCCGGCAGAGAACGCTGCCGCACCAGTCAACGAGATTCGTCGCACGTCCGATACCGGCGAGCAAAACGGCTACCCGTGCGTTCGCTACGAGCTGCACACCGACGGTCGGCACTCGAAGGACATCTGGGTCACCGACTGGGATAACGTCGAAGGTGGACGTGACGCGATGGCGGCGTTCGAAGACATGGCGGAATTCATGCGCGAGCTGAACTCGACAATGCCGAGCTTCGCGCAGAGCCCCGAGCAGGGCTCGCACGCGTACGAACACTTAAAGGAGCTCGGCGGCTTCCCGGTCGTGACGATCGAGTACGACGCGAGCGGCAACGCGACGTCCGAGAGCCGTCTTCGGACTTCGAGGGTGGAAACTGTGGACGCGTTGACCTTCGAGGCGCCGGCCGGCTACCGCCAGGAGCAGCTGTTCCAGTAGGTTGTTGTTCGCGGCTGAAGCCGCTCCTACAGTTAGCCGAAGCTGGCATGTAGGAGGGCCTTCGCCCTATGGGGCCACACCGTGAGGCCCGATTGAAGCAAGGCGCGAATCGCGGCCTTTACCGCTTGCCTTTCAGCTTCTGCGCGGCTCGGTAGCGGGCTTCCGCCTCGGCGAGTTCGGCCTGCGCGCGGCGAAGATCCGTTTCCTCGGCGATCCCGTCGAGCGCCTTGCGAGCCTCGTCGCGCGCGGCGAGTGCAGCCGCTTCGTCGAGCTGGTCGCCGCGCAGCGCCGTGTCGGCAAGCACCGTCACGGCGTGCGGCTGGACCTCGAGCATGCCGCCCGTGATGTAGAAGTTCTCTTCGTTGCCGTCCGGAGTCTGGACCCGGACTTCGCCCGGGATCAGGCCGGTCAATAGCGGTGCGTGCCGGGGCGCGATGCCCACCTCGCCCATCTCCGCAGGGGCGAACACCATCGCGGCGTCGCCCGAGTGAATCTCGCCTTCCGCGGATACGATGTCGACGTGAATTGTTGCCATTTGTCTTTACCCTGGTGCGGCCGAGACCGCCCAATCGCGGCTTGAAGCCGCTCCTACTGGAAGTTCTTCGCGTTCTCGACGGCTTCGTCGATCGTGCCGACCATGTAGAAGGCCTGCTCGGGAATATGATCGTAGTCGCCGTTGACGATGCCGTTGAAGCCGCGAATCGTCTCTGCGAGCGACACGTACTTGCCCGGCGCGTTCGTGAAGACCTCTGCCACGAAGAACGGCTGCGACAGGAAGCGCTGGATCTTGCGAGCGCGGTTTACCGTCTGCTTGTCGTCTTCCGACAGCTCGTCCATGCCGAGAATCGCGATGATGTCCTGCAGTTCCTTGTAGCGCTGCAGGATCGCCTGCACGCCACGCGCACAGTCGTAGTGTTCCTGGCCGATGATCAGCGGGTCGAGAATTCGCGAGGTCGAGTCGAGCGGGTCGACGGCCGGGTAGATGCCCAGCTCGGCGATGTTACGCGACAGTACCAGCGTCGCGTCCAAGTGAGCGAAGGTCGTTGCGGGCGACGGGTCGGTGAGGTCGTCGGCCGGTACGTAGACGGCCTGGAACGACGTGATCGAGCCGGTCTTGGTCGACGCGATGCGCTCCTGCAGTACGCCCATTTCCTCGGCCAGCGTCGGCTGGTAGCCCACCGCCGACGGCATACGGCCGAGCAGTGCGGATACCTCGGTACCGGCCAGCGTGTAACGGTAGATGTTGTCGATGAAGAGCAATACGTCGCGCCCTTCCTCGCGAAACTTCTCCGCAATCGTCAGACCGGTCAGGCCCACACGCAAGCGGTTGCCTGGG